>Ga0114946_10000904_pt1 | contig 20370 bp, 14 predicted proteins | sample WalLakDeSediment_FD_88676 | JGI IMG/M metagenome (GOLD analysis project Ga0114946, IMG submission 88676) | Lake sediment microbial communities from Walker lake, Nevada to study Microbial Dark Matter (Phase II) - Walker Lake 11/02/13 Deep Sediment | ecosystem: Environmental > Aquatic >...
CCGCCTCGAGGGCCGGGGCTTCCCGCGCCCTGGCTACCCGGTGGTATCGGAGGCCGGCGCCGAAGTGGGGGTCGTGACCTCGGGGACGGTGAGCCCCTCCCTGGGCGAAGGGATCGCCCTGGCCTGGGTTCCCGCCGATCTCGCGGCCCCGGGCACCCGGCTGGGCGTCCGCGTCCGTGACCGGGATCTCCCCGCCACGGTGGAGCGCCCCCCGTTCTACACCCAGGGCTCCATCCGGCGCTGACCGGACTTCGAAGCCGACCGACCTCTCACGATGCCCGAGACCGTCCTCCTGTCCACCCACCGGCTCCCCCTGGCGGGGGCCCTCCGCGAGGCCTTCCGCGCCGAGGGGTACCGGGTGGACCTGGTGCCCTCCCCCGAGCATGCCGAAGGCGTGGAGGATGCGGTCCTTCTGGTCCTGACCGGGGAGCGGGATCACGACGGGGACGACTGGGCCCACCTGGCCGGTGAGCGTCTGGGCATCCCTCTCTTCACGGCGCTCCCCGGGGAAGGGGGACTCCGGCGGGGCCGCGAGCTGGGGGCCGTGGAGATCTTTCCGGGGGATCCGCCCCCCGACGAGGTGGCGCTGGTGGGAAGGCGGACGGTGGATCGTCGCCGCCTGCAGGCGGTTACGGGCATCGTGGGAGAGTCGGACGCCATCCGCGAGCTGCTGGAACGGGTGGTGCAGATTGCCCCGGTGGACTCCACGGTGCTGGTCACCGGCGAGAGCGGGACCGGCAAGGAGCTGGTGGCCCGGGGGATCCATGCCCTGTCGCCGCGCAAGCACCGGGCGTTTCTGGCCGTGAACGTGGCGGCCCTCTCCGATTCCCTGCTGGAGAGCGAGCTCTTCGGGCACGAGAAAGGGGCCTTCACCGGCGCCATCGACGCCCGGAAGGGCTTCTTCGAACTGGCCAACCGGGGCACCCTCTTCCTGGACGAAATCGGGGAGATGCCCCTCTCGACCCAGACCAAGCTCCTCCGGGTGCTGGAGCAGCGGGAGTTTCTCCGGGTGGGAGGAGAGTCCCCGATCCGGGTGGATGTCCGCATCGTGGCCGCCACCAACCGGGAACTCCGGGAGGCGGTGGCCCGGGGGGAGTTCCGCCGGGACCTCTACTATCGGCTGAACATCCTGGATCTGCGTCTCCCTCCCCTCCGGGAGCGTCGAGGCGACATTGCCATGCTGATCCGCCACTTCGTTCGCGAGGTCTCGGCCCGGACGGAACGCCCCTTCCCGGGACTCTCCGCCGAGGCCATGGAGATGCTCGAGCGCCACGACTGGCCCGGCAATGTCCGGGAGCTCCGGAACCTGGTGGAAAGCATGGTGGTGCTCTCGCCGGGTCATGAAATCCGCCCGGCCGATCTCCCGGTCGATGTGCGGCGTCCCGGCTCCTTTCTGCCGGTGCCCTGGCGGCGTGGCGGGGATCTGGCGACGAGAGGGGTTGAGCTCGCGTCGGAGGGGGCGAGCCTCCCCGGAACGCCAGGGACCTCCGGGGAGCCGGCGTCCCCCGGTTCCGTCTCGGCCCCAACGCTCCGCCCCGAACTGGAATTCGTCTTTCGGACCCTCGTCGACCTTCGGGTCGACATGGAGGAGCTTCGCCGGGAGTTCGACGCCTACCGGGGGGAGACCTCCGAAGACGGCCTGGAGCGAGGCGCGGAGCGCGGCCTGGAGCGCGGCCTGGAGCGAGGCCTGGGAGGGGCGCTCCCTCCCTTCAGTGGGCGGGGCGGAGCCGTCGGGCGGGGCGGCGCTGTCGAGATCCGCACCTTCGTGCCTGCGGGACCGGCCGGCTCGGCTGGCCCATCCGGTGCGGCCGGGCCGACGTCACCGGCGGAGTCGGAGCCGGGTCCAGGAGAGGCCCCCGAGGCGGCGCTTTCCGCGAAAGCGCCTTCCGGAGAAAACCCTTCAGGGGAGGAGCCCCCCCTTCGCTTTCGCCCCGGGATGACCATGGACGAGATCGAGGAAGCGGCCATCCGGACCGTGCTCGAGGAGACCGACGGAAACCGACGGATGGCCGCCGAGCGGCTGGGGATCGGGGAGCGGACCCTTTACCGGAAGATCCAGAAGTACGACCTGGAACTCTGATCGTGGCGTCCCCGGGCTCTGCGCCATGGGCGCAGCCCGAACTTGCTCCTTCCGCTCCGCACGCCAGACGCGTGGCCCCCAATCGACCCGTACCGGCGCCTCAGTCGTCCCCTGCACGGGCCCGAACCCGCGCCTGTTCCGCCTCCACCACGGAGAGGATCCGGGTCCAGTCACGGCTCCGGACCTCCCGGTACTCCACTTCCAGGTCGCTGGAGAGGACCACCTCGGGCGGAAAGGCATAGACGGCCATCTGGGGCTCCCCCGGCTGGAGCCGCTGCTGGTCCCAGCCAGGGGTGAGCCCCCGAAGCGCCACGTGCCGAAGCCGGAGTCCACCGCTCACCAGCGTGAGCTCCTCGGCCTCGAAGAAGAGGGGCTCGGACTCGGTGTAGAGGGCCACGAGGAAGATGCGGTAGGGGGCATCGGAGCCGGTCCGGTCCCGGAACCAGCGGCGGTGGGCGAGCCCCAGCGCCGAAAGCCTCTCCCAGGTATCCGGCGCCGCCGTGCGGATCACCGCCTCGTGCAGGGGGACCACAAAGATCTCCAGTTCCCCGCGCCGGATCCGGATGGCCAGTTCCTCCTGGCGCAGCGTCCCCAGCCCTGCGGGGAGCCCGCCAGCCTCCGCAGCGGCGGCCCGAGTGGCCCAGTCCGATGGCGCCTCCCAGGTTCCCGGAACCCCGCCGAAGGGGATGGTGGGCTCAGGGAGGCGAAGAGCCTCGTCCGCCGGGGAGGAGGAGGGGTTACGCGGTTCCGGCGGGCCCGGGTCCTCGAAGAGAAGGCCGCAACCGGCCAGCATGGCCACCGCCACGACCGGGAGTGCGGTGCCCCGCGCGGCCCGTGGCGTTCCGGGGCGGCGGGTCATGGCTCCGGTGCCTCCTTCGCCTCCTCCGCTTCCCTGGCCTCGTCTTCCCTGGCCTCCTTTCCCTCGGCCTCTCCCTCGGCCTCTCCCTCGGCCTCCGTCCCCTCCTCCAGGATCGACGCCAGCGCCGCCAGGATCAGATCCCGGCCCATGCCCGTCTGGGCCGAGGAGGCCACCATCTGGTCCGGATCCAGCCCCAGGTTGTTCTCGATCTCCTGGATCCGCCGGATCCGGGCCCCGTGGGCCAGCTTGTCGGCCTTGGTCAGGACCACCAGCGTGGGGATCCCGATGTCCGAAAGGAAGGCGAGCATCTGGATGTCGTCGGGGGTCGTGCCCCGGCGGATGTCCACCAGGAGCACCACCGCCCTCGGTCCGTCGGACCGGGCCAGGTAGCCTTCCACCAGCGCCTTCCAGCCATCCTTCACCGACAGGGGGACCTTGGCGAAGCCGAACCCGGGCAGGTCCACCAGGTAGAACTGCTCGTTCACCAGGAAGAAGTTCAGCGCCTGCGTCTTTCCCGGTGTGGACGAGACGTGGGCGATCTTCTTCTGGGTCCGGTTGAGAAGGGTGTTGATCAGCGAGGACTTCCCCACGTTGGAGCGGCCGGCGAAGGCCACCTGCGGGTAGTCCCCCGGGTAGGGAGCCTTGGGATCCACCAGGGTGCCGGCGTATTCCACGGTACGGATGACCATCAGTGAGATCCTCCGGCAAAGGGTGGTGTCCACTCCCCGGTCTCCTGCTCCGGGGATCCAGGCCCCGGGGATCCAGGCCCCTGGGATCCAGGCCCCTGGGATCCAGGCCCCGGTGACCCCAGGGTGGGAGCCTCCTCCAGCGCCGCCTCCAGGACCTGGTCCATGTTTCCCACGGTCACGAGGTTCAGGTCGCGGCGGACCTCGTCCGGAAGGAGCTCGAGCTCCCCCTCGTTCCCTTCGGGGAGGAGCACGGTGGTAAGCCCCTGCCGCAGGGCGGCCACGGTCTTCTCCCGGATTCCTCCCACGGGGAGGACGCGCCCCCGGAGGGTCAGTTCGCCCGTCATGGCAACCTCGCTTCGAGTGGGCCGGCCGGTGAGGGCCGAGATCAGCGCCACCGCCATGGTCACCCCGGCCGAGGGACCATCCTTGGGGGTCGCCCCTTCGGGGATGTGAACATGGATGTCCACCTCCTGGTGGAAGTGGGGGCGGAGCCCCAGGAGGGGGGCCCGGGCCCGGGCATAGGTGAGGGCCGCCACCGCCGACTCCTTCATCACATCTCCCAGGGTCCCGGTGAGCTGGATCTTCCCCGAGCCGGGGAGGACGGCCACTTCCACGTCGAGGATCTCGCCCCCCGCCGGGGTCCAGGCCAGCCCCGTGGCCAGCCCCACCCGTTCCCGTCCCTCCTCGCGGGGCACCCGGATCAGGGAGGTGGGTCCGAGGAGTGCCCGAAGTCGCGCCGGCGTGAGAATCTCGCTCTCGTCCACCTGGCGTGTACCCTCGGCCACGTCCCGCGCCAGCTTCCGAGCCACCCGGGCCAGCGTCCGGTCCAGTTCCCGGACCCCGGCCTCCCGGGTGTAGGTCCGGATCAGCCAGGATCCCGTGTCGTCGTCCATGGTCACCGACCCCTTGAGGCCGTGACGCTCGATCTGGGAGGGGAGGAGGAAGCGGCGCAGAATTACCTGCTTTTCCGTCTCGAGGTAGCCTGGGATGCGGAGGACCTCCATCCGGTCGCGCAGGGCCTCGGGGATCCCGGCCAGGGTGTTGGCCGTGGCCAGAAAGAGGACGTCCGACAGGTCGAAGTCCAGCTCCAGGTAGTGATCCTGGAAGGCCTGGTTCTGCTCCGGATCCAGCACCTCGAGGAGGGCCGACGCCGGGTCGCCGTGGGCATCGTGGGTGAGCTTGTCCACCTCGTCGAGGAGGAACACGGGGTTCCTCACCCCGGCCCTCCGCATTCCCTGGAGGATCCGGCCGGGAAGGCTGCCCACGTAGGTGCGGCGGTGGCCCCGGATCTCGGCCTCGTCCCTGACCCCCCCGAGGGCCACGCGCACGAAGGTCCGGTCCAGCGCCCGGGCAAGGCTGCGGGCAAAGGAGGTCTTTCCCACGCCCGGGGGACCCACCAGGCAGAGAATGGGACCCTGGAGTTCACCTACCAGCGAGAGCACCGAGATGTGGTCCAGGATCCGATCCTTGACCTCGTCCAGGCCGTGATGGGCGGATTCCAGCACATCACGGGCCCGGGCTACGCTGACCCTGTCCTCGCTCCGCGCCGTCCATGGCAGGTCGAGGATCCAGTCCAGGTACCCCCGGATCACCCCGGCTTCCGGGTTGGCAGGGCTCAGGCGGGAGAGGCGGGCGAACTCCCTCTCCGCCCGCTCCCGGGCGTGAGGGGGGAGATCGGCCACGGCCAGGCGGGCCTCCACGTCGGCCCACTCGTCGGGCCCCGGCCCCAGCCCCGGAAACCCCGGGGGGAGGCCGCCGTGTTCCCCCGGCCCCATCCCCTCGAAAAGCCCCACGCCGCGACGACCCTGCATCTCCCGGTCCAGACGCTCCTCGATGCGGAGAATCTCGATCTCCCGCTCCAGCAGGCTGGCCAGTTCGGCCAGCGCCTGGTCGGCGGTCTCCACCTCCAGGAGCTGCTGCTTCTCCTCCGGCGCGAGAGCCAGGTGGCCGGCCACAAGATGGAGCATCCTGACGCGGCGGTCCGGTGTCCCCAGTGCAGCGGCCAGATCGTCGGGGAGGTCGGGGTGCAGCCGCACGTATTCCCGGGCCGCCCGCTCCACCCTTCGGGCCACGGCCTGGGCTTCCGGCGTCGGGACCAGGTCCGCGTCCGGGTAGGAAAGGGAGGTGGCCCGGGCCCGCAGCGGAGCGTCCAGCGCCGAAGGCAGGAAGCGCTCCACCGCCATGCGCTCCACCCCCTCGAAGACCACCCGCCAGGTCCCGTCCGGGAGAGGGTTGGCGTCCAGGACCTGGACCACGGTCCCCACGCGGTGCAGGTCGCCGGAGCCGGCATCGTCCTGGTCCGGGTCCACCTGGGCCAGAAGGAGGAGCCGGCCGTCGCCCTCCACCGCCTCCTGAAGTGCCGCCACGGACCTCGGCCGGCCCACAAGGAGGGGAAGCACCATGGCCGGAAAGAAGACCAGGTCCCTCAGCGGGAGGACGGGGAGCCGCGGGGCAGGGGTCACGCCTCCTTCTTCCGCTTCTCGCTGTGGAGGACCAGGAGGGGCGGGACCGTGCCGTCCACGCATTCGGGCGTGATCACCACCTCCCGGACGTCGTCCCGGGAGGGGAGGTCGAACATGATGTCGCGCATGATCCCTTCCACCACCGCGCGAAGTCCACGGGCGCCGGTCTTCCGGCCGATGGCCTTTCGGGCAACGGCCCGGATGGCATCCGGGTCGAAGGTGAGCCCGATTCCCTCGAGCTCGAACATCTTCTGGTACTGCTTGATGAGGGCGTTCCTGGGTTCCTGGAGGATCCGGACCAGGGCATCCTCGTCCAGATCCGCCAGGCTGACGGCCACGGGGAGCCGGCCCACGAGTTCGGGGATGAGGCCGAAGCGCTGAAGATCCTCGGGTTCCACCTGCGAGATGAGGGCCTGGCGCACATCCTCCGAATCGGCCTCGCTGGCGGTGGCGCCGCCGAACCCGGCCATGGTCGTCCCGGAAGCGCCCGTGGGCCGGGGCCCCGGCCGGGCCCCCGCGGTGCCGGCCACCCGACCGTCGGCACCGTCGGACTCCAGCGCCGAGAAGCCGATGCGCCGCTTCCCGACCCGGGCCTCCACGATCCGTTCGAGGCCGTCAAAGGCCCCGCCACAGATGAACAGGATGTTACGGGTGTTGACCTGGATGTACTCCTGCTGCGGGTGCTTCCGTCCGCCCTGCGGGGGAACGGAGGCCACCGTCCCCTCCAGAATCTTGAGAAGGGCCTGCTGCACCCCTTCGCCGGAGACGTCCCGGGTAATGGAGGGGTTCTCGGACTTCCGCGAGATCTTGTCGATCTCGTCGATGTAGATGATGCCCCGCTCGCAGTCGGTGACGTTGTAGTCCGCCGCCTGCAGGAGCCGGACGAGGATGTTCTCCACGTCCTCACCCACGTACCCTGCCTCGGTGAGGGTGGTGGCGTCGGCGATGGTGAAGGGGACGTTGAGCGTCCGCGCCAGCGTCTGGGCCAGCAGCGTCTTCCCGGTCCCCGTGGGGCCCATGAGGAGGATGTTGGCCTTTTCCACTTCCACGTCGTCCAGCATTCCCTGGTTGTTCACCCGCTTGTAGTGGTTGTATACCGCCACGGCGAGGGACCGCTTCGCATCTTCCTGGCCGATCACGTACTCGTCCAGGACGGACTTGATCTCGCGGGGGGTGAGCGTGGGGACCTGGCTTTCGACCTGCGTCTTCTCTTCCTCCTCCGCCAGAATCTCGTTGCAGAGAACCACGCACTCGTTGCAGATGTAGACGCTGGGTCCGGAAATGAATTTCCGCACCGAGTCCTTGGACTTTCCGCAGAAACTGCAACGGAGATGCTTGTCGGAGGGCATGGATGATGTCCCTTAGCTGGAGCTGTCGTCGGCGTCCCGGGGGGTGTCCACGGCGCCGCGCCGGGCTACCACACGGTCGATGAGTCCGTACGTGACGGCTTCATCGGGGCTCATGAAGTAGTCCCGGTCCACATCCCGCTCGATCTGTTCGACGGAGCGGCCGGTGTGATGCGCCATGATCTGGTTGAGGCGCTCCTTGATCCCCAGCACTTCCCTGGCGGCGATGTCGATGTCGGCGGCGGTGCCGCTGAACCCCGACGAGGGCTGGTGGATCATGATGCGCGAGTTGGGGAGGGATTGGCGCTTCCCCTCGGCACCCCCGGTCAGGAGGAGGGCGCCCATGGAAGCCGCCATCCCGACGCAGACCGTGGCCACCGGCGCGCGGATGTGCTGCATGGTGTCGTAGATGGCCAGCCCGGCGTAGACGCTTCCCCCCGGAGAGTTGACGTAGAGAAAGATGTCACGCTCCGGATCCTCGGCGTCGAGAAACAGGAGCTGGGCCACGATGATGTTCGCCACCGTGTCGTCAACGGCGCTCCCCAGGAACACGATCCTGTCCATGAGGAGGCGCGAGAAGATGTCGTAGCTGCGCTCTCCGCGGCTGGTGCGCTCGATGACGTAGGGGGGATAGATCGCCATGGATCAGGATGCCTCGGTGATGGTGGATTCAGCCTTGAGGGCGTCGAAGACCTTTCGCTCGGTGATCTCGCGCTCCAGGCGTTCGATCCGCCCGGCCTTCTGAAGGCGGGCGTAGAGTTCGCCGGGATCGGTTCCGGCCCGGGTGGCCATTTCCTCGATCCGCTCGTCCACCTCGTCTTCGGTGGCGGCCAGTTCGAACTTCCGGGCGAACTCCTCGACCAGGAGAAAGCGCTTGACGGCATGGCCGGCCTGATCTCCCAGCTGGGTCCGGGCCTCGGCCATCTGCTCCGGCGGGAGCTCCTGCTCGTTCCCGATCATGGACCGGATGTACTGGTCGATCATGGAGTCAGGCACGTCGAAGGGGTTGGCCGCCAGGAGCTGCTCCAGGAGCTGGCCCCGCACGGCGCCCTCCGCCTCCTCCTCGGCTTCCTTCCGCAGGTCTTCAAGAATCCGTGCCCGCAGCGCATCCACAGTCTCGAAGTCTCCGACTTCGGCGGCGAACGCATCGGTCAGCTCCGGCAGCTCCAGCGTCTTGAAGCCGTCCAGGAAGATCCGGAGCTCGTCCGACGTCCCCCGCTTCTCCTCGGTGGGGAAGTCCTCGGGGAAGGTGACGGTGAAGTCACCCTCGCCGCCCACCTCCAGCGTCTGGATGGCCGCCTCGATCTCGGGGATCGCCTCCTCCTTCCCCAGCTGGAACTCGTAGGGGCGAGGCTCGTCGTCCTCGTCGGCCCGGCGCTGGATCCGGACGCTGACCCGGTTGCCCACCCCAGGGGAGCCAGACTCCGCAGGGACCCAGGTGCCGTGCTGCTCCCGAACCCGGTCCAGCACCTGGTCCACCTCGGCGTCGCCCACCGTGAGCGACGGGCGCGTCACGGCGAACCCGGCGGTCCGCTCCAGCGGAAGGTCGGGGGCCACATCGAAGCTGACCTCGAAGGTCAGGTCCGAGGTCCCGTCGAAGTCCACCTTGGAGACCTCGCCCTCGGAAATGGGGCGGAGGTCACGATCGCGGAGCACCTCGCGGTACGCCTCCCCCACCACCCGGTCCACCAGCTCCTGGTTGATGGCAGGACCGAAGCGCTTTTCGATGACCCTGGACGGCACCTTGCCTGCACGGAACCCCGGGAGCCGGACCTGGCCCGAGAGTTTCCGGACGGCGGCCTCCCGCTCGGCCTGCACGATCTCGGAGGGAACGGTAATGGAGAGGGTGCGCTTCCAGCGCTCGCCTTCCTCCAGGGAGACCTGGAAGCTGGACACGTCCATGGGCATGGAAAACCTTGCGATTGGGTCAGGGATGGGGATGCGAAAGGGGGGACTCGAACCCCCACGGCCGGGGCCACGAGATCCTAAGTCTCGCGCGTCTACCAGTTCCGCCACTTTCGCCCGTGAGGCTATCCGGAAACATAACCGTGGCCGGGAGGTGCATCAACGATCGGGAGGCTACGGAAGAGGGGTCCGGAGCCCGCCTGGATGGCGGGCTCCGGACCCCGGGTTCACGTCACCAGGCGCGGTGCCGAACCGTGACCCCACCCGGGGCCGATCAGCGCGGAACGCGCACCCGGATCGAGAGGGCGGGCTGACCCTCGTACTCCAGTCGGAACGACGCCACGTCGCCCGGCTCCAGCTCCCCGAGGATGCGGCGCGCGTCCTCCAGCTGCGAGATCGGCTCCTCGTTGATGGCCAGGATCCGACCGGTGGGCTGGATTCCACGCCGCTGGGCCGCTCCCCCCGGCGACACGCTCCGGACCACGACCCGGCCCTGGTCATCGGTGCCAAGCTGCATCCCGAGGCGTTCGTCGGTGGAGGGCTCGGCGCGGGCCGTACGCTCGGGAGCCGGCTGGAGCGGGGCCTCGCCCAGGCGGACCGCCACTTCCTGCGGACGCCCTTCACGGTAGAACCGGATCTGAACCCGGTCACCGGGGCGGCGCTGGGCGATGCGGGTCTGGAGCTGGGACGAACGCTCCACCGCCTCCCCGTCCACGGCCACGATCACGTCGTCGGCACGCAGCCCGGCTGCCTCCGCCCCCGATCCCTCGGTGGCGGTGGAGACCAGCGCGCCCGCGGCCCGCGGAAGTCCCAGGTACTCCGCATCCTCCAGGTCCACATCGCGCATGGAAACGCCCAGGAGGGGCCGGCGGACCTGCCCGTACTCGATCAGGTCCTCCATGACCCGGCGTGCCAGGTCCATGGGGACGGCAAACCCGTACCCCTGGTAGAACCCGGTGCGGGACGCGATGGCCGAGTTGATCCCGATCACCTGCCCCCGAACGTTGACCAGCGGCCCGCCCGAGTTCCCGGGGTTGATCACGGCGTCGGTCTGGATGAAGTCGGCAATGGCAAACTGGGCCACGGCGGATCCCTGCCGGCGGAGTTCGTCGGCGATGAGGTTCAGCGGGCGCCCCAGGGCGCTGATGATCCCCGCCGTCACCGTGTAGTCCAGCGATGAACCGCCGCCGAAGCCCGGGTTCCCCACGGCCAGCACCCACTCGCCCACGCGGATGTCCTCCGAGCTTCCGAGGCTCAGCGTGGGGAGGTTCCGATCCTCGATCTTGATGACCGCCACGTCGGTGGTGGGATCGGTGCCCACCACGACGGCGTCGTACTGCCGCCGGTCAGGGAGGGTCACGGTAAGCCGGGAGGACCCGCTCACCACGTGGTCGTTCGTCAGGATGTAGCCGTCCGGCGAGACGATGAACCCGCTCCCCCCTCCGATCTGCGGAGGCGGCGCCTGCTGCGGGTCCTGCGGGTTCTGCGGGTCCCCCTCGGGGAGGTTGAACCACCGGCGGAGATCCTCGCCGAATGGCGTGGCCCCCTGGCTGCTTCCAGCCACAATGCGTGGCCGCTCCACCTCGATGCGAACCACGGCGGGGGTCACCGCTTCGGCAATGTTGATGAAGGCGTTGCTCAGGTCCACGGCGGCCTGAACCATGTCCTCCGAGACCTGGGGCTGGTCCTGGATCGCGGGCATGGCCGTGAGGGACGTCCACCCCAGGGCCCCGGCTCCGACAACGCCGGCGCCGGCCCCAAGGGCGGCAATCAGCAGGACCTTGAGCTTGGTCTTGAGCGGGTCCACCATGAAGCTACCTCGTTCACGCGTTACGGGTCGAACGGTCGAGTCCGGATGCGAACTCCGAACTCCCGGCAAATTCTACACGCGGGGTTCCGCGGGGGTCCCGGCACGGCCCGGCACGGCCACCCCCTCCCCGGATGCGACACGGGGGCCCGGGGCACGCGGCCCCGGACCCCCGTCCCACGGTCCCCGTGGAGGGTTACTTCTTTTCCTCGTCCACGATCTCGTAGTCGGCTTCCACCACGTCCTCGTCGACAGGGGCCCCGGTCGTGGCCGGCTCCTCTTCCACCACGGGACCCTCGGCGCCGGGCTCGGCCGCTGCCGCCTGCGCCTGGTAGACCTGCTGGCCTGCTGCCGAGAAGGCCTGGGAGAGTTCGTCGCGGGCCGCGTTCATGCGCTCCGCATCGTTCCCCTTGAGGGCGTCCTTCGCATCCTGGACGGCCTTGTCCAGCCGGGCCTTGTGATCGGCATCCACCTTGTCGCCCCACTCCCCGGCGTCCTTTTCCACCGAGTAGACCAGGGAGTCGAGCTGGTTGCGGCTCTCCACCGACTTGCGGCGCTTCTCGTCCTCCTCCCGGTTCGACTCGGCATCCTTCACCATGTTGTCGATTTCCCGCTCGGAGAGACCCGACGAGGCCTCGATGCGGACCGACTGCTCCTTGCCCGTGGTCCGGTCCTTGGCCGACACCTGCAGGATCCCGTTGGCGTCGATGTCGAAGGTGACCTCGATCTGGGGCATGCCCCGGGGTGCCGGCGGAATCCCGGTGAGCTGGAACTTGCCGATGGTCTTGTTGTCCATGGCCATCTTCCGCTCGCCCTGGAGCACATGGATCTCCACCGTGGTCTGATTGTCCTCGGCGGTGGAGAAGACCTCCTGCTTCTTCGTGGGGATCGTGGTGTTCCGCTCGATGAGGTGGGTCATCACCCCGCCCAGGGTCTCGATGCCGAGGGAGAGCGGGATCACGTCCAGCAGAAGCACGTCCTTGACGTCGCCCGACAGGACCCCGCCCTGGATGGCGGCACCCACGGCCACCACTTCGTCGGGGTTCACGCCCCGGTTGGGCTCCTTGCCGAAGAAGTCCTTCACCACCTGCTGGATCTTCGGGATCCGCGTCGAACCCCCCACCAGGATCACCTCGTGCACGTCGGAGGGCTCGAGCCCCGCATCCCGGAGCGCCGCCTTCATGGGCTCGATGGTGCGCTGGATCAGGTCATCGGCGAGCTGCTCGAACCTGGCCCGGGAAAGGGTCACGTTCAGATGCTTGGGCCCCTCCTGGGTGGCGGTGATGAAGGGGAGGTTGATGTCGGTGGACATGGTGGAGCTCAGCTCCATCTTTGCCTTTTCGGACGCCTCCTTGAGCCGCTGCAGGGCCATGGCGTCCTTCGACAGGTCGATCCCCTGCTCCTTCCGGAACTCCTCCACCAGCCAGTCGATGATCCGCTGGTCGAAGTCGTCACCCCCCAGGTGGGTGTCTCCGTTCGTGGCCTTCACCTCGAAGACGCCGTCGCCCAGCTCCAGCACGGAGATGTCGTACGTTCCGCCTCCCAGGTCGAAGACCGCGATCGTCTCGTCCTTCTCGTCGGCCTTCTTGTCGAGCCCGTACGCCAGGGCGGCGGCGGTGGGCTCGTTGATGATGCGGAGGACCTCGAGACCGGCGATCTTCCCCGCGTCCTTCGTCGCCTGACGCTGGGCGTCGTTGAAGTACGCCGGCACGGTGATGACGGCCTGGGTGACCTTCTGGCCCAGGTAGTCCTCGGCGGTCTGCTTCATCTTCTGAAGCACGATGGCCGAGATTTCCGGGGGCGTCATGGGCTTTTCGGCGTTGGGGATGGTGACCTGCACCCGCCCCGAACCGTCGGCGCTCACCTCGTAGGGGACCTTGCGCCGCTCTCCGGCGACCTCTTCGAAGGCCCGGCCCATGAACCGCTTGATGGAGAAGATGGTGTTGGTGGGGTTCGTGATCGCCTGGCGGCGAGCCACCTGCCCCACGAGACGCTCTCCGTCCTTCGAGAACCCGACCACCGACGGGGTCGTGCGACCACCCTCGGAGTTGGGGATCACCACCGGTTCTCCCCCTTCCATCACGGCCACGACGGAATTGGTGGTCCCGAGGTCGATACCGATCACCTTGCCCATAGCTGCTCCTTCACCTGGTTCGGTTTGAGACGTCCACAAGGGCTGAACGGGCCCGGGACGACGTGCTGCGCGAACAACGTGCAAGCTCCATGCCCATCATTCCCCTCCCGGAACCGTCATAACGGCACGATCGGGGCTGGGGGTCCGCCGGAGTGGCAGAGCCGGGCTTGCCGCGGTATCGTTGGTCGCCGCTTCCCGGCGCGTCAGATCTCCGCCACTCCGTTCCCCGTCACCCCCTTCTCCCCGTCACCCCCCTCGGCATGCGACGACCTTCCCGCTCCATCCTGGTCCTCTGGAGTCTCGCCGTCCTTCTCCTCCTGGCCGGGGCCTGGTCGGGGATGGCGCAGGATCCCGTTCCCCTTCCCGCCGACACCGTGGCTCAGGTGCTGGGTGCGGAGGCGACCGGGCTTCAACCGGGGTTTGCCGCCGATGCACTGGACACATCGCTCCTGGACCGGCTTCGTTCGGTGCTGGGGCTTCTCCTCATCGGCGGGATCGCCTGGGGGCTGTCGGTCAACCGCAAGGCCATCCCCTGGCGCGTGGTTTTCTGGGGCCTGACCCTTCAGCTCCTCTTCGCCGTCTTCATCCTGAAGACACCGGTGGGGGCGGGGATCTTCGCCTCCCTGAACACCCTCGTGGTGGCGCTCCTGGGCTTCACGGTGGAGGGGGCCCGCTTCATCTTCGGCGATCTGGTCTTCAACACGGTCCCCGTGGGGGAGGGTGAGCCGGGGATGGCACCCATGTCGGACACCCCGGGGCTGGTGGCCCGAACGGGCGCCTTCTTTGCCTTCAACGTCCTCCCCACCATCATCTTCTTCTCGTCGCTGATGAGCCTCCTCTACCACGTGGGCGTGATGCAGGTTCTGGTCAGGGGGGTGGCCTGGGTGATGCAGCGGACCATGGGGACCTCGGGGGCCGAGACCCTCTCGGCGGCGGGAAACATCTTCGTGGGCCAGACCGAGGCGCCGCTCCTCGTGAAGCCCTTCGTGGCCCGAATGACCCAGTCCGAACTCATGGCCGTCATGACGGGCGGCTTCGCCACGGTGGCGGGCGGGGTGCTGGCGGCCTTCGTGGGGATGCTGGTGGCGTACTTCCCCGATATTGCGGGCCACCTCATTGCCGCGTCGGTCATGTCGGCGCCCGCGGCCCTCGTCATCGCCAAGATCATGGTCCCCGAGGACGGGGTGCCGGAGACCCGGGGCGGCCTCGCCGTGGATCCGGAGAAGCGGTACGTGAACTCCATCGACGCTGCGGCCGGCGGGGCGGCCGAGGGGCTTCACCTGGCCCTCAACGTGGGGGCCATGCTTCTCGCGTTCATCGCCCTCATTGCCATGTTCAACGCCGGGATCGGGTGGGCCGGCGGATTCGTGGGGCTCCCCGACATCTCGCTCCAGTGGCTCCTGGGAGGACTCCTTGCCCCGCTGGCCTGGATGATGGGGGTGCCCTGGTCCGACGCCCCAACCGTGGGCGCCCTCATGGGGCTCAAGACCGTGCTGAACGAGTTCGTGGCCTACCTGGAGCTCTCGGCCCTCCTGGCCGGGGGGGCCGACCTGAGCCCCCGCTCGGTGATCATCGCCACGTATGCGCTGTCCGGCTTTGCCAACTTCTCCTCCATCGCCATCCAGGTCGGGGGGATCGGGGGGATCGCCCCCAGCCGCCGCTCCGACCTTTCCCGGCTGGGGCTCCGAGCCATGATCGCCGGGTCTCTGGCCGCCTTCATGACTGCCACCATCGCCGGAATGCTGCTGTGAGGGATGCTCCTGTGAACCGAGATGCCGTCGACCCCCGGCCCGCCACCGACCCGGGCCCCGCCACCGACCCGGGCCCGGCCACGGACCCGAGCCCCGCCTCAAACCCGGACCCGGGCCCGGCCGCCGACTTCCTCCGGGCCCGCTTCCCGTGGGGGGATGCGCCTCCCGAGGTCTTTGGAGTGCTGGGGTCGGGGCTCGGGTTCGTGGCCGATGCGCTGGAGGACGCGGTGTCCATCCCCTTCGCGGAGATCCCGGGGTTTCCCGGAGCGGCTGTGGAAGGGCACGCCGGCCGCGTCGTGGCCGGTCACCTGGAGGGGCGGAGGGCGCTGGTGCAGGCCGGGCGCTTCCACGTCTACGAAGGGCACTCGCTGGAGGTGGTGGTGCTCCCGGTGCGGATCGCCGCCGCGCTCGGAGCCCCGGTCCTTCTCGTGACCAATGCTGCGGGCGGGGTGAATCGACGCTTCGGCCCCGGCACCCTCATGCTCATCGAGGATCACCTGAACCTCATGGGCAGGAATCCCCTCGTGGGGCCGGCCGTACCGGGGGAGCCCCGCTTTCCCGACATGAGCGCCGCCTATGACCCGGCGCTCCGCGCCCTGGCCCGCCAGGTGGCGCTGGAAGAAGGGATCGCCCTCGAGGGCGGGGTCTACGCCGCGGTGACGGGCCCCTCCTACGAGACGCCTGCGGAAGTCCGCATGATCGGGATCCTGGGGGGGGATGCGGTGGGAATGTCCACCGTGCCCGAGGTCATTGCGGCGCGCTCCGCCGGCGTGCGGGTGCTGGGCATCTCCCTCATCACGAACCCCGGCGCGGGGCTCTCGCCCGAACCGCTCTCCCACGCCGAGGTCCTGGAGGCCGGGAAGGCGGCCGCCCCCCGGTTCGAGCGGCTGGTGCGGGGGGTGGTGGCGCGCCTCTGAGGGGTGGGCTTCCATCCGCCCCGGGCTTCCGCCGGGCGGCCTGAGCCTTCCGCCGGGCGGCCTGAGCCGTCCCTTGGGTGCCGGGACTTCCCTCAGACTCGGGAGCGGTGCTCGTGAGCACGATGCGTCGGTCGTGAACGCATCCACAGGTCGCCCGGGAGATCGGAGAACCCGGGCGGTCGCCCGAAACGCTTCGGCTGAAACGTCCCTCTTCCGCCGTGCAGCCCTCTTCCGCCGGCTAGCCTTCCTTCGCCGGGCAGCCCTCCTTCGCCGGGCAGGCATGACGTGCGGTGGCGAAACGTTGTCCCCTCCTGCCATGCATCGGGCCGAATTCGGGGCCGATGGCCCTTGACAGGGATCTGGGTGCAGAAAAGGTGGCAGTCCGGGAGGTCGACCGGGCATGCGACAGGAGCTCCCTGACGGCTGCAGGAAAGGCGCTCGAGGGCCTTCAGGTTGTTTTCGGGTACCACGAGGCCGCCTTCGCCCCCCTGGTCCCCGTTCCGGGCGTGGAAAACCCCCCTGTTAAATTTACGTAGGATATTGGTGCTGTGAGGCTTGGGCTCTACGCCTGCGCTCTGCGGCGCGCGTGTGGACGATCCGGGATGCGGAGGTGGCGGATGTGTGGAGGAGGGGGGTGCACGGGAGGCGAGGGACCGTTCCTGAAGGAGCAGGAGGAGCAGGAGGAGCAGGCGGAAACGCGGGGAGAGACGGGTGGAAGGAACGGCCAACCCTCGGCGTCGTCTGCCCGTTCTTCACGCGCAACGCTGGGGCCCACCGACCCCTTCGCGGACCCGGACCCTGTGTGGGAGGTGGAGTTCGCGCTGGTGGAGTTGGCGTCGCAGATGGATGCGGCCATGCTCCGGTTCCTGGAAGGGTTGCGCCAGTTCGACACCATGCAGGGGTACCTGCTGGGGGGCTTCAGGTCGACGGCGCACTGGCTTGTGGGACGGTGCGGGGTGACACTGGCCACAGCGAGGGAGAGAGTGCGGGTGGCCAGGGCCCTGGAGGCGATGCCCCTTACGGCCGAGGCGCTGGGAGAAGGCCGGATCTCCTATTCCATCGCCCGCGCACTCACGCGGCTTGGCGCGCGCGGTACGAGAAAGGATTCGGCGTCCATGGAGCCGGAGGAGGAGGCCGCGCTTTTGGAGGCGGCTTCGGAACGCACGGCCGGAGCGGTAGAGGCCATGGTGCGCGCATGGGCCATGAAGACGCCGGAAGATGAGACGGAGCGAGAGCTCTCGCGAATGGCGGCGCGGACCCTGTCGCTCCGACCGCGGCACGATGGAATGTGGGAGGTCCGGGGCCTCCTCACGCCGGAGATCGGGGCGGCGGTCCTGGCTGCCGTGGAAGGCGCGATGGACTGGATCTTCCGCGAAGGAGAGCCGGGGGCGGCGTACGCGGCGGGAGATCTCCGGAAGCATCCGCGCGTCACGGTGAACGGCGTCCCCCTGGCTGAGTGGGAGGCCGAGGGGAAAACGCTCCCCCTCCAGGTCCAGGAGATGCTGGAGGGGCAGAACTCGGCAGCGGCAGCCCGGAGGCGCCGGGCCGATGCCCTTGGCCTCGTATGCCAGTGGGCGCTGGCGGGAGGTGGGCTGGGCGGCGCAACCAGAAGCGACGCGGGGCCGGCGGCGACCCCCGCCGTCTCCGCAGTGCGAACGTCCGGCCTCCGGGCGACCACGACCCAGGTGGTGCTCCACGTGGATCTGGCGGTGCTCCGGAAGGTGAACAAGCGTGCCTCTCCCGGACGGCCAGATGACCCGAGTCACCTGACGGGATCGGTGCGCGTTTCAGCTGAAACGTCCCGGCGCCTCTCCTGCGATGCGACGGTGGTGCCCCTGGTGGTGAGAAAGGGCCTGGGCGAGGCAAGGCTGGACGCGCTCGAGAGCATGGCCGACGGGGTGATGGGGAGCGACGCGGGTGTGGAGGCCCAGGCCCCCGAGATCGTGGGCCTGGGCGCCGCCACCCGCACGGTGAGTCCATCGCTCCGCAGGGCGCTGGATGCTCGGGATGGCGGATGCCGCTTTCCTGGCTGCGAGGGGCGCTTCACGGAGGCGCACCACGTGGTGCACTGGAGCGACGGCGGGGAGACGAGCATCCGGAACCTCATCCTCCTCTGCCACCACCATCACACCCTCCTGCACGAAGGCGGGTGGCGTATGGCCTGGCCCCCGGGGCAGCAGGGGCGGGGTACTCCACTCTTCTTCGATCCCCGAGGCGGAGTTCACAACGAAGGCCGCCTCCGCCGCCCCCGGGTGGACCCCCAGGGCATTCGCCGAAAGATCCAGGGCACCGACACGGGGCGGCGTACCGGCAGCCACCCGTTGGGCAGGGAGGGACGCATCGATGCGGCCTGAGGTTCACGCCGACCCGGGGCTACCCCCGCAGAAGCGTCGTTGCCCCCCTCAGCTCTTCACGCCCACGAAGTGGTTCAGCGGTCCGTGCCCCTTCCCGATTCCGGGCGCCGCGGCGATGGCCCGGGCCACGAAGTCCAGGGCGCGGTCCACGGCCACCTCGAGGGGGTCGCCGAGGGCGAGGCCGGCGGTCACCCCCGCCGAGAGGGTGCACCCCGTGCCGTGCGTGTTCCGGGTCGCGAGGCGGGGGCGCCGCCAGATGTACTCCTCCTGGCCGTCCCAGAGCAGGTCCACGAGTTCATCCCCCTCGCCGTGGCCTCCCTTCACGAGCGCAGCGCTGGCTCCCATCTCCACCAGGGCCCGGGCGGCCTCCCGTTGCCCGTCTTCGCCCTTCACCGGGAGCCCGGTCAGGATACGGGCTTCGTCCAGGTTCGGGGTCACGAGGGCCGCCCGTGGCACCAGGAGCGTGGCGACCGCCCCCTCCGCATCCCGGTCCAGGAGGCGATCCCCGGAGGTGGCCACCATGACCGGGTCCAGCACGTAGCGCCGGAGGGCGTGGGCCTCGAGGAGCGCCGCCACCTCCCCCACCAGCTCGGAGGTGGCCAGCATCCCGGTCTTGACGGCGCGAGGGGCAAGATCCTCCACCACGACGTTCACCTGGTCCCGGACCATGGCCAGGGGGACCGGGTGCACGCTCCGCACCCCCATGGTATTTTGCGCCGTCAGCGCCGTGATGGCACTCGTCCCGAACACCCCCATGGCGTGGAAAGTCTTGAGGTCGGCCTGGATCCCCGCGCCCCCGCCGCTGTCGCTCCCGGCGATGGTAAGCGCCACGACCCTTCCCGATGGAGCTTCCGCGCCACCGTTCACCCGGGCAGGAGTTCCAGGAGCTTGATTCGACATGCCTCTTTTCCGCCTCGACCAGGGGACGACCCGTTGCATCACATGACGCCATACTGCCTGACGCCCGCTTCGAGCCCGCAAGATAGGCGACGCCCCGTGGGGGAACCACTCCTTCGGCCCTCGCTCCCGCCTCTCCGGGTGCTCCCATGTCGCTGAGCCGTGCCCGGGAGAAGCTCGTCGGCCGCCTCCGGTCCCGGCGCCTCCGGGAGCGCGAAGGGCTGGTCCTCGTGGAAGGTCCTCACGCCATCGGGGTGGCACTGGAGGCTGGCGCCCGGTTCCGGTTCGCTCTCGTCTCCGAGACCCTGCTCCCGGGGGGCCGGCACCCGGCCGTCAGCGACCCGCCCGTCAGCGACCTGCTCTTCAGCGATCCAACCGTCAGCGATCTACCCGTCAGCGACTCGCCCGCACGCCTTCTCGCCGCGCTCGAGGCCGCCGGGGTGGACGTCGTGCCGGTCCCCTCCGTCACCCTGGCAGAGCTGGCCGACACCGAGCACCCCCAGGGTCTGCTTGCCGTCGTCGAGGAGCCCACGGCCACGCTCGAAGGGTGGCGGGATGCGGTTCCCACCGGCGCCGGGCCCGGACCCTCGCCCCTCCTGGTGCTGGACCGGATTCAGGATCCGGGCAATGCCGGCACCCTGATCCGCTCCGCCGCCGCCTTCGGCTCCCCCGGTGTGGTGGCGCTGGACGGGACCGTGGACCCCTGGAATCCCAAGGTGGTCCGGGCTTCCGCCGGAGAGGCATTCCGCATCCCCGTCGTGCGATCTACGTGGGAGGCCTTTGATGTCTGGCGGCGGTCCCTCCATCTCCCGCTCCTTGTGGCCGATGCCGGCGGGGAGGATGTGCGGCGCTTCCAGGTCCAGCCCCCCCAGATCCTCCTCGTGGGAAACGAGGGGTCGGGCCCCCGCCCCGAAGCCCTTGCGGCTTCCGGCACTATCCTTGCCCTTCCCCTCGCTCCAGGCGTGGAGTCCCTGAACGCGGCCATGGCCGGGAGCATCCTTCTCTGGGCCCTGGGTCCGGGGGCGGCATGCGTGCCCTGACCGCTCCACCTCCCGCGCACTCCATCGCGTACTCCCTCGCATCCCGAACCTGAACCTCCGAGACCCACGTGCCCGTTCTCGACCCGTGGATTCCCGCCGCCGCGGCCGCCCTCTTCGGGCTTCTCCTCG
>Ga0114946_10000905_pt1 | contig 20368 bp, 16 predicted proteins | sample WalLakDeSediment_FD_88676 | JGI IMG/M metagenome (GOLD analysis project Ga0114946, IMG submission 88676) | Lake sediment microbial communities from Walker lake, Nevada to study Microbial Dark Matter (Phase II) - Walker Lake 11/02/13 Deep Sediment | ecosystem: Environmental > Aquatic >...
ATCGAGAAGCTGGCCATCGAGGCCGATCAGGCGGCCACCAAGGGAATGACCGAGCAGGAATTTGACGATTATCTGAATGTTACTAAGTAACTAAGACGGTGCCGTCAGCAGCGCAATTTCAGTGGCCATACATCTTGCTACGACGGACACCAACACTTGGGACACTCTTGGGACAGTGAAAATTATAACGTAAAATCACAAAGCGAAGCATTAAATACTTGGTGACACTCTTGGGACACTTGGGACACCAAAACGGGCTTTTTTGAGGAATTTTGTGGTACAAAAACAAAAAGGGAAACCAAGCTTAACCGCTTGATTTCCCTTATGTTTTTATGGTGCGCCCGACAGGATTCGAACCTGTGACCTACGGCTTAGAAGGCCGGTGCTCTATCCGGCTGAGCTACGGGCGCCTGATAAAAAAATCGGTTAGATACGCAACGACGTCGCCGATCCTTGGGTGCAACTTGTTTTTCCCATCGGCTTCGCCAGCGGAACTGATCGGCGGAAAATCAAGCCACGCCCCGAAGGTAAGGGTTCGCCAGGTAAGTTGCGGAGATCCCCTTCGCGCTCCGGGAGGCAAAGATACCGGGTTTACCGACCCGGCGCAGCAAAAAAAACGCCCCCGGGAGATCCGAGGGCGTTGAGGTAAACTATTCCAACAGCTTGCTGCAGCGCAGCCCTCCCGCCCGATTCGGCCAAGAGGGTAAAACGGGCGCGGGCGCCACATCTTCGCGCCAGCGCTCGTTTCGTTTTCTACATCATGCCGCCCATGCCGCCCATGCCGCCCATGCCACCCATGCCGCCCGGCGGCATGCCGCCGCCCTTATCCTCTTCCGGGTGCTCGGCGATCATGCATTCGGTGGTGAGCAACAGGCCGGCGACGCTGGCCGCGTTCTGCAGTGCGAAGCGGGTTACCTTGGCCGGATCGATGACCCCGGCTTCCAGCAAGTCTTCGAATTTCTCGCTGTCGGCGTTGAAGCCCTTGGCGTCCTTCATGCCCTTTACCTGCTCGACGATCACCGAGCCTTCCAGGCCGGCATTGTTGGCGATCTGGCGAACCGGCTCTTCCAGGGCCCGGGCCACGATCTTCTTGCCCAGGTCTTCTTCGTGGCTCAGCTTCAGTTCTTTGAGGGCCTTGAGGCAGCGCAGGTAAGCCACCCCGCCGCCGGGGACGATCCCTTCCTCCACCGCCGCACGGGTCGCGTTGAGGGCATCTTCCACTCGGGCCTTCTTTTCCTTCATCTCGACCTCGGTGGCAGCCCCGACATTGATCACGGCCACCCCGCCGATCAGCTTGGCCAGGCGCTCCTGGAGCTTCTCGCGGTCATAGTCGGAGGTGGTTTCCTCGATCTGGGCCCGAATCTGCTTGACCCGGCCTTCCAGCTTGTCCTTGTCGCCGGCGCCGTCAATGATGGTGGTGGTGTCCTTGTCGCAAACCACCCGCTTGGCCTGGCCCAGGTCGTTGATGGTGATATTTTCCAGCTTGATGCCGATGTCCTCGGATACCACCTGGCCGCCGGTCAGGATGGCGATATCCTCCAGCATCGCCTTGCGGCGGTCGCCGAAGCCGGGAGCTTTGACCGCGGTCACATTGAGGGTGCCGCGCAGCTTGTTGACCACCAGGGTGGCCAGGGCCTCACCGTCCACATCTTCGGCGATAATTACCAGAGGCTTGCCCATCTTGGCGATCTGCTCGAGAATGGGCAGCATGTCCTTCATGTTGCTGATTTTTTTCTCGTTAATCAGGATGAAGGGCTCCTCGAGGTTGACTTCCATCTTCTCGGGATCGGTGACGAAGTAGGGGGAGAGGTAGCCCCGGTCGAACTGCATGCCTTCGACCACGTCCAGCGAAGTCTCCATGCTCTTGGCTTCTTCCACCGTAATGACCCCTTCCTTGCCGACCTTGTCCATGGCCTCGGCAATGATCTTGCCGATGGTGGGATCGTTGTTGGCGGAGATGGTGCCGACCTGGGCGATTTCCTTCTGGGCCTTGGTGGGCTTGGCGATATTCTTCAACTCGGCCACCACCGCGGCCACCGACTTTTCGATGCCGCGCTTGATGTCCATGGGGTTGTTGCCAGCGGCCACCAGTTTGGAGCCCTCGGTGTAGATGGCCTGGGCGAGAATGGTGGCGGTGGTGGTGCCGTCACCGGCCACGTCGCTGGTCTTGGAAGCTACTTCCTTGACCATCTGGGCGCCCATGTTTTCGAACCGGTCCTTGATTTCGATTTCCTTGGCCACGGTGACCCCGTCCTTGGTGATGATTGGGGCGCCGAAGGACTTCTCGATCAGCACGTTGCGGCCCTTGGGGCCGAGGGTTACTTTGACCGCGTCGGCCAGGGTGTTGACGCCCCGGAGGATCGACTCGCGGGCCTTAGTTCCGTATCTCAGGTCTTTTGCTGCCATAATATTTTCTCCTTCAAACTTCGCTTGGAATTATTGGTAAGGGTTTTTACTTTTCCACCACACCGAGGACGTCATCCTCACGCATGATCAGAAATTCCTCGCCATCGATCTTGACCTCGGTGCCGCCATACTTGGAGAAAAGAACCCGGTCGCCGGCCTTGAGCTCCACCGGTACCCGCTCGCCCTTGTCGTTATGGCGCCCTTTGCCCACCGCAACCACGGTGCCCTCCGCCGGTTTTTCCTTGGCGGTGTCGGGAATGATGATCCCACCCTTGGTTTTTTCCTCTTCCTCCAGTCGCTTGACCAGAATACGATCATTTAATGGCCGAATTTTCATGGACTACCTCCGTCTAACGTTAATCTGACAATTAGGATCAAGCTCGCAAAAAGCGCTTTGGCCTGGGGGCGTATCCCCAACAACAAGTTGCCGACCCGGCCGGACGACCCGGCGGCTTTTGCGAAGCCGACCATTAATGGGGTTGCAGCGAAAACAAACCGGACCGCCAAACCGGAGGCCGTCCGGAAAACCAATCAATCCCAACCATGGCCGCATGGATGGCGCAAACCATATGTACGGACAGGGGAAAAATCAAGTGCCTGGCGAAAAAAAATTCTCGCCAGGACAAAACCCGCCAAAACCAATAAATGGCGTGCGGGTCAACGGCGCTGAGCCGCCCCGGCGCTTGCCCGGTTGATGGCGGTTTCGGCGGGGCTTAAGGGCTTAGAGCCGGATAACCCAGCCGTAAGGATCGGCCGCCCGGCCGTGCTGGATGGCGGTAAGTTCAGCAAAGAGCCGCTGGGCCAGATCTCCGGTCTTGCCCTGGTTGATCAGGCAGTCCTGGCCCCGGTAGTGCAAGGAGCCCACCGGGGAAATCACCGCCGCCGTACCGGTGCCGAAAACCTCGAGCAATTCCCCGTTCTCGCTGGCGGCCAGCACCTCGTCGATGGCTATCTGGCGCTCCTCCACGGGCAACCCCCAGTCGGCCAGGAGATGCAGCACCGAATCCCGGGTGATGCCCGGCAGAATGCTGCCGGAAAGCGGCGGAGTGATGATGCGGTCCCGGAAGACGAAGAAGATGTTCATCGTCCCGACTTCTTCGACATAGCGGCGCTCCCGGGCATCGAGCCACAGTACCTGAGTAAAACCCTGCTTCTGGGCTTCCACCGCCGCCATGATGCTGGCGGCGTAATTGCCGGCGGTCTTGGCCTCGCCAACCCCGCCGGCCACCGCCCGGACATAGGTGTCGGTGACGAAAATCTTCACCGGGTTGAAACCTTCGGGATAATAGGCGCCCACCGGGCTCATGATGATGAAAAAGAGGTATTCCTTGGCCGGCCGCACCCCCAGGCCGGCCTCGGTGGCCACCATGGTCGGCCGGATATAAAGAGAAGCCCCGTCGGCCCGGGGCACCCAGTCGGCGTCGACCCGCAGCAGCGCCTGGAGCCCGGCGAAAGCGGTTTCCACCGACAACTGCGGCATGCACATCCGGGCGGCGGAACGATTCATCCGCTCCAGGTTGGCCAGGGGCCGAAAAAGATAAATTCCATCATCCTGGCCCCGATAGGCCTTCAAGCCCTCGAAGATCGCCTGGCCGTAGTGAAGCACCATGGCCGCCGGATCTAGGGAAAAGGGGGCGTAGGGCCGAACCTCGGGCTCATGCCAGCCCCGGGCCGCATCATAGGCCATGACCAGCATATGATCGGTAAAAATCTTGCCGAAGCCCAGCTCGTTTTCGTTGGGCCGGGCCTTGAGTTCAGCCGGCGCCCGCTTTTCCGTTTTTATGTTCATCAGACAATCCGTTCCCTGCAGAAATGACCCGGGCCCGCAGCCCGAAAAATGGTACGCAATATAACGAAGTTCCAGGTCCATGGGAACAGATTATTTTGTCGGCTCCGCTAAAAGAGGCTCCGCCTCTTGGCGCCCTTGGCAACTTGTGGGTTTGCTGCTATCATTGCCCAGGTAAGGCCCTCAACAGCGAGGCTGTCTAATCGCTGGCCTATGCCATTAATTCCAGGTAGATTAATTAATCAGGGTCCGGCCGGCGCCGCCCTTATGCCGGGATGACCACCAGACCACCAAAACGACCCCAGGACGGGCAAATGCAAGAAACTCCGCCATCCCCGATGGTTTTGCGCTATTTTCTTATCCTGTTCCTGATCTCCATTGTGCTGGCCGGCAGACTGCTCTGGCCCTTTATTTCCATTCTGGTCCTCTCCTTCCTGCTGACCAGCATCTTCCGCCCCATCTACATTGGGCTCAACCGCAAACTGCCCGACATTATCGCCTCTTTGCTTACCTGCACCCTGGTGGTGCTGCTGGTGTTCATTCCCCTGGTCTTCTTCATTACCGCCCTGGCCCAGGAGGCCCAGGGGCTTTATGAATGGAGCCGCGGGGCGGGCGCCGGCCTGGCCCAGAAGCTGCGCATCTTCCAGGAAAGTCCGCTTTATGTTCGCCTGCAGGAAACCGCCGCGCTGCTGGGCTTTTCCCTGGAGCCGGAAGACATCAGCCGCACCCTGGCCGATCTGGCCCGGGTGGCGGGACTTTTTCTTTACAACCAGGCCAGCGGCTGGGCCGCCAATATCATGATGTTCGTCTTCAGCTTTTTCCTGATGTTTATCACCATTTTTTTCCTGCTCATCGAGCAGGACCGTTTGCTCAACTACATCTTCCGGCTCTCGCCCCTGCCCGACGATCAGGAACGACGGCTGTTCGCCAAGTTCGACGAAATCACCGGGGCGGTCCTGATCGGCAACGGTATCTGCGCGGTGATCCAGGGGGTGCTGGGCGGCCTGATTTTCCTGGTATTTTCCCTGGGACCGCCAGTCCTCTGGGGAGCAGTCATGGCGGTGATGGCCTTCCTGCCGATCTTCGGCATCGGCCTGGTCCTGGTGCCGGCCGCTATTGTGCTGGGATTCAAGGGGAATCTGCTCGGGGCGGTGATTTTATTTATGCTTTACGGGGTCATCACCGTGACCATCGAATACTTTCTCAAGCCCAAGCTGGTGGGCAGCCGGGTCAAAATGCACACCCTGCTGGTTTTTCTCAGCATTATCGGCGGCTTGAACGCCTTCGGGTTTCTCGGCATCATTTACGGCCCCCTGATCATCACCGCCTTTCTGACCCTGGCGGAAATCTACCTGAGCAGCTACGACCGCTATGTAAAACAAGTAAAACCGGAGTGATCGTCCCGGCCGGGGGTTTATTGGGGCAGGAAAACCTCTTACCCGCGGGCAAACTCAATCCGGTATTTTTCAAAATTATGGCAAACGTGTTCCAGCTTCGATCGATCTTCATGAATTTTTTTGATCAGAGTCAAAACTTCAACCGCTGAGGTAAGATGAAAAATTTGGTTCTTATCATGTAAACTGAAGAGTTTTTTGGCCAGTACCTCTTCCTCCAGCCAGCGAAGCAGCCCGGACCAGATCTCTCCGAAAAGAATGATGGGGGTTTCGCAAAGTTGTTCTACCTGAACCAGTTGCCAGGTATAGAAAAGTTCCAGCAGGGTTCCGATTCCCCCCGGGCAAACCACCACCACGTCCGACAGGGCCACAAAAGAATCAAGACGCTCGCTGAAGCGCTCAAACTCCTGCTTGATGTCCAAGAATTTATTAGCCCCCTCTTCAAAGGGCAGCCGGATATTCATCCCTAACGAGTGGGTGCCGGAACCGGCGCTTTTGTGGCCTGAGTTGGCGGCCAGCATCAGGCCTGGGCCGCCGCCGGTGACGATATCGAACCCCTCTGCGGCCAGCCCTTGGGCCATGGTGAAAACATCCTGAAAAATCTTATCTCCTTCCTCTATCCGGGCTGAACCGAAAATAACCACTCGGTAGTGCGCATCATAATTCATTTGTTTACTCCCTGGCCCTCGCTGCGGGAGCCTTTTTGCCCCCCTGTGCCGGCCGCAGCAGGGTATAGCGGCGCTTGATCAGGTTGGCCACAAGGCCGGTCCAGCCGGTCTGGTGGCAAGCCCCGAGACCCAGGCCGGTATCGCCGTGAAAGTACTCGTGGAACAAGCGCAGGTCGCGCCAAGCGGGATCGTTCTGAAAAGGGCTGTCCGCCGCCAGGCCCGGAATGCGGTCCTGGTCGTTGCGGCGAAAAATATTGATTAAACTTTCCGCGAGCAGATCGGCCACTTGCCGCAAGTCCAGTTCGCCACCCCCCCGCCCCGGCACCTGCACTTTGAACTCGGGACCAAGGTAGCGATGGAATTTAGTCAGGGCCTGAATAATGGAATAGTTGATCGGCATCCAGACCGGTCCCCGCCAGTTGGAATTGCCCCCGAAAAGACCTGATTGCGCTTCCCCCGGTTCATATTCGATCAGGGCCTGGCCCACTCCCGGCAGGTTCCCCAGTTGCCGATGTTCCCGGTGAATCCGGCTGACTCCGCGAATCCCGTGGGGGGAAAAAAATTCCTCGGCGTTGAGGAGCCGCTTGAGGATCCGGGGAATCATGGTGTGGTCCACCAGGGCCAGCAGCCGCTCCCCGTGCTCGTTGGTCTTGTTGGGACAGGCGCAGATGGTATGCCCGTCGAACATCCCGCCCCCGTGTTCTTCGAGCAGGGCCTTGAAGCGGGGCACTTTCTCAATAATGTCCGGGGTTACGATTTCCGTGGCCAAGAGGGGGATCAGGCCGACATAGGAATAAACATCGATGTGATGGAATTCACCGTCGGGGGTGGTGAGAAAATCCTTGAAAAAGCCGGCCTGCCGATCCCAGAGCGACGGTCGCTGAGCGCTGTGCCCGGCAATGGCATTGGCAATGGCCAGAAACTGCTGATAGCACTGAATCGCCATATCCTCATATTCTTGATCTTCCCGGGCCAGTTCGAGGGCCATGCCGGTGAGGTTGAGGGCGCACATGGCCATCCAGCCGGTGGCATCGGCCTGCTTCAGGCTGAAGCCGGGGGGCAACGGCTGGGAGCGGTTATAAATGGAGATGTTGTCCAGTCCCATGAAACCGCCCTCGAAGACATTGAGGCCGTCGCGGTCATGGCGATTGAGCCACCAGGTATAGTTCATGATCAGCTTGTTGAAAACCCGGCGAAGAAAGCGAAGGTCGCCGCGGCCTCGCTGCCGGCGCTCGGCCCGGAAAACCTTCAGGGCCGCCACCGCGTGAATCGGCGGATTGATGTCGCCGAAGTCCCATTCATAGGCGGGAATCTGGCCGTTGGGATGGAGATAGCGGTGGCGCAGAAGCAGTTCGAGCTGTTCCTTGGCGAAATCGACATCGAGGTGGGCAAAGACCATGGCCTGATAGGCCAGATCCCAGGCGGCAAACCAGGGATATTCCCAGCTGTCGGGCATCGAAATAATATCGGCGGCCTGAAGGTGGCGCCAGTTCCGGTTGCGCCCCATGGTTCGCGCCGGCGGCGGCGGCCGGTCGCCATCGAGCCAGCGGGCCACATCGAAGTGGTAGAACTGCTTGCTCCAGATCATCCCGGCCATGGCCTGGCGAAAAATCAGGGCGTCTTCGCCGCTGGCCTGCGGCAGCAGTTGGGCGTAAAAGGCGTCGGCTTCCCGCCGGCGCCGGGCAAACAGGGCGCTCAAGCCGGCAAAGGGTTCCTGCCGGAGGGGCTGGGCGGTCAACAGCAGTTCCACCTGGCGCTCTTCTCCGGGCTCGCAGTTGATCTCATGCCAGGCGGCGAACTTGGTCCCGGTGGCAGCCGGATTTACCGCCCCCTTGTCACCCTCCACCACCCGGCGATGAAAGGCGTCCTTGACATAGGGCGAGGGATTGGCGGCGCCGAAAAGGCGCTCCAGGTTGCTCTCGTTTTCGCTGAACAGGCAGCGGGCTACCTGGCGGCCGGCGAGAAAATAGCGGCCCAGGCCGGCGTGGCGGGCCTCCACCGTCCAGGCGGCCCGGTCGGACTCGACCAGCCGCAGGACCGGCTTTTCTGCGGCGCCGCCATCCTCCCAGGACCAGGTATTGCGGAACCAGAGGCTGGGCAGCAGGTGGAGGGTCGCGGCGGCCGGCCCCCGGTTGCCGACCCTGATCAGGACGCCGATGGTGGTGGGGGATTTCTTGGCATAGCTGATTTCCACATCCCAGTAGCGGTTTTCCGCTAAAGCGTCGGTATCCAGCAGACCAAAAGGGGGGTCTTGACGGGAACGCCGCCGGTTTTCCGCCACCAGCTCGGCATAGGGAAATTCGACCTGGGGATATTTGTAGAGGTAGCGGAGATAACTGTGGCTGGGGGTGGCGTCGAGATAAAAATAATACTCCTTGACGTCCTCGCCATGATTGCCCTGCTTGCCGGTGAGGCCGAACATCCGTTCCTTGAGGATGGGATCGCGCCCGTTCCAGAGGGCCACGGCCAGGCAGAGCCGCTGGCCGGCGTCGCAGATGCCCCCCAGGCCGTCTTCATGCCAGCGGTAGGCTCGGCTGATCGCTTGCTCGTGGCTGAAATAATCCCAGGCCTCGCCCTCGGAACTGTAGTCTTCCCGCACCGTGCCCCAGGCCCGTTCGCTTAAATAGGGCCCCCAGAGGCGCCAGTCTTGCCGGCCCTGCTGCCGGGCCGCGAGGCGCTGCTGTTCGGCGCTGAGCTTGCCGCTGGCCATGAAGGTTGCCTCCAGTTGAGGTTTGGCCCGGAAGGCCTTTATTGCCCGGCCTGGTCCTCGTTCTCGCCGCAGGCCCGGCCCTTGAAGCTGAAAAAGAACTTGAGCCCCTTGCGGACGAAGGGGGAAAAAATCTTGGGGGCGAAGATCGCCCCGGCCACCTTTTTGTTGATCTCCCCCAGGGTGGGGTAGGGGTGAATGGCGGCGGCGATTTTGGCCAAACCCACCCCGCCGTTGAAGACCGCCACCCATTCGCTCAGCAACTCGCCGGCGCGGGGCCCCAGGATCTGCACCCCCAGCGGTTTTTCCCGCCGATCCAGCAGCAGCTTGATCCGGCCGCCGCTCTCCCCGGCGGCCAGGGCCCGGTCGTTGGCGGCGAACTCTTCGCTCCAGACCGTGTAATCGATCCCGGCCGCCCGGGCCCTTTTCTCGTTGAGGCCGATACTGGCCAGTTCCGGTTGGGTGTAGGTGCACCAGGGGACCCGGCTGTAATCGACCTTCTGGGGCAGATGGAAAACGGCGTTGCGCAGCACCACGCCCCCTTCGTAACCGGCGACATGGGTGAACTGGTGACCGCCGATGACATCCCCGGCGGCGTAAATATGCTTATGGCTGGTCCTGAGCCGACGATCGACCTTGATCCCCCGCTGATCGGCGGCAATATCCAGCTTATCGAGCCCCAGGCCCGCCACATTGGCCGAACGGCCCAAGGCCACCAGCAGGGCCTCGGCCTTGAGGGTCCGGTTCTCGCCGGCCTGGTTTCTGACCACCACTTCACGCTCCCGGCCCAGATCGCCGACCCGGACTACCGCGGCGTCAAGCTCGAAAACCACCCCTTCCCGCTCCAGTTCCTGCTGGACCAGGCTAGCCAGATCGGGGTCTTCCTTGCTGAGGATCTGGCCGCTGCGCTGGATCACCGTCACCCTGCTGCCCAGCCGGCCGAAGGCCTGGGCCATCTCAATAGCGATGGGCCCGGCGCCGAGCACGATCAGCGAGGCGGGCAACCGGTCAAGATAGAAGATTTCGCGATTGGTCAGATAGGGAGTCCGCTCCAGGCCTTCAATCGCCGGCACTGCCGGGGAAGAACCGGTGGCGACCACCCAGCTGCGGGCGGAAATCGACCGGCCGGCCAGGGTAATAGTATGTTCATCGCTGAAGCGCGGATCCCCGAACTCCACCTTGGCCCCGAGCCGGCAAAAGCGCTCCACCGAGTCGTGCTGCTGGATCACTCCGATTACCGAACGAATCCGGGCCGAAACCTGGCGGAAATCAACGGGCGGGGGCGAAAGCGCCGGCAAGCCGAAGCGGGGCCCGCTTTTCATCAGGTGATAGACATGGGCCGTCTTGATCAGGGTTTTGCTGGGCACGCAACCATAATGAAGACAGTCGCCGCCCAGGGCCTCTTCCTTTTCGACCAGCAGGGTCCTGGCTCCCAGTTGGGCCGCCCCCGAAGCCACAGTCAGACCCGCCGCCCCGCCGCCGATAATGCCGAGATCATAGTCATATTTGCTCATCTTTTTTTCCCTCCGGGGTGGGTACGGCCTCTCGCAAAGCCTTACGGGCGATCTGGGTGATATAAATGGTGACGGCCAGGGTGGCCAGCAGCCCCAGCCCCTGAAAGACCAGCTCCCAGGGCCCTGCCGGCGGGCTTTCGACCAGGGCCGCCCGGGCCAGGTTGCCGGCCAGGGATCCCGCGTAAACGTAGAGCAGGGTGCCGGGCATCATCCCGACCCAGGAGGCCAGAACATAATGATAAAAAGGGATTTTGGTCAGACCGTAGGCGTAGTTGATCAGGTTGAAAGGAAAAATCGGGCTCAGCCGGGTCAAAAAGACGATTTTCCAGCCCCGCTCGGCCACCGCGGCGTCGATGGCGGTGAATTTGGCGTTGGCGGCCACTTTCTTTTCAATGGCTTCCCGGGCCAGAAAGCGGCCCAGCAGAAAGGCCAGGGCGGCCCCGGCGGTACTGCCCACCGAGACGGCGGCAAAGCCTCCGACCAGGCCGAAAATCGCCCCCGCCCCGACGGTGAGAATGAAGCCGGGCAAAAAGAGGACAGTGAAAAAGGCGTACAACAGGGAAAAAACCGCGTAGCCGGAAAAACCCAGGCCCTCCACCCATTGCAGCAGGTCAAGGGCCAGTTCCCGCACCGGCAGCAAAACCAGGGCCAGGAGACCGGCCGCGACCAGAGCGGCCAAAAGCAATAAGCGACTTTTCATCAGGTTGTCTCGCTCCATTCCTCGTCGAATTGCGCCGCCCTCGGAATACAGCGCGGCAATAAAGATAACATCCCGGCCCAAAATGTATTGCCTGGATTTTTAGCGCCATCACGCTTGCCGGTGACGCCGCCGCCATTTGCCTTGTCCCGGACAACCAGAAGGCTCTAAAGGTTTTTATTGACCGATCCTACTTGGTCGTCTTTCCCTTGCGCCACCAACATTGTATATTAATGTATAACAAAGTCAATCGCTGGGGCCTTGAAGAACCAGGCAAGCCCGCAGGATATCCCCAGCCGAGAATCTTTACGCGACGACAAAGAGAACCAGCGTGCAGGCAACCGCGGCTCAAGCCCGGAGGATAAAAAAGATGGAACCACTTTTGAACATTAAGGAAGCCGCAGCCCTGCTCCATGTTTCGGAAATGACGATGCGCCGCTGGACCAACGCCGGCTTGCTGCCCTGCTACCGCATCGGCAGGAAGCGAGAAAGACGGTTCAGTCCTGAGGCACTGCGGAAATATTTAACCGCGACGGCCTACCCCGGCCACCCGACGGGGCCGGCAACTTTGCCCGGCGGCGGTCTCCCGCTTATTCCTTTGGGCTACGGCACCATCAAGGTTGCCGACGGCACTCACCTGACTCACTTCTATGCCGCTCCCGAAGAGGCCCTGGAAGTGCAGCTTTCCTACGTGCGCCAAGGCTTATTAAACGATGAAACCGTGCTGGTGGTGGCGGCGGGAGAACGACAGCGGCTGTTGCTGGAAAGGCTCGAGGGCCGGGGGATGGACGTGGCGGGCCTCAGAGCGCGCAATCGTCTCCATTTAAGCGGGGGCAAGAAAACCCCGGGAGAAATGGCGGCCTATCTCACCACGATTGTCGCCTCCGTACCCGGGCGTTTTCGCCTGGTGGGAGAGATGATCTGGGCCCGCAAACAAGGCTGGTCCGCGGCCGAACTCCGGCAGCTCGAAGAATGGGGCGACTCCCGGCGGAGCGCCGGCCGCCTTTTTCTCTGTCAATACAGCCTCAAGGACTTTTCCGGCCAGGAAACCATGATGGCGGCCGAAACCCACAGCCATGTCCTCTATCGGCAAAGGCTCCGTAATAGCCCTTTTGCTGCTTGAAAGCGGAAAATACAGTCCCAGTGGGGCCGGAGTTTTTTTACGCCCTCAACCTGTTATTTTGCCGCTGCCTTTTGCTGGTCGGCCGTTGGCAAGGTGGCCCCCTGGCAGGACGAACCCGCCCCGGCAGTGCAGGCAAAGCAGTGGTTGGCGACGACGATTTCCCGCCCGGCCAGGACCCGGTGGTCGAAGGAAAAAATATCAACCGGGGCGCTGCCGGCCACCGGCAGAGCAAGCATCTGGTTGAAATCGCAATCGTAAAGGGTGCCGTCGGGACCGACGGAAATGGTCTCGCGGCACATTGCCCGGCCGGCGGCGGCGGGATTGTAGGCCGCCTGCAGGGCCAGCATGTAGTCGCCCAGGTTGCCCGAGCTCTGCAGGTATTCGAGATAGCGGCCCACCGGGCAGTTGGTCAGGCAGAAAAGCTGATTGAACTCCACCCCGTGCTGTTCGGCCAGAACCCGGCGATAGTCGGCTTCCAGGTCTCCCTGTTCGCCGGGGAGGTAGGCGCCCACCGGGTTGTGGACCAGGTCAAGGACCAGACCGCTGCCGGGACGGCCGTAGCCCTGGGCGTTGAGCCGGCGCATCACCGCGATGATCGCGGCGAAAACCCCCGCCCCGCGAAGCCGGTCGGTCCGCTCACCCCGGGCATCGGGTAGCGAAGCCACCAGCTCTACCCGGTGGCGCGCGTAAAACTCAACCAGGTCGGCAAATTCCGGTTCCTGGAGGACCACCAGGTTGGTCCGGACCAGCAGTCGCTTGCCCAGGGTGGCCAGGCGGGCCACCAGTTCGCGGAACCGGGGATGGAGTTCCGGGGCGCCGCCGGTGACATCCAGGGTGGTGATGGCGGGCAACGCCGCCACCTCGAGGCATTTTTCCAGCACGGCGTCATTCATCTGGCGGCCCTGTTCGGGGCCGGCCTCGACGTGGCAGTGGCGGCAGCGGAGATTGCAGCGCCGGGTGATGTTAAGCTGGAGAATCTTGACCGCGGCGGCCCGGAAGGGGAAAAAACCGGAGCGGCGCAGACATTCCCTGAAGGAGGGACCGGGTACCGACATGGTGCTACATCTCCTTTTGCCGCAGGATCTTGCGAACCTGGGTGGCGTGAGCCAGGGTGTCGCCGGCCACCATGGCCGCCCCGACATGGATGGCCTCCAGCATTTCATCGCCGGTCAGCCCCAGGGAAAGGCACTTGTTGGTGTAGGCGTCGATGCAGTAAGGGCAGTGGCGCACCGTCGCCACCGCCAGGGCGATCAGGGCCTTTTCCCGGGCGCTCAGGGCCCCGGGGGCGGTGGCCTTGGCATAGTAGTCGAAAAAAGCCCGCCCCTGCTCCGGGGCCTGTTCGGCAATCCTGGGAAAATCCTGTAAATCCTTTTTCTCGTAATAGTCGTCAGCCATAAACCGCTCCTTTCTCCTTGTCTTCTCGCACCGGCGCTGGTAACAATAACTATGCTCCGCCCTCCCGAGAGGGGCGGAGCCGTTTTTTCCATATCAGAAGGTTGCCCCCGCTCCCACCGAACTTTTTACGTTAGAAACCCTTACAGGTCAAGCTATGACTGTTATCGGCATCATCGGCGGTTCCGGCCTGGAAGACCCGCAAATCTTTACCCAAGCGTGGGAAGTGGTGGTCGAAACCCGCTACGGCCTCCCCTCCTCGCCCCTGCGACGGGGCCGCCTGGCCGGCCGGGAAGTGGTCCTGCTGGCCCGCCACGGCCGGCAACACACCATCCCGCCCTCCCAGGTCAATAACCGGGCCAATCTGCTGGCTTTGCAGGAACAGGGCTGCACCCATATCCTGGCCAGCGCCGCCTGCGGCTCTCTGCGCCCGGAAATCGGCCCCGGTGATCTGGTAATCCCCGGTCAGTTCATCGATTTCACCCGGCACCGGGCTCTCACCTTTTACGAGGAATTCGCGCCCGGGATCGAAAACGCCCGCCATGCCGCCCTGGCGGATCCCTTTGCCGCCGAGTTGCGGCAATTATTGATTGCCGCCGGCCGCCGCCAGCAACTGCCCCTGCACGAGCAGGGCACCATCCTCACCATCGAAGGGCCCCGGTTTTCCACCCGGGCCGAATCGCGGATGTTCCGCCTCTGGGGAGCCGATCTGGTCAACATGACCATCAGCCCGGAGGCAATCCTGGCCGGCGAGCTGGGTCTGCCGTACGCGGTGATCGCCATGGTCACCGACTACGATTCCTGGAAGGAGGATGAACCGCCCCTGCGGGTACCGGAACTGGTGGCGGTTTTCCGGGGCAATATTGCCAGGCTCACCGGTCTGATGCTAGCGGTCCTGCCCCAAATCGCCGCGGTCGAATAGCGCCCGAGCCGGGCTAAGACAAATATTTTCGGGCGGCCGGGCCAAAATGCCGCCGTGGGCAACATAGAGGCAAAACCGGTGACGAGTGTCCCCAAAACCATCATTAAACTGCTGATTTTCGCCCGCTATCCCAATCCGGGCCAGGCCAAGACCCGGCTGATTCCGGCCCTGCGGCCGGACCAGGCCGCCCTTTTATACCGGCGGCTGAGCGAAAGGGTGCTGGGCGCCGCCCGCCAATTCCAGGCCGAGAACGACGCCAGCGGCGGAATCGCTACCACCATCCGGGTCTGTTTTACCGGGTCCGACAGCCGCAGTTTTCGCGCCTGGCTGGGCAATGACCTGGAATACCAGCGCCAGGCCGAGGGCGATCTCGGCCGTCGTTTGACCCAGGCCCTGGAATTGGCCTTTCAGCACCGCCTTGCCCACCAGAGCTGTGACGGCCAGGAGTGCGGCATCCCCCTCAAGGACCGCAAGACCGGCGAAGAAACCGAAATGGCCCTGGTGCTGGGCACCGACCTGCGGGATCTGACTCCGGCCCTGCTCCACCAGGCGGTTGCGCAACTGCGTGCCCACGACCTGGTCCTCGGACCAGCCCTGGATGGCGGCTATTACCTGCTGGGGCTGAAAAAACCACAGCCCGGGCTTTTCCGGGCAATCGACTGGGGCAGCGCCCGGGTCCGGCAACAGACCCTGGCCGCCGCCGCCCGCCTGGGCCTGAGTTGCGGCCTGCTGCCGGCCCTGGCCGATATAGATCGGCCCGAGGATCTGGTCGGGTTGGCGCAGAATCCCGATTTCGGGGAAATTTTCGACCGGCCGCCCTTGCTTTCGGTGATTATCCCCACCTTGAACGAAGCTGCTCACCTGGAACAAACCCTGGCCCAAATCCTCAGCCGGGGGCAACCGGCGCCAGCGCCGACCACCTGCAAGTACCGCGGCTGCAGCTTGCCCCAGGCTCCCGGTGCCATGGACCACCCGGAGCCCGGTCCGCCAACTAACCCCCCGGCCGCGGCCCTTGAAATCATCGTTGCCGATGGCGGCAGCCGTGACCAAACCCGGCAAATCGCCGCCCGGGCCGGGGCGGTGGTCCTGAATCTCAGCGGCAGCCGGTCGGCCCGGCTCAATGCCGGGGCGGCCAAGGCCCGGGGAACCATGCTTTTTTTCCTCCACGGCGATTCACTGCCACCCCTCGCTTACCCGGAGCTGATTCGCCGGACCCTGGCCGATCCCGCCACGGTGGCCGGGGCCTTCAGCTTCCGCCCCGACCGGGAGAGTTTGGCCCTGCGCCTGATTGCCGGGGGAGTCGCCCTCCGTTCCCGCTTCTGCAATCTCCCCTACGGCGACCAGGGTCTATTCCTGGAAAAAAGGGTATTTAACGAACTGGGCGGTTTTGTCGACCTGCCGATCATGGAGGATTTCGAACTGGTTCGGCGCCTGGGCAAACGGGGCCGGATCGCGGTTCTGCCCGAACCGGTGATCACTTCCGCCCGGCGCTGGCGGCAACAGGGGGTCCTGCGAACCTTTCTCGTCAACCAACTGATGGTGCTGGGCTTCCTGCTCGGGATCGCCCCGGAGCGCCTGGCCCGCTTCTATCGGCGCGGCCGAGGGTCAGCCTGAAATCCAGAGCGAACTTCTCCTTTATCGCCAGGAAAACCGCCCGCCACCGAACCTGGCCTCCTATTCAGACCAGCATGGCCAGGACCAGCCGCCCCGCCAAGCCGAGCAGAATGACGCCAAACAGCCGTTCGAGCCAGACGGCCTGGCGCTGGAGACAGGCCAGCCAACTTGGGTGGGAAAACAGCCGGGCGACCAGCAGATACCAGCTCCCGTCGATAACCATGGCGGTCAGGGCGTAACCCAGCTTGGCGGTAAAGGAGGTTTCCAGGCCCACGACCTGGCTGAACAGGGCCAAAAAGAAGAGGGCGATTTTCGGGTTGAGGAAAACCACCAGGAAGCCGTCGCGGGCCGCGCTGGCGGTAGTGGGCACCGCGGCCAGACCATTATCGGCCCGCCGCCGGGCCAGCAGGCCCTGGACCCCGAGTCCGGCCAGATAGAGGGCGCCCCCCCATTGCAAAAAGTTGAACGCCTTGGGCAAAGTGGTGATCACCGCCGCCAGGCCGATGATGCTCAACAGGGCATAAAGGCCTACCCCCAGGCCGTGGCAGAGCGCAGCCACGCTGCCGTTCTTGCGTCCCCCGCTGAGGGTTTGCCGCAGCACCACGGCCAACGATGGGCCGGGAGACATGGCCCCCAGAATACAGATACCTACTACCGCCAGCCAGGTTGCCAGGGTCATTGAAGAATCCTGTTGTTATGGCCTTGTTCCGGCGACCGTTGCCCTGCAACAGCCAGTTGCCGGCCCCGAGCCATGGCCAAAATACTTTTGGCCAATCGGAATTTGTGGTTAAGTGCTGCCGATGACCAAGGAGAAACACCCGCCAGCAGCGGCCGAACCCAAAGGGGAAAAGCATGAAAGGTAAAATGACCAATAGCCTGGCCGGTCAACGCTGGCGGATGATCCTGATCCTGGCGGCCCTGATTCTCGGGGGGTTCATGGTCACGATCTGGATCAGTTACCGGGTCGCCCATAATTCCCTGGCCGAACACCTCGCCGAAGAAACCATGCCCCTGACCAGCGACAATATCTATTCGGAAATCCAGCGCGATCTGCTGCGGCCGATCTTCATCTCGGACCTGATGGCTCTCGATACCTTTGTCCGCGACTGGGTCCTGGCCGGTGAAGCCGATTCCCGGCCCATGATCCGCTATCTCCATGAAATCCAGCAGCGTTACGGCACGGTTACCAGTTTCTTCGTTTCGGATCTGAGCCGCAACTATTATCACCATAGCGGAATTCTCAAGCAGGTTACGGAAAATGATCCCCGGGACAACTGGTTTTTTCGGGTCAAGCAACTGCCCAAGGGCGAGGATTACGAGGTCAACATCGATGATGACACCGCCGACCGCAGCCGGGTCACGGTCTTTGTCAACTACCGAGTCCATGACTATGAAGGCCGGTTCATCGGGGTGACCGGCGTCGGGCTGGCCCTGGAGTCGGTCAGCCGCCTAGTGGAGCATTACGAAAAACGCTATGGCCGCCGGGTCTTTTTCGTCGATCGGGAAGGCACAGTCACCCTGCATGGTGAGGATTTGCCGGCCGGCAAGTCCCTCCGGACCATGCCGGGACTGGCTCAACTGGCTACCCAGATCCTGACCGTTCCCGGCGGCAACTTCACCTTTCAAAGGGAAGGCCGCGCTGTTTATCTCAACAGCCGCCTGGTTCCGGAGTTTAACTGGTACCTGATGGTGGAACAGAAGGAAGATCCGGCCCAACGGTTGCTGGTCCGCACCCTGATAGGAAACCTGCTGCTGGGCCTGGGGGTCACGCTGGTGGTGCTGCTGCTGGCCCACTTCACCTTGCGGGGTTACCAGCGCCGGCTGGAGGAGATGGCGGCCATCGACAAGCTGACGGGAGCCACCAATCGCCAGGTTTTTGAAGTGATTTTTGCCAAAGCGCTGCAAACCACGGTTCGCGACAAAAGCCCGGTGGCGGTGGTAATGTTGGACATCGACCAGTTCAAGAAAATCAACGACCGCCTCGGCCATATCCAGGGCGATAGGATTCTGGTGGCGATAACCCGCCAGATCTTTGTACCGATCCGGGCCTCCGACACCATCTGCCGCTGGGGCGGCGAGGAGTTTGTCATTCTCCTGCCGGGCTGCGACCTGGACCAGGCCCAAAGCATGGCGGAACGAATGCGCCAGCAGGTGGCGGAAGGTCTAATCGAAGGAACCCCGGTAACCATCAGCCTCGGCGTCGCCCAATACCACGAGGGGGACACGCCCGAAACTTTGCTGCACCGAGCCGACCAGGCCATGTATCAGGCCAAGAACCGGGGCCGAAACCGGGTTGAAACTGCGGGATAAAGGGGTGGTCGGGGCGAGAGGATTCGAACCTCCGGCCTCCTGCTCCCAAGGCAGGCGCGCTACCAGGCTGCGCCACGCCCCGACGTTACTGGGTTGGGGGAAAGAGTTCTATTAGCATCCGGCCCGTTTCAGGTCAAGGGAAAAGCAGCGGAGGCAAGCCCTGATAACCCCGGCAAGGCCGGACGGAGCGAGGGCCGTAAACATCTGCCAAGCGATGCCCGCCGGGCCCTCGGCCCCAACAACCCTTGGGGAGGGCCGGGGTGCCGGCCCCATCCCAGCAGGGGAAACAGGCGCTTAAGGGAGCGGACCGTAAAATTGTTGACGGGGGGAGATCGGCTTGCTATATTTGCGCCTTCTTTCATTCCCGGGTAGCTCAGCTGGTAGAGCAGGTGGCTGTTAACCACCCTGTCGGGGGTTCGAGTCCCTCCCCGGGAGCCACGAAAAATCAAGGGTTTACGATGCAAGTCGTAAACCCTTTTTTTTTGCCCGCAGCAAACTCCGCGCCGGAGGCGCCGCCCGGCTATTTAGCGGCCCTTGCCCACCGACAGAACCTTTTTGGGACAGTTGACCACGCAGTTCTCGCAGCGCATGCATTCCAGGCTGGGCACGAAGCCCTGCTCCTTGTAGGCGCCGGGATAGGTCTGGATCGGGCAGGCCTTTTGGCACAGACCGCATTGCTTGCAATCGGCTCCGACCTGGAGAAGATTGGTATTGGGGGCAAGCACCCCCTGCATCGAGGCCATGGGGCAGAAGTTGCACCAGGAGCGGGGCTTGTAGTAAAGGCCAAAGGCCACGGCGATGCTGGTGGCCACGGTCCACATCATAACGAAGACCGCCCCGATCTTGGCCGGATCCCCCCCCGACATAATCAACCGGCTGGTCATCAAACCCATCAGCAGCAGGAAAAAGATCCAGCGGAACCAGGTTTTTTTAAACAGCCCCGGCATCTCCCGCTGCAGGCTGAACCGGGCCAGCACCCGTTCATGAAAGGCTCCCATGGCACACAACCAGCCGCAGTAAAGGCGCCCCCAGAAGAAGGTCATGACGATCATGGTGATCATCAGCGCCAGGGCCAGATAACCCAAATAGGGCCAGTATATACCGCCGATAATCACCAGCGGCACTAAGGGGGCCATCAGATACTGCAGCAGTTTGCGCCCTTTTTTTTCCCGAATCTGTTTCATCTCTCTTCCCCTGATGCAAGCAAGATTGGCGGCTTTCCTCCCAGCACCGCCGCCCCAGTCAATCCGGTCGATCCGGTTGGGAAGCTGGCAGGGCTGGTTAAGCCGATAAAATAATAAGTTCCTGGCAAAACACGCCAATAGCAAAGTATTACATAAATTAATTAAACGATTTAGTAACATAAAGGCCGCCCCCTGTCAAGCCCCGAAAGCCCAAAACCGCCATTACTCCGAAATAGCCGGCCGAGGATGTTTTTTCTCTAAAAACGGTTATTTGTCCCGAAAAGCCGCCAGGCGGACACCAAAAATACAGCAGAAAATAAGAGGGGAGTGGGGTAGTTGGAAACAGAAAAAATAGCGGGGGCAAGAAATAAACGGCCGGCAGTGCCGGAGGTTGCGGCAAGTTGACCCGCGCCGCATAGTTCGCTATGGAAGCCGGGCCAATTGCTGCAAGATGCGGTGCTGCCGACCGTTTACCAGGTGGTGGCGATGTTGCGGCGGGAGAGCAAGGAGCCGTCCAGCCGATAGAGATCGGTCAGGGCCAGCCGGTAGGAGATAATGACGTCCACTTCCGCCAGCTGGCTTTCCAGGAGATCGCGCTGGGCCTGAGCCACGGCCAGGGCGGTGCCGCGTCCCACTTCAAACTTGACCTGC
>Ga0114946_10000906_pt1 | contig 20366 bp, 22 predicted proteins | sample WalLakDeSediment_FD_88676 | JGI IMG/M metagenome (GOLD analysis project Ga0114946, IMG submission 88676) | Lake sediment microbial communities from Walker lake, Nevada to study Microbial Dark Matter (Phase II) - Walker Lake 11/02/13 Deep Sediment | ecosystem: Environmental > Aquatic >...
AAGCCCCTGCCTTTTAAAATTAGTTTTTAATTCAAACTCTATTTGATAATTTTTATTGTCGTCGGCTGATTTATAATAATAGCGGTTGCCCTGGTTAAAATACTGATTAGGTATAGGCGTTAAAATGTTTTTATCGCAAAAATCAGGCAGTTTCTTAAAGCCGCTTAAGCATAATTTTTCTGTTCCCAAATAAACATCATTTAAAACCATAGGGTCTTTGGCTTCCGGATAAAAATTATTGGTTAGCAAAAAAACTTCCAATCCGTCTCTTATCTGTTTGACCTCTGATAAGACCTGGATATCACGCGCCTTAGAATTCAAATAAGAAATAAAAAAAACATTGCCTGCGATTATAATTAAAGCCAAAAGACCAATTATTAAGGCTTCAATTTTAGTTATGCCCTTTTCTTTCATCTGCTTAATATAAATCTTATTTTTTATTTTCTTTTAAAATTTTCTTGATTTTATCAACAACTTCAGAAGGCATGAAATGGGCTTTGATCAAATAGCCGACTGCTCCTTTTTCAAAGCCTTTTTTTACATCCTCTTTTTGGCCTAAATTAGTCAGCAAAATAACAGGGGTGTCCGCCATTTCTTTATCCTTTTTCAAAGCGTCTAAAACAGCAAAGCCGTCCATCTGGGGCATTAAAATATCCAAAAGGATAATATCCGGTTTTTCCTTTTTTACCATTTCCAAACCTTTTTTGCCGTCTTCCGCTGAAATAACTTCAAAGCCTTCCAATTCAAATTTGGTAGAATACATTTCTACCAAAAAAGAATCGTCTTCAATTAAAATTATTTTTATCTTTTTTTCTTTTGCCATGTTGTTTAAAATTAAAATTAAAAATTATAAAAAATGTTTATAAAAAAGGCTCTAACTCTTCGGGGGTTAAAACTCGGGGATCCCAGTCAACTTGCCCTTTTACGTCTTTGCCGCGCCTGATATTTTGATAACGGTCAGCAAGAGTATAAATTAATCTGGGACTGAGTTGGTCGGCTCTCTGACCATTTTTAAAAATAACCGTATTTACATCTATCAACCGCAATTCTCCGTTGTCTTCAACTAAATAAAAAATTTCAGAATCAATAAATTTAACTACTGAACCGCGCAAAGGCGCTAATTCCGTATCTGGCAAAGGCAATTCTGGCAATGGTTCTGGTGGCAATACTGGTTCTGGAATTGGAGATGGCAGTGGCGGTGGTGGGGCGGGAGGTTCTGGCAAGGGACTAGGCTGAATCAGCGGCGGCGCAATCGGAGGTTCAATAACTGCAACCGGCTCATTTGCATTTTCATTGCTAAGCAGTGGCGCAGTTGGCAGTTTGGGAAAAAAATAAACATAACCCGCGTAAATTAAAAAGCCTGCAACTATAATTATAGCAAAAAGAGCTGAAAAAACTAAACGTTTCTTTAACAAATATCGCCTGAAAGACAGCAGCAAATTGACTTCCTGAAATTCTTCTTTTGCTTCTTCCTCTTTTCTTTCTTTTTTTATTTTCACCCTTTCTTCTTCTTTTTCTTTTTTAATCTCCTCCTTTTTGGGCAGGTGCATTCTTACTTCAAAATCTGCTGTCTTTTTTTTAATCGGCTTTTTAGCCTCGCCGCCTAAAAGATCTATCGGCATATTATTACAAATCCCTTACTAATTTTAAAACTTGCACTTAATTTTTAGCCTTATAAATTTTATAAAACTGACTGGTTATTTGTCTATTTGTAACAGATCAGTAAATTTGCGGAAATTAAACAATTTCTCTCATTGCCAAACCCAAAGCAACTGAAAAACGAGGACCTATTTCCTGCAAAACAGGCGCTAACTCTTCCGGATAAATAACCCTGGCCCAAGGATCTCCCACATAAGTTCTGACATTCAAAACATTAGTCAAATACTTATCCAAAAAATTGCCAAGCAAAGCTCCTCCCCCAGTCAAAATGATTTTATCTAAAGTTTTTTCCTGGCCCATCTGTTCATAATAAGATTTTAAGAGATATTTGATTTCAGTAACAATAGGCGCCAAAGCTTCTTCTACTGGTGCGGGGTAATTTTCCATGTTTTCTTGAGCCATCATAATGCCCAGATCTAATTTGTAATTTTCCGCTTCTGAAATAGTAATTTTTAGGCTGTCAGCTATTGATTTTGTCACTGCAGCGCCGCCAACCTGAATACCTCGGTTTAAAATTGGGATTGTCAAATTGACAATTGACAAAGATGTTCTGTTTTCGCCGATATCAATAATCATAAGCAAAGACCTGTCAGTGCCGATCAAAGAACGTTCCAAAGCAAAAGACTCTATATCCAAATTAGTCAGCTGAAAACCAGCCTGTTTGAAAATATCAACATAGTTTTTAACTATTTCATTTGGCGCGGCTGTAATTAAAAATCTCACCACTTCCAATTTGTCATTACGGCCGGCTTTTTGCACATTTTCCGTAGGAATAAGGTTAAAATCAAAAACCATTTCTTCAAGAGGCCTTGGCAATATTTTTTTAACTTCAGCTGAAAGCAAATCTTTAATTTTAGCTTTATTATCCAAATCTCTCTTAAGAAGATCAGATAATTTAACTACCGAAGAAAATATTGAAGCATTGGGCAAGGCTGCCAGAGCGTAATTTGTCGTCACTTTTGCCCTGTCAGCTACCTCTTTCAACAATGTTGTAGTAATATTTTTATTGCTTATAAAATCGCCCATTAAAACATCGCCTTTGCTCTCTGTATAGCCATAGGTCACTAATTGTGGTTTGCCTTTTTCCGGCCTTAATTCAACCAATTTTATAGCGTCAGGCGACAAATCAACGCCTAGAAAGCTGCTTGGTTTAGCCATATAATTTAGATTTTAGCGTTTTAGATTTTAAAATTTTAGTACTATAACACTATAATGCTAAAGCACTCAAACTCTAGTTTATTATATCACAAATTAACTTAATACGACAAATCAACAATGCTTATCCAGCTCCAAATTCAAAAGCTTGTCCGCCTCTTTATTGAGGTCCCTGGCAATATGCTGATAGCTGACATTTTTCAAACCCAAAGCCGCATTCCAGGCTTTAATAAAAAGTGACTGTAGATTTTTATCTTTCACCCTATATTCTTGCTTCATTTGTTTTACTATTAATTCACTATCCAGATAACAAATAACTTTTTGAGGTTTAAATTCTTTAACCAATTCCAAGCCTTTAATTAACGCCATATATTCGGCTTGGTTGTTGGTCGCTTTTCCTACAAATTCACGATACTCTTTTAAAATATTATCTTTTTCATCTTTAATCACAACGCCTATAGCTGCCGGCCCAGGATTACCCCTGGCTCCGCCGTCAGTAAATATTTTAATTATTTTATTCATATATAATTAATTTTATACTTAAAAGGCAAAAATAACAACAATTTTAAAAGCCCACAGCAAATTGTGGGCTTTAATTTTAGGAACTTAAACACTTTGCCGCCGGCAGCTGGTCAAGAAATAAGTTAAAAAAATCCGCATGTTCTGAAAGCATAAAGGAAATATTCAGGCCTGTATAATATTCCCCTGCCTTAAATTCGCTCCAAATGACTTCGCAAATTGCAAAAACAGGAATTTGATGCCCGGCCAAAACATTCGGAATCAAAAAAGATAAATTTAATTTCTGTCCTTTTTGAAACCGAAACTTGCCGCGCATTTTTAAGCCCGATGGAGAAAGGTCTACTAAAAAGCCCTCCCCAATCATTTCGTGGAAGTAAGCAACTTTAATATCATGCCCTGGCTTTTTTCTGGATTGCTGTTGCTTAGAAGCGTCTTTTGGGAATTTTAAATAGTCCGGCTTATCATCTCCAACAATCTTAACCTCGACAGGCACATGCGTATCTGTTTTTTTGCGCTGTTTCTTGCGGCGATCCTTGCTGCTTTTACCGCTAAAACAATACTCTGTATCAGACATTTCCCCCTCCTTTTTAAAAACAAAAAATCCCCCCTCTTGAAAAATTGATCTAAAAACTCCAATTTTATCAGCTAAAAAAGAAATCTAAATTAATTATAACAAAATTTTAATAAAATTTTAATAACTGGCTGTGAATAAAAATTAAAATTTAACTAAAATTAGCAAAAAAGCATCCAATAAATATTGACAAAATCCGAAAAATGTGATATAGTCAAAGATTGAAAATTAAAAAAGGAGGAGAAAAATGAACAACCACCTATCAGAATTATTGCTTCAATCCTCCGCAGTGGAGGGACTGGAGCAAGTCAGTGAAGGAAAAATAGAAATCACTTTTTATCCCCATCGGCAGTTTTTGCCCCAAGATGTAAAAGTGGTTTTGGAACCTGGTGTTTATGCCAAAGGCACAGCGCCGCGTTTTCTAAATAGCGGCCGCGACATTTTGCTCTTTGCCAACGAATCGCATCGCCGAAACTTTTTAAGCAGGTGCGGATTTGAGGAAAATTGGATTGACAATAATCTTTTGCCCCAGAAAGCAAAGATTATCCCCTTCCCCGAAAACATGCCAAGAAGAGCCAAAGCAGTCTAAATTAAATGCCCCCGCGAGGACGCCAGTCCGAGCGGGGGTTTTTTCTTTTGAGCTGATGGCTTATGGCAATTGGCAAATGGCTCTTATCATTTAACCTCGCGCCATAGCCATTTGGCAAAACTTTCATTGGTTTCTATTTTAAGCTTTAAGAGGCAAGGCAGTTCATAAGGGTGAATTTTTAACACCTCTTTTTTTATTTTAGGCCAGTTTTTTGCCAAAGTTTTAGACAGCAAGACAACCTCTTTATCATCAACTATCTTCTTTTGCCAGCGGTAAATCGAATTGATGGGAAAAATATTAGCGCAGGCTATTAATTTTTTATTAAGCAAATGCCTGGCGATTTTTTGCGCGGTTTTTAAATTTGGGTTGGGAATATAAATCAATATCATATCTGCAAAAATTAAAATTCATTAATTAAGTCTTTATAATTTGTAAAAATATATTTATAATTTTCAGCATTTTTGATCTTATGCTTAAAGGGATTATTATGAATATATTTAATGTGCGCCTCAAAGTCTTTCTGATTGCGAATATAATGGTCGCGAAAGGATTTTTGCCAGCGGAATTTGGGAAATTTATGATTAACACCATATTTTTCATGAAATTGATTTTTTAATTTTTTCAAGAATTCCCAGTGTTCTTCAAGCAATCTTCTATAAACCTTATATTTATTTTTTAATTTCCTATCAGATCTGGCTGGTAAGAAATTGAGGTTTTTATGTAAAATTTTCCCGCGTACCCCCAAATTAACTTCCTCCTCCATCCGAAGGAGCGATTCATGAATCGCTCCTTCGGATGAGTAGCCCAGAATAAAATTAATATCCCTTGAAATATTCCTCTTTAAAAAATGCATTATTTTTGATAATCCTTTCACATCTCCTGGGAAAAATAAAAGATGAAAATGATGCAAAATCACAATAAACGCATATAAGCTAAATTTATGCATTATTTTGCATAATCTTAAATTAGCAATAAATACCTCGCAAAAAATAGGCTCTTTGAAAAATCTGTACCAATTTTGCGTATGGCACGTCACAAAATATATCGCTCCCTCAAAATAAATCCGTTTTTGATTCCCCTTGTGCAAAGACATATCATAATTCCGTTATCCTAGTCACCGGCCTTTCCATAATATCGCTTTCTAAAAAAGCCTTGCACTCATCAATAGCCAAAAAGGTCCAGAATTTCAATTCCTCAGCTTGAGCAATCTCAAAATAATTCTGCAAAATTTCTAAAGCCTCAATTGAACCATGATGAGCCAAAAGAATAATAATTTCCTTGCGGTTTTCCAAATCGTTAAATAATGGGTCCAAAAGCAATCGCCCCTTTTCCTTAATTTCTTCAACTGGCAATTTTTCGTAATCAGCCGGCAGTTTAGAGTGGTACTTTATATAATCTGTAGCCATTTGAGCCTGCGGGTTGTCAGAACTGTCAAAACCGAAAATCTGGCCGCTCAAACCTAATTCGGGCAAAAGCGGAATAATTTCCTCGAATTCCTCGGGACTGAATTCGCTGTTTTGCAGCTTTCTTTTTATTTCTTCCTTGTCTTCTTCAGATAATGGAGTTTGATACATAAATTTAAAAATTAATTTATTTTTCTAATATCCGCCAGCTTCAATTCCAGCTTTCTCTCTCCGTTAAATTCATTCAAATTCACTTCGCAAATTGCGTCAACTTTATCGCCATATTTAATTTGGTCAATAAATTCCCCCAAACCAAAACCAATCGCGTCAAAATTTTTAACAACGCCCTCCTGTTTTAAAAGTAATTTCAAGTGCTTATTGCCATTACCAACTTGCCTTATTCTTTCAACTTTTAAACTTTTTACTAAAAATAGCGGCTTGGGATTGGCTGTGCCAAAAGGCTCAAATTTTTCAATCTGGTCAAAAAGCTCCCAATTTAAATCCGCCAAATTTAATTCCGCTTCAATTTCTATCTTGGGCCGCAAATCTTTGCCTTTTAATTCTTTTTCCGCTATTTTCAAAATATCTTTTTCAAAAACTTGCAAATATTTTCTGCTTTTTAAAGTAAATCCGGCTGCGCCGCTATGGCCGCCATAAACTTTAAAATATTCAGCCACCTTATTTAATGCTTTAATCAAATCAAATTCATCAATACTGCGTCCAGAGCCTGAAACCCTGCTTAACTGCTTGCTGACAATTAAAATCGGGCGATTAAACTCATCTTTTAATTTGCCTGCGACCAAGCCAATAATCCCCAACGGCCAATTATTACCTTTGACTAAAATTAAATATCGGCTGCCAGCCTTTTTAATTGCTTTTTTAACCTCCTGGATTATTTTTTCCGTTTCTTGCTGGCGCTGCAAATTATTTTTTTCCAAACTTGCCGCCAGTTTTTGAGCCTCATTATAATCATCTGTCAATAGAAGCTCATAAGCCGCATTGGCATGATCCATCCTGCCAGCGGCATTAATCCTTGGACCAATAGAAAAACCTATGTTTTCCGAATTAATTAATTCTTTTTCTCTAATAGGCAAAATACCAGCTTTTTCCGCCAGCAACCGCAAGCCAATACGTTTTGTCTTAGTCAAAACAACAAGGCCGTACTTGACCAAAATCCTATTTTCTCCCAATAACGGCATGACGTCAGCTACTGTGCCGATAGCTGCCAAATCCAGCAGCCATTTTTCATAACCGGCAGGAAAGATATTTTTTTTATCTCTGGCAATAATCGCCTGGGCTAGTTTAAAAGCCACGCCGACTCCAGCCAAATCATAAAAAGGATAATTGCATTTTTTTACTTTGGGATTAATAATAGCATAAGCTGCTGGCAACTTAATAGGTTCTGCATGGTGGTCAGTAATAATAACATCAATCCCCCTTTTTTTTGCTGATTCAATTTCCAGCACATTGCTTATCGCGCAATCAACAGTAATAATCAAATTTGTTTTTTTTCTGGCCAAATACCTGATTGTTTTTTCATTTAAGCCATAGCCCTCTTTTTCCCTGTGCGGGATATACACATTAAAATCCGCTCGCATTTTTTGTAAAATATCAGCCAATAAAACAGAGCTTGTCACCCCGTCAGCGTCATAATCGCCGTAAATTGTTATCTTCTCTTTATTTTCAACCGCCTGATAAATTCTGGCAACTGCCTTTTCCATATCAGAAAACAAAAAAGGGTCAAGTAAATCTTGCCCGTAATCAGGGGTCAAAAAACCGTCTATTTTTTCCTGGCTGGTTAAACCCCTGTTAAAAAGCAGCTGTAAAATTATGCCAGGGATTTCCGGGAATTGGTTCTTGAATTCCAAGCTTATCGGCTTTTTTAAAACCCATTTTTTATCCATGAATATACAAATGAATAATTAACTTAACCCTCATGCCTCCCACCTCATGCCTCACACTAATAAAAGACCGGCCCCAATGTCCAGATCAGCATTGTGAAAATTATAATTAAAGCCACTACCACCCAGACAAATTTTATAATTGTATTGCGTTTTAATTTCATATATTTAGCCGCCGAAATTACAAATCAAATTACAAATAATACAAACTCGCCTTTTATTTTGCGCTCTAAAGAAAAATTTTAAAATTTCAATTTAGATAAAATTTACAAGCACAGCGAGTAAAATTTAACCTTTTGTAAAATTTGTATAGAAATTTGTAAGTTTGGCAGAATTTAACGTTTAAGTATTTTTAAAAAAGTTTCTGTCGGGATATCAACCTTGCCAGCGCCTAATTCAGCCATTTTTCTTTTGCCTTTTTTCTGTTTTTCCAAAAGCTTGCGTTTACGCGTCACGTCACCGCCGTAAAGCTTAGCTGTCACGTCTTTTCTTAAAGCGCTTAATCTTTCAGCCGCAATTATTTTTCCGCCTATCGCTGCTTGTAATTTTACCACAAACCATTGCTTAGGTAAATTTTCCTTAAGCGTAGAAACAACCTGGCGCCCGACCCGGTAAGCTTCGTCGCGATAAACCAAAGTCGCCAAAGCCTCGACCGGCTCTTCTGCCACCAAAACATCGAGCCTGATTACATCTGCCGGCTGATAACCGATAAATTCATAATTCAAGGAAGCATAGCCAGAGCTTAAACTTTTTAACTTGTCATAAAAATCAGTCAAAATTGAAGCCAAAGGCATTTTATAATGCAAAATCGCCCGCTGGTCAGTTGTTGATTCAGACAAAAGGTATTCTGTATTTAAATATTCTCCGCGTTTTTCAACAGCCAGCTGCATAACCGAGCCCATATATTCTTTAGGCGTCACTATATCCAGTTTAATCATCGGCTCTTCGATTTTTTCAACATAATTTTGGTCAGGCAAGTCTATCGGGCTTTTGATAATGATCTGATTGGCTCCCAAGCCATCTGCGTTAAAATCACCCCGTGATTTTAATTTTGCCTCTAATTCTTTTTTTAAGCCGGCTGATTTTAATGTTACTTTGTAAGCCACGCTCGGCACTGTTACAATCAAATCAAGATTAAACTCCCTTTTTAACCTTTCCTGAAAAATTTCTAAATGCAAAAGGCCCAAAAAACCGCAACGATAGCCATAGCCCAAAGCCGCGGAATGTTCAGGCTCAAAAGACAAAGCCGAATCATTAAGTTTTAATTTGTAAACCGCTTCTCTTAATTTATTAAATTCACTTCCTTCTTTGCAAAAAATGCCGGCAAAAACCATTGGCCTGACTTTTTTATATCCGGGCAAAACCTTGACTTTAGTATTTGCCAAAGTAATCGTATCGCCAATTCTGCATTTGTCCACTTCTTTTAAGCCAGTGACAATATATCCGATCTGGCCAGTTTCTAAAATATTCAAAGGTTTTAAATCAGGCTTTAAAACTCCTATTTCCAAGGCTTCTGCCTTAACGCTGTTTGCCATCATAAAAATATCTTCGTTTTTTTCCAAATGGCCGTCAAAAACACGGACATAAACAATTACCCCCTTATATTCATCGTAAAACGAATCAAAAATCAAAGCCCTGAAAGGATTATCTGCTTGACCCAAGGGAGGAGGAACTCTTTTAATTACTTCATCTAAAATTCCCAAAACACCCTCGCCTGTTTTGGCTGAACACAAAAGAATTTCTTCTTCTTTACAGCCCAGCAGATTGACAATTTCTGATTTTGTTTTTTCTGTTTCAGCGTTTGGCAAATCTATTTTATTAATAACCGGAATAATGTTTAAATTCTGCTCTATGGCCAGGTATAAATTAGCGATTGTCTGGGCCTGGATGCCCTGGGTAGCATCAACCAAAAGAATAGCTCCTTCCACGCAAGCCAAGGACCGGGAGACTTCATAAGTAAAATCAACATGGCCAGGAGTATCAATTAGATTTAAAATATATTCGGTTTGAGGTTTGAGATTTGAAATCTGAGATTTATTTGAAATTTGGAATTTGAAATTTGAAATTTCAGTAGAGTAAATCATCTGTGCCGGCTGCAGTTTTATGGTAATGCCCCTTTCCCTTTCCAGTTCCATTGAATCCAAAATTTGTTCTTTCATTTTCCTTTTTTCAATAGTACCTGTCAATTCCAAAAAACGGTCAGCCAGCGTTGACTTACCATGATCAATATGAGCAATGATGCAAAAATTACGTATTAAAGATTGTTCCATAAATTAAACATTAAGATTCTGAGTCCCGGCCGCCGAAGCTTTATGCGAAGGCGGCTGATCAATGTGCGCAATTATACAAAAATTACGTATATTTTCTTGGTTCATATGCAATTATTCTAACAAAAAATTAAACATTAATCAACCGACACAAAACTAAGCATTAAATAAAAAAACGCTCTTTTTTAGAACGCTGTCTAAAACTAATCCAGGCTAAGCCCAAAAAATTCTCCTGATTAGTTTTTCACATTTTCGTCAATGCCCATTTCCGGATAATTTTCTTTTTCTCTAAACAATTTTCTCTTTATGGAATTTATAAAAGTATGCATTTCTTGCGAACGCAAAGCCAGGCCAACAACAATAAAAACCGCTATGCCTGCCATTCCCGCGATAAAACCCTGCAAAAAAATGCCGACAAAAGTCTGCGTGCCAAAATATGGCTCAATGCCGAATTTCATAAACTGCGTCACAATTGCCATAACCAAAGTAGCGGCTGATATTTTCAAAACAGACCAAATTATGCGAATTTCATCCAAATTGCCTGCCATCAGCCTTAAAAACAGCCATAAAACAATAAAATAAAAAATATTCGCCAAAGTAAAAGCCAAAGCCAGGCCGCTCACTCCCAAATCAAAGTAATAACCAAACAAATGGAAGGGCTTGGTTAAAATTAAGCTCAAAATAATATTTGCGGCTATGGTAAAAACGCCGATGACAAAAGGCGTGACAGCTTTTTGAAAGGCATAAAAACCGCGTAAAAGCAAAGGGATCAAAGATTGAGCAAATAATGAAAAAGAAAACATGGCCAGGCATTCCATGGTTAAAATCGTATTTTCCCAGGTAAAATTACCCGTACCCAAAATAACGCGGACAATCTGGGCGCGCAAAACTAAAAGCAAAGCCGAAGCTGGAATTATAAAAAATAAAATTTGCCGGGTAGTATTTGAAAAGCTATGAATGAATTCTTTTTTGTTCTCTTTTAAAGCCAAAGCCGAAAGGCTTGGAAAAGCTGCAATGGCAAAAGAAATGCCAAAAATACCAACAGGAAAAAGCTGCAGATTATTAGCCAAATTAAAAACAGCCAAAGATCCTGCTGCCAAGGTTGAAGCTATTATTGTAATAACAATAAAATTAACCTGCGTAATGCCCAAAGTCAAAGTCCTAGGCACCATAATTTTAAAAATTCTTTTCAAGCCTTGGCTTTTAAAATCCAAAATCCACTGGTAGCGAAAGCCTAAGTAAATTGAAGTCGGTATTTGAATTAATAAATGCAAAAAAGCGCCTAAAACAACGCCCCAAGCCAAACCGTAAATGCCCCAAAATTTAACAAAAACCAAAGCGCCGATAATAATGCCTATATTATATAAAATCGGAGCCAGAGAATAAACCAAAAACCTTTTAAATGACTGCAAAATACCGCCAAAAACCGAGCTAATGCCCAGCAAAATCGGGCTTAAAAACATAATTCTGGTCAGATCAATGGCCAGTTTCATTTTTTCAGGCCCAAAACCAGGCGTAATCAACTTCATCAGCCAGGGCGCAAAAATAAATAATATGCCGCAAATAACAAATAAAGATATAAGCAAAATATTTATAATTTGATTGGCAAGCCGCCAGGCTTTTTGTTTGTCCAGCTGAAGATAGTGGGTAAAAATCGGAATAAATCCGGCTGAAAGAGCGCCCAAAACCAAAAGATTAAAAACCAGGTCAGGGATGCGAAAAGCAGCATAGTAAGTATCCAATATATCGCCTGCGCCAAATTCGCCGGCCAAAATCCTATCCCTAATAATACCCAAAAAACGGCTTGCCAATGAAGCCGCTCCGATTATAATTGCTGCGCTGGTAATTGTCCTTGATTCTCCGTTAAGTAATTTTTTAATCATAAAAAAACTCTAAATTCTAATCTCTAAACCCTAAACAAATTTTAATTTTCTAAATGCAAAACTCAAGTTTTGAACATTAGAATTTTAGATTTAGATATTGTTTAGAATTTAGGATTTAATGCTTAAGATTTTAAATTAGAAGAAGCCCGATCCCAATCAGAATCTGCGCCAGCCCCATTGATAATTTCATCCATTTATTAGACCGCTCCTGGATATCTTTGGCTTCAAAAATATGATGGGTTTTGACTAAAATTGCAAAAACAATAATAAGAGGGGTCACAAACATTAGGTTATAAACCAACAAGTATTCCAATGTCTTAAGATAACTGAACGCTTCGGTCATAATCGCAATAGCGCCCACATATAAAGGCAAGGAACAGGGCAATTCAAATATTGTCACTGTAATGCCTAATAAAATCGTGGCCTGCCAATCCACTTTTTTAATCAAACGCATTAAAAACGGAGTTTCATTTTTGAAAACACCCAAACTGAACCATTTGCCGTAAAAAAAGACGTCTTTAATGTTAATCAGGGCTGCTGTCCAAATCAATGCCACAAGCCCATATTTAATAATATGGCCAACTTCCTGATACAATGGCCAAGCCAAAAGATTATAAATCAGATGGGAAAAAACCACACCGATCAAAAAGTAAGTAATAAAAATTGTAACAATATAAATCAAGCCCAATTTAACCATCCTTTTGGGCACATGGGCGAAAACCAGCAAATAGCCTAAAAGTAAAATCAGCATGCCAATAGCGCAAGGATTGACTCCGTCCAATAAACCCGCAATCGCAACCAAAGAAAAACTCAAGCCGCGATTTTCCAACAAAGCCGCTAATTGCAGGCCTTGCGGCCCGTAAACGCCGTTGGCTTCAAATATTGGTTCAAATTGATATTCTCCCTCCTCTTGCTGGGCAAAAACATTATTAACTCCGCTAAAAATTCCGCCTAAAAAAATAAGCAACCCTATAAAAATCAGGCATTTGCCCAGCAAACTTATTTTTCTTTTATTATTTTCCATTGAGATACAATTAAAAATTTAAACTCTCTGCCTGATCCGCGAATTTACCCGTGAGTCTTATTATTGGCTGATTATTTTCTTGGCCTGAACCGCGATCATTAATTCCTCATTGGCCGAAATAACCAAAGTTTTTATTTTGGGCAAATCTTTCAAAACCAAACGCCTGATTATCTGGCTCCTTTCTCCAATGCCTCCAGAAAAAACCAAAGCGTCAACCGAGCCCAAAACATAAGCGTAAGCGCCTATATGTTTTTTTATCTTATAAATAAAAATATCCAATGTCAATTTCCCTATTTCTTTTTCCCTTTTAGTCAAACGGCCTTTTAATTCAAAGCCTGGCACATTATAGCCTGACTTAACTAAAATCTCTCTCATATCCATTGAGCCGCATAAGCCAAAAAGCCCGGAACGCTTATTTAACAAATCATTGACCTCGTCTTCTTTCATCTTAAATTTACGTATCAAATATAGGGGGATTGCCGGATCAATCGTGCCGCTTCTGGTTGACATGACCAAGCCTTCCAATGGCGTAAAACCCATGGAAGTATCAACTGCCTTGCCTTTTTTAATTGCGCTAATAGAACAGCCCGAGCCAAGATGGCAAGTAATCAAATTTAATTTATCCAGCGGTTTTTTAAGCGATAAAGCGGCTTTTTCAGCCATATACTGATGAGAAATGCCATGAAACCCATAGCGCCGGATCTTATTGCGCTGGTAATATTTCAAGGGGATGGCATAAATATAGGCATAAGGCGGCAAAGTCTGGTAAAAAGCTGTGTCAAAAACCGCCACATCAGGCGTATTTTTCAGGTATTTATTGCTGGCTTTAATGCAGCTTAAATTAACCGGATTATGCAATGGCGCCAGTTTATTATATTTCTTCAGCTTATTAAATATTTTTTTTGTGATTAAAACCGGCTGGCTAAATTCTTCGCCGCCATGAACCACCCGATGGCCGACCAAAACAATATCTTGCTGCAGGTCTTCAATTTTACTCAAAACCAATTTAAAAGCCTGTTCATGGCTTTCCACTTCGTAAATTTCTTTTGTCTCCCCGATTTTAATAAATGAATTCATTAAGCCAATGCGCTCCACAATGCCTTCTCTGACTAATTTCAAATCAGCAGCTTCAAAAATTTTAAACTTCAAAGTCGCTGAACCGGCATTGATAACTAAGATGTATTTTTTTTGCATATTTTATAATTTTAAAATTTTAAAGACTAAATTTTAATTCAATTTTAAATGATATAATTTAAAATTAATTTATTTAGCCTTTGATTTAAAGCTGAAAGCAATTTGCATTACCTATTTCTTTACCCTAAACATCCCTCCATGTCCCGGCACAATATAATCAGCTAATTTTATAAGCTCCTTGCGGCTTCTTTGAAAATCCTTTTTGTCATGGACAAAAATATCTCGTTCAGCCTGATCATTAAAAAATAAATCTCCGGCAATTGCTATTATACCGTCTTTAGCAGCAACGATAACACTGCCTTCATCCTTGACATGGCCTGGCGTACTTTTTATATAAACATTAGGTGAAATTTTCTTTTGGCCTTTTTTGACCATATCAAAATCAATAATAAATTTGTCTTTTTTATAACTAGTAAGCCAGTCAGTAATAATAGCCTTTTTAAATAAATGATTATTAGCCGTGTGATCAAGGTGATGATGCGTTAAAATAACATAATTAATATCTTCAGGCGTTAAACCTTGTTTTTTTAAGGCATCAACCAGTTTTTTTTCAACCTCTTGATTGCCTGTATCAACCAAAATATTTACTCCGTTATCCTGAATTAAAGTTACGGTTGAACTGGCCTTAAATTTATCTCTGCCCAACCCGAGCCATTTAAAATAACCCGGCAGCAAAACTTTTACTTTAGCGAATTGCTGTTTCATAAATTTCGTGTAAATTAGTGAAAAAATTAGCGGTTCCGAAATCCTAATTTAATCAACTCCCCTTTCATCCCTGGCGCCCAGCCGCAGGCATTGCCCTCGTCAGTATCAATCTGAAATGATTTTTTATGGCCTTCTCCGGAACGGACAATAACATTATTAAAAACCAAGCCCCGCGGTCCTTTAATTTTCACTGAAACCAACTTGCCTTTTTTCAATTTTAAACTTTTTAATTCGTTTGGAGATAAATGCACATGGCGCTGGGCAACTATAACGCCCTGATTAATTTTAATCCTGCCTTTGGGCCCGATTAAAAAAGCGCCAGGAGTGCTTTTTATATCGCCTGAAACGCGCAAAACAGGCTTAATGCCCAAACGGTAGCATTCAGTCACTGAAAGCTCAACCTGGGTCGCGGAGCGGGCCGGCCCCACTATGCGTAATTTTAATTCACCTTTTGGGCCTTTTATTTTTATTTCTTCTTTTGAAGCCCACTGGCCTGGCTGGGAGACCATTTTTAAAATTTTCAGCTGATAGCCCTTGCCAAATAACTTTTCAACATGCTCCTTAGTCAAATGGCAGTGGCGGGCTGAAACTTCAACCATGATTTTGGACATATGAAAAATTTAAAATTTAAAACAGTTAAAAACAGCGATAATAAGCGCTTTTAAAGCTTTTAACGCTTATTTTTTGCCATATTTAAATTATCCCTATATTTAAAATTGGGAAAATATGAATTAACAATTATTAAAATTATTATATCACGATATCTATTATTTGAAAAATAGCAAAAAAAATGGAGACTAAAAAGCTAATAATGCTATATTTACTATTTAACCATTTTTTATGGCATTAACGAACTCTCCTCTTGTATTAAAATATATATTTTGTTAAAATATTAAAGTTATTAGAAACCAATAATTAACTCATTTTAATTTTATGAGAAAACTCCTATTTTTAGGATTAATAATTGGCTTAACAATTATTATTTCCGGCTGCCAAGCAGCAGCAAAAAATTTAAGTCCCCAAAAAGCAGAGGAAAAAGCCTTATCATTTATTAATAATTATTTAGTTGATCCGGGCAATGAAGTCTCTATTAAAGATCTGACTGATGATGGAAGCGTTTATAAAATGACCGTGGTTTTAAAAGACGGCAGTGAATTAGACGCTTTTTTATCAAAAGACGGCAAAACTTTTTTCCCACAAGGCTTTGATATAGAAGAAATATCCGCCGAGGCAGAAGCGCTGGGCTTAGAAGAAGATGACATAATAATTAATCTGCCTAAAACAGACAGACCGGTCGTTGAACTTTTTGTCATGAGCCATTGTCCTTATGGCACGCAAATTGAAAAAGGCATTCTGCCGGTTATTGAACTGCTTGGCGATAAAATTGATTTTGAATTAAAATTTTGCGATTATGCCATGCATGGCCAGATAGAATTAAACGAGCAAATGAATCAATATTGCATTCAAAAAGAACAAAATGACAAGTTTCTGGCATACCTAGCTTGCTTTTTAGAAGCAGGTGACTCTTTGGTTTGTATTTCCAAAACCGGAATTAACCAGGCAAGCCTTAATAATTGCCTAGCCAAAACAGACAAAGAATACCAGGTGACAGCAAAATTTGAAGCTAAAGAAAATTGGCAAAGCGGCTATCCGCCATTTGATGTTCATTCAAAGGACAATGAAAAATATGAGGTCAGAGGCTCGCCTACCTTAATAATTAACGGCGTCCAGTCATCAACAGGCAGAGACGCCCAAAGTTTATTAAATGCGATTTGTTCTGCGTTCAATTCCCTGCCTGCAGAATGCTCCCAGCAATTGGATTCTGCGACTCCTGCGCCAGGATTTGGCTATGAAGTCAGTGCTAGCGCTAGTTCAACAGCTGATTGCGGCGCTTAACTTTTATAATTTTATATCTCAAAACACCCGGGTTTTCTGCCTGGGTGTTTTAGGTTGCCTAAAAAAATCAAATAGTCTTACTCGACCTGTCGCTCGCGAGCAACGTCGGTTGCGACTGACGTGGCTTGTGGCTCGCCTCCGCAAATTTTATAAAGCTGGTCATCACCAGCCCACCTTCGTTGAAACTACGGTGGGCGTAGGCCGAAGCCTGCCAAAAATTAAATTGCCAATTTTTGTCGGAGAATATGTTTGGAGATATAATCACAGAAATTTATCTTTAAAAGAGCAAGAAAATAAGTTATTTAAGCTATATTTTACAAATTGATTGGTCCGGAAAATCAGACCTTACCCATTATTAATAGAATAAATAATAAAAAGCAAGATAAAACAAAACCATAGCTCCGGCAAAAGTAATCCAGGTTATTGCTTGAGATCCGGCAAACCAAATTTTCTTTGTCAATACGGCTCCGGTAAATATTATAATTTCTATCAGCATATAAAAGAAAATGTAAGCCAGTATATAAAAAGTATAGACGGCAAGAGAAACTTCCGCCTCTACCAAAATTCCCGCAAAAGCTACCGGCACTCCGACAGAACAAGGAAGCTCAACAAGAGTAATGACAACCGCAAAAAACATTATGGCCCCAGCCAAGTAGAAAAAACTCTTTTTCGGGTCTTCAAAAGCTTTCTTCAGCTTTTCAGTGGCTTTTCTGGCTAAGGCAGAATCAGAAGCCTTGCAAGTCGGCCCATGTTTAAAAAATCTCCAAAATTCCTTGAAAAAGTAAATAGCTCCGCCCAAAGCAGCTAGACCCACTATAATTCTCAATATTTCTAATTGGCCAATCAATACTTCAAAAAGCTTCCCCCAAACAAAAACCAAAGTACCGTAAACTATTGCCGCTGTTAATATGAAAAGTCCCCCGGCAAAAAATATTTTCTTTTTTGATTTAAAAACCATAACAATAGAAAGAATCAAAATCAAAGCCCCTATAGAGCAAATATTAAAACCGTCTAAAGACCCCAAGATCACTGTAACAAAAGGCAATGACCAGTTTCTTATGTCAATCTCAATATTCAAAAAAGGAATTTTTATAATGCAACAATCGTCTTCAACCAACTCTCCCTCTATGGCTTTAATAATAATCTCTTCATGTCTGGAGGTAAAATCCCTAAACTGAAAAAAATTGTCACCGATAAAGATGGTCGGCGCCATTATTCTATAATCTACTACTCCATGCTCTTTGGCTGTTTCGTGTAGCTTTCCTGTTTCGCTTATCGGGTAAATCCTTAAATCAACTTGGGGATAATCTTGCTCTATGCTCTGAATAAATTCTTTAGCATCCCGGCAAACAGGACACAACCTGTCATCAAAAAAATGAATTATCACTTTTTCGTCAACCGCCTCTGTTTCTGCAAAGGCTATTCCGCTAAAAAAAGAAAAGCATACGACCCCCAATAAAAATATTTTTGATATTTTTAAAAACATAAATTTTGTTATTTTATTTTTTATATATTACAACTAACTGCATCAGCGATATTTTCAGGATTTCTGGGCCCATTATAAAGCTTTCCCTGTATTTGTATTTCTGGGACATAATTGGTTTGCATCTCAGCAGAACATCTTTCCCATTCTTCGCTGCATTCCACATAAATTAAAGCTATCTTATCATATCCGCCGAAACTCTCTGCCAATTGCGCGCAGGCCGGACAAGTGCGGCTACCGTAAATTACTAATCCTCCATCTGCCAAACACTGAATAAGCGTTTTTTCCGGGTCATTTTTTACAAGCGCTTCTTCTACTATCTTTTTATTTACTTTTATTATTTCTTCAGTCTCTTCTTCCGCCAAATCTTTATCTGTCTCTGGCAATTCAATATCTGCGATATCTTCTGTTATTTTTTTCTCTAATCGCGAATCATCGTCTAAGCGATTGTCTTTTTTAATATTAATAAGATAAACTGCCCCGAGTATTATTACAAAAACCGTTATGGCTATTAAAATTTTTTTAATCATAAATACACGTTTTTTAATTTTTATATAAATAATTATAAGCAGACAATAAAGCCGCAGCGCCTTGACCGCAAGCGATAACTATTTGTTTGCCTGGCAGATCATTAACATCGCCGGCTGCAAAAATTCCTTTGATGCTTGTCTCTAAAGTATACGGATCAACAATTATTTCTTCTTTTTTATTTAAATTTAAAAATCCTTTAACAAATGACGAATTGGGCATAGCGCCGATTTCTATAAAACAGCCATCAATTGGCAATTCTTTTTGCCTGTTGGATTTTTTATCCATATAGATTATTTTTTCCAAATCAGTATTGCCTGCAAATGCTTTAATTTCTGCAGAAGTAATAATTTTTATCTTGTTTATTTTTTTCGCTTCCTCTACTAGTATCTCATCAGCCCCTAATTTATTTAAAATTTCTAAAACATAGACTTTTGAACAAAAACCGCTAAGTTCAATCGCTCCTTCCAGGCCGGCATTGCCACCGCCGATTACTGCCACTGTTTTCCCTTTAAAAGCGGCTTCATCGCAAGTAACGCAATAAGAAATACCTTTGCCCAAGAATTTATCTTCGTTTTTAACATTTAATTTTCTCGGCAAGCTGCCGCTGGCAATTATTACGGATTTGGCTTGGTAGGCGGCTTCATCCGTAATAATTTCAAACCCGCCTTTTATTTTTTTAATTTTTTCAACCGTCTTAAAAGCTTCCTTGTCAATTTCAAACATGTCCAGATGTTCCTTGAAGTTTTTTATTAAATCCAAGCCGGTAATTTTTTTAAATCCAGGATAATTTTCAACCCAGGCTGAAATGCCGACTTGCCCGGTAAAATCAGAGGTGATAAGCAAGGTATCTATGAATTTCCTGGCCGCGTAAATGCCAGCGGTTATGCCGGCTGCTCCGCCGCCAATAATGGCTAAATCCCTCATAAGTTAAATATTTAATAATTTATTTATTTTTTTCTTATCCCAGCCAGTAATAACCTCGCCATCAATTACAGTTACCGGCACATTTTTTTGGCCGGAAATTTCTTCCATTTTTTTTCTAGCCTGCTCGTCTTCATAAATATTTATTTCTTTATAGTCAACTCCTTCGCTTTGCAAATAACTCTTAATAGTATAGCAATAGGCGCAGTCCGGAGTTGAATATACTATAACTTCTTTATTGTTTTTCATGGCTTTAAAATTAATAATTTAAATTTATTTATTTTCCAGTAAAAAAGCTAATTCTTGCGCTTCTTGGCCGCAAGTATTCGGGCAATATATAGTCGGCCTTCTGGATAATTTTGCCCTTTCTCCGTTATTTTCCAAAACATGGACAATTGAAGCTTTAGTATAATCCGTATTTTCCCAGGAAGTAATCACGATGCCTTTATCCAAATATTCATAAGCATTTCCCACTTGCTCAATTTTTTGAATTGGAAAAATGCTTTTTAGCGCCTCTGCATTCAAATCAGTAAAAATATCATAATCATTTAATTGATCAAGATAAATTATTGATTCTTGGCTGCTTAAAAACGAATATCCCTCGGCTATCAAAAGCGAATCGAATTCAGGCTCATTTGGTTTAAGTGTGCGCCCGGCCAGAATCA
>Ga0114946_10000907_pt1 | contig 20363 bp, 33 predicted proteins | sample WalLakDeSediment_FD_88676 | JGI IMG/M metagenome (GOLD analysis project Ga0114946, IMG submission 88676) | Lake sediment microbial communities from Walker lake, Nevada to study Microbial Dark Matter (Phase II) - Walker Lake 11/02/13 Deep Sediment | ecosystem: Environmental > Aquatic >...
CTGGGTCATTGCGGATGCCGGAAGTTCCTCCATCTCGGGACTTCTCATGTATGGCAAGGACGATCCCATCAAGGGTGGCATAGCTGGCCTTCCCGCCTCCGTGGAAGCGGCGAGAACCCATTACCTGGTGCATTTCGCTTCAGACTCCACCTGGTTCACCGGGATCGCGGTCGCCAATCCCAACACCTCGATTCCGGCCAACGTGACGGTCACCGCCTATGATGGCAACGGGCTGACCATTGGAAGCCCGGCCAACTGGGTTGTGCCGGCTAAAGGAAAAGTGGCTCAAACCTTCAGTGGAGCTTTCCCGGGACAATCCGGAACCGGCTGGATCCAGGTGAACAGCCCGGACGTGGATGTCCTTGCCTTTGATGTCTATGGAAACACCACCAACGGTTCATTGGCCGCGCTTCCAAGCTCCCAATTGGCCGAGCACCTCGTGCTTCCACATTTCGTGGCCAACAACGCCTGGTGGACCGGGGTGGCCATTGTCAATCCAGGGAGCGAACCGTCCATGATCACGCTCAGAGCCTACCAGGCCAATGGAACCTTGATCGAACAAAAGGGAATCATCTTGCAGCCTAGGGCCAAGATCTTGAGCATGGTGCAGATCCTCCTTCCCCTTACAAACGGCAAGGATGGATGGATTGAAATCAAAACCTCTTCCGGGGCGCCGGTGGGCGCCTGCCTGGTCTTTGGGAGCAAAGGAACTTCCCCGGTCAAGCTGGCGGCTCTTTCCGCCGTCCCCGCATCTTATACCATGAACTTCTCCGCTTTTCTCAGCAATGCCCAGTGGTGGACCGGGATTGCCATGGTCAATCCCTCGGACACCACCGCGGCCAATATCACGATGAAGGCCTATGCGCCTGACGGCACCCTGATCGATACGGCCTATCCTGTACTTCCCAGCCGGAACAAGACACTAGGGTTCATGAACAACCTGTTCACCCTGGGAGGACACGCCATGGGATGGGTAGAAGCCTCCTCGGATCAACCCATCGTGGGCCTGCAAATCCTGAACGCCAATGATCCGGCGAACAAAGCCCTGGGCATAACGGGCGTGGAAGCCCAACCGTCAGGAAACAAGACCTATATGACCCACTATGCCTTGAACCACCCATGGTGGACGCTCATCGCGGTAGCCAACTTGAATGCCTCCAGCTCGACAGACGTGCACTTCGAAGCCTATGGGAACAACGGAAATCTCGCGGCGGTAAGCGACTGGCAGGTTTCATCCAAGGGACGAATCTACCAGCAATTGAAATCGCTTTTCGGCATTGGAGGGTAGCCCCATGAAACGCCTCGTTATCCCGATCCTAACATGGAGTCTCCTATTGACTGGAGGGGCCGTTTCTCTTCCCACCTTCAGCTCATCGAGTGCGAACATCACCAACAAGTATCTTCGTTTCGACCAGCTTCTCGCCACAGAAATCTATTCCGGATGGGGTCCAGCAGCCACAGGAGAGACCCAGACCTACTACAACGAGGGCCAAGAAACGCTTAACATTATCGACTATCAAACCATGAAGTTTATTGCGGTGAACTGCAGAAAGATTCGTGTCTCTGACGGCAACGCGGCGGACGATGTGACCACATGGTTCGCGCAGGACACCTTGGGGGACGTTTATATCATCCAGATCATGGCGGATTTTGATGGGGACGGGCTTTTGGACACGATACGCTTCCCCACATTTCAGAATCCAACTCACATTCCCCTATACATGCCAGCCAATGCCACCCTAGGCGTCTTCGATGAAACCTCCATGATGGGCTACACCATGACCCGAGAGGTGGTAGGAGTGAATTGCTGTCCCGTGACGTTGATCACCGGCTGGGGAGAAGGAACCTACACTGGCAACCTCAAGGTCAAATCCACCACCTCAGGTGGCGGAACCAATGTGGGATACGAATACTATCATCCCAGCACGACCGCAGATTCAGGAGGTCTCATTCGGACCACCAATCAGACAGAAACCAGCGGATACGACCGAGGGCAAATTCCTCCCACGGCCACGCCCACACCCACGGGTTGGACCGCCACGCCAACCTTCACGCCGACCATCACCCCCACGCCGACCATCACCCCCACGCCGACCATCACCCCCACGCCGACGGATACGCCTCCTCCCACGGATACGCCCACGATCACTCCCACGCCGACCATCACTCCCACGCCCACGATCACTCCCACGCCGACCATCACTCCCACGCCGACGGATACGCCTCCTCCCACGGATACACCCACACCCACACCCACGCCCACGCCTACACCTACACCTACACCTACGCCCACGACAACCCCAACCCCGTCCCCCACCCCCATGCCCCTGGGCATCGAGAGAACAGGATGGGTTCAAGCCGTATCCGAGGGGCCCAATTTTCAATTCGCGGGAGCGGAGATCTTTGGTAACGCGGTGAACAAGGGCATCGCGGGTCTTCCGGTGGGAATCGTTCCGCAGACCACATCCTATTTGACCCACTTTGCGAGCGATTCGGTGTGGTGGACGGGTTTCACCCTGCTCAATCCTCAAGCTGTCACAGCCAACTACACTGTGACCTTCTATGACAATACGGGATCCGCGACAGACCAACTCGCAGGACAATCGCTTCAACCCCGAGAAAAGACATCCTTTTTGGCCTCTTGGTTCAATCTTCCTGCATCCGGTGCCGGCTGGATGAAGGTGAACTCGGATATTCCCATCCACGCCATTCTCTCCTACGGGAGAAAGCCAGGAGCCGGGGGAGGACTTGGCGCGTTGCCAGCGTCCCCGGTAGCTCAGAGGTTGATCCTCTCGCACTACGCGGAGGACGAGCATTGGCGCTCCGGTTTCGCTGTGCTCAACGTTACAGGTCAGACCTCGACCGTAACCTTGACCGCCATGAGACACGATGGTGTCGAGCTCCAGTCCAAAACCGTTCCCCTGGCTGCCTACGAGAAGAAATCCAGCTTCCTCTCCTCTTTCTTTACCGTGGACCTCACCGGACATGGTTGGCTGGAGATGACCTCTCCAGTGCAAATTGCGGGCATGGGACATTTCTCAGCGAAATCGGGTCTTCCCCTGCGCTTCGCTGTGCTTCCTGCGGTACCACCTTCCACGATCTTATACTATCCCACCTTCCGCACGGATTCCGGGTGGTGGACCGGGTTGGCTTTCGCCAACCTCTCACACACCTCCATCTCGCGGGTTCGCTTGGAGGCGTACGATACCTCGGGCAACTCCTTGGGTTCCAAGATCTACTACCTGGTGCCAAGACAAAAGATCTCGGGCATGGTGGGATCCTTCTTCCCCCTGGGTACGACGAAGAGAGGCTGGTTCCAGGCCACAGCTGAAACAGGACAGATCGCAGGGCTTCAAATGATGGGACTCAATGATCCTGATATGTACGGAGAAGGATTGGCCGGGATGACCGCCATGAATCAGACAGGATGTCCCATTTTCTTTCCCCATTATCAAGACGACAACATATTTTACAATCCTTCGCAAACCGGACAATGGTGGACTTTGTTGTCCCTGGTTAACTCGAGCCCTTCGGCGGAGGGTACCTTCTCGCTCAGAGCCTATTCCAATGATGGAACGCTCGGAACCCTCTATTATGGAACCATGAAAGCCAAGGGGTGCTTCTCCAATTTCGTGCACAATCTTTTCTACTTCAAGCCTTGATGTTTGGACCACGATGTGAAAAGACGACTCGCCCGGTTTCTGGACAGAAGGACAAGGCAAAACCCCACGGAATCAGCACCGGCGGTCTCGTTGGCCTCTCGATCCACGGATCCTGAAATTCACGAACACATGGAGACCGTGCCTGGAATCCTCCTGGATGTGTTGAGTTTACAACATGGTTTAAAGGGAAAACGCGTCCTGGAAGTAGGATGCGGTCCCGGATTGACCGCGTTGGGACTGGCTCAAAAAGCCTGCCCGAATCTGCTCGCCGCTTTTGATCTGCAATTTCATATGCGAGAAACCCTGAATCAGCTTGGATCCCATCCCTTACCCCAGGCGTTGCCCACGTGTCTGCACTATATATTGACCGACGCGTCCAATTTGGGTTTTAGAGATGAATCCTTCGATTTGGTCTATGCCTGGTCGGTTTTCGAGCATCTAAAGGAACCCAACACCGTATTGTCCGAGATTCAAAGAGTATTGATGCCTCAAGGCCAACTGTATATCCAGATCGCTCCGCTATACTACTCGGCCTTCGGACACCACTGTTGGGAACATGTCAGTGAACCTTTCTCCCACCTGAAATGGGATCAGGAAACCTTTCGGAACGCTGTTTTCTCGAGCTGTTCCCCACAGGAACGGATCCAACGAGATTGGCAGACCTATGAGGGACTCAACCGATTGACTGTAGGTTCTCTGCAGAAGATGCTTCTACAGTCCGGATGGATCCTGGAAAGGATCGTTCTTCAATGTGACGATCTGAAACATACCCATCTGGCAGGCCCGTTATCCCACGTCCCTCTGCAAGATCTGGCCTGCGTCCAAATCAACCTGGTCGCCAGAAAACCCTGAAACATACACGAGTAAATATTCAGTGAACCGAATGTGAGGCAACAGGATGTCTACCAGTGACCTGGAGTGGCTGAAGGCAACTGACTCCCCCAGGAGATCCGTCTCGTTCCTGGGTTTCCAGTGTGTTCCATTCGAATCCAGAGCGACCTCGGGGGAACAAGAGCGGGCCCCATCCGTTCGGCCCATTCAATCACCAAAACCCCACCACCGTCCCAGATCTCTTCCATGGCCAAACCTGGAATTTCCCCCTCGGACAATCGATATAAATCCACATGATATAGATCCAGACGTCCCTTATACAGATGCACAAGTGAAAAACTGGGACTTCGTACCCGAGCGTGTTCCTCGACGTTCAATCCTTGGGCGATCCCTCTGGTAAGACACGTCTTCCCCGCTCCAAGACTCCCCACGAGAAGTACGGATTCACCCAAATCCAGGACTTCGCCGACGCGATTCCCCAATTGCCGCGTCCGTGCTTCGGACCCACTCTCTATGCAGCCTTCAGAAATTTCCGCGATACTCATCGAATCGGCATGGCCTCGTGATCACGATCGCCACACATCACGCTATGAAGAAGGAACATCAGCCTTGGTCGTGTAGTCCATGATTTCCACGACCGCCATTTCAGCGTTATCGCCCTTTCGCAATCCGGATCTCGTAATTCGAAGATACCCTCCCTGCCTGTTGGCCAGATTGGGCGCGATTTCGTCGCAAAGCTTCTTGACCAGACTTCGATCCACCAGTTTTCGGGCAATCAATCGCCTAGACGTGACATCTCCCACTTTGGCCGATGTTACCAAGGGTTCGAAAAAACCCTTCAACGCCTTGGCCTTGCTCATAGTGGTCTGCATCTTGCCGTGGACAATCAGTGCTCTCGACAGGTTCATGAAAAGCGCTTTTCGATGAGAAACAACTCTCCCAAGCTTGTTAGTCCTCTTTCGGTGTCGCATTGTCTTGCAGGTCCTTTCTCTTCTGTTCCAGTGCTTTCACCGTGGACTCGCTCATAGGCATGCCAAAGTCGAGTCCCATGCTATCCAGCAATTCATGCAGCTCCAGAAGGGACTTCTTGCCAAAATTCTTGAATTTGAGCATATCGGACTCGGTCCTTTGCACCAAGTCCCCCACAAGAAAGATCTGGGAAGATTTGAGACAATTGGCCGCTCTGACGGAAAGCTCAAACTCTGAAAGATTCCGCAACAGATTTTCATCCACATCGCCGTTGCCCAGCGCATCCTGGGTTCCTTCCGTATCCTTCTTGCCGCAAACAGCAAAGGTTTGGAAGTGATCGATGAGGATTTTCGATGCCGCACGAAGCGCCGCATCCGGCGTAATGGAAGCATCCGTCCTCAGTTCCAGCGTGAGCTTGTCGTAATCCGTCCTCTGTCCCACTCGAGTTTCCTCGACCAAGAAATTCGCCTGTACTACCGGCGAAAAGATTGCGTCCACTGGGATGACTCCAATGGGTTGATTGCTTGTCCTCAAAAGCTCCGCGGGAACATATCCCTTTCCCCTATCGATTACAAGCTCCATGTTCAAATGTCCACCGGCATCCACCGTAGCGATTTTGATCCCTGGATTCAGAATTTGCACTCCAGAGTCCGCCTCGATATCTGCGGCAGTCACCACACAAGGTCCCTTCTTCTCGATACGAACCGTCTTCCGTTCATCACCCGAAAAGCGAATACGAATCTGTTTCAACTGAAAAATGATGTCAGTAACATCCTCTTTCACCTTTGGAATACTGGTGAATTCGTGCTGCACTCCATCGATTTTAGCGGAAACAATAGCCGCACCGGGCAGCGAAGACAAGAGCACGCGCCTGAGTGAGTTGCCCAGGGTTACGCCAAAGCCTCTTTCCAAAGGTTCAGCGATAAAACGCCCATAAGCGTTCGTGCAAACCGATTCGTCCAATTCGACACTCTTGGGCATGACGTGTTCAACGCCATTCATTATGGCCCCCTTGCCGTGAATAGAGGAACGTCCCACCTGCCTGAGACGCCAACCCAACCAAAGACCACATACCTAGCGTGTGTACAGGTCCACTACCAACTGAATCTTCACAGGAACATCGATCTGCTCACCAAGGGGCAGGGCGCTGACCTGCCCTTCAAATCGAGTAGGATCTACTGTCAACCAGGTAGGCATTCCTCTCGATTCCGCCGTGTCAAGAGCCTCCTTGACGGAAAGATGCTCTCGGCTTCCTTCAGCGATTGCGATTACATCCTTCGATTTAACCATATAAGAGGGAATATCTACCTTGGATCCATTCACGGTAATATGCCCATGATTCACCAGTTGTCTTGCAATCCCTCTCGATACGGCAAAACCCAATCTAAAAACCACATTGTCGAGTCGCCTCTCGAGAAGAGACAAAAGGTTGTCTCCCGCAATACCCTTTTGTCTTTCCGCAATAGCAAAGTAACGTCTAAACTGGCGCTCATAAACTCCATACATACGTTTCAGTTTTTGCTTCTCTCTCAACTGAATGCCATATTCGCTCTTTTGTTGGCGCCGCTTTCCTTTTCGCGCCTTCCTAGGATGGTGCTGACTCTTTTCAATCGAACACTTGGGGCCAAAGCACTTGAACCCTTTCAAGAAGAGTTTCTCGCCCTCTGTTCGACACAGTTTACACTTCGCACCTGTATACCTTGCCATTCTTATATACCCTCTCCGCTAACCCGCCATCATTACGGGCACAACTAGACTCTGCGTCTCTTTTTAGGACGACAACCATTGTGAGGTATACGAGTCTGATCCTTGATCATATTGACCTGCAAACCAATGGCCTGAAGGGCCCGAATGGCAGCTTCTCGACCCGCCCCCGGTCCCTTGACAAAAACATTGACTTCTCTCAATCCACTCGCTTCCATGGCCTTCTTGCCCGCAGCCTCTGCCGCCAATTGCGCGGCAAAAGGCGTGCTCTTCCTGGACCCCTTGAAACCCGCCATCCCGGAGGTACTCCACCCGATCACGTTTCCCTGTTTGTCCGTGATGCTGATAATGGTATTGTTAAAGGTAGCCAGGATATGTACATCGCCCTGAGCCACCGGGGCTCGCACCTTCTTCTTGCCCGTATGCTTTCCTTTACGGCCCTTCCCCAACGGATCACCTCCTAAAGTGGGACTATTTCTTTCGTCTTACTCCAACGGTTCTTCTGGGTCCTCTACGCGATCTCGCGTTCGTATGTGTTCTTTGTCCTCGGGTCGGCAAACCCATACGATGCCTTAATCCCCGATAGCTTCCAATTTCCATCAAACGCTGTATATTTCTGGCCACCTGGCTTCGAAGTTCGCCTTCCAAGATACAATTCTTTTCTATCACGGATCGGATTCGATTCTCATCCTCCGTGGACAAGGCATGAACTTTGATGGTAGGGTCTACCCCTGCTTCGTCGAGGACCTTCTCAGCCGTGCTTTTTCCAATACCATAGATATACGTCAAGCCGATTACGATCGACTTCTCCTTCGGCAAATCGATACCGGCCATGCGTGCCATGATCCATACCCCTTTCCGAGACCGATGTACTGGCTTCTCTCACCCTTGACGCTGTTTGTGTCTGGGCTCTTCCTTACAGATGACTCGCACAACGCCTTTTCTTCTCACAATCCTGCACTTGTCGCATCGTTTTTTTACGGAGGCTCGTACTTTCATGATCATCCTCCTTCGAGATGAACTTATCTATATCGAAACGTGATTCTGGCCCTGGTCAGATCGTACGGTGACAACTCCACTTTCACCTTGTCGCCAGGAAGAATCCGAATGAAATGCATCCTCATCTTCCCTGAGATATGACCCAGAACCTCATGGCCATTGTCGAGTTTTACCCTGAACATGCCATTGGGAAGGGGTTCGGAGATCACACCCTCACTTTTAATGGCTTCCTCTTTTTTCAAGATCGTTTCTCCATATCCCTGCTTGACCCTTCATCCATTGCAGCAAAAACGTGATGTCAACTCTGGTGGAAAGAACGTCAAAATCTCGGGTCCTTCTTCTTCCACCAGCACCATGTGTTCGTAATGAGCGGAAGGTCTCCCATCCTTGGTTCTCGCGGACCATCCATCACGATCTATTGTCACTTCATACCTGCCCAAAGCAGTCATAGGCTCAATGGCCAGGACCATGCCAGCGTCCATAACAGGTCCGCGGTGAGGTTTACCAAAATTCGGCACTTCCGGAGCCTCGTGAAGCTGTCTTCCAATGCCATGCCCCACGAAGTCCCTTACCACACTGTATCCTGCTCTTTCCACGCATTTCTGTATCGCATGGGAAACATCTCCCAGCCTGCAACCAGGCTGAATCTTTTTGATCCCCTTGTAAAGGGACGAAAAGGTCACCTCCAACAGACGATTCAATTCCAAGCCAGGATCTCCCACGGGAAACGTCGCAGCCACATCGCCGAAATAACCATCATAACACAAACCCACATCAAGACTCACGATGTCCCCTTCCTTCAGCACTTGGGAGGGGGATGGAATCCCATGGACCACAACATCGTTCAAGGAGACACAACTCGCGTTAGGAAAATTCCTGTATCCCTTGAAGGCCGAAGTGGCTTCCTGCCTCTCTATGGCATTCTCCACAGCCCGATCGATTTCGGCCGTGTTCACACCAGGCATCACAAAAGCAGCCGCTTCGGCAAGCACCATACTCACTCTGCGCGCCGCCTCTCGCATGCCTCTTCGTTCTTCATTCGCCCTGCAAACCATGTCAATCCCTCAGATTCTCAAACCATCGCAGACAGACTGAAATATCTCCTCATCGGAACCATTGGCGTCCACTTCGATCAACATTCCCTTCTGTCGCAGGTGGGCCTCCAGAGGACGCACGCCATTCGAATAGGCGTGGAGCCGTCTAACCACGTTTTCCTTTTGATCCTCCTTGGACTGGAAGAGCTGTCCTCCGCATTCACCACACGTACCCTCGTCCCGTGGAGGATCGAAAAATTCATTGTATTCCTTGCCGCACCCATCGCAGATCCGGCGTCCTGAAATTCTCTTGATCACCATCTCCTGACTCACCATAAGATTGACCGCGCAACGGAAAGCCCACCGCCTCATTTTCATGATGGACATGAAACGATTTGCCTGAGAAACGCTCAAGGGAAATCCATCCAGGATGAAACCTTCCTTGCAGTCAGGTTTCAAGAGACGATGCTCCACCAGATCCACCAGCAATTCATCAGGAACCGGCTGGCCTCGTTCCACATAATATTGAGCCTTTTGTCCCAGTTTGCTTCCTTCTTGGGCGGACTGCTCCACGATCTTTTCCACAACGACACAGGGAACACCTATCTTGGACGAGAGCATGGGTCCCAAAATATACTTATTGGAACCTGGAGGTCCCATAAGCACCAATCTCATGGCCTTTCTCCTCTGTCCAGTCCTCTCACTTGCGCCCTCGCAGCTTCCCTTTTTTCAGGAATCCTTCGTAATGTCTCATCTGAAGATGTGATTCAATCTGCTTCATGGTATCCAGCGCCACACCCACCAGGATCAATAGAGATGTGCCTCCAAAGTAGAAGGTGACATTGAACAACCGCATAAAGATGGTTGGCACCACAGCGATGATAGCCAAAAACATCGCTCCTGGAAGGGTAATTCTCGTCATAACCTTGTCCAGATAAATGGCTGTGGAGCGTCCTGGCCTCGTTCCAGGAATGAAACTGCCATACTTCTTCATGTTGTCAGCCACATCCACAGGATTGAAGATGATCGCCGTGTAGAAGTAACAGAAAAACACGATCAATCCCATATATAAGAGTTCATAGATAACCTGTCCAGGAGACAGGTAACTGGCGATCTTCATCACCGCATTCAAACGAACCATTTGTCCAATGGTAGCAGGAAACATGATGAGAGATTGAGCGAAAATGATGGGAAGAACCCCTGCCTGATTCACCCTCAAAGGAAGATAAGAACTGGACCCGGAGTATACCTGTCTCCCACGAACCACCCTGGCGCGTTGCACGGGAATCCGTCTTTGCGCCTGCGTGACAAGAACCACGGCGGCCGTAGTCGCAACCATCAACCCCAACAATAAAGAGATTTCAAACCATTTTGCCTCTTGCCTTGGCATCATGCTGTAGCGTTGCCACGTGGTGAGCACATCCGCCGGGATTCTATCCGCTATCCCGAAAAAGATGATCAAGGAGATACCATTGCCAATCCCTCTCTCGGTCATCTGCTCTCCCAACCACATTAAAAACGCGGTTCCTGTGACCAAGGTAACCACGGCCATCAACGTAAAGCTCATCCCGGGCATTGGAACGATCTCACGGCCAGAGAAATTCTGGGGATTGGAAAGCCATACCGTGATACCGAAGGCTTGTAGTGTACTCAGAGCAATGGTGCCATACCGGGTATATCGTTGAATCTTTCTTCGTCCCTCTTCTCCCCCTTCCTTCACCATCTGTTCAAAACGAGGCACGATCGTGGTCAGAAGCTGGAAGATGATGGATGAACTGATGTAAGGCATGATCCCCAAGGCAAATACTGTAGCTCGCCCCAGAGCTCCACCGGAAAACACATTGAACAAGCCCAGAAGAGTTCCCTTGGCCGTCTCCTGGAAATAATCCTGCAAGGCCTGACTGGAGACACCCGGAATGGGTACATTGCAGCCAATCCGAAAGACAATGATCATCCCCAAAGTGAATAAAATCCTCTTCCTCAATTCGGGAATGTGATATATGTTACGAATGACCTTGATCACGCCTCTAGCTCCGGTCCGTTCTCCCCGTTATGGATATCCATGTCCATGGTCACGATGTCCACATGCCCCCCAGCCTCTTCGATAGCACAGATAGCGCTCGCAGAGAAAGCGTGCGCGCGTACGATGAGGGATCGAGTCAGTTGACCATCTCCCAAGATCTTGATCGGCCTTTGCAAGGATCCAACCAACCCTCGATCCCGTAGTTCCTTTGGACCTACAGTCGCATCGACATCGAAGGCATTCAAATCTTTCACGTTCACCACAAGGTAGGGTACTTTGAAATGGGAACACATATTGGCTTTGTGTCCTCGGCCCATGCCTCTCTTGGGCAACCGACGATACAGAGGCATCTGGCCTCCCTGGAATCCTGGTCGAATACTGCTTCCACTTCGACTTTTCTGTCCATTCATGCCTCTGCAGCAAGTCTTGCCCATACCGGAAGATCTGCCCCGTCCAACTCTTTTCGTTCCACGATTGGCGCCTTTGGGCGCATGTATGGTATCGATCCTCATGCTTCACCTACTCCTCGGATGCGCTTTCGTTCCTCGACGAAACATCACCAGGCTCCTGGTCCTGGTCCTGCTCCTGGTCATGGTCATCCCTTTTTCCGACCCGTTCTTCGACCTTCCGCGTCTTCGTGTCCATATCTTCTGAATCTGTCTCCTTGTGTCCCTGGATCGATTGGGTCGCAATCGTCTCATGGGTCGCCTTGACGTGATCCAGGCCTCGCAGCGCTCTTATTAGATCCGGATTGTCCATTTTGTCCAGGGCCTGTAAGGTCGCGCGCATGACATTGATGGGATTGGTAGACCCCAAACACTTGGTCACAACGTCTCGAATCCCGGCACATTCCATGATGGAACGCACCACGTTGCCGGCCACAATTCCTGTACCTGGAGACGCGGGCTTGAGCATCACCCTGGCTCCACCAAAGCGAACCCAGATAATATGAGGAACCGTGGTTCCCACCCTGGGAATCTCCTTCAAGTTTTTCTTCGCTCTGCTGGCAGCTTTACGAATGGCATCAGAAATCTCCTGGGCCTTTCCAACAGCTCCACCCACTCTGCCATCCCGATCGCCTACAACCACAGCGGCATTGAAGCGGAAGTTGCGACCACCTTTAACCACTTTGGCGACTCGGTTGACACCGACCACCTCTTCCATGAACTCCTCAGCTTCTGCATCACTGCGAGACACTTCCAAAGCAATTCCTCCTCAACCTAGAACTTGAGTCCAATCGACCGAGCACCCTCGGCCACCGCTTTGATTCGACCATGGTACTGAAAGCCATTTCTATCGAACACGATCTCTTGCATGCCCTTTTCGATGGCAATTTCACCAAGACCTTTGCCCACTTGATTCGCGATCTCAATTCCCTTTCCCGTCAATGATTTTTCCAAACTGGAATGTGAGACCACAGTTCTCCCGTTCTCGTCATCAATGAGTTGGGCATAGATATGTTTATTGCTACGAAACACGCAGAGCCTAGGCTTTTGCGCCGTACCCCTGACCTTCCTGGCAATCCTCTTCTTTTTCCTGAGTCGCCGCTCATCCCTTGTCAGCCTAGCCACTTATACCCCTGCCTTTCCCGGTTTGATCTTGACTCGTTCACCGCTATACCGAATACCCTTGCCTTTGTACGGCTCCGGTGGCCGAACTCGTCGGATCTTCGCGGCCGTTTCACCGACCTTCTGCTTGTCGATCCCACGTACGGCGATTTGGGTGTCTCGTATCACCTCCAATTCAACATCTTCAGGGGAATTGAAATGAACGGGATGGGAATAGCCCACGGTGAGAACCACGGCTTTGCCTTCTTGCCTCGCCCTGTATCCAAGGCCTTCGATCTGAAGCAATTTCTCGAAACCCTTGCTGACGCCTTCTACCATATTGGAAAGAACAGCTCGAACCGTGCCATGGAGGGACCGTTCGACACTTCCGTCCCCGGGACGTCTTACCTGGATCTCTCCATCGCTCACCTCGGCCGTAATCGGAAAAGGAATCTGGAACTGAAGGGTCCCTTTCGGCCCCTTCACTGTGGCTTCTGCGCCCACAATGGAAACCTTGACTTCAGAAGGAACTTCTATCGGTTTTCGACCTACTCTAGACACTAGGCTCACCTCACCAGACGTGGCACAGAACCTCTCCGCCCACGTTTTCTCTTCTACATTCACTGTCAGTTAAAACGCCCTTGGGCGTGGACAGAATCGCGACTCCAAGCCCATTCCTAACCACTGGCAAGGACTTGGCTCCAACGTAAACACGCTTTCCGGGCTTGCTCACTCGACACAAACCTTGGATGACCTTTCCCTGTCTTCCCACATACCTGAGCTTGGCTCGCAAGGTATCCACGGGTGTTGCCTCCACGCGCTCATACTTCTCCACGTATCCTTCTCTCACCAACGCTCGGAGAAGATCCTCCTTGAGCTTGGAAAAGGGCATGTCCACGTGAGAACGTTTCACCGTATTGGCATTCCTAATTCTGGTCAATGTATCCGCAACTGTATCCGTCATTGACACGTCCACTTACCTCCAATGTTACCAACTAGCCTTGGTCACACCTGGCACCCAACCTTGCAAGGACAACGATCTAAAACATACCCTGCAAAGCTGAAAACGACGCATGTAACCCCTAGATCTGCCACAACGGCGACAACGATTACGCTGTCTTACCTTATACTTTGGTGTCCGCTGAGACCGAACGACCAAACCAGTTCTTGCCATAATTTACTCCCTGCTCAGTTCACGTTCGAAGCCATCAAAGGCATGCCCAAGGATCTCAGGAGTTGTTCGGACACCTCATCCGTACTCCCTTGGATTACGATGGTCACACCCAAGCCGCGCATCGCATCCACTTTGTCGTATGGAATCTCCGGGAAAACCGTTTGCTCGGAAAGGCCCAAAGTGTAATTGCCCCGTCCATCGAATCCTCTCAAGCTCAACCCTCTGAAATCTCGGATTCGTGGTATGGCGACATGAATGAGCCTTTCCAGGAATTCATACATTCTCTTGCCACGAAGCGTAACAACACAACCCACCGGCTGTCCTTCTCGAATCGAAAAACCTGCGATCGATCTCTTGGCACGACGAATCACGGCCTTCTGTCCCGTGATCTTTCCCAATTCATCGCAAGCGGCCTCCAATACCTTCGCGTCTTTGCTGGCCTGCCCCACTCCCATGCTCACAACGACTTTTGCGATACGAGGAACGGCCATAGGGCTCCGATATCCATACAATTGCGTGAGACGAGGCGCCGTTTTCTCTTTGTATTCTTTCATTAGCTCAGACATTATCTACCCCGGTCCATGATCTCGCCACATTGTTTACACACACGAACTCTACCCCCAGAATCCAACACCTTCTTGCCCACGCGCGTGGCCTTGTCACACTTGGGACAAACCACCATCACATTGGACACATGAAGCGTTGCCTCCCGCTCCACGATACCACCAGGGGTCTCCTGGCTCGTCTTACGCATGTGGCGTTTCACCTTGTTTATGCCTTCCACCAGCAGTCGATTCTTTGCGGGCAATGAGCTGAGAACCTCTCCCCTCTTGCCGCGATCCTTTCCCTGGATCACCAGCACCGTATCTCCTTTGGTAACCTTCATCTTGATCTCCTACCTGCCTAAACTATTTCCGATGCCAGAGAGCAAACCTTCAGAAAATTCCGTTCTCTCAATTCCATGGGAATAGGACCGAAGATACGATTTCCCACGGGATTGTTCTGGGTATCGACCAGCACCGCCGCGTTATGATCAAAGCGAATGGTAGAACCGTCCTTTCGCTTGTATTCCTTCCTGGTCCTAACCACGACCGCTTTTACCACCTGTCCCTTTTTTACTTCACTCCTGGGTACGGCATCCTTCACCGATGCCACAATGATATCCCCTATGCGAGCATACCGCCGTTTGGTGCCTCCCAGAACGCGAATGCACTGAATCTCACGTGCTCCACAGTTGTCCACGACCTTGAGTCTCGACTGCTGGGCGATCATGTCGACGATCCTCCTGTATTTGGCGCCAGGATCTCAACCACGCGCCAACATTTCAGTCGGCTCAACGGCCGCGTTTCCTCGATCAGCACCTGATCTCCCACGTTACATTGATTCTTCTCATCGTGAGCCTTGAACCGATTCGTTCTCTTGATGGTCTTTCCGTATCGCCTATCCTTGGTCACTCGCTCTACGCTCACGACCACCGTCTTGTCCATGGCGTTGCTTGCCACTCTGCCCGTGAGACGTTTTCTCATGCCTTCTTTCCTTCCAATTGTCTCTGACGCTGAATCGTCTTCGCCCTGGCAACATTCTTACGAATCTCACCCTTCTGGGCCGGATTGGCTTCCGCGCCTCTTCCGGCCGCAAAGCGCGCCCGGAATTGATCTTCCTGCAGATCCACAATCTTTCTCCCCAACTCCTCGTCACTCAGTTCACGAAACTCTTCCGCCTTCATTGAGACGCCTCCTCATGGAGACTCAAGAACTTGGTCTTGATCGGCAATTTGTGTTGGGCCAAACGCATGGCCTCCTTGGCCAGACGGGGATCGACTCCCTCCAGTTCAAATAGAATACGCCCAGGCTTGACCACCGCGACCCACCCTTCAGGATTGCCCTTGCCCTTTCCCATACGGGTTTCCGCAGGCTTCTTGGTGATCGGTTTGTCCGGAAACACTCGTATCCACAATTTTCCCTGACGTTTCAGATGGTGGGTAATGGCCACCCGGGCGGCCTCAAGCTGTCTGTTGGTGATCCAACAAGGCTCCAGAGCCTTCAAGGCATATCCCCCGAAGTTGATACGACTGCCGCGCAACGCCTTGCCCTTCATGCGCCCACGTTGCTGTTTTCTAAACTTGGTTCTTTTAGGCATTAACATGGCTTAGCTCTTCCTGCTCTCTGGCATCCTGGCCAATGGGAACTTCCCCCCGATAGACCCAAACCTTCACACCAATGGGTCCATATGCGGTCCGACCCTCTGTTTGCGCGTAACGAATATCCGCTCTCAAGGTCTGCATGGGGACCTTGCCTTGCCTGTACCACTCGGTTCGGGACATTTCAGATCCTCCCAAACGGCCCGCGCAAGCGATCCTGACACCCTTGGCTCCCATTTGCATCGCGGCATTCACCGCTTGCTTCATGGCTCGACGATGCGAGACTCTGCGGCTAAGTTGAAGAGCGACTGCCTCCCCGATCAGCTTCGGATCGATGTCTGGATTCTTGATCTCCTGAATATTCAAGTAGATCTGTTTCCCGGTCAGTTCCTCCAATTCCTCCTTGAGTCGATTCACCTCAGCGCCCCTTTTTCCGATAATGATTCCGGGACGAGCGGTGTAGATATTGACGCGAACCTTGCTGCCGGCCCGGTCCACACTCACCCTGGAAATACCGGCTCCCTGCAACACGCGATCCAAGTGCTTTCGAAGACGCAAATCCTCATGAAGAAGATCCGCGTACTCTTTCTTTCGGGCATACCATTTGGCGTCCCAGGTTCTCACCTGGCCCAATCGAAACCCTGTCGGATGTACTTTCTGTCCCACGCTATATCTCCGTTCGTTCTTTCCGTCAAGCAGACGCCTTTTTCTCAGGCACGCTCAGCACCACAGTAACATGTGTCATAGGCCTCATATAAATATCTCTCCTAAATCTTGCCCTTGGCCGCATCCGCTTGAGTCGAGGACCGGTATCAGCCCAAACCTTGCTGACAACCATCTCACTGGGATCGAGATTTGCATCCCGCTGCCTGGCATTGGAGGCCGCGGACTCCACCACTTTTTTCAAGAGTCCTGCGCCTCTTTTGGGAACCAATGCCAGGAGATCCAAGGTCTCCTCGACGGATTTTCCGCGAACCAGAGACAAAACCTGACGCATCTTGCGGGGGGAAATCCTCACGTATTTGGCTGTGGCTCTGATCTCACTGTTGGCCATGGTCTTCTCCAGTCATTCATCCTTCACTTCAGGGTTGTCGTTCTCTCCGTATGGGATCCGTGTCTTCTAAAGGTACGGGTCGGCGCGAACTCACCCAGCTTATGCCCGACCATATTCTCCGTCACAAACACAGGGATAAAACGCTTACCATTATGAACCGAAAAGGTCATGCCCACGAACTCGGGAATCACGGTGGATGCCCTAGCCCAGGTCTTGATGGCACCATGCTCGCCCAACTGTCTGGCCCGTTCGGCCTTCTTCATCAACTTGGGATCGATGTAAGGTCCCTTTTTCAATGAGCGCCCCATATTTCCTCCTTGATCCTCGCCGGTCGCCTTACCGCGAAGATCTCCTTCTCGTAATCAATCGATCACTGGCCTTGTTGCGTTGCCTGGTTCTCAATCCCTTGGTCTTCTTACCCCAAGGCGTACTGGGATGTCGACCACCTGAAGAACGACCTTCACCGCCTCCCATTGGATGATCAACGGGATTCATGGCCACTCCACGAACCTTGGGACGTCTGCCCAGGCGCCGGGTCGATCCAGCTTTACCCAGGGAAATGTTCGCGTGATCACTATTTCCAACCTGGCCGACTGTAGCCTTGCACGTGGATAAAACCATGCGCATCTCTCCAGATGGAAGACGAATAAATGCATACTTTCCCTCTCTGCCCATGAACGTAGCGGCAGTACCCGCGCTTCGAACAAAGGATGCCCCAGCCCCTGGATAAAGCTCGATGGCATGCACATCCGTGCCTGACGGAATTTGTGCCAGAGACAGCGCGTTGCCTGGTCGGATTTCAGCCTGAGGTCCGGACATAAGTTGGTCCCCAACGTAGACACCAGAAGGGCACAAGATATAGCGTTTTTCCCCATCCACATAATGCAACAAGGCCAATCTCGCGGAACGATTCGGATCGTACTCGATATGGGCCACCTTGGCAGCGATTCCGTCCTTTTCACGCTTGAAATCTACTCTCCGCATGCGTCTCTTATGTCCACCGCCACGATGTCTAACGGTAATTCTACCGCCATTGTTTCTTCCTCCAGAAGAGCTGTGCTTCACCACAAGACTTTTCTCCGGCTCGCGGCGAGTGATATCCTCATTGGTAACTACCGACCTGAATCTCAGGCTCGGGGTAGTTGGCTTGTATTTCTTGATCCCCACAGGTGACTCCTTCACTCGAATCAGGTCAACTCGATGAGGTCGCCTTTCTTCAAGGTCACCATGGCTTTTTTCCAGTCCTTCCGGCGACCTTCCACGAAGCGTACGCGACGTCTCTTGCCTTTCCTGTTGGTGGTTGTGACTTTGACTACCGTGACCTGAAAGGCATCCTGTATCGCCTTTCGGATCTCAATTTTGTTGGCCGAGGAATCCACTTCAAAGGTGTATACGTTCTTATTTTGCTGATCCCCAAGACTCTTTTCCGTGAGAATAGGACGTCGGATTACATTGTGAAGCGACTTCACGACGACTCCACCTCCTTCAATGCGTTCAGCACGGACTGCAAAAGAACCAGTCTGTCGTGTTTCATAACGATATAAGCGTTCAATCTGTTGAACACATCCACGTCCACTCCTGGAATGTTTCTAATGGAACGGTACACAATATCAGCATAGTCATCCAAAACCAGGAGCGCGGAAACACCCTTTTCGATCCCCATGGCCCCCAGAAGCGAGACCATGGTCCTGGTACTGTATTTGTCCTGGGATATATCTTCGATCAAGAGCAATTTTCCTTCCTGGGCTTTGCTGCGCAACGCAGACCACAAGGCCAAACGACGAACCTTCTTGGAGAGCTTTATCTCGTAGGATCTAGGTTTCGGACCAAACACGGTACCCCCGCCACGCCACAAGGGCGATCGTATGGATCCAGCTCGAGCCCGGCCAATCCCTTTTTGGCGCCATGGCTTCGTGCCTCCTCCAGAAACCTCGGCCTTCACCTTCGTGCTGGCCGTGCCAGCCCGAGCATTGGCCAGGAAGGCCACGCATGCGGCATGGACCGCTGCCTCGTTGATCTCTCCATCAAAGGCGATCGGGAGTTCTACTTCGCCCTTGAGATTTCCAGAACTATCATAGAGCGGCGCTAACATCTCAGCCTTCCTTCGGTGCTTCTTTGAGCCTCTTGATCATAACCATCCCCCCACTGGGACCCGGTACCGAACCCAGCAGAAGAAGAAGTCCGTTGGACTCATCCACCTTGTACACCTTCACGTTCTTCACCGTGACTTGTCGGGCGCCCATTTTACCGGGCAGTTTCTTTCCTTTCAGGGTGCGCGCGGGGTACGATGCCATTCCAATAGAGCCAGGTTTCCTATGAGCCATGGAGCCATGACCATCCGGTCCACCGCGAGCGTTCCATCTCTTCATCATGCCCTGGAAGCCACGTCCCTTCGATATCGCGGAGATCGATACCACGTCTCCCTCGCGAAACACACCCACATTCACCTCATCACCGACATTCAAATCCTGCAGGCACGCCTCATCGCCCCTAACCTCTCTGAGGATACGGCAGGGCGTCACTCCACTCCTTTTGAAATGGCCCAACCTGGGCCGATTCAGCTTCCTCTCCGGCACCGTTTCGAATCCCAATTGTACTGCTGCATATCCGTCACGGTCAGGGGTTTTTTTCTGGACAACCCAGCACGGCCCCATCTTGACAACCGTTACCTGACGTTCCACAGCGTCCTTGTCAAATGTTCTTGTCATCCCGACTTTTTTGCCTAGAAGGGTTGAAATCATGGCTATAATTTGACCTCCACGTCCACGCCTGAAGGCAAATCCAGCTTCATCAGTGCGTCCACCGTCTTCGACGTGGGTTCGACAATGTCAATAATTCTCTTGTGCGTTCTGATTTCGAACTGTTCCCTGGACTTCTTGTCCACATGAGGAGAACGTAATACAGTAAAACGTTCGATTTTCGTAGGCAGCGGAATCGGGCCCGAAAACTGGGCACCCGTCCGTTTTACCGTGTTCACGATCTCCTGAACAGACCGGTCCAAGAGCCTATGATCATAGGCTTTCAACCTGATCCTGATCATTTGTCCTTCAGCCAACTCAGTTCTCCTCTTTGTCGGTTCGAAACCCGAACTCGTTATTCCAGTACCTGCGTGACCACGCCAGCGCCCACGGTCCTTCCACCTTCGCGGATGGCGAACCGAAGCTGTTCTTCCATGGCGATGGGCACGATCAATTCCACGTCCACGGTCACGTTGTCCCCAGGCAGC
>Ga0114946_10000908_pt1 | contig 20362 bp, 17 predicted proteins | sample WalLakDeSediment_FD_88676 | JGI IMG/M metagenome (GOLD analysis project Ga0114946, IMG submission 88676) | Lake sediment microbial communities from Walker lake, Nevada to study Microbial Dark Matter (Phase II) - Walker Lake 11/02/13 Deep Sediment | ecosystem: Environmental > Aquatic >...
TATACAGAAAACCACTGTCCCTTTGGACGATGCAATGGTCGTTTGGCCAAGGGTAATTGTGTGAATCACGTAAAATTGTTCAAAAGGCCAGGATCATCGCGCTAGGGGGCCTGGGGAGATATTCCCCAATCGCAAGATAAACCACTACCTCCATAAAATGTATGCTGGCAAATGTCTCAGGCCGAGTATAAAGTGAGGGAATGGCGGTAGCCGCCACCACATCCATGCTCCGAGAACTCGAGCGACCCTCCCGCGAGGTCGCGTTGGAGTTGCTCGATGACCACTTCCCGCTGACCTTGGTCCGCTGGGTGGGGCAGATCCAGCCGCAGCACGTGTTGCGCGTGATCCGGTTCTTCGATCAAGCGGTCGAGCGCGCGCGGAACGAGCAAACCAGCCTCGTCCACATCTGCGACGCTCGCGACGCCGCGATGCCCAACCAGCTCGTCCGCGACATGCTGGGCGACTGGCTAGGCGATCGGCCGTCAAACGAGCGCGTCGTGAGCCTGGCGTCCTACGTGGTGACTGGCGATCCGCTGATCCGAGGGGTGGTCGCCTCGCTCAAGTGGGCGACCGGCCGCGGCGCTGGGATCCACGTGGTGCCGACCCTCGAGCGCGCGATTCAGGGCGCCAGCGAGCATCTCCTGCAAGCTGGCATGCCGATCCCCGCCGTGTTGCGCGGGCGCTAGACCGGCACCGGCACGCTTGCGACGAGCTCGCGGGTGAGCTCTTGGGCGAGCGCGACCTGGTCACCGCTGCCGGCTTGGGCTGGGACCAGGCGGTGGGCGAGGGCTGGGACCGCGAGATCTTGGAGGTCGTCGATCGTGACTTGGGCGCGGCCGCTCATGAGCGCGCGGGCACGGGCGGCGGCGACCCAGGCCAGGGCGCCGCGGGTGCTGACGCCCAAGCGGATCTCGGCGGCGTCGCGGGTGGTTTGGACGAGCCGCTGGGCGTAGTGGGCGAGGTCCGGGTGGAGGTGAACGCGGGCGGCCGCGGCTTGAAGCTCGCCGAGCTGATCGGGGTCGGGCAGCTCAGCGTCGCTCGCTCGCGCGGGCGGCTCGACGCCGCCGCGGGCGAGCAGCGCGGCTTCGACCTCGGCGTTGGCGTAGCCCATGCTCAAGCGCAGCAAGAACCGGTCGCGCTGGGACTCGGGCAGGGGATAGGTGCCGTGGTGCTCCTCGGGGTTTTGCGTGGCGATGACGATGAACGGCTGGGGCAGGGGGTGGCTGGTGCCGTCGATGCTGACCTGACCCTCGGCCATGGCCTCGAGCAGGGCGCTTTGGGTACGCGGCGGGGCCCGGTTGACCTCGTCGGCGAGCACGAGGTTGGCGAAGATCGGGCCTGGGCGAAACTCGAACTGCTCGCGGCTGGCTCGCCAGATGTTGACGCCGAGGAGATCGGCGGGGAGCAGATCGCTGGTGAACTGGATCCGGCTGAAGCTGCCGCCGATCGCGAGGGCGAGCGCGCGGGCGAGCGTGCTCTTGCCGACGCCGGGGATGTCCTCGATCAACAGGTGGCCCTTTGCGACCAGGCAGATCAACGCGAGGTCGATGACCTCGTCCTTGCCGTGGATCTGTTGAGCGACGAGCTCGCGGATGGCCGCGAGCGACTTGGAGTGGTGCGCGATGGTCGTCGGGTTCACTGAGTCTGGTACTGTAGACCATCGGCTGGAGCAGCCACGAGGCCCCTACGCGATCTTCCTACAAAACATGATCCCGTCGCGGACCGAGAGCAGGACCTGCTCGACTCGCGGGCTCGCGAGCACGTGCGCGTTGAACCGGACGATCGCGTGATCGTTCGCAGCTTGCGGGTCGAGGACCTTGCCGCTCCATAAGGTGTTGTCCGCGAGCAGCACCCCGCCGATCGGGAGCAGCTCGAGGGCGAGGTCGAAGTAGCGGATGTAGCCGGGCTTGTCGGCGTCGATGAACACGAGGTCGAAGGTGTCGCCGGCGGCGACGAGCTGCGCGAGGGTCTCGCTCGCGGCGCCTAGGCGCAGCTCGATCTTGGGACCCCAGGGGCTCGCGTCCCAAAACCGGCGGGCGATCGCGGTCGCGTTCGGGTCGATGTCGCAGGTGATCAGCTTGCCGTCGTCGGGCAGGCCCGCGGCCATGGCCATGGCCGAGTAGCCGCTGAAGGTGCCGACCTCGAGCACGCGCTTGGCTCCGGTGACCTTGACCATGAGCTCGAGGAACCGACCCTCGATCCGACCGACCTGCATCTGCGGGTCGTCGAGCTTGGCGTAGGTCTCGGCCCGGAGCCGCTCGAAGATCTCGGCCTCGGCGGTGGTGTGCTCGTGGATGTAAGAAGTGAGCGCGTCGCTGAGCAGGGTCACGTCGGCCATGGGCGCGAGGGTATCAGGCTTGCGCAGGGGGCGGCGGCTAGTCGGCTAGCACATACACTCTTGCTCGACGCACGCGACTAGCCGCGAGAGGCCCTCGGCGAAGTCATTGGGCCGGGTGATCAGGGAGAGCACGAGGTTGCAGCCCTGCATGTCGTAGAGCGATCCGGGTTGGGCCCAGACGTCGATGCGCTCGAGCATGCGCAGGACCCAGCCCTCGTCATCGAGGTCGCCGAGGCGCGGGAGCGTGAGGATGGTTGACCAGCCGGCTTCGACCGGGAGCCGGGCGACCGGGCTGTCGGTGATCGCGGCGTCGAGGGTCTGGAGGTTGTTGAGCATCCGCAAGCGGATCTGGCTCTGCATCGTCTCGCTCGCGGCGAAGATGCGCGGGAGCGCGAGCTGGACGGCTGTCGAGAGGTTGGAGTAGGTGTCGGCGATGACCGCGAGCCGGGCGAGGGCCGGGCGGACGAGCTCGTCGGGGCCGCAAGCGACGGTCCAGGCCAGCTTGAACTGCGGCAGCGCGGCGACCTTGGACAGGCCCGACAACACGAAGGTCAGGCATTCGCGCTCGCTCAGGCCGCTGTCGACGACCGAGGCCACGCGCGCGGGGCCGGGGAACAAGGGGTAGTCGGCGAACAGCTCGTCGACGATCAGGGTGAGGTCGTGCTTGCAGCACAGGCCCTCGATCGCCTCGAGCTCGTTGATCGTGAGGCACGAGCCCGTGGGGTTGTTGGGCGTGACGCACACGACGGCCTTGACCCGGGCGCCGTGCCGCTCGATCAGGTTGGCGAGCTCGTTGGTGTCGATCCCCCAGTGGCCGTCGAAGTTGACCGGGTAGCTGACCAGCTCGATCCGGGCGATCTCGGCGAGATACTCGAGCAGCGGGTAGCTAGGGCCGGGGACCAAGAGCACGTCGCCCGGATCGCACAGCAGCGCGAGCAGGTGGGTGTAGGCCTCGCTGGTGCTCGCGCTCAGGCACACACGCTCGGGGCTGATCCGCCGATCTCGGCGGCCGTAGTAGTTCTCGGCCACCGCCCTTCGCCCGATGTCGAGCCCGAACGGCTCGGGGTCGTGAAACATCCCGCGGGGATCGAACAGCTCGGCGTAAAAGTCCTCGGGGTAGACGAGGTCGAGCACCGTTGGGTTGCTAGACGCGAGGTCGAGGGCCTCACGCCCGCAGCTTCGATGGTGCAGCCGCGCATGCGCGAGCCGATTGGGGGAGACATCCCATGCCGTCCGACGCGAAAACATGACAGCCGGACTATTGCATGCTTTTGGCACCGGTGTCTTAGCAATTTTGCAATGAATCTAATGTGTACCCTTTTGCCACGCGCGCGAGTTGCTTGGATAAATGTGGCACACGCCGCAGCGCGGCGGAGACTGGCCAAACGACCGCAAACCGACCACAGGGCCAGTTCGCGCCGCTTTCGCGGGTTTGCGGGCGAGCCAACCCCGCGCTCGAGTAGGCCGGAGCACGGTCGACGCTATGGCGCACGATCCGCAAACAGCAGCAAAGCGCCGCGAAAGTCCCGCGAACGTTTCATCGGTGAATGCGCAGAGGTCCCACGAACATCCTATGTGTCTATTTAGACCCTCACTGGGCTCGAATGCGCGGCCGTGACACGCGCCGGGGGGGCAGCGCAGGCATGTGAAGTTTGAAGCCCATGGCCGCGCGTCCGCCGAGGCTCCTGCTGGAGCCGCCCTCGATGATGAGTTCACCGCCTTGCAGCTCCAAGATGCTGGTAGCGATGGGCAGACCGAGGCCGAGGCCGGTGTGGCCGGGCAGGCGGAAGAACCCGCGGCGGGCCTGTTCGAGCTCCACGAGCGGGACCAACGCCCGCGGGCTGACGATCCGCAAGCTGATGGTTCGTCCGCTGTCGGTTCGTCCGCTGTTGGTGTGGAGCGCGGCCTCGCAGCTGATCTCGATGGTGCCGTGCTGGAGGCCCTCAGCGGCGAACAACAGCACGTTCTCGATCGCTTGGACAGTGCGGTAGGGGTCGACGAAGGCCGGCGGCAACCCGGGCGCGAAGGTCGTGTCGAAGTCGATGGGGCGGTCGAGGCGGACGCGCGTGCGCTGGATCGCCTTGGCGATCAACGTGGCCGGAGGGGTCGGCTCGCGATGCAGCTCCATGCGCCCCGCCTCGATCTTGGCGGTGTCGAGGATGTCGTCGATCTGCTGCAAGAGATCCTTGCCGGTGCGGTGGATGGTCCCGACCATCTCGCCCTGCTCCGCGTCGATCTCCCCCTCGATCCCGGTTGCGAGGAGCTCGCTAAAGCCGAGCACGGAGTTGAGCGGTGAGCGCAGGTCGTGGCTCATGTTGGCGAGGAACTGGCTCTTTAGGCGATCGGCCTCGTGGCCCTTTTCGATCAGCACGTAGCGGGTCACGTTGGCGTCGCTGATCCGACCGACGAGCCGATCGACGGCCGCGACCAGCCCGCGTAGCTCCGCGGTAGCGAAGGTCTCGACGGCCATCGGCTCGGGGATCTCGCCGTCCGCTACGGCCGCGACCTGTCGGCTCGCGCGGCCGAGGTCGCGCTCGATGTCACGCAAGAGCAGGACCAAGGCGACGAGCCCCGCGACGAGCCCAAGCGCGATGCTCGCGAGGCCGATCGGCGGGATCCAGGTTCCACTCCACAGGGCGGCGACGAGGATCGGGACCGTGACCGCGCCGACCAACGCGAGCACCGCGGGGCCGCCGAGCCGCAGCGCGACGGATTGACGGACGGGCAGGGCGAGGGGGTTGGCGCGCGGGGCCGCGAGGTACTCGGGCACGAGCATCGCGCGGATCTGGCTGGTCGCGAGGGACACGAGCGGGAGCAGCGAGGCGAGGGTCAGCGCGCACAGCAAGACGAGGGTCCCCGGCGGGCTCGCGCTCGCGTCGGCGATCAGCACGGTCACGACGACGGTCGCGAACCCGAGCCAAACCCCGAAGCTCGACGCGGCGATGCGCGGGATCGCGAGGAGCTGGCGAAAGCCCTGCTCGATCTCGTGATCTTGGGGCTCACGCCGGGCCCGCGCTTCGAGCTGGCGGTGCTTGGCTCGCCGATCGCGGCCCAGCAAGATCGGCCAGACGATCAGCGAAGGCAGGCCGAGCAGCGCGAGCGGCCAGACGCGCGGACCGGCCTCGCTCTCGAGCCGCGGCCAGCGGATCGCCGGGAGCCGGAGGCTGACCTGCACGACGCAGCCAAGGGTGGCCGCGAGCAAGACCGCGAGCAGCCACCCGAGCAGCTCGGGGGCCGCGAGCACGACCCGATCGTCGGGCGTGAGCGCGACGATGAGCCAGCTCGTCGCGATCGCCCCATGCAGCAGGGCGAGCAGGGCGAGCAAGCCGACGATCCGCTGCTCGACCGCGAGCCGGCCCCACACCCGACTCGGCCGCGCTGTCGGCCGGGGCTGGGGCCCGCTCTCGGTTTGGGTCGCTTCGCTCATGGCTGGTCGCTCGTCTCGCTGGGCTCGCTCGGCTCGCTCGGCTCGAGCGGGAGTTGCAGGATCAGGGTTGAGCCGACCCCGAGCTCGCTTTGCGCCGTGAGCGAGCCGCCGTGGGCTTCGGCGATGCGCCGGGCGATCGCGAGGCCGAGGCCGGTCCCCTTGATCCTGGCCTTGCGCTTGCGGGACCCGACTTGCCGGTACTCCTCGAAGATCGCCCCGAGCTCGTCGCTCGCGATGCCGACGCCGGTGTCGGTCACCGCGATCCGAACCCGCCCGCCTCCGGGCCCAGGCTCGTGCCGGATGCTCGCGACCACGCGGCCCTGCTCGGTGAACTTGATCGCGTTGCTCAACAGGTTGGTCAGGACTTGGCCGACGCGCTTGCGATCGCAGCTGACCGGCGGGATCGTGCCCTCGCGCGCGGCGAGCAGCTCGACCTCCGGTCCGCGCAGCTGCGCGCGATGGATGTCGACGAGCTGCTCGACGAGCTCGGTGAGATCGCAAGCGGCGAAGCGCAGCTCGATCTCCCCGCTCTCGATCATCGAGAGATCCAAGATGTCCTCGATCAGCTCACGCAGCTGCTCACCGCCGGCGACGATCAGGCGCACGTCCTCGATCTGCGAGGGGGTGAGATCGCTGGTCAGCAGCCGCTGCGCGAGGTCGAGGATCGCGTCGAGCGGGGTCCGCAGCTCGTGGCTGACGGCCGCGAGGAACTCGCGTTTGGCCGCGTCCGCGGCATGCGTCCGATCGAGGGCGCGCTGGTAGGTGCCGACGTCGTCGGCGAGCCGGGCCCGAAGCCGCTCGAGGTTGCGAAACAGCTCGCCGACCGCGTCAAAGCTGGTGACCCGCACGGGCTCGGCGAGCGGTCGCAAGGCCGCGCTCGCGCTGCTGTCGGCTTCGTCCCAGCCGATCGCGTCGAGCCTGCGCGCGAGGGTCTGGACGTCGCGGCCGGGGCTGAGCCCCGCGCTCGCTGCCGCGAGTACGGCGATGATCATCGTCGCCGAGAGGCCCGCGATCGCGAGCCACGGTTGGGGCCCGAAGGAGTCTCCGGCGAGGGCCAAGAGCACGGTCGCGAGGCCGAGGCCGGCGACCAAGCGCGCGAGCCGGCCCGCGAGGCTCGGGGGCTCGAGCCTGACGCTCGTCGGTCGGAGCCCGGGCCCGCCTGCCGCCCGCCGAGCGAGCGCCTCGACCTCCCGAACCCGGGCGACCACGGCCCACAGCGTGGACTCGAGGGTCAAGGCGATCGCGATGCCCGGAGCCGTGGTCGCGGCGAGCACCGGCAGCGTGTCGATCAGCGCTTGCTCGAGCCCGCTCGCGGCTGCCGACCAGATCCACGGCAGGCCCAAGCCGAGGCTTGCGATCGGCGGGATCACGGCGAACGCCGCGGGAGCGAGGCGCGTGGCCAACATCCGCGTCGCCAGATCGGTCCCCGCGGGCCGGGCCACGGTCAGCATCGCAGCCGCGCTCGTGACCACGGTGATGCCGGTCACGGCCGCCCACACGCTGAGGCTGCCCTTGCCTAAGAGCTGGAGCAGCGCCCAACTGCAAACCAAGTGGATCGTGCCTGCCAGGGCAATGACGCCGAGCAAGCGCGACGTCGACATCGAGCGCCCTGCGCGAGTGTCCACCAAGGGGCACCGTTGTACACCGGCGACGCGTGCGAGTGTCACCCACGGGCGCACCCATGAAAAAAACCAAGCAAAAACCAGCCTGGGACCGAGTCCGGGGCTGGTTTGACGGGCTGGATTAACCAGGGGTGTTGTCGTCAGCCCTTGCGGGCTTGGATGAGCTCGACGAACTTGGGGAGCAGCTCTTCCCACTTGCCCACGAGGCCGTAGTCGGCCACCTGGAAGATCGGGGCTTCTGCGTCCTTGTTGATCGCGACGATGACCTTGCTGCCCTTCATGCCCGCGAGGTGCTGGATCGCGCCCGAGATCGCCACGGCGATATAAAGGTTAGGCGCGACGATCTTGCCGGTCTGTCCGACTTGGAGGTCGGCGGGGACCATGCCCGCGTCGGTCGCGGCCCGGCTGGCACCGAGGGCGCCGCCGAGCAGATCCGTGAGCTGCTCGAGGACCGCGAAGTTCGCTCCCTCGCGCATCCCACGACCGCCCGAGACCACGACCTTGGCTTCGGTCAGCGCCGGGCGCGAGCTCTCGGTCTTTTGGACGCTGATGACCTTGACCCCGCGGGTCGAGACCTCGACGCCTTCGATGGGCGAGAGCGCCGCGGCTGCGCCAGGGGCTGCCGGGGGGAACTCGCTGCCGCGCGCGGTGAAGAACACCACGTCGCCGCTGACCTGCTCGTCGAGCAGCGCGCGCCCAGCCGAGACCGGCCGGGTGAAGGTGTCGCCGGACTTGACCGCGACGACCTCGGCGGCCAAGGGCGCGTCGAGCAGGGCCGCGGCGCGGGGCAGGCAGTCGCGCAGCGCCGAGCTAGCGGTGCCGCCGACGACCGCCGGCTCGAGGGTCTTGATGGCGTGGACGATCGCGTCGGCCCAGGCTTCGGCCGTGAACGGCTCGAGCGCGGGATCGGTGATGGTGTGGACGCCAGCGGCGCCGTAGCCAGCGGGCGCGATCTCGGCGGCCGCGTTGGAGTCGGCGCCGAGCACCAACAGGTGCAGCTCGACGCCGCGGGCGTCGGCGATCTGCTTGGCTGCGGTGATGCCCGGCAGGCAGTGCGAGCGGATCTGGCCGTTCGCGGTCTCGAGGACGACGAGTACGTTGCTCATAGGACCTTTGCCTCCGTCGCCAGCTTCTCGACGAGCTCCTCGACCGAGCCGACCATCTGCCCGGCCTTGCGATCGGGCGGCTTGTTGATCGCCACGGTGATCTCACGGTTGGGGTTTTCGACCCCGAGATCCGCGGGCGTCTTGATCTCGACCTTCTTGCGCTTGGCCATGGTGATGCCGCGCAAGGAGGCCAGCCGGGGCCCGTCCGTGAACTTGTGATCGGGCGGGTTGACCCCGTTGCGGACGCTGGTGGGCAGGACCACGCGAAGGTCGACCGAGATCACCGCGGGGATCGGGACCTGCTTGATCTCGACGCCGTCGTCGACCTCGCGGGCCACGGTCAGCTGCTTGTTGTGCTGATCCCAGTCGATCTCGGCGGCGAAGCAGGCCTGCGGCCAGTCGAGCAGACCAGCGACGCGCTGACCGATCTCGTTGCCCTCGTTGTCCTGCGACAGCTTGCCGGTGATGACCAGGTCGACGTTTTCGTCCTGCGCGACCTTGGCGATCATTTTGGCGATCGCGCTGGCATCGAACTCGCTGTCCTCGGCGTCGACGATGACCCCGCGGTCGGCACCCATCGCCAGAAACTGCGTCATGTGCTGACGCTGATTCTGCGGACAGATCGACAGCACGATGATCTCGGCCAGCTTGTCCTTTTTGTTGGCGACGTCTTCCGACAGCCGCAAGGCAGTTTCGACGGCGTACTCGTCGAACGCGTTCGGGACCCACTTCACCGAAGAAAGATCGAGCTCGCTACCCGCGAACTTCAGGCTCTCGTCCGGATCAGGGATCCGCTTGACGGTCACTAATATCTTCGTCAAGAGGTCCTCCTGGCCCGGGGTATCGCTCGCCGCGTGGCCACCGTCAAGGCCGCTCGGTGCGCGACATGTCCAGCGCGGGTTGACGCGGCTCGCTCTCTTGCAGGGTCGTTAGCGCTGCGCTAGCGTTGCGCGCGCGTCGGGCTCGCCGACGCCCGCCGCTAGCTCCGATGCGTCTGCTCCGCCGACTGTCCAATCAATCGTCCTTGGCTCTCGTCACGCTGTTGAGCGTTGCGACGGCCACGACCGCCTGTACAGCCTGCACCCCGCCGGGCCCCGACGTGCCCGGCTCGGAGCGCTCGACCGCCGGCGGGCAGGGTCGGTCCGAGCGTTCGCGCAAGGAGCTCGCGCCGCCGCCCGCCGCCGAGATGATCCGCGAGGCTCCGGGCGTCGATCTCTCGGCGCTGAGCGAGACCGATCAGTCGAGCTTCTTCACCGTGATCAACGTCGAGCCGAGCGCGTGCGATCAGCCGCACTCGCTCGCGACCTCGCTGCGCGACGATCGTGAGTGTCGCAACTCGATGCTCGTCGCCCAGTTCATCGCCGACCGCCTCGCGAGGGGCGCGACGCCGTCCGACACCCGGTTGGAGATCGACGATCTCGTCGACGCGCTCACGGCCCGCGAGATCCCGACAGCCGGCCGGCCGGTCTACGGCAGCGAGACCGCGCCGGTGACCGTCGTCGTGTTCGCCGACTTCGAGTGCCCGCACTGCAAGATGGAGGCGCCAGTCCTGCGCAAGGTCGTGCAGCGCTACCGCGGCAAGGCCAAGCTGGTGTTCATGCACTTCCCGCTGAACATGCACGACCGTGCCAAGGTCGCCGCGGCGGCGGCCGAGGCGGCCCACCTCCAGGGCAAGTTCTGGGAGATGCACGACCTGATCTTCGATCATCAAGATCAGCTCGAAGACCGCGACCTCCAGCGCTACGCCCAGCAGATCCCCGGCCTCGACTTCAAGCGCTGGACCGCCGACTTCGCCGCCGAGGCGGCGGCGCTCGCGGTCGCCAAGGATCACGCGCTCGGCGAGGCGCTCGACATCCGCGGGACCCCAGCGGTGTACATCGATGGCCGCCGGTTGAGCCCGCTGCTGTGGGACGGCAGCCTCGACGCGTGGATCGAGGACGCGCTGCGCCGATGAGCGCCGACAAGCCGCCCTTCAAGCCGCCCCGACCTTGGGCCGAGGCCTACGCCCCGGCGACCGTCTCCAACCTCGGACCCGGCTTTGACTGCTTGGGGTTGGCGGTGCGTGGGCCCGGCGACACGGTCCGCGCCCGTCGGCGCGAGCAGCCGGGCGTGATCTTGACTCGGATCACCGGCGACGGCGGCCGGCTGCCGCTCGACGCCCGCAACACCGCGTGCGTCGCCGTCACGGCGATGCTCGAGCGGCTCGGCCTCGCGGATAGCCACGGCGTCGAGCTCGAGCTCGACAAGGGCCTGCCGCTCGGCAGCGGGCTCGGCTCCTCGGGCGCGAGCGCGTGCGCGGCGTTGTTGGCGAGCGCGGCGGCGCTCGAGCTGCAAGTTGGAAACGAGGCCATGATCGAGGCGGCCCGCCGCGGCGAGGCCGTCGCCTGCGGGAGCCCGCACCCCGACAACGTCGCGCCCGCGATCCTCGGCGGCATCGTGCTGATCGTCGGGGCCGACGCCGGGCTCGGCGATGGTTGGCCGCTGCGCTTGGTCTCGCTCCCGGTGCCCCCCGATCTGCGCCTCGCGATTTACACCCCCGGCTGCGAGGTCAACACCGCCGACGCCCGCGCCGTGCTCCCGCGGACCGTCGGCCTCGACGCCGTCGTCCGCCAATCGGCGCGGCTCGGGCTGCTCGTCCACGCCCTGCACACCGGCGACCTCGCCCTGCTCGGCGAGGCGATCGTCGACGACCTCGTCGAGCCGGCCCGCGCCCACCTGATCCCCGGGTTTTTAGACGCCAAGGTCAACGCCATCGAAGCCGGCGCGCTGGCCTGCTCGATCAGCGGCGCCGGCCCAACTTGCTTCGCCCTGACCGACTCCGACGAGCGGGCCGCGGCGCTGCTCGAGATCATGGACGAGGCGTTCACCCACGCCGGCGTCGCCGGCCAGGGGCGGGTCGAGCAGGTCGGCCCAGGCGCGCGCGTGACCTCGCGGACCTGGCATTAGACCTGGCTTTAGGGCCCGCCTGCCTGCCTCACACCGCCCGCGCGAGAGCAGCGAACGCAGCCTCGCGGTCGCGCGGATTCATGATCTCCCAACTGTCCCGGCGCTGGCCGGTCCCTCGCCACAAGACCGCGTCGCTCGCGACTCCATCGTAGATCGTCCGCACGATGTTGCGGGTTCGGCCGGGCCGGCGCTCCCACCCGCTGGCCAAGGCGATCGTCGCGAGATCGCTGCTCGACCGCTCGAGCCGCGCGGCCCAGTTGAGCAAATGATCGGTGTGGGCGATGAAGTCGCTCTTGCTGCCGTTGCACCGCTGATGCGCGACCACGAGGTTGTCGAGCCCATGATCGAGGTGGCGAGCGCGGGCGATGAAGTGATCGACCTGGGCCTTGGATACGATCTTGGCGTCGCAATAAAAGCAGCGGTTGGACTGGAGCTCGAGCAAGGGGTCGCGGACCGGGTTGAGGTCGACCTGGTCTTCGTCGGCGAACAGGAACGACTCGAGCCGATGGATCGGCAGCTCGTTGATGCTCGCTACCTTCGCCGCCCACTCGCGGTGGATCAGCGGCCGCAGCAGCGGCGACACGCGGATCAGCTGCGTGGCCGCGCCGGGCTCGAGCAGCAGCCGGTTGTCGAATGAAGCATGCTTGAATTCGCTGGGCTTGACCGCGTCGGTCCACGCGATTGAATATATGAACTCATCGACGTGCGCGCCGACGCGCTGGAGCTTGGGCAGCGGCATCTGGACCAGCTTCCACTCGACCAGGCGCACGAGGGCCGCGAACGCGGCCGGGTTTGAGCTGCGTGCGCGGGCGAGCGACTGGCCGGCGGGCGCGTGGTCGCGCCGCCAATCGCAGATCATGGCGACGATCTTGGCCTGGCCGGGGCTGGCGCTCTGGCGCAAGATCTCGTCCTCGAACGGCCAGGTCTGCGGCCAATACAGGTCGATGACCTTCTCGGCCAACTGCGCCGTGGTGATCGAGGTTGGCGCGCCGCCGCGGGCGTTGAACTCGACGCAAAGATCCATCAGCGCGAGCAAGACCGCATATTTGTAGGTCGCCGTAAACCCGCCGAAGCGCAGCAAATTCAGCAGCTTGCCGGCGAACTCGAACGGATCCTCGACCGCGGCCATGGTCGACCTCAGTACCGCTGCTTGCTCGGGATCACCCCGCGCACACCCCCACGTGGGTCTGCGACGTCGCCAGCGAAGCGCGGGATCACGTGGACGTGCAGGTGCATCACCGTCTGCCCGGCGGCCGCGCCGTCGTTGAAGCCGACGTTGAAGCCCTGCGGGCGCAGCTCGGCGTCGAGCTCGGCCTTGACCTGCTCGACCGCCGCCCAGATCGCCGCACGCTCGGGCGCGGTCGCCTCGAAGTAGCTCGCCACGTGGCGGTTGCTGATGACCAGCGTGTGTCCGGGCGCGACCGGGTAGCCGTCACGGATCGCGTGGACGAGCGGCTCGTCGATCAGCCGCTCGCGGTCGCGCTGGCAAAACACGCAGGGTCCGGGCTCGGCCACCGCGCGATCTTACCCGATGATCAGCGCCGCCGACCCGAGCAGCAGCAAGTACGGCACGAACGGCAGCATCCCGACCCGCGTGATCAACCGCAGCAGCAGCGAGAGCGACGCCAACCCGACCACGAAGCTGACCACGAAGCCGAGCGCGAACGGGCCCGGCTCGAAGTGCAGGGGCGCGTCGCTCAGGACCAGGCCGAGCGCCTCCTTGCCGGTCGCGGCCACGATCGCGGGGATGCTCAGCAAGAATGAGAATCGAGCCGCGCGCGCGCGGCCCATGCCCAAGGCCAAGCCGGCGGCGATCGTCGAGCCCGCGCGCGAGACCCCGGGCGCGACGGCGATCAGCTGGGCGAAGCCGATCAGCACGGCGCGGTCGCGGCTCGGCGGCTCTCGCTGATCGTCGTCCGGGGTCCTGCGCCGGTGGGTGAACGCCAGCAGCCCCGCCGTGAACAGCAGCGCGCCGCCGATCATCCGGACCTCGCCCTCCATGCGCACGACCAGCTCCTCGACGCCCGGGAGCAGCACCACGCCGAGCGGCAACGAGCCGAGGATCAGCGCCAACCACATCGGTCGGGCCCAGGGGATCGCGGCGGGGTCGAGCAGCCCGCGGACGAGGTCCAGGAGGTCGCGGCGGTAGATCAGCAAGACCGCGAGCAAGGTCCCGGCGTGGACGACGATGTTGAAGCTGTGGCCGGCGGCCGCGGCGTCGACCCCGAGCCAGGCCTCGGCGAGGGACAGGTGCCCGGACGAGGAGATCGGCAGGAACTCCGCGACCCCTTGGAGCGCGCCGAGGAACGCGGCGAGGCCGTAGCCAATTTCAGCGCCGGGGCTTGCGAGCACGCGGCGGTTTTAGCCCGGGGCTTGGCGCGCTCCAAGAAGTTGTAGGCTGGCGCCGTGACCGGATCGGTGCGCGGGTGTTGAAGTGGTTGCTCGCGCTGGTCGGGCTCGTCGGCTTGGTTCAGGCGGTGGTCTGGATCGGCCAACCCAGCGCGCCCGCGGGCCGGCGCTTGCTCGGCGTGTTCGCGGCCCCGATCGCCCTGCTGCTGCTGGTGTTCGCGCTCGCGGCGATCCGGGTGCCAGCTCTATTTTAGGCGAGCGTCGGTAGGCGAGCGTCAGCCAAACAAGGTCGTCTTCGCTGACTCGGAGATCGCCACGACCCCCGGGTGCTTGATCCGGCGCTCGACGGTGATCGCGTAGAAGCGCTCTTGGATCTCGCTGGTCCGGCCAACGACCTGCAGCCCATAGCCGGCCTTGATCTCCTTTTCGATGACCGAGGGCCCGACGAACAGGCCGACGCCTGATTGGCCAAAGACCTTGAGCAGCGCGCTGTCATCGAACTGGCCGACGATCTCGGGGCGGATGTCGTGCTCGTCGAACCACCGATCGATCTCGCGGCGGACCGCCGAGCCCGGCATCTGCAACAAAAACGGCGCCCGGTCGAGCGAGCCTGGAAATCCGCGCCGGTACTTTTGCGCGAGGCTCGGGGCGGCGAAGAAGCTGACGTCGCAGCTGCCCAGCGGGTGATTGAAGGCCTTGACCGAGCTCTCGGGTCCGATCGGCACGTCAGACAAGACCAGGTCGAGCTCGTGGCGGGCGAGCTGCCCGAGCAGCCGGTCGAAGCGATCCTCGCGGCAGACCACGTGGACCCCATCGGGCAGCCCGAGCGCCGGGACCAGCAGCCGGTAGGCGATCAGCTTGGGGACCACGTAGGTGACGCCGACGACCATCTGCAGCGGCCGCCCCGTGGGGCGCTCGTGGAGCACGTCGACCATCTCGCGGCCGAGGCTGAAAATCTCTTCAGCGTAGCGAAACGCGATGTGACCGACCTCGGTCAGGACCAGGCGCCGGCCCGAGCGGTCGAACAGCTCGACGTCGAGGGACTCCTCGAGCGTGCGGATCTGCGTGCTGATGGTCGGCTGCGACAGCCGCAGGCGCTTGGCTGCGCCGGCGATGCTGCCCTCTTTGGCGACCATCCAAAAGTACAGCAGGTGGTGGTAGTTGATCCACTGCATCGGCGGCGTGACTTAGTTTGAACCTAAGTCTGGTTAAAATCATTTTCTATTTGTCAAACAGCGGCGCATCGGTCAAGTGTGGTCTCGTGAAGATCGATGTGGCGGCGGACAGCTTCGCGGATCACGCCCTTCATGCGCTCTGCCGACGGCGTCTCGCCGGGGTCTTGGCCCGCTACGCGGACCTGCTCACGGCCACCAGCGTCGGCCCTGGAACGGGCGCTGGAGCCGGTTCAGGGGGCGCAGGGCTGCGCGTGGAGGTGCTCTTTTGTTCGGGCGCGCGGGTCAGCGTCGAGCAGGCCGAGGTCGGCGAGGCTGGAGCCGTGCTACACCTCGCCGACCGCGTCGGCCGTGCGGTGGCGCGACGAGTCGATCTCGACGCCGTGTTCAACGTGAATTCCAACTCAAACTACCGCCGAGGCCACCATGGCGACCACGACTGAAGCCGCTTCGCCCGACGAGTCCGGCGCCTGGCCGGCTGCTCCCTTGACCCGTGTGCTCGAGCTGCTCGCCGAGAGCTGCGGCGTGAAGCTCGAGCCCCGCTGCGCTTGGGAGGCCGCAGCCGAGGGGGTCGCGGCCGGGCACGGCGACGTCCAGCGCAGCTTGGGGCTCGCGACTCGTCGCGCGGGCCTCAAGCTCGGCCGGGTGATGCTGAGCTGGCCGGGCGAGCCCAACCAGCTGTTCGAGCTCGGCTCGCCGACCTTGACCTGGCTGCCCGGGCCGCGGGGTGGTCGCTGGCTGGTGGTGCTTGGTCGCTACCGGCGCCTCATCGAGATCGCGTTGGTCGACGAGGCCGGCGAGCGCCGCCGACGGCTGACCTCCAAGCAGCTCGGCGCGTGGCTGGAGCGGGAGTTCGCGGGCGCTCCAGCGGGGCCCCAGTGGCTCCGAGCCGAGCCCTTGCTGCCGCTCGCCGCGATCGGGTCGCAGGAGTCCAAGCCGCTCGGACCGATCCGGCGGCTCGTCGGCTTCGCTCGACTCGAGCGCCAGGACATCGGGATCATCTTCGTCTACGCCGTCGCGATCGGCGGCATGAGCCTCGCGGTGCCGGTCGCCGTTCAGGCGCTGGTCAACACCGTCGCGTTTGGCTCGGTCCTGCAGCCGCTGGTGATCATCAGCGTGCTACTCGCGATCGTGCTGGGGTTCATGGCGGTCCTGCGGGTCCTCGAGGTGGTCGTCGTCGAGGCCTTGCAGCGCCGAATATTCGTGCGCACGGCCAGCGACTTCGCTCGCCGGTTCCCGCGGCTGTCAGCCAACGCTCGGCAACAGTACCACCCGCCCGAGCTCGCCAACCGCGTGTTCGATGTCGCGACCTTGCAAAAGACCGGCGCGAGCCTGCTGATCGAGGGCCTCACGCTGGTCTTGCAGATGGCCGTCGGCATGGCGCTGCTGGCCTTTTATCACCCGCTGCTCTTGGTCTTTGACCTCGCCCTGCTGATCGGCATCGCGCTCGTGGTGTTCGTGGCGGGGCGCGGGGCGATCGAGACCAGCTTGCGCGAGTCCGACGCCAAGTACGCGATGTCTGCTTGGATCGAGGACCTCGCCGCGAGCCCGCTGCGCTTCGCCGACGCCGACGCGCGGGCGTTCGCCGACGCGCGGGCCGAGGTCCTCGTGCGCGAGTGGCTGCAATCCCGCGGCGACCACTTCAAGCGGGTCGTCCGGCAACTGACCGGCGGCATCGCCTTGCAGGTGCTCGCGAGCACGGTCCTGCTCGGGCTCGGCGGCTACCTGGTCGTCCAGCGGCAGCTCACCCTCGGACAGCTCGTCGCCGCCGAGCTCGTGGTCACGTCGATCGGCTACGGGCTAGGGAGCCTCGGCAAGCACCTCGACACCTTTTATGACGCGGTGACCGCCGCGGCGAAGATCGGCAAGATCGTCGACTTGCCGCTCGAGCTTGGCGGCGGCGAGCTGCTGCTCGATCCCGGGCCGATGGCGGTGAGCGTGCGCAAGCGCGGCGCCGCGGACGGGGCCGGCAAGCTGTTCGACCTCCAGCCTGGCGAGAGCCTCGGTCTCATCGGCCAGACCCCCTTGCACTCCGATCTCTGCGACCTGCTGTTTGGGTTCGGCGGCCCGACCGATCTCGACGTACGTTTTGACGGATGCTCGCTGCGTGCCCTCGACCTCGAGGCCCTGCGCAGCGACATGGCGCTGGTCCGGGGGATCGAGCTGATCACCTCCTCGCTGCTCGACAACCTCGACCCGCGCGCGATCCAAAGTGACGGCAAGTCGCTTCGCGCGATCCTCGAACTCGTTGACCTGCGCGAGCGCGTGGCCAACTTGCCCGACGAGATGCGGACCCGGCTGTTGCCCAACGGCTGGCCCCTGCGCCAGTCCGAGGCCCAGCGCTTGATGCTGGCCCAGGCCCTGGTTCGGCGCCCGCGGCTGCTGCTGATCGACGGCGGCCTCGACGGCCTTGGGCTCGAGACCGAAGCCCGCGAGCGGCTCCTCGATCATCTCTTCGCCACGTCCGCACCGTGGACCTTGATCGTGATCACCGAAGAATCGGACGTGCTGCGGCGCTGCTCGCAGCGCCAGAAGCTGGGCTGACACCATGAGCGCTCTCCTCGACAAATTCGCGTTCACCAGCAACCTCGACCGCGCGCGGCCAAGCTTGCGCGTGAGCCGATCGCCGGGGGCGGCCCGCGTGATCGCGCGGCTGTTGGGCGTCGGCTTGGTCGTGCTCGTGCTGGTCTTGATCTTCGCGCCGTGGCAGCAGAGCGTGCCCGGCGAGGGCCGGGTGATCGCCTACGCGCCGCTCGAGCGCCAGCAGATGGTCGAGGCGCCGATCGAGGGGCGGATCACCAACTGGTACGTGCAAGAGGGCGATCGCGTCCGCGCTGGCGAGGTCGTCGCCGAGCTGTCCGACAACGACCCCGAGATCCTCGCTCGGCTCGCGCGGGAGCGGGACGCCGCGATCGCCCAAAAGACGGCGGCCGAGGGCTCGGTCGAGGTTGCCAAGGCCAAGATCACCGCGCTCGAGCTGGCCCGCGACGCCAAGCAGTCGTCCGCTGCGCTGCGCGTCGACATGGGCCGCAACCGGTTCGAGGCGGCCGAGCGGGCCGTCGACGCGGCCAAGGCCGCCGAGCGCACGGCCAAGCTCAACCTCGAGCGGCAAAAGGCGCTGTTTGAAGAGGGGCTCGCGTCCAAGCGGATGTTCGAGCTCGCTGAGATGGAGTTCGAGACCCGCGAGGCCGACCTCGCCCGAGCCAACGCGACCCTGACGGCGGCCAAGCGCGAGGTCTCGGCGCTCGGCGCCGACCGTGAGCACGTCGGCGCCGACGCGAGCGCGTCGATCGAGACCGCCAAAGAGAGCCAGCGCAAGGCCGAGTCGGACCTCGCCAAGGCCGAGGTCGAGGTCCAAAAGATCGACGTCCGGCTCGCCCGCCAGCAGCGGATGTCGGTGATCGCCCCGCGCGACGGCACGCTCTTGCGGATCGTCGCCCAGCAGGACTCGCAGATGCTCAAGCCCGGCGATCCGGTCGCGGTGTTCGTCCCCGACATCACGGCCAACGCCGTCGAGCTGTGGGTCCAGGGCAAGGACGGCCCCTTGGTCACCCCTGGCCGCCACGTCCGCCTGCAATTCCAAGGTTGGCCCGCCGTCCAGTTCGTCGGGTGGCCTTCGGCCGCGGTCGGGACCTTCGGCGGTGTCGTCGAATTCGTCGACGCGACCGCCGATGAATTCGGACGGTTTCGCGTGGTCATCTCGCCCGACGATGACGACGAGCCGTGGCCCGACAATCGCTGGTTGCGCCAGGGCATCCGCACCAACGGATGGATCCTCCTGGATCGCGTCAGCCTCGGCTTCGAGCTGTGGCGCCAGTTCAACGGGTTCCCGCCGGTGGTCAGCCCGATCGCCCTCGAGGGCCCAGGGGTCGACAAGTGAAGGCATGGTCCGCGTTACTTGGCTTGGTCGTCGTTGGTTTGGTGATCGGGGTGAGCGCTCGCTCGGCGCGAGCGAGTGAGCCGCCAGCGTCAGCGGTGGACTCGCCCGAGGGCCCGCTCGCGCGCCCAGGCGACGACTTTCGTCGCAGCGATCCGCAAGAGGCCGAGCTCGGGCCGATCGCCGAGAGCTCGGGGCTCGACGCGCTGACAGCCGTGCAGCCGCGGACCAACATCTTGACGCTCACGGACGTCCTCAACGCCGTGATCGCCAGTGACCCGCGGCTCGCCGCGGCCCAAGCCCGGATCGACGCCGCCGAAGGTCGGCTGCTCGCGGCCCGGGGCGGCTTCGATCCCACGGTGGGGATGCGCGGGCTGGTCCAGCCGCTGAGCTACTACCGGCACGGCGTCGTCGACGTGCGCGTCCGCCAAGCCACGCCGCTGTGGGGCCTGGGCGTGTGGGCCGGTTGGCGGCTCGGGCTCGGCGATTTTCCCGTCTATGACGGCAAGCTGCTGACCGCCGGCGGCGGCGAGCTGCGAGCCGGCGCCACGCTCCCGTTGTGGCAAGGCGGGGCGATCGATCGGACCCGGGCTGACATCCTCCAGGGGCGCGCGGGCCAGACTCGCGCGAACCTCGAGCGCGACTACAGGCAGCTGCAGCTCGAGCTCCAAGCGGCGCGGGCCTATTGGAGTTGGGTGGCCGCCGGCCTCGAGCTGGAGATCGAGCGCTCGCTCCTCGACATCGCCCTCGAGCGCGACGCGGGCCTGCGCCGACAGATCGAGCTCGGTCAGATCGAGGCGATCTTCGGGACCGACAACCGCCGGCTGATCCTCGATCGTGAGGCGCGGGTGGTCGGGGCCGAGCGCGACTTTCAAGCGGCGACCCTGAGCCTCTCGTTGTTCTTGCGCGACCGCTCGGGCCGCCCGATGTTGGCCGGCGCCAATCGCTTGCCGCTCGGCTTCCCCCGCGCGACCCCGCCGACGATCGTCGACATCGAGGCCGAGATCCAAGCCGCGATGGAGCGGCGGCCCGATCTCGCTGCCGCCCGCGCGGGCCGCGAGCAGGCCGACGTCGAGCTGCGCCTAGCCCGAAACATGCGCAGCCCTGCGGTCGACATCTCGGCGTGGGTCAGCAAGGACATCGGCACCGGGCCCCCGCCGCTGATGCCCTTCGAGGCGACCGCGGCGATCGAGATCGAGATCCCGATCCCGCTCCGCAGGGCTCGCGGCCAGCTGCAGTCTGCGCGGGCCGAGCTCAGCCGAATTGACGCCGAGCTGCGCTTTACCAACAACCAAATCGCCGTCGATGTCCGCGACGCCCACTCGGCGGTCGCCGCCGCGTTTCAGCGCGCGCGCCTAGCTGGCGAGCAGGTCGAGCTCGCGCGGACCCTCGCCGACGCCGAGCTGCGCCGCTTCAACCTCGGCGCGGGCGATCTCTTGCTCGTGAACCTGCGCGAGCTCGCTACCGCCACCGCGGCGCGCGAGCAGCTCGAGGCGCTCGAGGCCTATTTCGTGGCCAAAGCCCA
>Ga0114946_10000909_pt1 | contig 20360 bp, 19 predicted proteins | sample WalLakDeSediment_FD_88676 | JGI IMG/M metagenome (GOLD analysis project Ga0114946, IMG submission 88676) | Lake sediment microbial communities from Walker lake, Nevada to study Microbial Dark Matter (Phase II) - Walker Lake 11/02/13 Deep Sediment | ecosystem: Environmental > Aquatic >...
CAAGGGCGCCACCCGCGCCTTCCCGGCGGGGCACCCCGAGGTGCCCGAGGCGTACCGCGCGATCGGTCAGCCGGTGATCGTCCCCGGCGACATGGGCCGCGCCAGTTGGGTGCTGCGGGGCGGACCGCAGGCGATGGCCCACAGCTTCGGGACCACCTGCCACGGCGCCGGGCGCGTGATGAGCCGGACGGCGGCCGTCAAGGCCGCCAAGGGCCGCGACGTGCGCGCCGAGCTCGCCGCCCGCGGCGTCGTCGCGCGCGCGAGCAGCCGGCGCGGCCTCGACGAGGAACAGCCCGACGCCTACAAGGACGTCGACCGGGTCGTCGACGTCGTGCACCGCGCCGGTCTCTCCAGCCGCGTGGCGCGGCTGCGGCCGCTGGGGGTCGTCAAGGGGTGAGCGACGGCTACGCGGCGGCGCCGAGGGCGCGCGTCGGGCCCCCGTGGCGACCGTATGCTCGGCCCCGTGAAGCGCGCGCGGCCGGGCGGGATGGCGGGGTTCACCCTGGTGTGGGCGGGGCAGCTGTTGTCGCTGCTCGGCTCCGGCATGACGGCCTTCGCCATCACCATCTGGGCGTGGCAGGAGACGGGCCAGGCGACCACGCTCGCCCTGGTCGGCCTGTTCTCGTTCGCGCCGACGATGCTGCTCAGCCCGCTCGCGGGCGCGCTGGTCGATCGCTGGAACCGCAAGCTGGTGATGATGCTCTCCGACCTGGCGTCGGGCCTGGCCACCATCGCGCTGCTGACACTCCACCAGGCGGGCGCGCTCGAGATCTGGCACCTCTACGTCCTCGGCGCGTGGGCCGGCGCGTTCGCGGCGTTCCAGTTCCCCGCCTACTCGGCCGCGATCAGCACGATGTTGCCGGCGAGGCAGTACGCCCGCGCCAGCGGCATGCTCTCGCTCGCGGAGTCGGCGTCCGGGATCGCTGCGCCCGTCCTCGCTGGGCTGCTGCTCGCCGCCGTGGGCCTGGCGGGGGTGCTCGTCATCGACATCATCACCTTCGTCATCGCCGTCGTCACCCTGCTGCTGGTGGCGATCCCGCAGCCGAGCGCCTCGGTGGAAGGCAGCGCGGCGCGAAGCGGCCTGTGGCGCGCAGCCGGTTACGGCTTCCGCTACATCGTCGCGCGACCGGCCTTGCTCCGCCTGCAGCTCCTGTTCACGGTCAACAACTTCATCGCCACCTTCGGGACCGTCGTGGTCGCGCCGATGGTGCTGGCACGCACCGGTAGCGACCAGCTCGCGCTGGCCGGGGTGCACGCGGCGATGGGTGCCGGCGGTGTTGCGGGCGGCCTGGCACTCAGCGTGTGGGGCGGACCGCGGCGCCGCATCCACGGCGTCCTGCTCGGCATGGCGGGGTACGGCCTGCTCGGCACGCTGCCGCTCGGGCTCGGGCCCTCGCAGCCGTGGTGGATGGCCGCGGCGTTCGTCGGCTCCTTCATCGTCCCCGTGCTCAACGGCTCGAACCAAGCGATCTGGCAGGCGAAGGTGCCGCCCGATGTGCAGGGGCGCGTCTTTGCCGCGCGACGCTTCATCGCCCAGGGGACGGCCCCGCTGGCGATGGTGGCCGTCGGGCCCGTGGCCGACCGGATCATGGAGCCCGCGATGCGCCCGGGCACCGGGCTCGCTGAGACGTTCGGTCCGCTGGTTGGCGCCGGTCCCGGTGCCGGGATGGCGCTGATGCTGGTCTTCGCCGGAGCGATCACGGGTCTGGTCGGGTTGCTGGGCTACCTCAGTCCGCAGGTGCGCGAAGTCGAGTCGCGGCTCCCAGACCACTCGAGTGTGGCTCTCAGCGACCCGGCCCCGTGATGGCGTCGATCAGCGCCGGGACGTCGTCCGACTCGTGCCGGCCGATCCAGCCCAGCAGCCGGCTGCTGGCGGCACCGGCGAACGAGTCGGCGGGCGCGCACAACTGGCGTGCCACGCGCAGCGTCGCGCGATCGATGCGGTTGACTCGAACGGTACGCTCCTCGGACGGGATCGCGGCCAGCCGCACCGCCCGGCGCCAGGCGGCGGAGCGCCAGCGGCGCAGGGTGGCGATCGCGGCGCGCTCGTCCCAGCGACCGCCGGCTCGGTCGATCCAGGCCAGCGCGGGGGACACCGTGTTCAGGTCGTCCTGCACCGTGTCCAGCATCTCACCGAGCACCCGGTTGATGGCGACGAAGTCCGCCCGACGTGGCGCCAGCGGCCCTTCGCAGGTGTCGTTCGTCGCCACCCCGAGGTCGAGCAGGATGTGGGCCGCCATCCCGAGCAGCAGGTGCTGTAGCACGAGGTGGCCGGGCTCGCGGCCCCGCTCGAACGCGTGCGCCCAGGCCGCGGTGGTGGACCGGCCGGCGTGGAAGTCGGCGAACGCCTGCAAGTAGCGGTGCGCGAAGACGACGTCGAGTCGCTCGACCCAGGCGGGGTCGTGGAAGGCGCCAGAGCGCAAGGCGCGTCGCACCTCCTGGGTGGTGCGACGGTAGAGCGCGGCGAAGAGGCCGAAACGGGCCCCGCGCTCGCGCGCGTCGTCCACGATCGCGCCCAGCGCGTCGATGACGTCGTCGATGTCGCGTACGGCGGCCGGATCGAAGGGTGAGGGCATCGTGGTCGCCCATGCTATGCCAACGGCACCGGCGGGGGCCGCGGCCCCCGCCGGTGACATGCGTGCATGGCCGGTTCGATCAGCCCGAAGCAGGCCCCGAGGCCGCCTCGGCAGCCGCTTCAGCGGCCGCGATCTTCGGCAACACCCCGAGGATACTGTCGGGGTTGAGGGCGATCGCGTCGATGCCCTCGGCCACCAGGAACTCGGCGAACTCTGGGTAGTCCGACGGCGCCTGGCCGCAGATCCCCACGCTCCGCCCGGCAGTGTGCGCGCCCTGGATCAGCAGCCGTATCGCGCGCTTGACGGCCTCGTCGCGCTCGTCGAACATGTCGGCCAAGCGGGCGGAGTCGCGGTCGATCCCGAGTACCAGTTGGGTCAGGTCGTTCGAGCCGATCGAGAAGCCGTCGAAGCGCTCCGCGAAGCGGTCGACGAGCAGCACGTTCGAGGGCACCTCCGCCATCACCTGCACTTCGAGACCGTTCTTGCCACGCTCCAAGCCCTCCTCGGCCATCAGCGCCAGCACCCGGTCGGCCTCGTCGATCGTCCGACAGAACGGGATCATCACCACGACGTTGTCGAAGCCGAGCTCCTCGCGCACGCGGCGGATGGCGCGGCACTCCAGCGCGAAGGCCGCGCGGTAGCCCTCGGCGTCGTAGCGAGAGGCGCCGCGGAAGCCGAGCATGGGGTTCTCTTCGTGCGGCTCGAACTCGCGGCCGCCGATCAGGGCCGCGTACTCATTCGTCTTGAAGTCGCTGGTGCGCACGATCACTGGCTGTGGGTACTGCGAGGCGGCCATCTTCCCGATGCCGCGCGCGAGGCGATCGATGAAGAACTCGGGCTTGTCGTCGTAGCCGTGGGTCAGGTCGGCGATGCGTCGCTTCGCCTCCTCGTCTTGCAGGTCGTCGAAGTGCAGCAGCGCCATCGGGTGCACCTGGATCAGGTCGCTGATCATGAACTCCATACGTGCCAGGCCGATGCCGTGGCAGGGCAGGCGCCACCAGCGCAGGGCCGCCGTGGGGCTGGCGATGATGAGCATCACCTGGGTGCGCGTGCGCGGCACGTCGGCGATCTTGGTCGTCGTGGAGCGGAACGGCAGGCTTCCTGCGTACACGAAGCCGTGGTCACCCTCGGCGCAACTCAGCGTGATCTCCTGGCCGTCGCGCAGAACGCGGGTGGCGTCGTTGCTGCCTACGATGGTGGGGATTCCGAGCTCGCGGCTGATGACCGCCGCGTGGCAGGTGCGGCCGCCGTGGTCGGTGATCACACCGGCAGCCCGCTGCAGGATCGGCATCCACTCGGGGTCGGTCATGCCGGTCACCAGGATGCGGCCGTCGATGAAGCGGTCGATGTCGTTGACGCTCTCGATCACCTGGACCTGGCCGTGGGTGATCGCCTCGCCGATGGCCTGGCCGCTGACGAGTACCTCGCCGCGCATCTCGAGCGCGTAGCTCGACAGCGTGTCGGTCGCCCGCTGCGACTGCACGGTCTCCGGACGCGCGGCGACGAAGTAGACCTCGCCGGACTCCCCGTCCTTGGCCCACTCGAGGTGCATGGGGCAGCCGAAGAGCCGCTCGACGGCGACCGCCCAGCGCGCCAACTGCAGCACCTCGTCGTCGTTGAGGACGCGCGCGCGCCGCTCCACCTGGCTGGTGTCCTTGAGCGCCGTCGTGCTGGTGCCGCCCTCCGCGTAGATCAGCTGCTGCTGTTTCTCGCCGACGTGCGCCTCGATGATCGGCCGCAGCACCGGGTTCTCCAGCAGCGGCTTGAAGACCATGTACTCGTCGGGGTTGACCGAGCCGCGGACCACCGTCTCGCCCAGGCCCCAGGCGGCGTTGATCACCACGGCGTCCTCGAAGCCGGTCTCGGGGTCGATGCTGAACATGACTCCGGCGCCCGCGATGTCGCTGCGTACCATCTTCATGACGCCGACCGACAGCGCCATGCGCAGGTGGTCGATGCCGTGGGCGATGCGGTAGCTGATCGCGCGATCGGTGAACAGCGAGGCGTAGCACGCGCGGCAGGCGTCGAGCACGTCGGCGTCGCCGCGCACGTTGAGGAAGGTCTCCTGCTGGCCGGCGAAGCTCGCCTCGGGGAGGTCGGTTGCCGTCGCGGACGCTCGGACGGCGACGTCGACCTCGTCCGTCTCGAACTGCTGGCCCAGCTCTTGGTAGGCGTCCAGGATCGCGTCCGCCACCTCGGGTGGGAACTCGCCCTGCAGGAAGAGCCGCCGGATCGCCTTGCCGACGCGGTGGATGGGGCGGCTGCCGGCCTCCAGGGCCGCGAGCTGCGCTTCCATGGCCTCGTGGATGCCGTTGGCCGTCACGAACCGCTCGTAGGCCGCGGCCGTCGTGGCGAAGCCCGCTGGCACGCGCACCCCCTGGTCACCGAGCGCCGCCGCCATCTCGCCCAAGGCGGCGTGCTTGTCGCCCACCTGGGGGGCATCGGAGCGATCGAGTTCGGCGAGCCAACGAACGAGCGTCGGGGCTGAAGTCATCTGGGACCTCCTGCCGCCGCGATCGCCCTCGAAAGGGCCGCGGTCGGCACGCGTACGACCCGAGCGCCGATCCCCTCCCGACGAGGTGCGGCCGTCCGGCGCATGGGTGAGAACAGGCTAGCGCGGTCGTGCGCCGCTTCACAAGGTAGCAACGTCCTCGTGTGGCACGGACGCGGAGGACGCACCCCAGGGACTCCGGACCCTGAATCCGCGGCCTCCACGGGCCTACGATGGGCGCGTCGGAACCGATGCGCCGATCCCGTGCCACCGGCGGTGGCCGGTCGGCAGCGTCGTCCGGATGGGAGGTCCCACACATGCGTTACGACGTCGCGGTGATCGGTGGCGGCGTGATCGGCTGCGCCATCGCCCGCGAGCTCTCCCGCTACCGCCTGCGGGCCGTGGTCATCGAGCGCGAGTGCGAGGTCGGTCTCGGAACCAGCAAGGCGAACAGCGGCATCATCCACGCCGGCCACCACGGCGCGGAGGGCACGCTCAAGGGCGAGCTGGAGTGGCGCGGCAACCAGATGTGGGACGCGCTGGCTGACGACCTGCACTTCGGCTTCAAGCGTGTCGGCGACCTGACCTGCGCCTTCGACGACGACCAGCGGGCCACACTCCGCCAGATCATGGAGCAGGGCAAGCGCCGCGGCGTCCCCGGCCTGGAGCTGTGGGGCCCCGAGCGCATCCGGCGCGAGGAACCCCACCTGTCGCACGACATCCTCGAGGCGCTGTACGCGCCGACCGCCGGCGTGGTCAACCCGTACGAGGCCTGCTTCATGCTCGCCGAGAGCGCGGTGTTGAACGGCGTCGACCTCGCGCTCGAGCGCACGGTGCGGAACATCCGCCGCAGCGAGAAGGGCTTCGAGATCGAGGCCGTCGTCCGCGATGCGCCCGACGGCGCCGTCGTCCGCGATGCGCCCGACGGCGCCGTCGTCCGCGATGCGCCCGACGGCGCCGTGGTTGGCGCTGACGCCGACGCGACGCGCGAACTCATCAAGGCGCGTTTCGTGGTCGACGCCGCCGGCTTGCACGCCGACGCCATCGCCGACATGGTCGACGCAGGTGGCTTCGGTATCCGCGCCCGCAAGGGCGAGGAGTACCTGCTCGACAAGCGCCTCGTCGGCTACGTCAAGCGCATCGTCTTCCCGTGCCCGACGCCGACCACCAAGGGCATCCTGATCATCCCCACCTACGACGGCACCCTGATGGTGGGCCCCACCGCCACCTGGGCCGACAAGGACGACCTGACCACCACCGCCGAGGGCAGCGCCGAGGTCTTCGCCGGCGCGCGCAAGCTCGCCCCCGGCATCAGCGAGAAGGACTGCATCGCGGAGTTCGCGGGGCTGCGAGCGGTGTCCGACACGGAGGAGTTCATCCTCGGTCCCTCGCGCGTCGCCGGCTTCGTGCTGGCCGCCGGCATGCAGTCGCCCGGCCTGACCGCCGCCCCCGCGGTCGCGACGGTCGTGCTCGACGCGTTGCGCGACGACGGCCTCGAGCTCGTCGCCAAGGACGATTTCGTGCCCGGCGTGCCCGCCCCGGTGCGCTTCGCCGAGCTCTCCTACGGAGAGCAGCGAAGCCTGGTCGCCCGCGACCCGGCCTACGCGCGGCTGGTGTGCCGCTGCGAGATCGTCACCGAGGGCGAGGTCCGCGACGCGATCGACCGCGGCGCACGCACCCTCGACGGCATCAAGTTCCGCACCCGCGCGGGCATGGGACGCTGCCAGGGCGGCTTCTGCACCTGGGGTTGCATGGAGTTGCTGCACGAGCGGCTCGGGATCCCGCTGACGGCCGTGACCAAGCGCGGCGGTGACTCCTACGTCGCCATCCCGCGCCTGGAGGGAGCGGCATGATCACGCCCAAGCCCGCCCACCTGCAGCCGCGCTACGACGTCGTGGTCGTCGGCGGCGGTCCCGCCGGCCTCGCCGCCGCCGTCGGCGCCCGCGAGAGCGGCGCCGAGCGCGTGCTCGTCATCGACCGCGAGCCCGAGGCGGGCGGCATCCTGCAGCAGTGCATCCACCCAGGTTTTGGCCTGCACCACTTCGGCGAGGAGCTCACGGGGCCCGAGTATGCCCAGCGCGCGATCGAGCAGACGCTCGAGCAAGACGTGGACGTGCTCTCCTCGGCCTACGTGCTCGACGTCGCGGGCGACCGGCGCCTCAAGGTCACCTCGCGCGACCATGGGGTCGCCTTCCTCGACGCCGGCGCCGTCGTGCTGGCGATGGGCGCGCGGGAGCGCACCCGCGGTGCCATTCGCATCCCGGGCGAACGCCCTGCCGGTGTCATGACCGCCGGCTTCGCGCAGAAGCTCGTCAACCTTGGCGGCATGCTGCCGGGCCGCCGCGCCGTCATCCTCGGCTCGGGCGACATCGGCCTGATCATGGCCCGCCGGCTCGTGCTCGAGGGCGTCGAGGTCGAGGGTGTCTATGAGCTCATGCCGCACGCCAACGGGCTCAACCGCAACCTCGTGCAGTGCCTGCACGACTACGACATCCCGCTGCACCTGTCGACGACCGTCGTCCACATCGACGGCCGCGAGCGGGTCGAGAAGGTCACGGTCGCACCGGTCGACGAGGCGTACCGGCCGAACATGGCGCAGGCGCGCGACATCCCCTGCGACACGCTGCTGGTGTCGATCGGGCTGATCCCCGACAACGAGCTCGCGCACCGGCTCGGCCTGCGCCTCGACCCCGTCACCACCGGCCCCGTCGTCACCAGCACCATGGAGACCACGCGCGACGGCGTGTTCGCCTGTGGCAACGTCGTCCACATCCACGACCTCGTCGACTACGTCAGCCAGGAGTCGCTGCTGGCGGGGCGCGGGGCCGGCGCCTACGCCATCGGTACCCCGACGCCGCCGGACAACGTGCGCCTGACGCCCGGCGAGAACGTCCGTTACTGCGTGCCGCCCACGATCACCACCGACCGCGAGCACACCGTCTACATGCGCGTCACCAAGCCGATGGCGCCCTGCACGCTGCGCCTGGGCGACGTCTACAATCGCCCGCTGCGCTACGTGTTCCCCGGCGAGATGGTGACCCTCAAGGTGCGACCACGCTTCCTGGAGGGGTTCCACGGCGGTTCGCTGCCCGTCAGCATCGTTCCGCGGGAGGAGGGGGGCTCGGCATGAGCGACGAGCGCCAAGAACCCGACCGCGTCGACCTCGACGCCAACGTGTCGCACTACCTGTGCATCGGCTGCCCGCTCGGTTGCCGCCTGGAGGTCGAAGAGGAGGAAGGCGAGATCGTCGAGATCCGCGGCCAGTCGTGCAAGAAGGGCGAGGTCTTCGCGCGGCAGGAGCACACCGATCCCCGGCGGGTGGTGACCACCACCGTGGCCGTCGAGGGGGGCCTGTGGCCGCGTCTTCCGGTCAAGACGGCGGGCGACGTGCCCAAGGACGCGGTGGTCGACGTCTGCCGGCTGCTGCACGGGCTGAGGCTCGATGCGCCGGTGTCGATCGGCCAGGTGATCGCCGCCGACGTGCTCGGCACCGGCGTCGACGTCGTCGCCAGCCGCGACCTGCCCAGGCGCTAGCCGCCGACCGCAGGCCCGGCGCGGGGCGGTGTCATCGCGACCCCGCCGACGGTGCGTGCCGCGACCCCGCGGTACGCTCTCGCCCCATGGAGCGCGACGGCCCGACACCCACGGCACGCGTCGCGCGGCCCTGGCTGCGGCGCTCGGCGCCGTGGTTGGCCTTCGCCGCCAGTCTCGCCGCCACCGCCGGCCTGGTCGCGGTGCGGGGCGAGGACCTCGCCGTGCTCCAGGGCCTCGACCCCGGCGCCACGCTGCTGCTCGTCGCCCTCCAGGCGGTCTACCTCGTCGTCCAGAGCGGGCGCTTCCACGTGGTGCTCGTCAAGCTGGCCGACGTACGCGTCGGCTTCGGCGCCTGGCTGCAGCTGTTCGTCATCGGGCGCTTCCTCAACCTCTTCCTGCCGCAGGCGGGCAACGTCTACCGCGCCGTCGAGCTCAAGCGCCGCTTCGGCGTCGGCTACACCCGCTTCGCGGCGGCCTTCGTCAACGCCCCGTGGGTCGCGATGGTGCTCAACTTCGTGCTCGGCGCGATGGTGGTGGCGCTGGCGCAACCGGAGGCGCGCGTCGGCGGTGGGCCGCTCGCCGGCTGGCTGGCGCTCGCCGCCCTGGTCACGGCGGCTGCGCCGCTGGCCGCCGCGCTGCTCCTGCCCCTCGTCCCGCGCCGCTATCGCCTCCTCGCGTGGCTGCACGGGCGGCTCGCGGAGATGGTGGCCGTCACCCTCGGGAGCCTGCGCGACGTCGGCTACCTGCTGCGGGTGGTCGCCTGGACGCTCGCCGCCTTCGTGCAGGCGACGGCCATGCTGTGGGTCGGCTTCGTCGCGCTCGGCAGCGGCGTCGGCCTCGCGGAGGCGGTGGCCTTCTACGTCCTGCTGCAGCTGGCGACCTACCTGCCGCTGACGCCCGGCAACCTCGGCGTGCAGGAGCTGGCGTTCGGTGTGCTGGCCGTCGGCCTCGGCAACGCCGCCGTCGATGGCGTGGTCGTCTCGGCGCTGGTGCGGGTGACGGGCGTGATCGCGCTGGTCGCGCTGGCGCTTCCGCTCGGCGGGGTGCAGGCGCTCCGCGCCAGCCGGGCGGTCCCGGCGGCGACCGCGTCGTAACCTGTCGCATGGCCCACGACGCCGACCCCGCCGACGCCGCGCTGCCCTTCCACGTTCAGGAGAACCGCCGCTACTGGGACGAGATGGCCCACGAGTGGGTCGGCGGCGGGGAGCGCGCCTGGTCGCGAGACGAGCCCGTCTGGGGGATCTGGGGCGTGCCGGAGCACGAGCTCGACCTGCTGCCGGCCGACATGCGCGGCCTCGACGCCGTGGAACTCGGCTGCGGCACCGGCTACGTGGCGGCCTGGATGGCGCGCCGCGGCGCGCGCGTGACCGGCATCGACAACTCCGCGGAGCAGTTGGCGACGGCCCGGAGGCTGGCGGCCGAGCACGGGATCGAGCTGACGCTGGTGCATGGCGACGCCGAGGCGACGCCGTTCGCCGACGCCTCGTTCGATTTCGCCATCAGCGAGTACGGCGCGGCCATCTGGTGCGACCCGGAGCGCTGGCTGCCGGAGGCGCACCGCATCCTGCGCCCGGGCGGGCGCCTCGTCTTCCTCGGGCACCACCCGTGGGCCCAGGTGTGCGCGCCGGTCGACGGCTCGCCGGTCGTCGAGCGGATGGAGCGCCCCTACTTCGGCCTCGGTCGGCTCGACTGGACCGAGGCGGCGATCGAGCCCGGCGGCATCGAGTTCAACCTCACCGTGTCGGACTGGTTCGCGCTCTTCCGCCGGGTCGGCCTCGCGGTCGAGGACTACCGCGAGCCGCGACCGGGACCGGGCGACGACGCCGAGGACCGCTTCTTCGTCACCCGCGGCTGGGCGCGGCGCTTTCCCAGCGAACAGGTGTGGAAGCTGCGCAAGCTCTGAGGCGCCGGGCGCCGAAGGGTGCGTGCCCGGCCTACACCCGACGGTCGGGCTTCAGCTCGCGCCCGCCTTCGCGTCGCGCACCGGGCAGGCGATCTCGCCCACCCCTGGGATGACACAGCCGATCGTCGCGCCATGGCGCAGCACCACGGCGCCGGGGGTGCCGGTCGAGATGACGTCACCGGGTTCGAGCGTCATCACCTGCGAGAAGAAGGCGACCAGCGCGCGGGGCGAGAACATCATGTTGTCGACGGTGTTGTGTCGGCGCATGACGCCGTCGAGCGTGGTGCGCACCTCCAGCGCGGCCAGCTCGCCGACCTCGTCGAGCGTCACCAGGTGTGGCCCGAAGGCGAAGAAGGTGTCGAAGCTCTTGGCGCGCGTCAGGAAGCGCGGGTTGCGCTGCAGGATGTCCTCGGCGGTCATGTCGACGATCGGGACGACGGCAGCCACGGCGCCCAGGGCCTCGTTCTCGTCCAGGTTGCGGCAGCGGCGCCCGATGACCAGCCCCAGCTCCGCCTCGCCGGTGGTGCGCTGCGACTGCAGCGGCAGCACGACCTCCTCGCCCGGCCCGACGATGGTGGTCGCGGGCTTCATGAAGGTGGCGGGCTCGTCGGGTCGGCGCTCGCCGAGGTCGCCGGCGTGCTCGGCATAGTTGAGGCCGACGCCGAGGATCTTGCGCGGGTGGCGCAGCGGCGGGCCGATGCGCCAGTCGGCATCGGCGGCCGGTAGTGCGGCGATCGCATCGGGGTTCGCCGTCACCCAATCCCGCAGTGCGTCGAACGCGCCGGCGTCGAGCAGCGCGTCGATCCGCGCGGGCCAGTCTGCGCCGGCGGCGCGCGCCGCGTCAGCGACCAGCACGTGCCCCTGGGCGGTCCGCAGCGCGGCGGCGTCGGCGCGGTCGGGGTGGACGAGGTTGGCGAGGCGCATGGGCCCGAGGCTCAGGCCTGCGGGGCAGGCGCGCCCGGCGCGGCGGCTGCGCCCGGCGTCGACAGGAAGGCCGTCAGCAGCGCCACCGCGGCCTCGAGATCACGCTTGGCGAGCATCTCCACCACCGTGTGCACGTAGCGCGACGGGTTCGACAGCGTCACGCTGGCGACGCCGCCGCGGCTCCGCTGGATGGCGCCCGCGTCGGTGCCGCCGAGCGGCAGCACCTCGAACTGGTGGGCGATGCCCTCGGCGACCGCCAGGTCGGCGAGCGCATCGACCAGCCAGGGCTGGCTGATCGTCGAGCTGTCGCGGACCTTGATCGCGACGCCCTGGCCGAGCCGGGTCACGGACAGGTGCTCCGGCGTGCCGGGGGTGTCGACCGCCAGCGTCGTGTCGAGCGCGACGCCAACGTCGGGCTGGACCGCGAACGCGCTGGTGATGGCGCCGCGCAGGCCGACCTCCTCCTGCGTGCTGAAGACCGCGGCCAACCGCACCGCGGGTGACGCGAGCCGTCGCAGGGTCTCGACCAGCACCCAGCAGCCGCTGCGGTCGTCCATCGCCTTGCCGCTCACCACGTCGCCGAGGTCGACGAAGGGCTGCACGAGGGTGACCATGTCACCGATGCGGACCTCGGCCTTCACCGTCTCGGCCGGCAGCCCGAGGTCGACGACGAACTCGTCGAGCTCGGGGATCTTCTTGCGGTCCTCGGGCGTGGCGATGTGCACCGGCTTCACCCCGGGGTTGAGCACGCCCAGGCGCGGGCCGCCATGACGCGTCTGGACCCTCACGTGGCGCGCGAACAGGTTGCGCACGTCGAAGCCGCCGTGGTTCTGCAGCCGCAGGAAGCCCTTGTCGTCGACGTGGCGCACCACGAAGCCGATCTCGTCCATGTGCGCGCTGACCATGACGAGCGGCGCGTCGGCCGGGCCGTCCAGCTCGATGATGAGGTTGCCCATGGCGTCGACGCGGGCGCCCGCGGCCAGGTCGCCCAGCGCCTCGCGGATCAGGGCGCGGACCGCCTCCTCGCGCCCGGGGATGCCGTCGGTCTCGGAGAGCCGCCTCAGCAGGTCGTAGTCGTGGGTCATGCGCGAAGCTACCACCGGGCTGCGGGGCTTCGCGCCCCGCCCCCGGCCAGGGCCCGCGGACGCTCGGCAGGGGTCGCGCCGGACGTCCGCGTCCGGTCGGCGCGACCCCCGCCAGCGCCGGTTCAGCCGCCCGCGGCCACCGCCAGTTCCTCGATCAGTTCGTCGAGCTCGCGTTGCGCCGCGGCCCGCTGCTCGCGCCGGTCGGCGATGGCCTCGCGCAACTCGGTGAGCAGGTTCTCTTGCGCCTCGAGGTCGGCGAGGTAGCGGCGGTACAGCGACGAGTTGCGCTCCAGGGCGGACATGTTGTCCCGGATGCGGGACTGGTCGCGGAAGACCTCGTTCACCTGTGCCTCGAATGCCACCACCTGGCGGTCGAGTTCGGCCATGCTGCGCTGCAGTTCGAGGACGGCCTCGAGCGCCGCGCGGTCGGCGTCGGACAGGTCGACGTTCTCCAGGTAGAAGGCGATCTGATCGCCGCCGACGTTGGCCACCGCCGTCCGCCGGCCATCGATGCGTTCCATGACGACGGTCAGCACGCACATGTCGTCCGCGCAGCGAAGGTGCGAGGGCACGGTCGGGTCGACCGGGGCGCCGGCGCCGATCTCGACGCCGAAGCGCCAGGCGTCGTCGGTCTCGACCGGGCCCGCCGGCGAGACGACCGCGAAGCCGCCGCGCTGCGGGTGCTCGACGACCACGAAGCGCTCCCCGTCGCCCCGCGGCTCGAGCCGGTAGCGGGTCGTGAGGACGCTGCGCCACGACGTCTCGAGCACGCTGCCGCGCAGGACGGCGGAGACCACGCGCTCGGGCTCGCTGGCGCTGGCGAGCGAGACGCGCACGTCCAGGTCGACGGCGTAGGCCAGCATGCGGCTGTCGTCGGGCACGACGTCGGCGAGGAGCGCCTGGCCGGCGAAGCCGCCCTCGTCGAACACGGTGACGGGTCCCGCCGCCAGGTGCAGGCCGCTGTCGTTCACCAGCCGCACCGCCCGCAGCGGATGGTCGCGGAGCACGTCGGCGTCGTACCAGCTCACGGCGTGCGCCTCGACGGTCGCGACCACGATGGGGATCATCGCGGACTCGAAGCGGCCCACGGTCACCGGCTGGCTCACCCGGTAGGCGAAGGTGGCGCCGCCCGCGACGCCCTCCGCGGCGGCCTCCACGCCCGCGCCGCCGAAGCTGGGCGCGGCCGACTCGAGGGCGTCCGCCATCATCGCGGGCGACGGCGCCATCATCGAACGCGCGGCCTCGGCCGCCATCGGCGCGAACTGGCCCGCGTCGGCGACGGGGTCGAGCACGGGCGCGGTGGCGACGTCGACGCGCGGGCGGTCGACGTAGACCGGCGCGTAGAGACTGGCGACGAAGCTGATCGGCTGACCGGCGACGAACCACACCGACACGTCCTCGAGGTCGAGGGCGGTCGGGTTGTCGAGGATGGCCCAACCCTGCAGCTCTGCGCGGCCGGCCTCCTCCAGCGCGAGGCGGTAGCTGGCCTTCCACACGGGCATCTCGCGCACGTACGCGACGCGCACCTCGCGCTCGCCCTCGCCCACGAAGCGCAGCCGCACGCTGGCGGCGTCGCCGCCGCGGTAGCGGGCGATGGCAGCGAGCGCCGCGTCGAGCTCGGCCTGCAGCGCCTCGCGCTCGAAGGCGACCGTGCGCACCTCGTCGAGGTCGATGCGCTGAAGCCCGGCGTCGGTCGCCAGGGTCAGCAGCGTGCGCGGGGCCTGGTCGGGCACGTTCACGCGTTCGACGTTGACGATCACGCCACGCAGCGTCTCGCCGGCCTGGATGCGCACGGCCTCGCCCCGCGCCTGCGCGAGGAGTTGCGCCAGCGTCGGGTCGCCGGAGAGGTCGAGGGCGTAGCTCGACAGGACCCGCCCCAGCGGGTCGCGGGCGCCGTAGCGCACCGCCTCGACGCGCCCGCCGCCGAGGTCCTGGACCACCAGGCTCTGCAGCAGGTCGTCCATGTGCTCCGGCGCGACCGGCAGCTCGATCTCCTGGGTGCCGACGACGGTGCCGGCGTGCTCGAAGTAACCGACCCCGTTGGTGAACAGCACCAGGTGCCGCACCGGCAGTTCGGCCGCGGGGGCCTCCGCGGCGGGTTGCGCCCAGGCCCAGGTCATCGCCGCGGCGACGACCAGGACCGCGATCCACATCGGCTTCCGACTTGCGCCCTTGCTCGTGGTGTCCATGCCCCGATGCTAAGCCCGCAGGATGAGGGCCGCTGGGGCGGATGCCGCGCGGGCGCGGGGGCTAGCATGAGGCATCCCGATGGGAGGTGGAGACGATGGGTTTCGGCTGGGACGCGACGCGCGACCCGTGCGACGACGCCGTGCGCGCGGCGGCCGGCCAGGTGCGGGTCGCGTTGCGCGAGCTGCGCGGCGCGGCGGCGGCGGATGCCGGCACAGGCGTCACCGCCGACGTGGCCGTCCACGAATCGCGCAAGGCGCTGCGCCGCGCGCGGGCGATGGCGGAGTTGCTGCGGCCCCTGGCCGGCGCCGACCTGGCCGGCGACCTGATCGATGCCGTGCGCGGCGCCCGCCGGCGCCTGTCGGCCGCGCGCGACGGGGCGGTGATGTCCGCGGCGCTGCGGGCCGCCTGGCGTGAGCGCGTGGGTCCCGACGGCGGTCGCGAGGGCCGGCCGCCGACCTCGGCGGTGGCGCCGCTGCGCGCGGTGCTCGAGGCCGAACGCGACGCGGCGCCGGCGCGCGTCGAGCCTGAGACCGTCGCCGCGATCGCCGCTGCCCTGGAGGGCGCGCGGCACGACCTGCGGCTGCTGCATGCCGCGGCCAGGGCCGCCGCAGGCGACCTGGAGCCGCTCGGCCGCGGGCTGCGGCGCATGCATCGGCGTGCGCGTGCGGCCGCGCGGGAGGCCGCTGGCGCGGCCGACGGTGACGGCGTGGCGAGGGACGGGCTCGGGCATGACGACGCCGCGCTTCACGACGCCCGCAAGCGCTACAAGGAGCTCGGCTACGTCATGCGCTGGTGTGCGCCCGCTTGGAGGGTGCCGATCGGAGCCTGGCTGGAGGAGGCGGACGCGCTGGCCGACCTCATCGGCGCCGACCACGACCAAGTGGTCCTGCGGTCCCGCCTGTCGACGCTGGAGGACGCGGTCGACGGCGAGCTCCTGGCTCAGGTGCTCGCGGGCTCGGAGCGCCGCAGCGCGCGGCTGCGCGTCAAGGCCGCCCGCGCCCTGGCGCGGCTGGCGGCGGAGCCGAGCGGGGCGTTCGCCGCCCGCCACCTCGCGTACATGGCCTCAGCGCGGGCGTGGCGCCTGCGGCGCGGCGCCTAGGTGTGCGATGGGGACCCTCGAGCTCGACCACCCGTTCGTCGTCGCGCCCGTCGTCGACCGGTCGCGGCGGGCCGTGCTAGCTTCGGAGTCGTGCCCCTCTCGATCCGCATGCTCACCGTCGGACCCGTCGCCGCGAACGCGTACCTGGTGACGGACGCGGCGACCGGTACCACGGTCGTCATCGACCCGGGTGACGAGGCGCCCAGGCTGCTCGCCGCCCTCGCGGAGGCCGGCCAGGCTCCCGCGGAGATCTGGCTGACGCACGCCCACTTCGATCACATCGGCGCGGTCGCCGGGCTGCGCGAGGCGTATCCGGTGCCGGTGCGCCTGCATCCTGCCGACGCGCCGCTGTACGACGGTGCCGAGCAGCAGGCGGCCTGGTTCGGCATGTCCGTGCGCCCCCCGGGCGTCGTCCCCATCGACCTCGCCGACGGCGAGCGGCTCACCCTCGGCGACCACGTCTTCGAGGTGCTGCACACGCCCGGGCACGCGCCGGGTCACGTCGCCTTCTACGCGGCCGACGCCGGCGTGCTCTTCAGCGGCGATGCGCTGTTCCGCGGCTCGGTGGGCCGCACCGACCTGCCGCTGTGCGACCCCGCGGCGCTCGAGCGCAGCCTGCGCGAGCGCCTGCTGGTGCTGCCCGACGAGACCCGCGTGCTGTCTGGCCACGGACCGGAGACGACGATCGGGCTGGAGCGGCGCACGAACCCCTTCCTGACCTGACGCCACCGGCACACCCGCCCGCGCTGGTCGCCCCGCGGGCGTAGCCAGGGTGCGGTGCCCGAACTCGTCGAGGTCTTCCTCCGCGTCTCCGGTCCGAACCCCATCATGCAGGGGCTGGTCGGGGGTCTCGTCATCACCCTGTTCAACCTGCTCGGCGCCCTGGCGATCGTCGTCTGGCGGCGCCCGTCGGAGCGTTCGCTCGACGTGGCGCTGGGGTGACGAGGTGCGCCGGCGCGGACACCGGCGCACGGGCGTCGATGGGCGGCGGGTTCAGATGAACAGCGTCTGGGCCCCCGCGGAGAGCTCGATGAAGTCGGTGGCACTGATGATGCCCTCGACCCCGTCATACAGGTCGTCCTGGGTCAGCTTGTTCATGTCGGCCGACATCCGGCAGGCCCACAGGTGGCCGCCGGCGGCCGTGATGAGGTCGAGGAACTCGGGCACCGGCGGGACGTCGAGCGCGGCGATCTGCTTGCGCATCATGTTCGTGGCCACGGCCTGCATCCCGGGGAGCCCGGACACGGCGGTCGGCATGTGGGTGGCGGGGTTGCCGACGGGCGAGAACTGCAGCGCGCCCATCGTCTTCTTGTTGATGATCTCGAATCCCCAGAAGGTGAAGAAGAGGTGCGTCTCGATGCCCTCACCGAGCGCGGCGTTGGCCAGGATCAGGCCCGGGTAGGCCATGTCGAGCGACCCCTTGGAGCAGATGAGGCAGAGCTTGCGGCCGCTGGTGTCCTCGTCGTCGAACCTGGGCTTCGGGCGCTCGCTGGCGGTGGCGGTGGTCATGAACGGCTCCTCGCTTCAGACGCAGCCGACGGGCTTCGGCACGCCGGCGACGTAGGACATCTTCTTGGCGGGCTTCTTGGGGAAGAGCACGAAGAGGCGCTTGGTGTCGAAGCCGCCCACGCTGCTCACGCGCCGCAGTGTCGGCGTCTCGCCGTTGGCCTGGTAGTCCTCGCGCAGGAAGCGCAGCACGGCAACGTGCTCGGGCGTGAGCTCGTCGATGCCGACGTCCTTGGCCAGCTCGGCGGCGATGGCCTCGTTCCACTCGTCGAACTCGGTGAGGAAGCCCTCCTCGTTCACGCGCACGTTGTGGCCTGCGATGGTGGCGACGGTCATGCGGATCCCTCCTTGGGGGCAGTCGTGGTGGGGTGGGTGGCGCTGAGGACCGCGCCTTCCAGGAGCGAGAGCACGCGGTCGAGGCCGGCGCGCACCTCGGGCTTGCGCATGCGCGCGGCCAGCGCCATGAGGCTCGGCGGCTCGCTGGGCGCCGGGTGCTCGTGCGCCCACGTCGCCGTCTGGCGCAGCATGCCGAGGATCTCGGGTTGGGTCATCTCGCGCACGACCTGCAGCATGAGCACGACGTTGTCACCGAGCGCCTCGACGTCGTCGCGCCCGAAGGCCTTGACGATGCGGTCGACGACGCCCAAGCCCGCGCCGGTGAACTCGAGGGTCCGCCGCAGGTCCATGGCGTCGAGGCGCTCGGTGGCGCTGCCCATGAACTGCCGCATGACCGGGGTGGCGTCGGTCACGAGCTCGTCGAGCACCTCCCAGCGCTCGCGGGTGTGGCGGGTCTCGGCGACGACCTCTTCGAGCTGCGCGCTGAGTTGCGCGAGCTGTGCCTGCAAGGCCGCGGGGTCGAACGGGGCGGCGTCGGGCCGCTCCGCAGGGGTCGGGGTGCTCACTTCGCCACCTCCAGGAACTTGCCGGCCATGCTCATGTCCGCCGGCAGCGGGAGCTCGCGCCCGCGCAGCAGCACGTGCCAGTAGGCCCACTTGAACATCAGCTTGCCCGCGTGGTTGAGCTCGCTCTCCTCGAGCAGCGCGAAGGGCCCGACGCCCGGGAGCGGGTAGCGCCCCGGCAGCGGTTGCGTGTCGTAGTTGAAGTCGAGCAGCAGCCCCTTGCCGTTGCCGGACTCGACGAAGCAGTTGGCGTGGCCGTCGTAGGCGTGCGTCATCGGCAGGCCGCGGGCGTGCAGCAGGAAGTTCTCGACGAACACGTCGATCGAGTAGTGCACCGTGGCACCGGCCTTGGAGGTCGGCAGGTCGGCGGCGTCGCCGAGCCCGAAGACGTTGGGGACGTGACGCGACTGCATGGTGTGCTTGTCGACTTGGACGTAGTTGAGGTGGTCGGCCAGGCCACTGCCGGCCAGGAAGTCGGCGCCCTTGTTGAGCGGCACCGTGACGAGCAGGTCGAACGGGATTTCGCGCTCGTCGTAGCTCACGATCGCCTTGGCGCCGTCGTCGATGCGCTCGATCATGAAGTCGGTCTCGACCGCGATGTCGCGCTCGGCGAGCAGGTGGCCCAGGTGGGCGGCGGCGACGGGCTTGGTGAAGGCGCCGTCGAGCGGGGTGACGTACACGAGCTCGACGCGCTCGCGGATGCCGCGCTCGCGGAAGTGCGCGTCGGCGAGGAAGGCGAGCTCGAGCGGTGCCACCGGGCACTTGATCGGCATCTCGGTGATGTGCACGACGAAGCGGCCGCCGTCGAAGCGCGCGAGGGCTTCCTTGAGTGCCAGCGCGCCCTCGAGGGTGTAGAACTCGTGGACGCTCTTGCGCCACTCGGCGCCGAGGGTGCCTTCGGTCTCCTCGGGGCGTGGGGTGGTGCCGGTGGCGACGATCAGCTGGTCGTAGGCGAGCTCGGTGCCGTCTTCGAGGGTGACGGTGTCGCGGTCGGTCTCGACCTTCGCGGGTCGGCCGAACGCCAGCTCGACGCCTTCGGGGATGAAGCGGCTGCGGCGCTTGACCGCATCCTGGCGCCGGTAGGTGCCGAAGGGGATGAACAGGTACGCGGGCTGGTAGTGGTGCTCGTCGTCCTGGTCGACGACGGTGATGCGCCACTCGTTCGGGTCGAGGCGGGGTCGCAGCTTGGCGACCACCATGGTTCCGGCGCTGCCGCCGCCGAGCACGAGCAGGTGCTTCATCTTGCTCCTCCTTGCGGATCGTGGCCCGCGTCGGGGTGCCCGGCGAGGCGCGAGAGCGTGGCGGCCAGACGGGGTAGGAGCCGCAGGACTGCTTGGCGCTGGTCGGCATCGAGGTGGTACAGGCCGTCGTTCACGCGCTCGCTGCCGACCGTGGCCACGCCACCGGCCAGGATCGTGCCCACCAGCTCGGTGTCGGAGCGAATCAGGGCCCGAGCGCACTCGAAGCCCATCGCCCCGAGGCGGAAGCGCGGCTCGAAGTCGATGTCGGTGGCCAACGCCCGCCACTCCAGCGTGCACGTCGCCAGCAGCTCGGGGTCGTGGAGGCGACCGGCGATGGCGGGGCAGGGGTTGGTGATGGCGGTGATGGGCCGCCCGGTCATGTCGGTGACGACCATCATCACGCCGAGCGCGTCGGCGGCGAACCCAACGAGGTCACCCAGTAGTCGGGTGTCCGACCACGCCGATGCGTCGCCGGCCAGCGGCCGTCCGGCGGCGGTGTCAGGGGCCTCGGGCACGCCCCGCCGCAGCGCGGCGTGGACGCGTCCGCTCGGGAACCGCCACTGCCGCCCGACGCGCACACCCGGCAGGCGGCCGTCGCCCGCCATGCGGTACACGGTCGCGGTGTCGACGCCGAGCAGTCGCGCGACGTCGCGGGCCGTGAGGAGCTCGGGGTTCGCCTGCAGCTCATGCATCTCGTGCAGGCTATGTCGACTCATGCATGTGCATCAGGGCCGAACGTCCCCGACGCCCGGCGGCCTGCGCCCAAGCGCCCGGGACCGGCGCGACACGCGTCGTGGTCGACCGGGGTGGTAGCGTCCTGCCCGTGTCCAACCACGGTTTCTCCCCGATCCGCGAGCGGGAGCTGCCCCTGCTCGGCGTCCACGCGCGCCTGCTGCGGCACGAGCCGAGCGG
>Ga0114946_10000910_pt1 | contig 20356 bp, 18 predicted proteins | sample WalLakDeSediment_FD_88676 | JGI IMG/M metagenome (GOLD analysis project Ga0114946, IMG submission 88676) | Lake sediment microbial communities from Walker lake, Nevada to study Microbial Dark Matter (Phase II) - Walker Lake 11/02/13 Deep Sediment | ecosystem: Environmental > Aquatic >...
ACGATTTACGGCTTGAGCGGGCTGATTGGCCTGGCAGCCTTTGCTTACCCATTTTTTCTGCCGATCACGCCAACGGTGGCGACCAGTAGTGAGGTCACACCACCTAACACCCCTCTTTTGACTATGGTTTTGATTGTGCTCTGCCTGGTTGTCCTGTTGATTGAAGTGCAAGGACAGGCAGTTAGCGCCAAAGTTGTGGCTGCCCTGGGTCTGCTGGTGGCGGCTACCTCGATTTTGCGTTTTGTGGAAACGGCCGTACCCGGGCCGGCCGGTTTTTCACCAATTTTTGTGCCCATTTTGCTGGCCGGCTACGTTTTTGGCGCTCGCTTTGGTTTCTTGATGGGGACCTTGACTTTGCTGACCTCGGCCCTGGTTACCGGGGGTGTTGGCCCCTGGCTGCCTTACCAAATGTTTACCGCCGGCTGGGTTGGGTTAACGGCGGGTTGGTTGCCCCACCCACAGCGGCCGGCGGCCGTTTTGACCCTGCTGCTTCTTTTTGGTTTTGTCTGGGGTATGGTTTATGGACTTGTTCTCAACCTCTACTTTTGGCCCTTTATCATTGGCGATCCAGCCATGAGTTGGGAGGCCGCGACGGGGTGGCGGGAGAGTCTATCCCGTTACGCCACTTTTTACCTGGCTACCTCCCTTTATTGGGATGTAACCCGGGCGGCCGGCAACGTCTTGCTGCTGCTGGTAGTGGCGCTGCCTACCATTCGGGCCCTGGCCCGCTTTCGCGATCGATTCCAGTTTGACGTGCAGGGAGTGCATTGACCCAAAATGGTAACGGGTAGGGATGATTATCTGGATGCGCGGGCCTGGACCGTGTGGGTGCTGGCAGCGGCCGGGTTGACCATGGCCGCCCGCAATCCCCTCTATAGCCTGATCATCTTGTTGGCGGCCCGGTTGGTAACGGCCGAATGGGGACGCGCCACCAACCGCTTTCCCATTCCGTTCTGGCGCCTTGGCCTGATTATGCTCCTATTTTCCCTCCTGTTCAACGGCCTATTTGTACCTATTGGCAGTACCGTGTTGTTCCGCTTACCTGATTGGCCCTTGATTGGCGGTCCCGTAACCCTGGAAGCGATCGTTTTCGGGTTAAGCAATGGCCTGCTTCTCTGGACCTTGCTCGCCGTGTTTTTGGCCCTGAACGCAATTGTGCCGGTTTACCAACTGGTGCGCCTTACGCCCCGCGCCTTTCACGATCTGGGCGTGGTGGTCTTAATTGCCTTGACCTATCTGCCGGAGACAGCACGTCATTTACGCCGGATCCGGGAGGCCCAGGCTGTCCGCGGTCTGCAGCTCCGCGGTTGGCGAGATTGGCGACCCATCTTCTTGCCCTTGCTGATTGGTGGCCTGGAGCGCGCCATGCAGCTTGCGGAGTCGATGGTCGCCCGTGGCTATGGGGCCACGCTTGATGTGGCCCAGCGGGACCGGGTAAGGCTGCTGCTGGCGGCGACCTTGCTATCGGCATTTGGCGGCTGGCTGGCTATGCTTTGGCAGCAGCCGCTGCTGGGCGGCGGTTTAGTGGGCCTGGCCGCTCTTTTGTTGGTGGGCCTGTTGTGGCGTCTAGGTCGCCGTGCGCCTACCAGCCGCTATCGCCCGACCGTCTGGCAGCGGGCGGATACACTGGTGCTGGCAACGGCCGTTCTTCCCTTGCTGCTTGTCTGGCTACCCTGGCCTGGCGTTGATTATGCCAGCCTCTACTACTCCCCTTATCCGACTTTGACCTGGCCAGCCTTTGATCCTGTTCTGGGGCTGGCTTTGGCCTTTTTGAGCCTGCCCGCCTTTCTGCGGCGCGGCCAGAGAGCTGCACCGGCGCCGGCATCGGCCTATCTCCCGGATGGTTACCATGATTGACATTCGCCATCTTACTTACAGCTATCCTAATAAAAAACGGCCGTCCCTTGAAGACGTCACCTTGCACATTGATGCTGGTGAATTTGTCCTGCTGGCCGGGCCGTCGGGCGCGGGCAAGTCAACCTTGCTGCGCTGTCTCAATGGCCTGACCCCCCATTTTAGCGGCGGTACGATTGCCGGTCAGATCACGGTTGCCGGTCATGATGTGCTGGCCGCCGGCCCCCAAACCTTAAGCCGATATGTGGGCTTCGTTTTTCAGGATCCGGAGAGCCAGGCAGCCCTGGATCAGGTGGAACCGGAGATCGCCTTTGCCCTGGAGAATGCGGCCGTGCCTCCGGAGGAAATGCGGTTGCGGGTTGAGGAGGCACTGAACCTGCTGGATCTGTCTCGGCTGCGGGAACGGCCGCTGACCGATCTCTCGGGTGGTGAACGGCAGCGGGTGGCTATTGCCGCGGCGCTGGCGCTGCGCCCCCGCATTCTGGTTGTTGATGAGCCAACCAGCCAGCTTGATCCCCAGTCGGCTGAGGATGTCTTACAGGCCCTGGTGCGGCTCAACGAAGACCTGGGTTTGACCATTGTCCTGGTTGAGCATCGGCTGGAGCGGGTGCTGCGCTATGTGGACCGCCTGATCTACATGGAGCAAGGACGCATTCTGGTTGACAACCCGGCGGGGATGGCTCTGGCAGCCATGCCGCAGCAGCAGACGCCGCCTCTAGTGCGCCTTGGTTTGGCCCTCGATTGGCAGCCGCTGCCGCTGACGGTCAAGGAGGGACTTCGTTTTGTGCCCGACGATTACCCGGCGGCTCCTAAGGCTGCCGCTGCCGCAAAGCAATCCACCCCTCTGCTGGCTGCCCGTGGTCTTCGATTCAGCTACGGCCGTACTCCCGTCCTGCGCGATCTGAACATCGAGGTCGCTGCCGGTGAAGCCGTGGCCCTTATGGGCCGCAACGGCTCGGGTAAAAGCACGCTGCTAAAATGCCTGGTGGGCCTGCTGCAGCCGGCAGAGGGGAGCATTTCGCTCAATGGTCAGGACGTCAGCCGGCGTCCGGTGGCCGAAATCTGCCGTCAGGTAGCTTATCTGCCCCAAAACCCAGACGACCTGCTTTTTGCTGATACGGTGGCCGAGGAGTTGGCCGTTACTTTACGCAATCATGGTCTGGCCCCAGGGCAAATGGCAGGCGGTTTTGATGAGCCATATCAGCCGCAAGCAGTGCTAGCTCAGTTGGGCCTGGCTGACCTGGCTGACGCCTACCCGCGGGATTTGTCGGTGGGACAGCGGCAGCGGGTGGCTTTGGGCGCCGTTACCGTGACGGCGCCCCGTCTCTGGCTGCTGGATGAACCAACGCGGGGCCTCGATTATCAGGCTAAACAAGAGCTCATCGCCATCTGGCGACGCTGGCAGGCGTTGGGCGCCGGGCTGCTCCTGGTGACGCATGACGTTGAGCTGGTGGCTCATATCGCCGAGCGAGTGGTCATCATCAGTGAGGGCGAGATCATTGCCAACGGCCGTACCGCCGATTTACTGCCCACCTCGCCGCTTTTCGCGCCCCAGATTTCCCGCTTGTTTCCCCAGTCTGGTTGGCTGACGGCTGAGGAGGCACTGGCTGGTCTGCGCAGCCAGATTCATCTACAGGAGAACTATTGTGCCTAGATTGACGAAAATCTATACGCGGAAAGGAGATGAAGGTGTAACCGCCCTCGGAGGTGGACAGCGTGTGGACAAAGATGCCCTGCGGGTGCAGGCTTATGGCACCGTGGATGAGCTGAATTCAGCCTTGGGTGTGGCCCTGGCTTGTGGCCTGACACCACGTCTGCAAGAAGCGTTAACGGTGGTGCAAAACGAGCTATTTCACCTTGGGTCGGATCTCTGTTTTCTGGAAGAGGATAAGGAGCGGTTTGCTTTGCCTCAGATTGGTGAACGGCATGTTAGGCAGTTGGAAGCCTGGATTGATGAGTTTACGGCCGTGGTCGGTCCGCTGGAAAACTTCATCTTGCCGGGTGGTTCGCTAGGCGCCGCGCAGCTGCACCTGGCCCGCACCATTTGCCGCCGCGCCGAGCGTGAGCTGATTGCCTTGCGCCGGGCAGAGGCCACCAGCCCTTATGTGCTGCCCTATCTGAATCGTTTGTCCGATGCGCTGTTTGTCATGGCCCGCTACGAAAATCACCAACGCACTGTTGCTGAGCCGCTCTGGGACTCTTTGGCCTAAATTGGCGTGAGTACCAGATTGCGCTGACCAATTTGGGCAGTGCAAGCGGCGCTGGTTTCTGGTAAACTGGTCAGACCCTTTAGTCTTAAAGGGGATTTCATGAGCGTGGTACACCACCACGAATGAAAAGCTAGAGCAAGAGCTAGAGGAGTGCTCTGGGCAATAATCCTGCTCTAGCCAATTTCACGGGAGGAAGGATGTTCAGTAGTCTACTGCCGGTGGCGATTATTATCATTGTCCTGTGGGTGGGGCTGTTTGCTTACTATATCTATGTGGCGCATCAGCAGACAGCGCTGCGCAAAGAGCTGGAGTCGCTGCAGAAGCTGCTAGATGAAGAGCCCGCGACAGAATGAAGCGGCGCCTTCCCCTCTTTATCTTGCTCCCGGCAGTCATGATGATGGTGACCGCCTGCTTGCCCACTGCCTGGCGCGGCCCTGATCCATGCGATGGTGAAGGGACATTGTTTCGTGATGATTTTAGCGGCGCCCAAGATTGCGGCTGGGCTTTTTACAGCCGCGGCGGGGCGGTTGTGGAGCTGCGGGACGACGGCCTACAGCTCCGTAGCAGCTCTCCGGGACAAATCTGGTGGACGAATCCGGGCCGCAATTTCAGCGACGTCATCATCAACGTGCGCACCGAGCAGCTGGGCGGGCCGGATGACAACGCTTATGGCGTTATCTGCCGTTACCAAAGTCCGGAGAATTTCTATCTCTTTGTAATCAGCGGTGATGGTTATTATGCCATCGGCAAATATCAGTCGGGCAGCTCGCAGATTCAATATCTGACCGGGGACGGCCAATATCTGGCCTCTGAGGCGATTAACCAGGGACAGTCGGTTAACCAGATTCGGGCGAGCTGCGTCGGTAATCAGCTCGGCCTGACTGTAAACGGCCTACCCGTGGCTACGGTGACTGACCCAACTTTTGTAACCGGCGATATTGGTCTGGCTGTCAGTACCTTCCGCCCCGGAACGGCCGTCATTCAGTTCAATGATCTACGGGTGATTGCACCGTGAGGTAGGTTAATGATTTTGCAGAAACGGCAGATGGTAACCTGCCTGCTTGGGCTGGTTGTTAGCCTCTTATTTGTTGCCTGCGCCCCCCAAATTCCCCGTCAGGGCGCACCGGTTGGGCGGGATGTTCTCTATCGGGATAATTTCGATCCGATTCAGGCTGGCCCCTGGCTGACAGAGGGGGACAGTCAGGCCTATACGTCGCTGGCTGATGGCCGGCTGATCATTGACGTTGACGCGGCCAACCTGATTCAGTTTGTTACCCTACGCGATCCCCAATTTGATGATTTCATACTCGAAGTCGATGTACGCCAGCTGGACGGTACGCCGGACAGCAGCCATGGTATCTTGTTTCGGATGCAGGGTACGGATGCCTTTTACCGCTTTGCCATTACCGGCACCGGCTTCTTTATTGTTGAGCGGCGGGACGCCGACGGGAGCTGGCACCGCTTAATGCGCGATTGGGCCGAATCATCGGCCATCAACCAGGGCTTGAACGTTATCAATCAGATGCGGGTTGAAGCCGTTGGCTCGCGCCTGTCGGTCTATGTCAATGGCCAGCTGCTGCAGCAGTTGGCTGACACTCAGTACAGCCGGGGCACGATTGCCTTGGAAGCGGGTACATTCGGTCCGGGTACAGCGCGGGTTGCTTTCGACAATCTTGTTGTGCGCCAACCATGAGTCAGGAGCTGGTTTTAGCCGAAGTTGAGCGGGCGTTGGGCGTACGGCCGTTAGCTGTTGGCCCTCTCAGCGGCGGCTGTGTGGGAGAAGTCTACCGGGCCGACTTGCCTGGTGGGGAAAAAGTGGTGGTCAAGCGTGACCAGCGGCCGTCGCCAACCCTCGATCTGGAAGGGTATATGCTGCGCTACCTGTCGGCTAACAGCCGGCTGCCCGTTCCAGCCGTTTTGCATGATGATCCCCGCCTGCTGATCATCAGCTTCCTGCCGGGCAGCGGGTCGCTAAATGCTGCTGCCGAGCAGCATGCTGCAGAGCTGTTGGCCGAACTTCACCAGCTCATTGCGCCGGCCTTTGGCCTGGAACAGGATACGCTGATTGGCAGTTTGCCACAGCCCAATCCCTGGACAGCGAACTGGCTCGACTTTTTTCGTGAACGGCGTCTGCTCTATATGGCCGGTGAAGCCCGGCGTGCGGGGCAGCTGCCAGCCCCTTTTTTGCCACGGATAGAGCAGTTGGCCGCGCGGCTAGAGGATTGGCTGCCATCTGACCACCGTCCCGCCCTCATTCACGGCGATATATGGGGTGGCAACGTATTGGCTGCTGCCGGGAAAATCACTGGTTTTGTCGATCCCGCGATCTACTATGCCGATCCGGAAATTGAGCTGGCTTTTATCACCCTGTTTAACACCTTTGGCGACCCCTTTTTTGACCGGTATGGTGAGATACGGCCGTTAGCAGCCGGTTTCTGGGGTGAACGGCGGCATCTTTACAATTTGTACCCCTTGCTGGTGCATGTGCGCCTGTTTGGCGGCGGTTACGTGGTCAGCGTTGATCGCATCCTCAGGCAGTTCGGCTTCTAGCAAGGAAAATCAGCTTGCACGATATGTCCCAGCGATTAAGGGATCGCTTTCGCCTCGGCGATCAGGTTGAAATCTACATAAGCGTGCCGGCCGACGCTGGCGTGCTGGCGGATGTTGGCTGGCAGCCGGGTAAAGTTGTCGGTGTGCAGCATCCTGGCCTGTGGGTTGTGGCCATGGGGACTTACTGGTTTGTGACCAACGGCCGTCATATTCGACCGGCGTCGGTCCATGGAGAAGAGTAGAAGCTGTGGCTTCAGAAGAGTGAGTCATGCGAGAAGCTGTTATCCGGAAAATACTGAATTTAAACCGTCAGTTTTACCAGCAAATGGCGGAACCATTTGCCCGCAGCCGTGCTTTCATCCAACCTGGATTTCTGCAGTTGGCGACCCATTTGCCAGATCCCTGCCCCGCCTTGCTAGATGTTGGCTGTGGCGACGGCCGTCTCGGCCGTTTTCTGCTAGCCAAGGAGCGCATTGGTCAATACCATGGTGTGGATTTTTCGGCGCCGCTGCTCAAGCTGGCTGCGGCGCAAACCGCTGGCGGGCAATTTACCCAGCGCGACATCAGCCGGTCTGATTGTCTGACCGATCTGGGTCAATTTGATGCCGTGGCCTGTCTGGCCACCTTGCAGCATCTGCCCGGCAGAACCAGTCGGGTGGGGCTGCTGCGCGCCATGGCCGCTTGCTTGCGGCCCGGCGGGCGGCTGGTGCTGTCTAACTGGCAGTTTTATGATAATGCCCGGCAACAGCGCAAACTGCTGGATTGGAGCACTATTGGTTTGCAACCGTCCGACGTAGAGCCGGGTGACTATCTGCTTAGCTGGCGGCGGGGTGGCAGCGGCCGTCGCTATGTGGCCTACATTGATCAGCCGGAAACAGAGGAACTGGCAGCCGAAGCCGGCCTCCACTGCCTGCACCATTTCCGCGCCGATGGCAAAGAGGGCAACCTTAATCTCTACACTGTCATGGCGCCCATCGGTGATGAGCCAGACGCATCAAGCAGCTTATAGTTCTTTGTGGTTTGCCTGGCTGGTGCTACAATCTGGCCAGCGGAGGATAATTAATGACGTTAAAGCAACGGTTAAAGGAAGATATGGCCGCCGCCATGCGTCAGGGAGAGACGGAACGGCGGAATACGCTGCGCCTTTTGTTGGCGGCCATTCAGCAGGTTGAGGTTGACGAGCGGCAAGAGCTGGATGATGCTGGCACGATGGCCGTTCTGCAAAAGCAGGCCAAACAGCGGCGCGAGAGCGTAGCCGATGCTCAACAAGCGGGCCGGCCGGATCTGGCCCAACAGGAAGAGAAGGAACTGGCAGTTTTGGCCGACTATTTACCCCAGATGGCCAGCCGGGATGAAATTCAGCAGTTAGCCGCAGCCATTATTAGCGAACTTGGCGTAGCCGATGTTAAAGGCATGGGACAGGTTATGAGTCGCCTGATGCCCCATCTCAAAGATAGGGCTGACGGCCGCCTCGTTAATGAAATTGTGCGCGAACTGCTGTCCAAATAGTTCATGAACATACACGCTAGCCGGGGGGACGGCATTAGGAATTGGCCCACTTGGGTGCGCCACAACTGGCGGCTGCTCGCCGTTACCCTGGGCCTGTTTCTGGCTTTCACCCTGACGCTGACGCTGGAGTTCGCGCCTGGCTCACAGGTAGAAGTAACCCTTGGTGTACGCGCCGCCCAAGAGATATTCTCGCCCATAGACCATACCTATGTCAGCATAGTACAGACGAATCAGCTGCGCGAGCAGGCAACCCTGGCGGTGCCTGACGTCTACACCGCCCCTGATCTGGCTGTGGGGCGGGCGCAAAACCTTAAGGCCCAGACGGTCTTTGCCTTTATTGAGGTAGTGCGCGCCGATCCTCTAGCCGATCGCAATACCAAGATTCGCTATTTGCAGGCTATTGAGCAGCTGGTTATTGAGCAGCAGGTGGCTGATGATCTGCTTTCCCTGGGTCAGGCAGATTACAACACGGCAAAGACGGCCATTCTGGCCATCGTCGGTGAGATTATGCTCGAGCCGGTTCGGGAAGGGGAAGAGAGTGAGGCGCGCCGGGCAGCACGGGGACGAGTGAATTTTAACTGGACGGCCGCTCAGGAAAGGATTGTAACCACGCTGTCGCCCCAGTTTATCGTGGCCAATTCCTTCCGCAATGAAGAAGCGACTGACATGCTGCGGGCTGAGGCTGCGGCGGCCGTGGCGCCGGTACAGCGCACCTTTACCCAGGGCGAATCGATCATTCGCGTTGGCCGGGTTATTGATGAAGCTGACATCGAAATGTTGGAGGAGCTGGGTTTGCTGCAGCCGGCGACAGATTGGTGGGCCATTGCTTCCACAGCAATCATCTCCCTGCTAGGTGTGACGCTGATCGTGCTTTACTGGCATCAGTATCACAATCACAACCACGAATCACCACGCCAACTCTTCATATTTGCCGGTTTGCTGGTTGTGGCCGTGATTGGCATGCGACCAATACTCTCGGCAGGTGGGCTGTTTGCCTATCTCTTTCCCATGGCTGGGTTGTCCTTGCTGCTGGCGGCCCTGTTTGACGCCCGGCTGTCGTTGTTTGTGACCATCGTTCTGGCTTCACTGGCCGGTCACCTGATGGACAACTCGCTGGAATTCACAATGTATACGGCCGTGGGCGGTTTGGTAGCCGTTTTGACCCTACGTGATACGCAGCGACTGAGTGCTATCTTTCGGGCTGGTCTGGCGGCTGCTAGCGGCAACATAGCGGTTATCCTCCTCTTTCATCTAAGCGGTGACCCGGTCTTGTTGGATTTCTTTGGCCTGCTGCTCATGGGATTGGTGAATGGTCTTATATCGGCCAGTTTGACTTTGGCCGGCTTTTTCTTGCTAGGCAGCCTTTTTGGCGTGTTGACCAGCCTGCAATTACAGGATTTGGCCCGGTTGGATCACCCGCTGCTGCAAGAACTGCTGCGGCGCGCTCCTGGGACTTATCATCACAGTATTATGGTGGCTAATTTGGCCGAGCAGGCAGCCGAACGGATCCAGGCGAACGGCGCTCTGATCCGTGTCGGTGCTTTTTATCATGATGTGGGCAAAATGAACCGGCCGCCTTTCTTCATTGAAAATCAGGAGGGTGGCAGCAGCCCGCATGATTCGCTAGATCCTTACAGCAGTGCCCGCATCATCATCAGCCATGTGAGCGATGGACTTCAGCTGGCCCGCCGTTACCGGTTGCCCACCCGTCTGCACGACTTTATTGCCGAACATCATGGGGATCGCGTGTTGAAGACGTTCTACCAAAAGGCGCGTGAGCAGGCTGTTGATGCTGACGAAGTGGATGTTAATCGTTTCCGTCACAAAGGTCCGCGGCCGCGGTCACGCGAGACAGGTATTGTGCAGTTGGCCGATGCCATTGAAGCTACCTCCAGCGCTTTGCGCCCCAACACGGAGGCGGCCATCGAGAAGCTGGTTACCGGATTGGTTGTCGAGCATTTGAAAGAGGGACAGCTTGATAAGTCCGGATTGACCTTGGGTGACATCCGTCGGGTGCGCGAGTCGTTTATTGAAACCTTGAAAGGTCGCTTCCATATGCGCGTGCTTTATCCCGGCAATGAAGAGTTGATGGTTCAACCACCCGCGCCCGCCGCTGCCAGTTCAGGAGACGGCCGTGGAGCTGCAGCCAGCGAAACCGCGACTCGTCAAGAGGGAGCGCGCCCAGGTGGGGTTGTCCTTCAAGACGCTGAGAGCAGCCGTTAGTCACGCGGTACAAGATTTGCCAGGCCAGGTTGTTATGGTAGGTTACGATATAGACATTCAGCAGGAAGTAGAACTGCTGCCTGATGTTGCCGCTCTGTTAGTTGAGGCAGCCAACAGAACCTTGATGCAGGAAGCTGTACTACCCCCGGCCAGTCTGACGATTCTGCTAACGGGTGATGCCGTGCTTCAGCAGCTTAATCGGGATTTCATGGGCTACGATCTGCCCACAGATGTGCTCAGCTTTCCCGCGGGCGAGATGATGCCCGGCATGGCTGAAGCTGGAATGGGCAGTTATATAGGTGATCTGGCCATCTCGGTTGCCCGCGCCGCAGAGCAGGCTGCAGCTGCTGGCCACAGTCTGGACGATGAGCTGCAGCTGTTGACGGTGCATGGTGTCCTTCACTTGTTGGGCCATGATCATGCCGGAGCCGAGGAGAAAGCGGTGATGTGGTCGGCGCAGGCGGCCGTGCTCCGGCAGCTTAATGTAGAGATAATTATTGGTGAGTGACAGCGCCACTGCCTGATTGTCGCTTCCCGGCTACCAATTTCTCCCATGGCATTTATACGCAAGCGTCTCTACAGCTTTCGCTATGCCTTTGAAGGCTGGTACTATGTGCTGCGTACCCAGCCGAACGCCTGGATTCACGCCGTATTCAGCGTTCTGGTGATTGGCCTGGCCTTCTGGCTGCGATTACCGCCGCGGGATTGGGCGGTTCTCATTTTGACCATGCTGGCCGTATGGATGGGTGAGTTCCTTAATACCGCCCTGGAAGCAGTAGTGGACATGAGTATGCCGGATCCCCATCCTTTGGCTAAGGCGGCCAAAGATGTGGCCGCCGCGGCCGTGCTCCTGGGGGCAATCGCGGCCGTGTTGATAGGACTTCTTATCCTGGGCCCGCCGCTGTGGGCCCGGCTGGTACCGGGCACCCCGCCTTTTTGAACCCTGCGTTAAGGCTGGGGCCAATCGCCGGGCAGAATATCAGCCAGGAGGGGATTACTGGCGTCCCTGGGGGAAACAATAGGTTCGACAACGCCCCAATCCAACCCCAGCTCAGGATCATTCCAGGCGATTCCCAACTCATCTGCCCCATCGTAATAATTGTCCACGATATAGGTCAGGGTTGCCGGCGTTAGGGCCACAAAACCATGAGCCACCCCACTGGGAATATAGAGCCCAATGTCCTGTTCTCTACCCATAAGCAGCGTGTGCGCTGTGCGAAATGTGGGCGACCAGGGTCGCAGATCATACAGTCCGACTCGAATCAGGCCATTAACGACATACCAATAGTCAACCTGCTTGTGGTGATAATGAAGCCCGCGCAAGACGTTGGCCTGGGAATCAGAGCGGTTGGTCTGTATGGTTTCCCAGGAGCGCTGCGGAAACCACTCTTTGCGGAAGGTCTCCGTGAAGCGGCCGCGACTGTCGCTGAATGACCGCAATTGGACAATGTATAGATCGGCAATAGTGCCTGACATTTCGATGATGGCCACAAAAACCTCTTTACTCAGACTGGACGCACAATTCGTCCATCATACCAGCTACTTGAAGAAATTGCTTAGGAAAAACCACAGATTGGCCGGCCGTTCGGCCAGCCGGCGCATGAAGTATGGATACCAGGCTTGCCCATAGGGAACGTAGATGCGCACCCGGTAGCCGTGTGCCTGCAGGTCATCCTGCAGCTCGCGGCGGATGCCGTATAGCATCTGAAACTCAAACTCCTCCGGGGCAATCTCATGTTGGTGCGCATAGTCAATGGCGGCCTGAATCATGCGCTCGTCATGGGTGGCAATGGCCGCATAGACCCCCTGTTCGCGGGCTTTGCTGCTGAGAAGATGCTGCATCAGGCGAACAAAACTGGCGTCCGTGTCCGACTTGCGGGGATAGGCCACGTCGGGTGGTTCGGCATAGGCCCCTTTGCACAGCCGAACCCAGGCCCCTTCCTCTACCAACTGGCGAATATCTTCCTCGCTGCGGTAGAGATATGCCTGAATGACCACGCCGACATTTGTAAACCCCTCTTCGTCACGCAAGCGGCGATAGAGAGCCAGGGTTTTGTCCACGAGAGGGCTGTCTTCCATATCAATGCGCACGCGGTTTTCGTGCTCACGGGCCCGGCTGAGTATCTGGCGCATGTTATCGGCCGCCAACTGGTCATTTATGTTCAGACCGAGCTGGCTCAACTTCAGCGATACATTAGCATTGACGTTCCGGTCAGCAATTTGATCCAGCAAATGTAAGATTTCATTGCGGGCGGCAATGGCCATGTCAGCATCGGTAACACTTTCACCCAGGTAATCTAGCGTGACGGTGAGACCCCGTTCATTCAACTGCTGGGCCACCGCCATGGCTTCGGCAGCCGTTTCGCCGGCCACAAAGCGGCTGGACACCTGTCGCGCCAGCGGTAATTCGCTAACCAGTTGACGCGCCCAGGTCGCCCCGGTGAGATAAAGCAAAACCTGCCGCAGCCAGCGCTCACCATTCTTGTAAAGGAGTGTGGCCAGGGCGACCAGGAGGGCTAGACGGATAAGAAAGCGGGAAAAGGAAGATTTGTGGGACATGGTGACCTGCTTTGTAAATTATCGGGCCAATAGAGATTGCCCCCCGTCCAGGACAATTGTCTGGCCGCAGATCATGCGGGCTGCGGGGCCACAGAGAAAACAGACCAGTTCGGCCACATCGGCCGGGGTACAGAGGCGACCAGCCGGTGTGCGGCTGATGGCCTCCGCAACCAGGTCGTCGCCCTCCGCTCGAAAAGAGGCAAAATGAGTGAGGGCATCGGTGAGGACAATACCGGGTGAGATGCCATTGACGACGATGTTGAGGGGCGCCAGCTCGGCACCCAGGTAGCGGATCAACGACTCCAAAGCCGCCTTGGAACTGCCCACAACGACATATTCGGGCAGCACGCGTACTGAACCGAGGCTGGAAATAGCTACCATGGCTCCGCCGCCGCGGTGCTGCATCAGGCGGGCAGCATGCTGGGCGCCAAAGAGAAAGGCGCGGGCGTTGATGTTCATGGTCCATTCCCACCCCTTGGGCTTCTGTGCCAATGCTGGACGGTTGTAGCCAGAGGCCGCATTGTGGATGAGATAGTCAAGGCCACCCCATTCAGCCTCAATTGTGTTGTACAGACGGGCCAGCTCGTCCAGGTCACCAACGTTGGCTTTGACGACCAGAGCCCGTTGACCGAGTGCTTCGATTGCCGCGGCCGTCTCCTCAGCCGGAGAGCGATTGCGAAAGAAGTTAACAACAACATCGGCGCCGCGACGGGCGAATTCGAGGGCGATTTCGCGCCCTATTCCCCGCCCGGAACCGGTTACAAGGGCGATCTTGTTGGCGAATTGGGACATGGCCTGATTTTAACCTGCCTTCTTTAACAGGCAAGCAGAAACAGCTTTTCAATTTGGTGGGGTTGTCGTATTATCATGCCCGTGCCTGTGATATGGCTTGGGGTCAGGCATTGGAGGCTTAATTTATGAAGATAGATCACCGTTATGTGGTTACCAACGGTGTAAACTTACATGTCGTTGAAGCGGGTGACCACAGTGGGCCATTGGTTATTCTGCTGCATGGCTTTCCCGAGTTTTGGTATGGTTGGCGCCAGCAGATTCCGTTCTTAGCTGAACGGGGATTCTGGGTCTGGGCGCCCGACCAACGGGGTTACAATCTGAGCGATAAGCCGCGGGAAGTGGCGGCCTACAGTTTAGATGTGCTGGCGGCCGATGTGGCCGGCTTGATTCGGGCAAGCGCCCGCAGCCGGGCTGTCCTGGTGGGGCATGATTGGGGCGCTATGGTGGCCTGGTGGACGGCCATTTGCTATCCGGAACTGCTTTCCCATTTGATTGTATCAAACGTCCCCCATTCAGCGGTGATGCGCCAGACATTACGGACCAGCTGGCGCCAACGGTTCAAGAGCTGGTATATTGCCTTCTTTCAGCTGCCCTATTTGCCTGAACTGCTGCTGCGTTGGCGTAACTGGCGGGCTATGGTCGGCACGCTGCAGCGCAGCAGCCAGCCGGGCACTTTTAGTGCCACAGAGCTGGAGCAATACCGCCGTGCCTGGGCGCGTCCCCGGGCTCTGACCGGGATGATTAACTGGTACCGGGCCGTTGCCCGCTACCGGCCTGCCCGACGCCCATCGCTGCGCGTTACGCCTCCTACCCTCATCATTTGGGGCGCGCAGGATGCATTTTTGGAAGTTGAGATGGCCACTCGTAGCCTGGATTGGTGTGAAAACGGCCGTCTGGCCCTGTTTGATGATGCCACCCACTGGGTGCAGCATGAAAAAGCAGCTGAAGTCAATGAAATGATCGCTCAATTTGCTGGTGTTAACGATGACTGAACCTTTGGTAGGCGTGCCCACAGACGATAATCTGCAGGACTTCTTTGAAGGACTACCCATTGGACTATATCGTACGACGGTAGACGGCCGTCTGCTGCATGCCAACGAGAGCCTAATGCAAATGCTGGGTTTCCCCACTATGGCTGCTTTGCTGGCCAGGCACATCAAGGAAATCTGCCCCATTTTGCCTGAGCGGAGACGTTGGTACCGGCAGATGGTAACTAAAGGTCGGGTTGTTGATTTCAAGCTGCGCCTGCAGCGATATGATGGTCAGATTATCTGGGCCCGAGACAATGCTCGTGCGGTCTATCAGGCAAATGGGGAACTGGCCTATTACGAAGGCATCATTGAAGACATTTCAACCGAGATCGCTGCTCAAGAGGCCCTAAAACAGGCCGAAGTGATCTGGGAAGTGGCCCAGATCGTTAACTCGAGCCTGGATCGAGATGAAGTCTTGCAGCGCAGCCTCAGCCAGCTACGCCGTCTGATCACTTTCGATACCGGATCAGTCTACATTTACACGGAGGGAATTCGACCGGAAATGGTCGTTAGCGCCGGCTTTGAGAACGACGCCCTCACTTCTGGGCAGGGGGCGAAGCTCTTGGAGCGCAGCCCAATCTTGCAAAAGATGTCCCGTGATCACCGGCCGGTTTTGAGTGGTGACGTCGAGAATATGCCCGGCTGGCTCTGGGTTACTGGGGCTGAACACGTTCGCTCATTTATCGCTGTTCCCTTGCTGGCTCGGGAGCGGATGGTTGGGGCGCTAATGGTTGACAGCAGCGAGGTCGACTTTTTTGATGAGACCGATCTGGAAATTGTACTCAGATTATCGCAGAGTATTGCCATTGCTGTGGAGAATGCCCGCCTTTTTAGCGTAGTTCAACGGAGTCTGGCCGACCAGTCAGCCTTGTTGGCAGCAACTACGGCCGTTTCTAGCAGTCTGGACCTCAAGACAGCGCTGACCCGTCTGGCAGAGCAGATGTGCCGGGCGATGCCGGTGGACCTGGTCAATATCTTTAGCTGGAATCACCTGCAGCAGACCATTCACCACGTCACTGCTCATGGTGATACCGGCGCAGCCTTGCGGAGAACTGCCCTGGCACCAGAGTTCCTCCTCTCCCCGGAATTGCTTGATTGGCTGCAGAAGAATCAGCCGACTCAATTCGCCCTTGGCGATGCCTATCTGTCTCCCTTTTTAGCAAGGCGGCTGCAGCAATCCGGTATGCAATCTGTCCTGTATGTGCCAATCGCGGTGCAAGGCTTGCCCGTTGGTTTTGCCGAACTGCTGCGCGCTGCGCCAGGGCAGAACTTCGGTGAGATGGAGATGGCCCTGGCTGCCGGTATGGCCCAACAGGCGGCCATTTCTTTCGAGAATGCCCGCTTGTATCAGGCTGAAGAGCAGCGCCGGCGGGAGGCAGAGACATTGCACAAGCTGGCCAGTTACCTGGCCGGTACCCTTGATCTCGACGATGTCTTCGCCCGGGCGGTAGAAGCAGTGCAGCAAAATGTTGTTGATTTGCATGCCTGTTCCATCTCCTTGTTAGAGGAAGATAGTGACTACCTGCAGGTGCGCGTGAACTGGGCTCGTGAGGAGGAATATGTCTACGCGCGAACTGGCCAGCGAGTACCTTTGTCTGAGGCCTATGTCAGCGCCCTGGTGCTGGAAACACGCCAGCCAGTGGTCATTGAAAACCTGCAGCAGGCGCTGCGCGATGCTCCCCAGCTGCGCCCCATGATAGACCGAGGCATTCGGGCCTTGCTTCACTTACCCATACTGGCGCATGGTGTACCGATTGGTATCCTACATTTGAATGTTTTTCATACACCACGCCGATTCCTCCCCGAAGAGATAACGCTTTGTCAGGGTGTGGCTAACCAGACCGCCATTGCCGTGGAAAATGCCCGGCTGTTTGAAGCAGAGCGTCGCCAGCTGCGGTTGTCGCAAACGTTACAGCAGGTTGGTGCGCTGTTGACAACGCAGCTCACTCTGGACGAGTTGTTTGATCAAATCTTCACGTTGCTGGCGCAGGTTGTCTCCTATGATTCTGTATCTATTCAGCTGATCGAAGGAGAAAAAACTTACCTGGCGGCTGGTCGCGGGTTCCCGGATTTCGAGTTGGCGGCGTCCATCGTGAGCGAGCTTGGCGCGCCATCGCTGCAGGAGCGCTGGGGTGATGTTCAGCAGGGCTTTGCCGTGATCCCTAATACCCATGAGGATCAACGATGGACCCTTTCCCTAGGAAATGAGTATATCCGATCTTGGATTGGTGCGGCTTTGGTCGTGAAAGACCGCGTGTTGGGGACACTGAATGTGGACAGTGCCATACCTGACAGCTATAACGCGGAGATCGGCAAAACGGTGGCTGCATTCGCCAATCAGGCAGCTGTGGCCATTGAAAATGCCCGTCTGTACAAGGAAACGCAACAGCGCGCTGATGAACTGGCGGTGCTGCATCAGGTTGGCCTGGCGACAACGGCCGTAGCCAACGCCGATGATCTGCTGCGCCAGACCACGGAGATGATCGCCCGCTCCCTCTATCCCGACAGCTTTGGTTTTCTGCTGGTGGAGCCCGACAGCGGAGTTTTGTTGCCCCATCCTTCGTATCATGGCCTGTCGCCTGACTGTTTGGAACAGGCCGTACCGCCCGACCGGGGCATTGTCGGTTACGTGGCCCGTACTGGCCAGCCACTATTGGTGCGGGATGTAAGCGCAGATCAACGCTATTTCCAGATCGTCCCCGAAACGCGTTCGGAGGTAACCGTCCCGCTGCTGCAGCAGCAGCGCGTTATCGGGGTGATTAATGTTGAAAGCCCCAAACTGAATGCCTTTGGTGAGAGCGATCTCCATTTTCTGATGACCCTGGCCGGGCAAGTCTCTATTGCTCTGGAACGGGCCGACTTGTATGAGTCGCTGCAGCAGTATACCGTTCATTTGATGCAGCAGGTGGAGCAGCGAACGGCTGAACTGCGCGCTGAGCGCGACCGAACGCAAGCTGTGTTAGACAGCGCCGGCGAAGGTATTTTCTTCACCGATGCGGAGGGCGTGATTCTTTACGTTAATTCGGCCATGACCCGCTTAACCGGCTACAGGTCCAGCGAAATGCTGGGCCAAACCGTGCATCTTTGGCAGCCCGCAGAGCCAGTACCAGCCGCCGCCTATGAGCCCCTTTGGCAGGCCCTGGCCGGCGGACAGAGCTGGAGTGGCGAGTTGATCAGCCAGCGTAAGGACGGCCTTCCTTACGATGTCAGCTTGACAGTTGCTCCCATTTTTGGCAATGATAGCCTTTCCGGCTTTGTCGGCATCCAGTCTGATATTAGTCGGCTCAAGGAAGTCGAGCGATTGAAATCCCGGTTTGTCTCCAATGTGTCCCATGAGCTGCGGACGCCGCTCACCAACATCAAGACCTATGTAACACTATTGCGGCGGGGTCGTCTGGAACGGCGGGATCACTACTTGACCGTTTTGGAGCATGAAACCGAGCGACTCACCCGGCTGATTCAAGATGTCCTGGATCTATCGCGGCTAGAGTCAGATTTAGATCCAGTTAAGCTGCGGCCCTTATCCCTTAACCGCATAATCCCGGACCTGTGCCAGAGCTTCACGACTAAGGCTGAGCTTAGTCGCACAGAGCTGCGCCTGGAACTGCCTGATGATCTACCGCAGGCGCTGGCACATCAGGCACAAATCGAGTCGGTTATTAACAATCTGATTGCCAATGCCCTGGCTTACACGCCTGAAGGCAGCGAAGTAGTTATCTCTGCCGGCAGCGAGGAGCGGAACGACCGGCAGATGGTCTGGTTCAAAGTGGCCGACAATGGTCATGGCATTCCTATGACAGAACTCCCTCGTCTCTTTGAGCGATTTTACCGTGGTCAGATTAGTTTACAGCGTAATATTCCCGGCACTGGCCTGGGTTTGGCGATTTGCAAGGAGATTGTTGATCGCCACCAGGGCGAAATTGTTGTGGACAGCCGGCCAGGTCAGGGCGTTGCCTTTACCGTCTGGCTGCACCAGGCTGACTGATTTTTCAAATCGGTGGCGGTGTGGTATATACGTAACGATTGGTAGGAAATGAGCATGACAACAAACTTGGCTATAGACTTGACTCAGCTACAACCGATATTAGACCGGTACAGCGGCCGTCACCGGGAGGCGCTCTTGCCCCTTCTGCATGAGGCTCAGGCGCTCTACGGCTGGCTGCCGCGAACGGTGCTGCAAGCGATTAGCCAAACGCTGCGCGTCCCTCTGGCCGACATTCACGGTGTGGTCGAGTTTTACACCATGTTTTACAATGAACCAACGGCCAAGCGGGTTATCCGTGTCTGTGAGGATCCGGCCTGTTATCTGGCCAATGGGGAGGCAGTGGCGGCTGCTATTGAAGCACGTTTAGGCCTGCACCACGGGGAAACGGCCGTTGACGGTTCAGTTACTTATGAGCATGTGCCTTGCCTGGGTATGTGTGAATCGGCGCCTGTGGCCCTCAATGGGGCCCGGCCGTCAGCCCACTTAACACCGGAAAAGGTTGATGACTTTCTACATGCCGACCTGCCTGAACCAAAGGCTCAGGTTTACGGCGAACCGCTTTGGATGAGTGCCCGGATTGGCAAAGTGGATCCCGGTAGTTTAGCCGATTATGAAGCGTATGGCGGCTACCAGGGCCTGCCCAAAGCGTTGGCCCTGTCACCGGAAGAGCTGATCAAGTTTGTCGAATCGGTGGATGTGGTCGGCCGGGGTGGCGCGATGTTCCCTACCGGTCGCAAATGGCGCATGACGCGTCAGGCCGGCGGCACACCGGCCCAAAAGCACATTGTCGTTAATGCCGATGAAAGTGAGCCCGGCACCTTCAAGGATCGCTGCCTGCTGGAGGAAGATCCCTTTAGCTTGCTGGAGGCCATGACCGTTGCTGCCTATGCTGTTGGCGCCCACAATGGCTGGATTTTTATTCGCGGTGAATACCCTCGCGCTTATGCCCGTCTCAGCGAGGCAATCCGGCAGTGCCGGGAGGCTGGCTACCTGGGCCGCGACATTTTGGGTGTCGCCGGATTGGATTTTGACGTGGAGCTGCGTCTTGGCGCCGGCGCCTACATTTGTGGCGAAGAAACGGCCCTGTTTGAAGCGATTGAGGGTAAGCGAGGTTTCCCCCGCATTAAACCCCCCTTTCCGGTGACGCACGGCTTGTTTGAGCAGCCGACGGCCGTCAATAATGTAGAAACCTTGGCCGCCGTCCTGGCAGCATTGAACGTGGGAAAAGAGACGTGGAGCAGCGTAGGCACGGCCGATTCGCCGGGCACGAAATGGTTCTGCGTCAGTGGCCAGGTGGTCCGGCCCGGCCTGTATGAGCTGCCCTTTGGTTTGACTATTGGTGAGCTGCTGGAGAAGGCTGGTGGGGTGGCTGACGGCCGTTCCCTGCAAGCGATCTTGATGGGTGGCGCGGCCGGTAAATTCGTAGCGCCGGATCAGCTCGACCTGATCCTCACTTACGAAACGCTGCGCACGGCCGGCGTGCCCATGGGCTCCGGTGTAATCATGATCTTTGACGATACGGCCGATCTGCGCCAGACGATCTACCAGCTCAGCCGCTTCTTCGCCCATGAAAGCTGTGGCAAATGCTTCCCCTGCCAGCTGGGCACACAGCGGCAGATGGAGATTTTGCAGCGCGTGGCCAT
>Ga0114946_10000911_pt1 | contig 20354 bp, 14 predicted proteins | sample WalLakDeSediment_FD_88676 | JGI IMG/M metagenome (GOLD analysis project Ga0114946, IMG submission 88676) | Lake sediment microbial communities from Walker lake, Nevada to study Microbial Dark Matter (Phase II) - Walker Lake 11/02/13 Deep Sediment | ecosystem: Environmental > Aquatic >...
CCGCTCCGACAGTTCATAACCCACGGCCGGAGTCAATGTTCGTACGCGCCAGAGATCGAATGCCTGCCGTCCGAACAGCGGTATTCCCTGATGTTGCAGATAATCACGTATCGACGCGAGTTGGTCGCGCTTGCAGATCAAACGCAATCCGGAACCCGTAACGCTGTCATGTCGCAGAATAGTCGTTTCAATGCCGTCTAACACAGCAAGCCGAACACGACACGGTTCCGGCAGAATCAACCCAGCAGGAGTATTCCGGATATTGTAAACGGAACACTGCGCATACAACGCGCTGTCGTCCGTATACTCGCACTCTTCCATGATTGTGAACTTCTCCAACCACGCCAGAGCTTCGGACTGTTTGCCGGCCGACGTGAGCAGTTGTACGTCGCTTTCCCGGACATGTACCAGAATAGCGTCTATGATACGTCCTTTCTCGGTGGTCAGCAATGTCTCGCGAACCTCGCCCGGACGCAGGTGATCGATTCTATTTGTCCCGAGCCGATTGATCAGATCCAGCGCGTCACGACCGTCGATTCGGATAACTCCGCGGGCATCTTCAACTGTGAAAAATGGACCTTGTTCCTTATCCGGCGACGGTCCGGGCGATGTTGTGTTCCGAAATTGCGTCGTCATGCCTGTCTTACAACATTCACGAAGCCCGGAGCAGTGATATCACCTGCCACACGCATACTCCCGACAAGTTCCTGAATGTCCTCGATGTTGTGTTCCTTACAATATGCTTCCATCCCTCGCGCAATTTTCACGGCACTGTCGGGATCTCTGAAATTCGCCGTTCCGATCTGTACCGCCGTCGCACCGACGAGCATGAACTCTATGGCGTCCTCCCACGTCATAATTCCACCGATACCGATGATAGGAATAGCAACAACCTTCGATACCTCGTACACTTTCGCGAGAGCGACTGGTTTGATGGCCGGCCCGGACAACCCTCCGGTGATGGTGGACAATTTCGGTCGCCTCGTATTCACGTCGACCGCCATTCCGACCAACGTGTTGATAAGCGACACAGCGTCGGCACCCTCGGCTTCGCATGCGCGTGCGAAATCAGCAATATGAGTTACGTTCGGAGTGAGCTTGACAATCAAAGCTCGGCGCGTCCGCTTGCGCATTTCACGCGTAATCGTCTCCGTCATTTCGCAACGCGTACCGAAGTTCAGTCCGCCTTCCTTGACGTTGGGGCATGAGACATTGATTTCGTATCCGTCAATACCGTCTTCATCATCAAGCCGTTCGAGTACGTCGCAGTATTCGTCAATGGAACTCGCTGCGATGTTGACAATGATGGATGTGCCAATGGTACGCAGAAAGGGAAGTTTGTCGGCGATGAATGCCTCGACACCGACATTGGCGAGACCGATGGAATTGAGCATTCCGGCTGGCGTTTCGGCTATTCGCGTCGGTTGGTTCCCATGCCGGGGCAATCTGCTCACGGATTTCGTGACTATGCCGCCGATAGAGCGAAGATCGGTGAAAGCTGCGGCTTCGTTGCCGTAACCAAACGTGCCCGACGCAACCAGTACGCGGTTGTGGAGATGAATACCGGCAAAATCGATAGAAGTGTTCATCGGAGCTGATGTTCGTGAAACTTGATGTCCCGTGCATCGAAACACGGACCTTCCGTACAAACCAAAGCATACGCCTCTTCGCAATTGCATCGTTCGATCGGACAGCCTTGGCAAATGCCAATACCGCAAGCCATTTCCGACTCGAGTGAAAGTTCGCAGCGCAACTCATGGTCGAGAGCGAAGTCACGCACGGAATTCAACATTGGAGTGGGACCGCAGGCGAAAATCATCGCATCGTCGATGACGTTCCCGGCCAGAAAATCCCCGAGACACTCAGTGATTGTCCCGTGATACCCCGTGCTACCATCGTCCGTCGCGATATGAACGTTCACTAATCCCCTCGTCACAACCTTCGAGGCATTGCGTGCGCCGAGAAATGTCAATACCGGACGGCCTCGTTGCAGCAGTTCCGTTGTGAGGAGAGGGAAAGGAGCAACCCCTATCCCACCTGCCACGATGAGCGCAGTAGCGAAGTCTTTGGTATAACCGAACGTGTTACCCAGCGGCCCCAGAACACCGATATGGTCCCCTGGCCGTTTACGCGACAGCAATCCACTTCCTTTACCGACGACGGTGAACAGAATTTCACACAAATCGCCGTAGATGTTCGAAATGCTGTACGGACGTCGCAGGAGAGGGTCTACACCGTCATCGGTGAGAATATTGAGAAATTGGCCTGGAAGCAGCATGGTGGCAAGTTCCGGCGAACGGAAGCGCAGCGCCCAGGTATCCTGGGCGACGAGTTCGTTCGACTCGACTGGAAACGCGGTATTGACAATGGACATATTATTCCGGATCGATGGTTGTCGGCGTAACGCGCCTGGGAACGTCGCCAGGGAGACGCATCTCGCTACCGGGACCGATGTTCGGTTCCCGTTCTATCGGAACCGCCTTTTCAGGTTCTTTTTTGGGTGTTCGCTCGCCAGGGGGCAGCAAAGGAAAATCATCATCGCGAGACGGATCTACTTCCTCTTCTTCCATCGTCGCACGAACGGATTCACGCTTCACGCGCAACTCTTCATCCAGAAGTGGGTTTCTGAGCCGCTGTTCGCGTCTTCTCCGTTCTTCCTCTTCGGCAAGGCGCTGCTGCTCCATTTCGATTTCACGCTGCGTCTGCAACTCCTTGTCCCGTTCCGCTTTTTCAATCGCTGCGAGGATTTCCTTTCCACGTTGAGAATACTTGGAACTCGGATACTTATTCACCATGTCCTTGTACATCGCAAGCGCTTCCTGTCCCTGCGTTTCCTCGAGTGCCATTGCAATCGCCAATGTCGCACGTATGGCCTGTTCCGAGTCAGGAAATCGTTCGATGAAATCACGCAACGCCGCAATACCAGCCGTCACGTTATTCCTCTCAAGCAATGCAGCCGCAACATCGTAGGCTTCCTGGATGATTTGCGTACTGTCTTTCGGAGGTTCGAGCCCGCGTGCACGCAGTATATCAGCAGCATAGCCGCTGCGTGGAAAATTGTTGACCAGCCTATCCTCGTAATTTCGGGCTTCCTCATCGTTGCCCAACCTTCGCTCGATCACAGCGAGAGTGTAAACAGCTTGTGGTCGAAATGTATCGGGCAATTTGTTGATGAGCGACAGGTTGTAATAGTAATGAGCGGAATCGATGTTTCCGATACGATCAAACATCATCCAACCCATCTCCATTTGCAAAATGGCCAACTCGGATTGGAGCGAGTCCGGGTCGATCGCGGAAAGATTCACGCGCCTGTACAGAGGTCCGGTTGCCAAGACTGCCTGTTCGGTATTCAGCATACCGATCGATGCGGCAACCTGTGCTTTCTCTTCTTCCATCTGCCATGGATTGATTCGACCTGTATTGCGTCCGTGAGGCCGCCTGCGTCGGAATCGTTCGGCCATGCGTTCGGCTTCGCTCATCGAACTCTCCGTGCCGCGTTCGGTCAGCTTCCGCTCGCGTTCAAGTGAATCCGCTATGGCTTGCAAGGAATCGCGCACGCGAAGAGTATCGGGATTACGAACGAAAAACAGTGTCGTATCGACATCGAAGAGACGACGCCTGAGTTTTCGATAATCACCGAACACCTCGGCTTTCTTCCCACCAAGCTGCGCTGCTTCACTGCCGGGATTGGCGAGTTTCGCATTGTTGTAGTTCTCGAAGGCGTTGTCGTAATCGCCCAATTCGATTTCATAAATTCTGCCCATTGCGAACAACGCCTCGGCTGCCTCCGGATGCCCTCTGAACGTGCTATCGACGAAGAAGTACTGATCCATCGCAGCATGGAAGGCATCGGACGAGAGTTCCTCGTCGAGATCTTTATAACGCTTGAAATACTCCTGGTACAGATTCGCTATCTCGAGCTGGATTTTCGCATCGTGGTCCAGGTACATCGGATTATCCAGCATCTCGATCAGCGTATTGCTCGCCTCTTCGAGATTTCCACTCTCACGCGACAACTTGGCATAGTTCAACTCCGCGATAAAGGCGAGATCTAAGCCCGGTTTGAGTTTGAAAATATCCCTGTAAGCCTGAGCAGCATTCTCGGCGTTGCCCATCCGCTCGTATTCGCGTGCGAGCGTGAGTTGCACCTGAATTCGAAGGTCTCTTTTCGATTCGAACTGCGTTGCCTGTTCGAATGCGGTGATGGCATCAGCACGGCGGTTCATGAGCAGATACATTTTCCCCATCTCGAAGTACGCCATCGTCGCAATATCGGCTTTTCTCTCTTTTAGCGCATCGCGGACGGCACGTTCGAACATTTCCTCCGCAACGTCCCACTGTTCGAGTCGGACATAGGCTTTGCCCAGCCAGAGAATCGTTTCCGTCACCAGCTTGCTGTTCGGATAGCCGTCAAGCAACTCGTGGTATTTTCGTTCGGCACGCAAATATTCAAGTTTGTAGTAGTAACTCTTACCAATCAACAACAGTGCATTGTCTACCCACTTGCTTTTCGGATAATGCACCAGCAAGCGCGAACATTTCTCAATAACCCTGTCCAGCTTTTGAATGGCTGTGGATGGAGCACCGGCATCCATCATGGACACGTGTCGTTTAATATGAATGTGGCTTTCTTCCGCCGAGAGTGTTGCGGGATCGAATCCCGCACCGACCGGCGCGCTCTGGGGATTAATGCTTCGGTTGAACCGATGCTCGGCGATTTCCTTCTCGGCTTCCTTGAAGAGACGCGATGCGTTGTAGTACGTATTGAAATACCCCGTGGCATTCTGCCAACGAACATCGATGAAATTCCAGACTGCACACCCCTGCATCAGTACCGACGATGTCAATATGATGAAAAATAGAAGTGAACGATGTCCGACCGTACGCATGTAAATCACTCGTTGTTTCTCGGAGCTTTCATTAAACAAGATAGATACCGGAAGCAAAACAAAACAAGTCATTTACCCGGCCGCGCCTGCCGACGGCGGGAGAAGCATGCATTAGCGCGACAGTATGCGCGTATAGAAATCTTCGTACATCGGAACGATGCGTTCTTTGTCGAACATCTCCACAGCCCTTCGGCGGGCAGCTCTGGAAAACGATGTGTACTTGTCATCATTTGTAAGCAATTCAACCGCGTATTTCGCCATACGATCGATATCACCGATTTCGGCAATGTATCCGGTATTCGCATGTACATTCACTTCGGGGATTCCACCAATGCTCGTGGATATCACGGGGAGGCCGCATGCCATCGCTTCGAGTGCGGATAATCCGAAACTTTCGGATTGACTCGGCAAGAGAAACAGGTCGGAAGCTGCGAGAATATCGGGCAAAGCATCCTGTTTGCCCAGAAATCGCACCTGATCGCAGATTTCGAGTTCGCGACAGAGATTCTCGCATTCGGAGCGGTCAGGGCCGTCACCGATCAGCAACAGGCGTGCCGGAAGACTTTTACTTACGATTTCGAACGTTCGAATTACGTCGGTCACGCGTTTGACCGGCCGAAAATTCGAAGTATGAACCAGTATTTTCTCACCGTTCGGTGCGAAAGCTTCGCGGTATTTGCATGCTTCAATCGGTTTCCAAGCATCTGTGTCAATGAAATTCGGCATCACTTCGATCTCGCAATCGAGCTGATATGTGCTTAAGGTCTTGTCGCGAAGGAAATTCGACACCGCCGTGACTCCGTCACTGTTCTGCAGAGCGAATTTCATCAACGGGAGAAATGACGGTTCCAGCCCCACCAATGTCGAATCCGTCCCATGCAACGTCGTAACCGTCTTGATTTTATCCCTGCCGAGTATTTCGCGGGCCAGGTAGGCACTGACCGCATGCGGAATCGCGTAATGCATGTGTAAAATTTCAAGCTTTCTATACTGCGCCACTTCCACAAGCTTGCTCGTGAGCGCGAGCGAGTACATGCTGAAATCAAACAATGGGTAATTGGTCGATTCGACGGCGTGGAAATACACGCGGTCATGAAAATGATCGAGACGGAATGGCCTGTCGTACGTTACGAAATGCACTTCATGGCCTCGGTCGGCGAGCGCGATCCCCAATTCAGTCGCGACGACTCCGCTGCCACCATACGTCGGATAACATGTGATGCCGATGTTCATTTCTGGAAGACCTCCCCGAAAATGCGTAGCTTAGGATTATGCTTCGATTCCATGCAACGAAATAATCTAATGAGTCACGAAAAATCCGACGATGCGGGGAACAACCATCTTCAGGACGATGAGTACCTGACGATTCGTGACAACCGCGAAACAGAAATAAAAATACTGGGTTCGCGTTTCTTATCCTATGCTTTTCCGTGTACGAAAGCGGAAGAATTCACCACTGCTCTGGAAAAACTCCGCGTCGTTCATTACAACGCTACGCATCATTGTTTCGCCTGGCGCATGGGGTACGACGGCACGATGTTCCGTTACAGCGATGACGGCGAACCCGCTGGTACGGCGGGGAAACGCATTCTCGCATGCATCGACGGCGCGAACTTGACCGATGTCGGGATTGTCGTTGTCCGCTACTTTGGTGGAACGAAGCTGGGAGTCGGAGGCTTGGCTCGCGCGTATTCCGATGCAGCGGATGCGGTACTGCAACGTTGCAGCATCGAACGCGCGTACTTGATGCAATCGCTGCGTCTTAGCTTTCCTTTCGACGTGACCGCCCAGGTGCATCATGCGATCGACCGGCTCGGCGCGATCATCGATGGTCGCGAATACTGTACCGAAACGGTGTACACGGTGCGTATCCGCCGCTCACTCGTCATGCGTTTCACTGACGAACTCACGGAGCGAACACGCAGTACCGTCGTCATCGACACCGGCTGAGCACGCTCGTGCAGTCACGATTCTCATGCGACGGTTCCGATCGCTGTTCACTCTACTTCAACAACAAACGATTCGAGAAGCTGCTCCGGCATGGAATCGAGAAATCGCGACGCCTTGTTGAGAATCATCCCCGAGGCGCGGTCGTAAACATTCGTCGGCATAGTCAGAAACAAACGCCGCGCTGCCCGAGTGCAGGCTACGTAAAAGAGTCGTCGCTCTTCTTCCAAGGATTCGGCGGATTCCGCCGATGCGGTTGAGGGGAAACGGCCGTCAACGAGATACATGACGAATACCGTGTTCCATTCCAAACCCTTCGCGCTGTGTATCGTGGACAGCGTAAGGAATTCGCGCTCCTTGCCTTCGGCTTCGATGTCCCGCACGCTTTCGTTCGGCGGTTCCAGCGCCATGTCGGTAAGCATGACCGACAGTTGCCGGTAACGTGCGGCGATACTTTGCAGCATCTCGAGATCGCGCATGCGCTTCGGGTGATCATCGTATCGGTCGCGAAGTATCGGTCCGTAATAATCCATAAGCTGCGTCAGTTTATCACCCGGTGCAAGCTCGGGTTCGGCAATGCCGCGAAGCATGCCCAACATACCCGACAAGGAGTCGCCGCGGACGAGTTGCAGCAATCTATACTCGGAGCTTTCAAGCAGCGGATCAATACCGCGAATGATTTCATTCGTCACATTCTCCGCACTGACCGGCCCGATGCCATCGAGCAATAACAGTGCACGCGTCCAGGCCACGATGTCTCTCGGATTTTCGACTATGCGCAAGTGCGCGAGTACGTCTTTGATATGCGCGGTTTCCATCAACTTGAGACCACCGTATTTCACGTAGGGCAGGTTGACGCGCGCAAGTTCGATTTCCAGATCGAATGAATGATACCCGGCGCGGAACAGCACGGCAATATCCTTGAGTTCAACCCCTTCTTCGCGGAGTTCGAGAATACTGTTGGCGATATATCGCGATTGCATGTGTTCGCCATCCACTTTCACCAGCGCGGGCGTCATACCTTCGGGTTTGTTCGAAAACAATTCCTTGCTGTACTGCTCCGCAGCACGTCGTATTATTTCGTTGGTGAAGTTCAGTATCGGTTGCGTGCTGCGATAATTCTGCTCGAGTTTGATTATGCGGCAGTCAGCGAAGTCTTTCGGAAAATCCATGATATTCCGGAAATTCGCCCCGCGAAAGGAGTAAATGCTCTGAGCGTCGTCCCCGACCACGAGCACATTGTCATGCGTGCAGGCCAGCTTGCGGACAATACGGGCCTGAAGCTTGTTCGTATCCTGGTACTCGTCCACCATGATGTACCGGTACCTCTCTCCGATGTAGCGCTGCGCCTGTGCGGCTTGCTCGAGCAGGATGACCAGATTGACAAGCAAATCGTCGTAATCCATGGTGTTGTTTCGCTTCTTGTACACCACATAGTCACGAGCAAGTTCTTCTATGTGCTCAATGAGCCCTGCGAACTGCGGATATCGCTCCGCTACCACGATATCGATCGGAGTCAGCGTGTTGACTGACATGCTGTACATTCGCTGCAGGGTCTGCTTGTTCGGAAATCGTGTTTGCTTCAACGACTCGACGCGTCTCGCGCGCAGTACATTGATCGCATCCTCGGAATCTCCCTGATCGAGTATGGTGAAATTGTTGTCATAGCCGATTTCGCCGGCGTAGTTACGGAGTAGCATGTTGGCAAAGGAATGGAACGTCCCACCCGCGACGCGTTCCGTACGTTCATCCAGCAGCAGCGATGCGCGGCGCAACATTTCGCGCGCGGCTTTCCTCGTGAATGTCAGCAGAAGTATGGCTTCGGGATGCACACCGGATTCGATGAGGCGTGCGACGCGATACGTGAGGGCACGAGTTTTTCCCGTGCCCGCGCCCGCGATCAGAAGGGCGGGACCGTCGGCATGCATCACCGCCTCGTATTGCATCGGGTTCAACTCGTCGCGATAGCTGATGCGGAAGCAATGTTCATCGGAAGCGATGCGACTGAGCGAGGTTTTCTTCAGCGTGATTTTCTTCATGGCTCCGAAATGCAAAGTTGAGATACGTATGACACGGCTGACGAGCCATGCAGATGATCACTATTGTCGATTCGCGCTATGCTGCGGCGCTATGCCCGAAAAGCGATTGATGAAGCGCGAGATTACCGGATCGGATGACGAACGAACATCAGCCGGGGTGCCGGTGTAATACACTCGTCCTTCGTGAATCATGGCCACGCGATGCACGATGGCGTACACGCTGAACATGTCGTGAGTCACGACAATGGACGTCGCGTTGAGTTTCGTCGTGATATCGGCGATGAGTGCATCGATTTGCTGGGAGGTCACCGGATCGAGACCGGTGGTTGGCTCGTCGTAGAGCAGGTAATCGGGATTGCTCGCGAGAGCGCGTGCTAAACCCACACGTTTGCGCATACCGCCGGACAGTTCGGATGGTCGTTTGTTCTCTATACCTGAAAGACCGACAAGCTCGAGTTTTTCTTCCACAATAGCGCGAACCTCGTTTTCACCGAGACTGTGATTCTCCACCAGTCCGAGAGAAATATTTTCCTGAACCGAAAGCGAATCGAATAGCGCGGCACCTTGAAACAGAAAACCGAAACGGGAGCGTAGCGCGTATAAATCAGCAGTATTCAGCGTATGCACATTCTCACCATCGACGATGATTTCGCCTTCGTCCGGCTGAAGCAGCCCGATGATATGCTTGAGCAAAACGCTTTTCCCGCAACCACTTTGCCCGATGATGGCGATAGTTTCACCGGTCTCGATTGCAAGATCGACACCGCGGAGCACATGCTGCCCTCCGTCGAAGCTTTTATGCAGATTGCGTATCTCGATCATTGCGTGATCTCTGAAAGCTGTACACGCGAACACGCGTCACGGAATAACCGCTTCGACTTCGATTTCGACGAGCAGATCGGGATGGATCAAGTGATTCACTTCCACCATTGTAGCTGCCGGACGTATACCCGCGAACACCTCCGCATGTGCTTTCCCTACATGCTCCCAACAACGGATGTCCGACATGTACATACGCGTACGCACGACATGTTTCATTTCCGCGCCGGCCTCGTTCAGCGCTTTGGCGATTTTCTCGAATACATATTTCGATTGCTCGTATGAATCTCCGCGACCGACGACTTCTCCGAAGTCGTTGACGGCTGTTGTGCCGGCAACGAATACCATGTTGCCCACGCGCACCGCACGCGAATATCCCAGCCGTTCTTCCCACACTGTGGGACTTTTGATTGTTGTTCTTTTTTTCATGTCATCCTCTGTGTACATCTCTCCAGCACCATTCTACTGAATTTCCCCGAGATGCCCAATCCCTTCGTCGACCGGCGTCGTCCTCATCGACCCGAAACGCGACGAACGCAAGGGCGAATTGGAAACCAATATCCCGACGGATTGAGTTTGTAGCGCCGTTGCATGCAACGCCTTTGCGTGCAACGGCGCTTAACTACTGCAACGGCTTTTTCCGGTCTTTGACGCGACACTCGTACCACGTCACGGTAAAACAGGATACGATATATCCGATTATAGTGCGTTTTTTGGAACACGAGTACGCGTTTGGTTCTCGTACCACAGTATCTTAATATTGTATGATCGGTGCTGCCGTCCCACGGGGATTCAGATACTATTTTTTCTTACCAATTCCGATTGTCTGCATGTACGACTTCAGATTCAAACCCTTCGAGGACATGACTTCCGAGGATTACGCAACCGTCGGTTTCATGTCCGGCTTGGAGGTCCATCAACAATTGCTCACCAGTAGTAAACTGTTCTGCCGCTGTCCTGCCGGAAAATACAGCCACGAATATCACGCGGAAATACTGCGCCACATGCGCCCCACCTTGTCCGAACTTGGAGAGTACGACGGTACGGCCTTGATGGAGTTCAAGACGAGAAAAGACATTATTTACCGGGTGAACAGGGAAACCGTCTGTACATACGAAATGGACGACACACCCCCGTTCATGATGGATGATGAGGCGCTGGACATCGCACTCGAAATATCCATGCTGGCCGAGCTCTCGCTTGTGGATGAATTGCACATCGCACGCAAGCAATATCTCGATGGCAGCATTCCCACGGGATTTCAACGCACGGCGATATGCGGCGTTCACGGTTCCGTGCCGTTCAAGGACAGAGAAATCGAAATCATTCAACTCGGCATAGAGGAAGATTCCTGTCGGGAAATCGGCGATGTTGGACACCGCCGGACTTACAACACCGACCGTCTTGGCATGCCCCTGATCGAGCTTGTGACGGGGCCCGACATGCGTACTCCTGATGAAGTTGCCGGGGTGGCGCAGATTCTGCGAAAGATGATGCGTGCTACAGGCCGTGTTCGCCGCGGCATCGGTGCGACACGCGCGGACACGAATGTCAGTGTCAGAGGTGGCACGCGAATAGAGATCAAGGGCGTTCCGCGAATCGGTCTGATGCCATTGCTGACGTACAACGAAGCACAGCGTCAATGGAATCTCCTGCGTCTGCGTGATGAACTTGCACGCCGGGGAATCACAACGGAGAGCTTCACTTCCGAGACAGCCGACGTCACACGCATTCTCCGGCGTACGCGCTTCCTTCCGATCGCGAATGCTGTGCAGAACGGTCACGGAATAGCTGCCGTGAAACTTCCCGGCTGGGCGGATCTATTGCGGTGGGAAACACAGGACGGTACGAGCTTTGCCCGCGAAATCGCCGACCGGGTCCGCGTCATCGCCTGCCTGAGCATTCTCCCCAACATTATCCATTCCGACAGTCCCGGTGAAACACTTTCGGGCGCGGAGTGGAAGGAATGCAAGGAGCTGCTCAATGTCAGTCAGGATGATACGATCGTCATTGTCTGGGGAGACGAGATGGACCTGGCCACAGCCGTCAGCGAGATCGCCATCCGTGCCAGAGAAGTCACTATTGGCATTCCCTCGGAAACGCGACAAGCATTGCGCGACGGTACCACAGGGTTCGAGCGCATACTTCCGGGTCCGCAGCGCATGTACCCCGACACGGATTTGCCACCACTGCGCATCACTCCTGAGCGCATTGAACGCATCAGGCTGCGCATGCCAGTGCAATACTGGGAACGGAAGCGCCAATTCATAGAAGCAGGCGTGCCTTCAGATGCCGTGGACGGACTGGCCTATTCGCCCCTGGCTTCCTTGTACGAATTCGCGGTCGAACACTGCGGTTTCACCCCGGTGCAAGTAGCCGTCGCACTCTGGCGCTTCCCGCGACGTCTCGCACGCGAAGGACACCCCTTCACATCCTACAAGCTCGACACCTTGCGTGCCATATTCCAAGCAGTTTCGGATGGCAAATTGACTTTTGACGGTCTCTTGCAGGAAATGCGCAAATCCCTGCAACGCGGGAGCTGGACTGCGGACGACTTGCCGCCGAGATTGAACAAAAGCGATCTCCCACCGTTTATCACAGAAGCACGCGCGGAAGTGCAGGCACAGGGAGTACTGGACGTGAAAAATCTCCGTCTGCTCACGCTTGATCGCTTGATGGACAAGCTGCGCGGCCGCATTCCGGGCAGAGATGTAGCGGCCGAAGTCAATGTACTGTTCGAACAAGAGGCAATGGCATGAGTGACAACGACACATATAAAGGATACAAAGGACCGGCTCTCGAAGCATTGAAGAAATTCGGCCTCCGTGTTTGGAGCGATGCTCTCCTCAGCACTGAGGACGACAGTTTCGAGGGAATTGTCCTGCCACGTTCCGAGACTTCCGACGGCGATCACATCGTCATAAAAATGAAAACGGGGTACAACATCGGCCTTCGTGCCGACCGAATCATTGACGGCAAGGAGTTGGGACACAAGGAGGCCGTGTACAAAATACCGGAGAAAGCCTTTCCCTATGATCCGAAAAAACCACGCGTGGTGCTGCTCGGCACCGGCGGGACTATCGCCAGCCGCCTCGATTATCGTACCGGTGCCGTGATACCGGCATTCACACCAGGCGAACTCTACGGATCAGTCCCGGAACTCGCCGACATCTGCAATCTCGAGACGGAAAAACTCTTCGGTGTTTTCAGTGAGAACATGGGACCGGAACAGTACATGACACTCGCCGAACGAATCGGCGACGAAATCAGGAAAGGAGTACGGGGCATTGTCATCGGACATGGCACCGATACGATGCATCACACATCGGCAGCACTGTCTTTCATGGTGCAGAATTCGCCAGTACCCATCGTCATGGTTGGTTCGCAGCGTTCAAGCGACCGCCCTTCGTCGGATGCAGCTCTCAATCTCATTCACAGCGTCAGAACCGCCGCTGCTTGCGACATCGCCGAGGTAATGGTGTGCATGTTCGGACCGACATCCGACGAGTACGGGTTGTTGCATTGCGGTACGCGTGTGCGGAAAATGCATTCGTCGTACCGCTCTACATTCCGAACCATCGGCGATGTTCCACTCGCCATGGTGGACCGCGAATCGTTTTCGTATTTGCGTCAGGATTACCAGCCGAGGCGCAACGACAGAAATGTCGACGTACATGCCGTGTTCGATGATCGCGTTGGCATTGTCTACTACTACCCGAACATGAAACCCGACATGCTCGACTCGATGGTACAGAACGGTTACAAGGGAATTATCATCGCCGGGACGGGGCTGGGGCATGTCAACAAACCACTGTATCCCGCCTTGAAGCGCGCGCAGGACGCAGGTGTCGCAGTGTACATGACAGTGCAGACGCTCTGGGGTTACGTGCAGATGTACGTGTACGAAACAGGCCGGGAAATGATGGGACTCGGCGTCATTCCCCTGGAAAACATGCTACCCGAAACCGCCTATATCAAACTCGGTTGGGCCTTCGGACAGACTGACGATGCCGAAAAGGTCAGGGAAATCATGCTCACACCGATCAATCGCGAGATCACTCCACGCGAACCGTACAATGGATATCTCATTTTCCAAGGCGGCATTCCGGAAGTCGACGCGTTCGTGAGCGAAATACATCGGTGATCGATTGAGGAAAACACGAGAGTTTTTCACTTCTCAGCGTTACTGAGAAGCGCCACATCTAACGCTGCAATCGCAACGCATCTCACGGCAGCATGCCCTTTACAGTGCAGCCCTGCCGGACACGCACGCTTATGCGCAGGATCAGCTTATACAGCTCTCGCCTCATGCAGCGCGCAGTGCCTCAGGCCGAAGCGCGACGCGCCTGGTATCGTGAGCCAACCGCGCTGTAGTGTAGAGCTTTCGCCACCTGTTTCATCACTACTCTGATTGGCACAATCGGTGTTGCGCTGAATTCAATGCGCCTTCACGTTAGCATACAGGATGTCGAGGCCGCAGTGTTACTCCCCTTCCTCGTTCTCGACGCCTTCCTTGGATGCAAGTTCGGCACTGCGGATAAAGGCTTCCTGGCTGTTGATTCTCGGTTGCCCCGGGACGACTGCGGGACGAATGTATCTGCCATCGGATTGTAGCGTATAGGCTTTAACATTGTCGGCGAATATTGTCGGTACGATGGAATCCAGGATGCGCTTTTTTATCGCGGGATCCTCGATCAGAAACATTGCTTCGACGCGGCGGTTCAGATTGCGCGGCATCCAGTCGGCACTGCTGAAGTACACCTCGGGATCGCCGCCGTTCCCGAATACGAACACGCGGGAATGTTCGAGGAAACGACCGACAATGCTGGTCACGTGAATATTGTCGCTGACGCCCGGCAACCCCGGTTTAAGACAACATATTCCTCTTACGCACAGTTTTATGCTGACGCCGGCACGTGATGCCCGGTACAAAGCGCGAATGACCTGGGCATCGACAAGCGCGTTGAGTTTGGCGGTGATACTCCCTTGCGTTCCGGCTCGCTGCATATCCGTTTCCCGCTGAATGAGCGAAAGGAGCTTTTGGCGCAGGGAAATCGGAGCAACGATTATTTTATTCCACTTCGTCTGATGCGAGTATCCGGTCAAGTAGTTGAACAACTCCGCTGCTTCGAAGGCAATATCCTCACGACAGGTCAACAGACCGAAATCCGTGTAGATTCTGGCTGTTATTTCATTGTAATTTCCCGATCCGAGATGCACGTAGGTACGGAGGCGTTTATTCTCCCTTCTCACAACAAGTGCGAGTTTGCAGTGCGTCTTCAGGCCGATGATGCCGTACACCACATGCACGCCGGCATGTTCGAGTTCCCTCGCCCAGATGATATTGTTCTCTTCGTCGAATCGCGCTTTCAGTTCGATGAATGCTGTGACTTGCTTGCCGTTCTCGGCTGCACGCGCCAATGCTTTGATAATACCCGAACCACCGTTGGTTCTGTACAACGTCTGTTTTATAGCCAGAACATCCGGATCGTCGGCGGCGTCCTCGATGAACTCGAGTACCGAGGAGAACGAATCGTAGGGATGATGCAGGAAAATATCGTTCTGACGTATGCGTTCGAACACATCGGCATCCCCCCGCATCGCAGGAACTATTCTTGGAGTGAATGGAGCATCCTTAAGATGGCGCAGTGGGAGCTGGGTCAGCACCAGGAAATCGGCAAGATTCATCGGTCCGTCTATCGGGTATATCTCCCGATCCCTGAGATGCAATGCATCGCGCAACATGCGTTGAAGTTTGGCCGGCATGTTCTTGTCAACTTCTATTCGGACAACCGCACCCCATCGCCGGCGACGCACCTGTTCCTCGATGGTCTTGAGCAAATCCGCCGCTTCATCATCGGCGATTTCGAAGTCGGCATTGCGCGTAACGCGGAAACGATACGAATCGCGCACGCGCAAGCCGGTGAACAAGGCCCCGGCGTTCGCGGCAATAACCTCGCCGAGAAGTACATAACGATATCCGCGTTTTTTCACTCGAATATGCACCAGTCGCGGTACGACTGGTGGAACCTGGACGACAGCAATACGTTCGTCACCGGTTACAGGATCGATGACAGTGATGATCAGATTTAGGGAACGATTCAGCAAATGAGGAAATGGATGTCCGGGATCGATGGCCAACGGTGATAGTACGGGAAACACATGTTGTATGAAGTACTCCTCGCACCAACTTCTATCCTCATCGTCCAGATCGGCGTATGAAAGCAAATGGACGCCCTCGCGCTCCAACCCGGGCATGATGTCTTCAATGAAGCACTTCGACATCGCCGCATTCATGTTGCACACCTCTTCGCGAATGGCGTTCAGCGTTTCGTCGGCAGTCATTCCGCTCGGCGACAAGTCCGTCACACCAAGCTCGATGTGTTGTTTCAGCCCGGAAACACGGATCATGAAAAACTCGTCGAGATTGGAAACGGTAATGCAGATGAATTTAAGCCGCTCCAGCAACGGTGCCGTCGGGTCGAGGGCTTCGTTGAGCACTCGCCAATTGAAATCCAGCCAACTCAGTTCCCTGTTGGCGTACACCTCCGTGGAATACAGGTCGACTGCGGGATGCAGCGCACCAGCAGAGAGTTCGGCCAGATGTTCGCGTTTTTTGTCTGCCGCTGCGTCGTCCTGCGCGCGCATGTGCATCTCATGGATGCTCGTATGTGCTTTACTTTCCTTCATTACAAATACCACGATTCGTACATCGCATGAATCAATAAGGTAGCGATTTTTCGCGTGGGGTACACATTTCCGCGAGTGATACATTCGCGAAGGGGAACTGCTGACGGCTGCACCCGTCAACTCGTGCACGCTTCTCCTAAGCATTTCCATCGATGGATATCGGAAAAAATGCGTCATGCACGCAGCGCAACCGAGACGGAACTTGCCCTCATGCCTGATCCGTGAGGCCCGACCTCCTTGCCCTGAAATTCCCGTGCACAATCGTGGCTGGGTTGCTGCTTCGACCGCGTATCGCAATAACACATCCGTTTTTCGTTTCATGGTCAAGCAGTTGAAGTTATCCGCTTGTCCGTTTTTTCCAATTGGATTTTCAATGATTTGTAGCGAAGTTGCATGGATTGTGTTTTTCATGGTTTTGTTACAACAACAACGCGACTCATGCTCATTCACCAATGCACAATAGAAGCACCCACGTCCTACGCAGGAACCGGACTCCACACGGGCGCTCAGTGTACGATCACGTTCAAACCCGCTCCCGAGAACTACGGCGTACGGTTCGTGCGCACTGACCTTGGAGGAAATCCCGAAATTCCTGCAATCGTCGACTATGTAGTGGACGTGTCTCGTGGCACCACACTCGGGCATGGCGACATCAAGGTGTTCACGGTCGAACATGTGTTGGCTGCCGTTGCCGGCATGCAGATAGACAATCTGATCATTGAGATCGACGGTATAGAACCGCCGGTAGGCGACGGAAGCGCTCTACCGTTCGTCGAAGCGCTGCAACGAGCTGGAATACGCAAGCAGGAAGCGCCGAAGGACTATCTGATCATCGACCGCACCATTCAGTTTTCCAATCCCGATAAGGAGGTGGATATCGTTGCGCTGCCGTTGGACGATTTCCGCATGACGGTGATGGTGGATTACAAGAATCCGGCTCTGGGCAGCCAGCACACCGGAATGTTCAGCCTTCAGGACGAGTTCGTCAGCGAATTCGCCCCGTCTCGCACATTCTGCTTCCTGACTGAAGTGGAAGCACTGCACGACGCAGGATTGATCAAGGGAGGAAGCCTCGACAATGCCGTCGTGATAGTTGACCGCAAGGTAAGCAGACAGGACCTGGATTCCATCGGCAAGAGAATGGGGCTCGCCGAGTCCATGCATCTGAATGCCGAGGGATTCCTCAACGACATTGCTCTGCGATTCAAGAATGAACCCGCGCGTCATAAACTTCTCGATCTTCTCGGCGACCTTTCGCTCGTCGGCGTACCGCTCAAGGCTCAGATTCTGGCGGCAAGACCTGGCCATGCGAGCAATGTGGAATTCGCCAGAATGATTCGAAAGTTGTACCTCGAAAAGCGCCTTGTGAAGAAATACCAGCTTGAGAAAAAGCAGGGCGTGATCTTTGACATCAACGCCATCGCCGAAATTCTGCCGCATCGCTACCCCTTCCTGCTTGTAGACAAAATCATCAGTCTGGAAATCGACAAGAAAATCGTAGGGATAAAAAACGTGACCATGAACGAGCACTTCTTCAACGGCCATTTCCCCGGGAGACCCGTTATGCCGGGCGTTCTTATCATAGAAGCCATGGCGCAATGCGGCGGTATTCTCATGCTCAACAGCATCGGTGATCCAAAGGAGAAACTCGCCCTGTTTTCCACTATAGACAAGGCGAAATTCCGGCGTCCCGTCGTTCCCGGCGATCAACTCGTTCTCGAAGTGGAAATGCTCAGCAAGCGCCGGAATCTCATCATGATTCGCGGCAAATCCTTCGTCGACGGCGACCTCGTCGCAGAGGCCGACATGATGGCCGCTATTATAGACAAAAACAGCGCGAAGGGTACCGCAGAGTAGCACATCACTTTCTCATTTCACAACACAAAGGATTATGCCAAGCATTCACCCTACCGCTATCGTCAATTCACGAGCCGATATCGCCGACAAGGTCAGCATCGGTGCTTTTACCACAATCGAGGCGGATGTCCGCATAGACGAGGGCACAAGCATCGGCCCGCATTGCATGATCGACAACGGCGCGCGAATAGGAAAGCACTGCTCCATTCATCAGGGTGTGGTCATTTCCACACCGCCGCAGGATCTGAAATATTCCGGTGAACGCACGGAATTCATTCTCGGTGACAACAGCACCGTGCGTGAATACTGCACACTGAATCGCGGTACCACGCATTCGTGGAAAACCGTCGTCGGTCGCGACTGTCTGCTCATGGCGTACGTACACGTCGCACACGACTGTGTTCTTGGCGACAATGTTATTATCGCGAATTCCACGCAAATGGGCGGCCACTGCGTCATAGGCGATTACGCAATCATCGGCGGATTGGTGGGAATACATCAGTTCTCCCATATCGGTGCACATGTGATGGTGGCGGCGGGCTGCCGCGTGGTCAAGGATATTCCACCGTATATTCTCGTCGGTGGCACCCCGATGCGATACGAGGGCTTGAATTCCATCGGTCTTCGCCGTCGCGGATTCTCGCGCGAGGCGCTGGATCTTCTCGAGCAAGTGTATGCGGCAATTTATAGGCGTGGAATGAATGTCTCTCAAGCTGTCGAGTGGATTTCGGAGAATCTTTCCCGTTCTACCGAAGTCGCTACGGTTCTTGCCTTCATCGCGGGCAGTACACGTGGAATTGTCAAAGGCACACGCAGCACCTCACGACAACCCGGCACGTGAACGACGTTGCGGCGAGAACAGGAAAAACGTCGCCATAGCAAACGATTATTCGTCAGTACGGTACCCTCCCACTAAAAGAGAATGCAGCACATGTCACTCAACGTAGGTGTTATTGGACTCGGACATCTCGGTTCACTACACGTAAAAATGCTGTCTGCCACGCATGGTGCGACACTAACCGGCGTCTATGATATCGATACCGCGCGATGCGCCGAAATAGCCGCCGCGTACAATACTACCGCATGTAGCGATTTCGACGAATTGCTCAGCAACGTAGACGCGATGAGCATCGCTACACCGACACCGAATCACTTCGAGACTGCCAGCCGTGCGATCGCCAGCGGAAAGCATGTCTTCATCGAAAAACCCATCAGTGAAACGGTACAGCAAGCACGCGATCTGAACGCCATGGCCAAAGAAGAGGGCGTCGTACTGCAAGTCGGACACATAGAACGATTCAATCCAGCTATCGTGGCGCTCGACGAGTACGATATAGCCCCGTTGTTCGTCGAGTCGCATCGTCTGGCGCAATTCAATCCGCGAGGGGCTGATGTGGCAGTGGTGCTCGACCTGATGATTCACGATATCGACATCATACTGTCACTGGTGAAAAGTGAAGTGCGTTCCATCGATGCCAGCGGACTGGCCGTCGTGTCGGAAAGTGCGGATATCGCCAACGCCCGTCTGAAATTCGCTAACGGCTGCGTCGCCAACATTACCGCAAGCCGCATATCGCAGAACCGGCTCCGCAAAATGCGGCTGTTCCAGCGTAATGCGTACATCTCTATTGACTTTCTGCAAGGACACAGTGAAGTATTCTGTCTCGTCGACGCCGACGACGGCAATGCAACGCCGACCTACATGCTGGGCATGATTGAGCAGGGCGCCGTGAAGCGCAACATCGTGTATGAACAACCACCTGTGCCGACGGATCACAATCCCCTCCGTCACGAATTGCAGTTGTTCGTCAACGCCGCATCGGCGGGCAGCAAGCCCATAGTCGACGGTGTTGCTGCACAGCAAGCCCTGGAAGTCGCCGAAGAAATCGTTCGCCTGATCGGCTGACGCACACCAGCCCGAAAACTGCCCGGTACGATGTTTGCACAATGATAGAAGCATTATGGATACATAAATCCTAAATCTTTACTGTTTGGATAACACATCACGGAAATGTATATTCTTACGCAGCATGGACGCATAGCTCAGTTGGTCCAGAGCGCTCGCCTCACACGCGAGAGGTCGCAGGTTCAAATCCCGCTGCGTCCACAAATA
>Ga0114946_10000912_pt1 | contig 20350 bp, 13 predicted proteins | sample WalLakDeSediment_FD_88676 | JGI IMG/M metagenome (GOLD analysis project Ga0114946, IMG submission 88676) | Lake sediment microbial communities from Walker lake, Nevada to study Microbial Dark Matter (Phase II) - Walker Lake 11/02/13 Deep Sediment | ecosystem: Environmental > Aquatic >...
AAGATGATCATCAACGCGCTCAACTCCGGCGCCGACGTGTTCATGGCCGACTTCGAGGATTCGAGCGCGCCGACTTGGGCCAACATGATCGGCGGGCAGCTCGCGCTATACGGCGCGGTCCGCCGCGAGCTCGAGTTCGTCGACGAGGCCCGCGGCAAGCGCTACCGCCTGCTCGAGGACGAGTCCAAGCTTGCGACCTTGCTGGTCCGGCCCCGCGGTCTGCACCTGCCCGAGGCCCACCTGCGCCTCGATGATCGCCCGGTCCCGGCCTCGCTCGTCGACTTTGGGCTCTACATGGTCCACAACGCCAAGGCCCTGCTCGCCCGCGGCACCGGCCCGTATTTTTATCTGCCCAAGCTGCAAAGCCACCTCGAGGCGCGGCTATGGAATAACGTGTTCATCGCCGCCCAGGACCGGCTCGGGATCCCGCGCGGGAGCATCCGCGCGACCGTGCTGATCGAGACCCTGCCGGCCGCGTTTGAGATGGACGAGATCCTCTATGAGCTGCGCGAGCACAGCTCGGGCCTCAATTGCGGGCGCTGGGACTACATCTTCTCCTATATCAAGACCTTGCGCGCCGACTCGACCCGCGTGCTCCCCGATCGCAGTGAGGTCGGCATGACCCAACCATTCATGCGCGCCTACACCCAGCTGCTGATCAAGACCTGTCACCGCCGAGGCGCCCACGCGATCGGCGGGATGGCGGCTCAGATCCCGCGCAAGGACGATTTGGCGGCCAACGAGGCGGCGCTCGCCAAGGTCCGCGAGGACAAGCAGCGCGAGGCCAAAGACGGTCACGACGGGACCTGGGTCGCCCACCCGGGCTTGATCGCCACCGCCCGCCAGGCCTTCGCCGAGGTCAGCTCCGCGCCCAACTCGCTCGATCGTCTGCGCGAGGACGTCGAGGTCGAGGCCGAGCAGCTGCTCGCCGTCCCCCGCGGGCGCCGAACCGAGCAGGGCCTGCGCCAAAACGTCCGGGTCGGGATCCAATACATCGAGGCTTGGCTCGGCGGCGACGGCTGCGTGCCGCTTTATTACCTCATGGAGGACGCGGCCACCGCCGAGATCTCCCGCGCGCAGGTCTGGCAATGGCGCAAGCACGGCGCCTCGTTTGATGACGGCCGGATCATCGACGCCGCGCTGATCCTTCAAGTCACCGCCGAAGAGCTGCGGACCATCCGCGCCGCGATCGGCGAGGCTCGATTTGACAGCGGGCGGTTCGATCAGGCCCGCGATCTGTTCTTGGAGCTCACGCTCGCCGATGAGCTCGCCGATTTCCTCACCCTGGCCGCCTACGGCCAGCTGCAATAGCCCACCTCCACAAAGACGAGACTACGATGACCAATCCAAGCAAGATCTCCGGCCTCTCCGTCCCCGCTGACCGCTGGAGCGGCGTCGAGCGACCCTACACCAGCGCCGACGTCGAGCGCCTGCGCGCCTCCGTGGTCGTCGAGCACACCTTGGCTCGGCTCGGCGCCGAGCGGCTCTGGCAGCTGCTCCACGAGCGCCCGTTCGTGGGCGCGCTCGGGGCGTTGACCGGCAATCAGGGGGTCCAGCAGGTCCGCGCCGGGCTCGAGGCCATCTATTTGTCGGGCTGGCAGGTCGCCGCCGACGCCAACTTGGCCGGGCAAATGTACCCCGATCAGAGCCTGTATCCGGCCGATTCGGTGCCGGCGGTGGTCAAGCGCATCAACAACGCCTTGCTCCGCGCCGACCAGGTCGAGCGCGCCGAGTCCGGCGAGACCTCGCGGCATTGGATGGTGCCGATCGTCGCCGACGCCGAGGCCGGCTTTGGCGGCCCGCTCAACGCCTTCGAGCTCATGAAGAACATGATCGAGGCCGGCGCCGCCGGGGTCCACTTCGAGGACCAGCTCGCGTCCGAGAAGAAGTGCGGCCACCTCGGCGGCAAGGTCTTGGTCCCGAGCAGCCAGTTCGTGCGGACCTTGACCGCCGCCCGGCTCGCCGCCGACGTCGCCAATGTCCCGACCGTGCTCATCGCCCGGACCGACGCCCACAGCGCCAAGCTCATGACCTCGGACATCGACGAGCGCGACTGCGAATTCATCGTCGACAAGCAGCGCACGCCCGACGGCTTCTTCCGGGTCCGCGACGGCATCGAAGCCGCGATCTCCCGCGGCCTCGCCTACGCCCCCCACGCCGACTTGCTGTGGTGCGAGACCTCGACCCCGGACCTCGCCGAGGCCAAGCAATTCGCCGAGGCCATCCACGAGCGGTTCCCCGCCAAGCTCTTGGCCTACAACTGCTCGCCGAGCTTCAATTGGAAGAGCAAGCTCGATGACGCGACCATCGCCAAGTTCCAGCGCGAGCTCGGGGCCATGGGCTACAAATTCCAATTTGTGACCCTCGCCGGATTCCACGCCCTCAATCACTCGATGTACGAGCTGGCGCTCGGCTACAAAGAGTCGGGCATGACCGCCTACTCGCAGCTGCAACAGGCCGAGTTCGCCGCCGAGGAGCGGGGCTACACCGCCGTCCGTCACCAGCGCGAAGTCGGGACCGGCTACTTCGATCGGGTCTCGCAGGTCATCTCTGCCGGCAAGTCCTCGACGCTGGCCATGAAGGGCAGCACCGAGGCCGCGCAGTTCAAGACCACCGCGGCTTAGGGCTCTTAGGGCCCGCGCAGGGATTCGCGCAGGGATTCGGGGAGCGGGCGGCGTTTGCCGCCCGTTTTGCCTTGGGTCGCCCGGCGGCGTAGCGTCTCGCCATGCAGACCGATTCGCGCGCGCTCATCGAGCGGTTGAGCGACGACGAGCTCGACCTGATCGGCGTCTTGACCCTGGTCAACAGGCCCATCGACATCGGCCGCTGGCGCTCGCTCGCCGATCAGTGCGGTCTGATCGGGCTGTTCGGGCTGACCGAGGCGCGCATGGTCGAGCACGCCGCGTCCCTGGTCGAGCGGGGCCTGGTCCTGGAGCACCGCTACGGGGTCGGCACGCAGCTTCAGGTCCCCGTCAACGAGGCGCTCATGGTGCTCGAGCAGCTGCGCGCCAAGGGTCGGCTCGAGCCGCTCTACCTGCTCGCGAAGGAGCACCTCCAGAGCACGGTCCGGACCTCCGGCTGGTATGAGCGCCCCGCCCTCGCCACAGAGCTGCGCGTCGCCGCGCTCGAACGCGACTGGGCCGCGGTGACGCGGAGCGCCGCCGAGGCCGAGCAGCTGCTCGAATCCCGGGACTATGGCCCTTGGCTGCTCGCCGCGCTCGGCCCTCGCGCCTCGGCCGAGCTGCTCTTGGGTAGCCCGGCGTCCGTTCGACAAGCCTACCTCGGCCGGCTGTTCGAGGTCGCCTACGAGCACTATTTGGTGGTCGACGAGGCCCTGATCGAGCTGGCCCTGGCCGAGCGCAGCAAGAAGCTGCGGCTCGATCTCGGCCGCACGCTGATCTTGCGAGGCGAGGCCGAGCGGGCGATCGGCGTCAGCGGCCTGGGCAAGGACGGCAGCCAGCGCCTGGCCTTGTTGGCCGCGTTTTGGGCCGGCGATTACGCCGGGGCGGCCCGGCTTGGCAACACGATCGTCGCGTCGATGACCGGCCGCAAGCACAAGGCGCTGACCGGGATCGAGGGCGCCTGCCACGTGCTCGCGGCCCTCGCGATTTCCGGTGATGATCCCGGCCAGCTGCAGACCGTCGAAGCGGTGCTCGACGCCGGCTCCGCCGGCACCACCCTCGCCTTCCACGAGCTCCCGCTGCTCGGCATGATCCACGTCGCCCTGCTTGGCGACCGCGCTAGCGTCACCCGGCGGTTCTCGAGCGGGGCCCACTCCGTGATGTCTTGGCAGACCCTGTGGATCACCGCCCTGCATGATATTTGGCTGAATCTCCCCGCGATTGAACCGGCCGGCGCGCGAGCTCAAGCCGAGGTCCAAAACGCGATCGAGCACCTACGCGCCGAAGTAAAGCTGGCCGCGAGCCGAGGCTACGGCCCCATCGCGCGCGAGCTAGCAGCCACGCTCGCCGCCTTCTCGGGCGAGGCCACGGTTGACGCCTCGCCAAGCCTGGTCTCGACCTTTCATGCCCCGACCGCGTGGGAGGCCGCGATCGCCGGGCTCGACGCGATCGCCGAACAGACCTCACCGGCGGCGGTCGCCGCCGCCCAGGGCCGGCAATTGGTCTGGGAGCTGCGCGTCGCCGGTGGCAGCGCCGAGCTCACCCCTCGAATCCGCGAGAGCGCTCGAGCGCGCAAGGGCAAGGTCGCGCCGCTGATCCGATTGCTGACCGAGGACGAACCGTGCTTGACCGATCACGATCGGCGCGTGCTCGCGGGCGTCGAGACCGAGGAGCCATCGCCCTATAGCCGCGGCCGTCAGCGGGCCGTGTTCCTGGGTGACCGCGCGCTCTCGGCCCTCGTCGGGCACCCGCTGGTCATCGATCCCAGCGGCCGCCCGCTCGAGGTCGAGCGCCGCCAACCCAAGCTCCGCACCCGTCGCAGCGAGGGCAAGATTCGAGTCGAGCTGATCCCGACCGAGCTCAACGAGCGCGCCCTGCTGTGCACGACCTCGGACGAGGGCCGCGTGTTGATCTACGAGCGCAGCCCCGCGCTCGCGCGCGTCGCCGAGGTCCTCCGCGGCCGCCTCGATGTCCCCGAGCAAGGGCTGCAACAGCTCACCCGCACGCTCGCCCGCTTGTCGATCAACGCCGCGATCGAGATCGAAGGCGAGCTCACCCCCGAGGCCGACCGCGTCGAGGCCGACGCACGCCCGGTCCTGCTGCTCGAGTGGAACGGCGACATCTTGCGCGTGCACGCCCGGGTCGCGCCGCTTGGGCTCGCTGGCGTGCACCTCCTAGCGGGCATCGGCAACCCCTTGGTCTCGGCCCAGCTCCCGGCGACTAGCGGCGGCCTGCGCATGGTTCGTGGCCGCCGCGATCTGCTCGACGAGCAGCGCCGCCAGACCGAGTTCGAGCGCCGCTGCCCGACGCTCATGTCCTACGCCGAGGGCCCCGGCTATTGCTGCATCGCCGGCATCGCCGACGCCCTCGAGGTCATGGTCGAGCTCGGCGAGCTCGGCGATACGGTGATCCTCGCCTGGCCCCAAGGCCGCGCGTTAAACCCCCCGACCCCGCGCGATCTCTCCGACCTGCACACGATCGTCACGAGCGGCACCAATTGGCTCGACATCGACGCCCGGCTCGAGCTCGAACACGGCGTGGTCCTGAGCTTTCGCGAGCTGATCGACGCCCGAACCGGCCCGCGCTTCGTCGCCCTCGGCCAGGACCGCTTCATCGCCCTGTCCGAGCGCCTGCGCCGGCAGCTCGACGCCCTGCAAAACCTCGGCACCCGCAAGCCTGGGGGCCTGCGCACGACCCCGGCGATGCTGCCGGTGCTCGACAGCTTCGAGGGCGTCAGCTTTGACGCCGAATCGATCGCGCGGCTCGAGCAGCTGCGCACGATCAATCATACCCAGCCCCGGCTCCCGCGCGGCTTTCAGGCCAAGCTGCGTGATTACCAGCGCGAGGGCTACACCTGGATCTGGCGCTTGGCCGAAGCCGGGCTCGGCGCGTGCCTAGCCGATGACATGGGCCTAGGCAAGACCATCCAGGCGCTCGCGCTGCTGAGCCAGCGCGCGTCCAAGGGCCCGGCCTTGGTCGTGTGCCCGACCTCGGTGGTCGTGAACTGGACGAATGAGGCCGCTCGATTCGCGCCCAATCTACGCACGACGATCCTCGCGGACGCAGCCGATCGCGCCGCCGTGATCGCCGGAGCCGGGCGCCGAGACGTGATCGTATGCAGTTACGGCGTGCTGGTGAGCGAGACCGAGGCGCTCGCCGCCGTCGAGTTTGCGACCGCCGTATTCGACGAGGCCCACGCCTTGAAGAATGACGGGACCAAGCGAGCGCGCGCGGCCCTCGAGCTTCAAGCCGGGTTTCGCCTGGGCTTGACCGGGACCCCGATCGAAAACCGCGTCGAGGAGCTGTGGGGCTTGTTTCGGGTCCTGGTCCCCGGCCTGCTCGGGACCAAGGCCCACTTCGATGATCGCTTCGCCAAGCCGATCGCCCGCGGCGAGCGAGGCCGCGCCGCCGAGCTGCGGGCCTTACTCGAGCACTTCATCTTGCGCCGGACCAAAGCCCAGGTCTTGGCCGAGCTCCCGCCGCGGACGGACATCACCATCCACATTCGGCCGAACCCGGCCGCGCAGGCGTACTATGAGGCGCTTCGCCAGCGAGCCGTCGATACCATAGAAAAGGGCGACCGACGCAAGAAGCGATTTCGGATCCTCGCGGAGATCAGCCGCCTGCGCCAAGCCGCCGTGGACCCGCGCCTGCTCGACGAGCACGCGGCCCCGGCCGGCGCGAAGATCGACGCGCTGATCGAGCTGATCTTGGCCTTGCGCGAGGAGGGCCACCGGGCCCTGGTGTTCACCCAATTTCTAGGGAGCATGGCCTTGCTGCGCGCCCAGCTCGGCGCCGTTGGGGTCGAGTTTTTGGAGATCGACGGCTCGACGCCGACCGGTGAGCGCGCCCGTCGAGTCGAGGCATTCCAGGCCGGCGAGGCCGACGTGTTCGTGTTGAGCCTGCGCGCCGGTGGGGTCGGCATCAATTTGACCGGCGCAGATTATGTCCTGCATTTGGACCCCTGGTGGAACCCGGCCGTCGAGGATCAGGCGACCGATCGGGCCCACCGGATCGGGCAGACGCGGCCGGTGACGGTGTATCGGTTGGTCAGCGAGGGGACCATTGAAGAGAAGATCTTGGCGCTGCATGGGAGCAAGCGGGAGCTCGCGGATGATCTGCTCGCGGGGATGGAGCGGGCGGACGCGTTGAATGTCGATGAATTGATGGGGTTGCTAGGGGCGTGAGCGCAACACGAGGTTGTTGGACGCTCAGTCCCAAGCCGCGATGAAGCGCCGCGCGCCGCCGCCGAGGGTGAACCCGCTGGCGTAGATCCGCTCCGCGTCCGGGCCTACCGCTAAGTCGAAGGGGAATGGTGAGCCGCTGAGGTTATCGAGGGTCTGGTCGAGCAGGCCGAGGCAGTGAAGGTCTTGGTTGGCGTCGAGGGCGAGCATGAACCCCTGCGTCAGCGGCTGGGTCAAGTCGCTGCCCCAGCCGGTCACCGCCACCCCGCCGCTTGGTCGCGCCAGCATGTCTAATCCGAAGGCCCTCGCCTCGCCGACGCCTAAGCCGTAATCGATCGACGACCGCTGCCATTGCAGCGCGCCGGTCGGCTTGGCGAGGCCCACGAGCGTGAAGCCTTCGCCGGTGGTGCTTTGTAGCAAGGCCACGAGCTCGCCGGTGCTCGTCAGGGCTAACGATGCGCCGGTGCTCGCGGGCGTGGGCGCACCGGGGTGGATGTCGACGGCGAGGGTGGCCACGGTCGCGGGCGGCTCGAAGCGCAGCAGCATCGGCGCGTACAGGTTTGAATCGGGGTTGCGGTCGGCGAGCACGTAGATCGAATCGTCGGCCGGATCGATGACGAATTTGTTGGTCCTGTCGTTGGCTTGGCCATGGAGCCCGAGCGGCCCGGACCAGCTGGCGATCCACTCGGGGCTGCCGGCGTCCGGATCGAGGGCGGCGATGACGACGTTGGTGCCTGACTCGTCCTCGTTGATCACGAGCGCGGCGATCAGCCGGCCGGCGCCGTCGAACTCGAGGTGCGCGGCGCGATTGTGCTGCGCTGAAAACAGGCCCTCGTGCTCGTACTGCCACAATACGCTGCCGTCGAGCCCCGAGAGCTTGACGATCGCCGCCCGGCTCGCGGTGCTCGCGTTGATGCTCACGCCTAAATAAAGGTCGCCGGCCGCGTCGGCGATCAGCACGTTGGGCTTGTCGCGCTGGGTGTCGAAGGCGTGCGCGGCCGCCCACAGCAGATCGCCCTCGCCGGTCAACGCCTGGACCCGAACGTTGATGCCGAATTCATCGTCGCCCTCGTGCGCGCTCACGACGACGCCGTCACCACGGACCACGATCGGCGTGGGCCCAAAGTTGTTGATGCTGCTCAGGGTCTTGTCGGCGTCGACGGCGAGCCAGGCGAGCGAGCACGCCGGCAAGGTGCAATCGGCCTCGCAGCCATCGCCGTCGTCACACAGCTCGAAGGGATCGACCTTGCCGTCACCGCAGAACGGCTCCGCGTCGCCGTCGCCGTCGCCCTCGTCTTGCGGCAGGTCGGCGTCGCCGTCACCATCACCGTCGCCCTCGCCGGTCGTCTCACCGCCAGGGTCGGTGGTGCTCCCGGCCTCGTCGGCCAGACCGGGCCCCGAGCAGGCGAGGACCCCCCAATATGAGAGGCAGCACAGTGAGCGGGGCAAGCTGGGTTTCAGACCTCATAGAGCACGTCCAGGTACATCCCCAAGATATCACGAACAGCCCCGCGCGCGGGCAAGGTCGCCGCCAAGCCGTAAACCGGGGCCATCCCCTGCGCTTGCGCCTGCGGGTTCGCGGCGACCTCCGCCACACACTCGCGCAGATCCGTCAAGAACCGCTGCGCGACCCCATCCTTCGCGTGACGCAAGGTCACGGCGATGTGCACGCAGCTCGGCCGGTGCAGGCCGTTTAGGTTCCAGCGCTTCTTGGTCATCGCGTCCAGCACCCGATAGATATCGAGCTCGCCGGGCTCGCGCGCGGCGAAGCTGATCACCCACAGCGGATCGCCGAGCACCTGCAATTCGGGGATCTCCCCGATGCCCTCGCGGATCACCGCGGCCGTCTCCAAGATCGCCTTGCTCGCGTCCAAATACCCCTGCCGCCCGAGCGCCTGCATCGACGCCCAGCACGCCGCGCTCAGGCCCCCGGGCCGGCTGCCCGCGAAGGTCGGCGAGAAGTAGATCCCCCCGGGCCAATCGGTCAGCGTGAACCATTGATGCCGACGCAGCTCCCGGGTCCGGTACAGCAGCACCGACGTGCCCTTGGCGGCGTACCCATATTTATGGGTGTCGGCGGAGATCGAGGTCACGCCCTGGGTGCGAAAGTCGAAGTCGGGGACCGCGTAGCCGAGCTCCCGCGCCCACGGCAGCACGAACCCGCCGAGGCACGCGTCGGTGTGAAAGCCGATGTTGCGAGCGAAGGCGATCGCGGCCAGCTCGGGGATCGGATCGATCACGCCGTGAGGGAAGCTCGGCGCCGAGCCGACCAGACAGATCGTGTGGCGATCGACGGCCTTCTTCATGGCCGCGACGTCGGCCCGGCAATCGGCGGCCACGGCGATCTTGCGCAGCTCGATGCCAAAGTACTGGGCGGCCTTGTCAAACGCGGCGTGGGCGGTGCTCGGGGCGACGACGTTGGGCTTGTCGTTGCCTTGCTCGGCGCGGGCCCGGTCGCGGTAGGTCTTCATCGCGAGCAGGATCGACTCGGTCCCGCCTGAATTGACGGTGCCGCACACGTCAGCGCTCGCGCCCGCGAGCTTGGCCCCGAGCATGTCGCCGGTCATCGCGACGATCTCCGCTTCATACTTGCAGATGCTCGGCCATAGATCGGAGTGCAGCGGGTTGGTCTGCGAATGGATCGCGTAGGCCCGCTCGAGGAATTCGGTGTGCTCGCGGTCGCCGTGATAGACGGCCCCGGACACGAAGCCCTCGCGCCAACGATCGGCCTCGCGCGCGCGCAGGTCGTCCATCTCGCTGAGGATCTGCGCGCGGTCGCGGCCGTGGGTCGGGAGCGTGTCCCAGCTCGGGAGCTCGCCGCTGTAGGGCTTGGCCGCGGCCCGCAGGTCGACCAACATCTTGTCGTACTCGGCGGCGATCTTGTCCTTGAAGAACGGCAGCTTCTTGGCCTGTTCGAACAAGACCCCCGCGACGGCCTCACCGGTGTCCCGCAGCTGCTGCTTGGCGCGATCCTTGATGCTCACGCCTGACTTTTAACCGATCTCGACGGGGCCTGCCCGCGACCGGGGCTCAGCCCCGCTCGAGCGCCCGCAGGCGGCGTCGTAAACTAGAGCGCCGACGCGGCGGTGACCGTGTAGGGCGGCAGGACGTTGAGGCGGTCGAAGTCGAGGCCCATGCTGGCCACGATCGTGATCAGGTCGTCGACGCTCAGCCACGGGCTCGCGAACGCCGCTTCGATCGGCAAGGGCGCGCCGACCTCCTCGCGCTCGTCCTCGCACACGGCCACGGCTCGGCGGCCGCCGTCGGGGAAGTGCACGGCGAACGCCCGCATGCCCGGGTCCGGCTCGCCGTGGAGCACGACCACGCGCCCGCCACAGCGGCTGGCCAGCTTGGTCCAGCGCTCGCCTGGGACCTGCGCGAGCCGGCCCGACTCGTCGGCGAGCACCGTCCAGCCCTGGTCGCGGCAGTGCCGGAGGAACTCGCGCTGGGGCCGACGCTCACGCTCGTCCTCGACCACGCCGAGCACAGCGATGCCGGGTACGGGTTCACCGACGATCGTAAAATCGCGGTAGCCGACGTCGGCGTAAATGGCCTCGACCTCGGGGTCAGGGAGGTCACCTTGGATCATCACGAGACTCATTTGCATCGCGTTCGCCCATGGGACCACGGCTCAGGCGATCGCAGCAAAGATCCGACGCAAACACGCATGGATCAGTGTACAGCGCCCAAACGAGCAGGCGTAGCAGGCCAGGATCACCCAATTTTTGATCTCAGCCGCGAACCGGCGCTGCGTAGCGCTCGACGGCCTCCCACACGCGCAAGACGTTGCCGGAGCAGATCGCCTCGATGGCGGCCGGGCTGTAGCCGCGCTCGAGCAGGATCCGCAGCAAATTTGGATACATCGAGACGTCTTTGAGGCCCTCGGGCAGGCTGTCGCCGACGCCGTCGAAGTCCGAGCCTAGCCCGACGTGCTCGACGCCGACGAGCTCGACGACGTGATCGATGTGATCGGCGACGAGCGAGACGTCGACCCGCGGCATCGGGTGGCTCGCTTGGACCTGCGCGATGATCAGCGCGCCCTCGGGGGTGTCACGCTCGACGCCTCGCTCGCCGAGCAGCGCCGCGATCTCGGCGCGCGCTTGGGCCTCGGCGGTCCGGTAGGCCTCGCTGATGAACGCGCCGCCGAAGTTGATCTGGATGACGCCGCCAGCGTTGGCGAGCGCGACGATCATCTCGTCGCTCATGTTGCGCTCGAAGCCCGGCGTGAACGCCCGGCACGACGAGTGCGAGGCGATGACCGGGACCGCGCTGAGCTCGATGACCTGCCAAAAGCTGTCGTCGGACACGTGCGCGACGTCGACCATGATCCCCTGGCGGTTCATCTCGACCACGACCTCGCGGCCAAACTCGCTCAGGCCCCCGTGGGTCCGGCGATCGTCGTAGGACGAGTCGCAGATGTGGTTGTCGCGGCTATGCGTCAAGGTGATGTAGCGGATGCCACGCTCGTAGAAGTGCCGCACGTTGCCGAGCTCGCCCTCGATCGGCGCGCCGTTCTCCATGCCCATGGGCAACGAGATCAGCCCGCGCTCGAAATTTTCACGGACCTGCGCGGGGGTCCCGGCGAGGGCGAATTTATCGCCGTGATCGGCCACCAGGCGATGCACGAAGTCGATGTTTTGCTCGGCGAAGGCCTTGCTAGCCCCGGGCTCGGCCGCGTAGCTAGCCGGGGTGTAGATCGACATGAACGGCGCATCGAGGCCCCCGGCCCGGGCCCGCTCGTAGTCGAAGTCGCCGTCGTCGGTGCGGCCTTCGATCGGCGGCGCGTCGGCGCCAGCGCGCACGGCCCCGATCACGCGCATCGGCACGTCGATGTGGCCGTCGAGGATGATGATGCGCTGCGCGAGGGCCTGGGCCTGAGCCCCTCGATCTGGGCCCAGATCGGCCGCTAACTCGGTGTCCGCGGCGGCCGGACCCGGCGCCTTCGCGGCAGGCCCAACCGCGCACGCGAGCGTCGTCGTCGCCAGACCGAGGACCAGGGCGTACGCGAGCAGGCGCATGGCCGGCACTGTCGCACGGCGATCAGCGCCGCGACCAGGCGCCGCCGGCCAAGCGCCGCGACGGGCTCGGCGCCTCGGCGCGCGCGCTTGCTCTACAATCCCCGCAGCGTGGACCTGCTCAGCAACCCTCACCTGCGCACGCAGCTTCATCGACTCCAGCATTGGTTGGTCCCAACGGAGGCTGAGCACGATCCCTCCCCGGGTCGCCGGATCTGGCTGCTGCTCGCCTACACCCTCCGGCGGTGGATGTTCACCGACCGCTGCTCGTCGTTGGCCTCGAGCCTCGCGCTGCAGACCTTGCTCTCGGTCGTGCCGACCATCGGCGTGGTCCTGTTCTTCATCGGCCGGCTCGACCCAACCTTCGGGACCGAGTTCATCTCCAAGATCTTCTACGCGATCGGGCCCGAGACCACCCGCGCCGGCGAGCTCGCCGAGGCGCTCATCGCCCTCGCCGGCGGGGTCAACATCCAAGAGCTCGGCCGCTGGGGCCTGCTGATCGTGGTCGTGCTCGCGTTCTTGCTGTTCTCGACCCTCGAAAAGACGGTCAACGAGATCTGGCGGGTCTCCCGGACCCGCCCGGTCATCGCCAAGTTCACGATGTTCTACACGCTCGCGAGCCTCGGCCCGATCGTGGTGTTCTACAGCCTCGCGCAGCCCGTGCTCGCCCGGATCGGCGCCCTCGCGATCACGCCGATCGTCACCAGCAGCCTCGGCCTGATCCTGCTCAACCGGTTCTTGCCCAATCAAACCGTGCGCTGGCGAGCCGCGGTGATCGGCGGGCTGCTCTCGGCGGCGCTGTTGGAGTTCGGCAAGATCGCGTTTGGCCAATACCTGACCCTGGTCGCGATGCACACCTACCAGGGGATCTACGGCTCGCTCGCAATCTTGCCGGTGTTCGTGGTCTGGGCCTACCTGAGCTGGATGATCGTGCTGCTCGGCGCCGAGATCACCTTCGTCGTCCACCACGTGACCTCGGTCGCGCACGAGGGCTACGTCGAGCCGAGCTACCGGGTCCAGCGCCGGCTGCTGCCGTCACCGGGGCGGACCGCGGCGCGGGTGCTGCTCGCGATCGCGGACAACTTCGATCGCCGCGGCGAGCCCGGGGCCGCGGCGGCGCGCGTGCCAGCGGACCCCAACGCGCTCGCCGGCGGCAGCGTCGGGCTGACCGTCGACGGGCTCAACGAGCGCTTTGACATCGGCCTCGCGCCGATCGTCGCGATCACCGATCAGCTCGAAGCGACCGGCTTCCTGGTCCCGATCGGCAACGACCAGGGCTACGTCCCCGGCCGGCCGCTCGAGCAGATCAACCTGATCGAGATCATCCATATGTTCGACGGCGGCGACATGACGGCGGTCCGGGCCGACGCCCTCGCCGAGCTGTTCGAGGAGCTCGACGAGGTCGTCGGCCGCAAGATCGGTGACATCACGTTCCGCGATCTCGTCGACGTCGAGCGGGCCCGGCGAGAAGGGCGGCCGGTCGAGCCCCGACGAAGCCGGCGGCTCGCGACCCGGACCCAATTCGATGCCCAGCCCCCGAGCGGTTAATCGGCCCGGCGGGAGCCGCGACCCTCGATGAGGTCGGTTCCTCGCTATGTGGGCACTTTGGCTCCAACGCAGCTCACAACGGCGCGAAGTGCCAAGCCCGCGTCAATCCATGATCATGGCGTAGGCATTAAAACACTCGCGCTCATGGCCATTGGCGCTGCTACAAATCGCCGTAGTCTAGGGACTATGGAACATCAAACTTTGGCTTATATGCCGATGCTGCTCGGGCTCGTGTCACTCGCGCTAGTCCCGGCCTGCGCCGACGACGGCGCCGCCTCGGGTTATGGCTACACCAGCGCCAATGCCGATCAGGGCGACGAGTCCGGCGCGTCGGCGGGCGACGACCATACTGGAGACGCTGGCGGCGGCGGCGAGGCCAGCGACGGCGAGGCCGGCGACGCTGAGGCCGGCGAGTCCGGCGAGGGCGAGGACGACGAGGGCGCCGACCACGGCGAAGCCGGCGACGATAGCGGTCACACCGGCGACGGCGACGGCGACGATCCAGGCGTCTCCTGTGAAGAATTCATCAGCAATGTAGCCCCGGTCCCGCCCGAGGTCATGTTCTTGCTCGACCGGTCCGGCTCGATGATGGGCACCGGATTCGACGCCAATGCTCCTGGCAAGACCCGTTGGCACGCGCTCCACCAGGCGGTCGAGTCCGTCGTCGGTGGCGGCGCCGACTCGCATATCGCGTTTGGAGCGAAGACCTTCTCGACCAAGGGCGAGGGCGCGTGCGGGGTCTCGTCGACCCCCGATGTGCCGATCGGCCTCGATCACGCCGCGATCCTGCTCGCGTCGATCCCCGGGCCGCTCGAGGTCGTCACCGGCGGGACCCCGACCAACCTCGCCCTCGCTCACACCATGGCGCACATGGCAAGCTACGAGAGCGACGCTGAGAAGTTCATCTTTTTGATCACCGACGGCCGAATCGGCTGCGTCGACGATGACGCCCAAGCGACCGCGGACGCCGTCGCCGTGCTCGACGACGGCGTCGCCGCCCACGGCATCAAGACTTACGTGGTCGGCGTCGCGCCCCTGGCCAACGCGTCGTTCCTCGCGCAGCTCAACGCGATGGCCGTCGCTGGCGGCGCGCCCAAGCCCGGCGACGAGAAATTCTACCGGGCCGACGACGCCGACGCGCTCGCGCTCGCGCTCGCTGAGGCCGTCGAGCAGAGCAACGCCAACAGCTGCTTGCTCAACCTCCAAGCGCCGCCGCCGTTTCCCCTGTTCACCAAGGTCGTCATCGACGGGACCGCCTACGGCCTAGTCGACGACTGCGACTCGGAGAACGGGTTCATCTACACCAACCCCGAGCTGACGCAGATCCGCATGTGCGGCCTCGGCTGCGCGGCGATGGTCGAATTCCAGGGGGGCCAGGTGCACTATTTCTGCATGCCTGGCTAAGCAGTGCTAGAGCGCCGATCAGGCGGCGGTGAAGTCCTCGATCACGCGATGGCCACGGTCGAGCACGACCGCCCGGCCGTCCTCCCAATCGCTGACCCCCGCGACGAACACGAAGTCGAGCCCGAAGCTCTCGGCGAGCTGCATGTCGAGCTCGGCGTCGCCAAAGTAGATGCCCCCGGGCAGCAGCTCGCCCTCGCTGCGCAGGCGATCGAGGTGCTCGCGCTTGGGCGTGGGGCTGCCGTGGATGCCGGTCATGAACGCCGCGAGGCCGCGGAGCTCGAGGGCTTCGCGGACCTCGGCCTGGTCGCCGCCCGAGACCACGTGAATCGCAATGTTGCGGTCGCGCATGGCGACGAGCAGCTCGCGGACGCCGACGACCTCGGGGCAGGTTCGCAAGCCGGCGCGGGCGGCCTCGGCGAAGCGCTCGAGCGCCTCGGCGGTCGCGGCGTCGGGGTCCTCGACGGCCACCAACTCGCGATAGAACCGGGCGAGCTTGGCGTAGCGCGAGACCCCGCCGGTCCGCCGGTGCTCGGCGATGAACGCGTCGACCACGAGCGGATCCTCGTCGGCGAGCGCGGCTCGAAACGCGGCGATCTTGACCGGGTTGGAGTCGAGGATGACGCCGTCGCAGTCGAAGATCGCGCAGGAGTAACCCTGGACCAAGGCCTGAACTACAGCAGGATCAGCGGCCATCAAACGGCGTCCGAGGTGCTCGAGAAGTTGAAGTCCTTGACGACCATCGGCGGGACGACCATGACCCGGCCGCCGCGGGTGTAGACCCGCTGCGGGCGACCGAGCGCGAGCACGTTTTGGAGCATGTTCACGGGGCTGTCGTTGTAGCGGAAGTTCTTGACCGCGGCGGTGATCTTGCCTCGTTCGACCAAAAACGTCCCGTCACGGGTCAGCCCGGTCGCCAGGATCGTGCGCGGATCGAGGGTTCGGTTGTACCAAAACCGGGTCACCAGCACGCCGCGGTCGACGGCGCCGACGAGCTCGAGCAGATCGAGGTCGGCGCCCTCGAGCAGGATCGAGCTCGGCGGGGGCACCGCTGCCGTGCCGGTCTTGTCGGCCCAAAACCGCGAGCGCGTCAGCGAGCTGAGCACGCCGTCGCGGATCCAATCGACGATCTTGTGGGCTTGGCCGTCGGCGGTGAACGGCGCCGAGGGGTGCTGCTTGTCGGCGGGGTTCGAGCGCAAGTTGATGCTGGTGTGGAACAGCTCCTCGCCGAGCCGGGCGCCGCCGTCGGGGCGCGAGAACCAGCTGCGGCCTTCGTCGGCGGCGCGAGCGTCGAGGGCGTCGACGAGGAACTCGAGCAGCTCGGCGACGGCCTGGGGCTCGAGGATCACCACCTGCTTGCCAGGCGCGAGGGCTTGGGGCGCCGCCGAGAGCTCGGCCTTCTCGGCGGCGAGCTCGGTGAGCGCCCCGCCGTCGATGGCCTTGCCGCGGTGCGACTCGGCCCCGGCCCAGCCGCTGCCGGTTTGATCGCGGGTCCGGGCGGTGACCGTGAGCGCGGCCGCGGTGCTCGGGTGATAGGCGAAGGCGCCCGCGCTGGTCGCGACGGCGAAGCTCTGCTCGCGATGCTCGAGGTAGCCGGCGAGCTCGACGTCGGCTCGAGCGGCGGCCGCGATCGCACGGCCCGCGATCGCGGCCCGCTGGGCCGCGTCGAGCTTGGCCGTGGCCGGATCGTGGCCAGCCACCTCCAGGTACGCGCCCTTGCCCACGGGCGGCTGGTGCTCGGGGTTGACGGGGCTCAGCGCCGCGAGCTCCTCGGCCTCGACCATCAAGGCCGCGAGCGAGGCTTTGTCGGTCTGGTTGCCGGTGACCGTCGCCGAGCGCCCCTGGATGGTGGCGCTGACGCTGACCTCCACGGTCTCGACGCTGCCCTCGGTGGTCGGCTGGGTTTGGGCGAAGCGGAGGTTGCCGGTCTGCCGGTGGCGGACGCTGACGATGACCTCGGGGGCCATGGCCGCGCCGAGCACCGCGCTGGTGATCGCCTTGGCTTCACGCTCGGTGATGGTCGCCATTACTTGGCTCCTTTGCTGGGCTTGCCTGCGGTGCTGACCACGTTGACCTTGAAGCGCCCCGGCGGGCAGCCGTGGCTGACCGCGTTGCTCTGGCTGGGCTCGCCCTTACCGTCGCTGAAGCTCCCGCCCAAGCGGTAGCTCCCGACCCCGCCGAGCATGTCGCACGAGCGCCAAAACTCGACGGTGTTGGCCTGGTAGGCGACGTCGCGCAGCGGGCGGGCGAGCCGGCCGTTCTTGATCTCCCAGAAGAACTGGCCGGAGAACTGAAAATTGTAGCGCTGCTGATCGATGGACCAGCTCCCGCGCCCGGTGATCAAGATGCCGTCCTCGGTCGCGTTGATCAGATCTTCGCGGGTGTAGCCCTCGGGCCCCGGTTGGAGCGAGACGTTGGGCATGCGCTGAAACGGGACGCTGGCGTAGGAGTCGGCGTAGCTGCACGCGTGGCCGGCCTTGTCGCCGGTCTTGGCGCGGATCCAATGGGCTTGATCGCGGGTGGTCTGCCAGTCGACGAGCACCCCGTTTTCAACCAGCTTCCAGCGCTCGGTCCCGACCCCGTCGTCGTCCCAAGCGCAGGTCGCGAGGCCGCCGGGCTGGGTTCGATCGGCGACGAAATTAATCATCTCGTTGCCGAGCTCGAGCGCGCCGGTCTGGCGCGGATCGATGAAGCTGGTCCCGGCGTAGTTGGCCTCGAGCCCGAGCGCGCGGTCGAGCTCGGTGGGGTGGCCGATGCTCTCGTGGATCGTCAGCCACAAGTTGGAAGGATCGAGGATCACCGTGCGCTCGCCGGGCTCGACCGGGGCCGCGTGGAGCTTGCGGACGGCGTCCTCACCGATCTGCGGGGCGTCGTCGACGAGCTTGGCGTCCTCGAGGTGCTCCCAACCCGCGAGCATCGGGGCGATCTCGTGATCGCGGCTGGCGAACTGGCCGCGCCGGCGATCGACCGCGGTCGCGGTCAGGCTCGGGCGGATCCGAACCAAGAGCTGGTGGATGCGCGCGCCCTCGCTGCTGAGCAGCAGCTTCTCTTCGCGCTGGGTCTCGACCCCGGCCGCGCTGTGATCGACCCCCGCGACCGCGAGCGCGGCTTGGCTCGCGCGGATCAGCAGCTCGGCCTTGTCCTGGGGCGTGATCGTCCACGGGTCGATGGTGTGCGGCGAGACCCAGCTGCCGACGATCGCCGCGAGCGGGGCGAGCTCGACGGGCTCGCGCCGCAGCCCGGCGTTGATCTTGGCGGCCGCGACCGCCCGCTTGGCGGCGTCCTCGACCGATCGCGGATCGAGGCGCGGGGTCGCGGCGAAGCCCCAGGCGCCGCCCGCGATGACCCGGATGCCCAGGCCGTACTCGCTCGAGCGCTGGACACCGCGGATGTGATCATCGCTCACCGCGATCCGCTCGCGCTGCCACGCGACCAAGCGCGCGTCGGCGTAGCTCGCCCCCGCTCGAGTGGCGGCGGCCAGCGCCCGGGCGGCGAGGGCTTCGTCGGCCAGCAGCGGGCTCCCGGCTAGGAGCTGAAGATCGCCGCTGGCCGGCGCCTTGACCGGCGCGCGCTGGCGGCTCCCGGGCGGATCGGCCCGCGCCACCAGCGGCCAACAAACCCCCGCGCCCGCGACCGCGCCGGTCGTGCGCAGGAACCCTCGTCGAGAGGTCGACATCGGCCGCATGATAACCGCATCGGATATCACGCGCGCCGCGGGATTTAGGGCCCGCGCCAACCATGAAACACTGGCCCGCGACCACCGTATCCGAGCCCAGCCCGCCCCGGGCTCCCCGCGCGCGATCGATCGAGACCCCATGACCCGACACTCCACTTTGCTGCTCGCCACCTTGTTGCTCGGCATCACCGCTTGCGACAAGACTGAACCCACCGCCGACGCCAAGACTGAAGCCAAGACTGATCAGCGGACCGTAGCCAGCGGCCTCGATCTCGACATGCGCTTCGCGGCCTTCAACATCATCAACTGCGAGTCCGGCGATCAGTACTGCCAGGTCTGCAAGTACGGCCCGAGCCCCAAGATCATGGCCGTCGGCACCATCGACGACGAGGCCTTCAAGCAGGATCTCAAGGACCTCGACGCGCTCGTCAAGAAGTACGGCGACGACAAGCTCAAGGTCTTCGCGGTCATCGCCTCGGCCCACGACGGCGCCCTGGTGACCCCCACGAGCGGCGACAAGGACCAGCTCCAAGCGGCGGCCAAGGCCCTCAAAGAGGAGCTCGGCCTGAGCTTCCCGGTCGTGCTCCCGGCCGCCAAGGGCGACGCCCAAAACGGCATCTTCGAGGACCACTACCAGGTCAAGCTCAGCCGCACGATCATGTTCGCCGACGGCCAAAACAAGGTGAAGTACAGCGAGGTCGCGCCGGCTGACAAAGCCAGCTTGGACGCCGCGATCAAAGCCGCGCTCGGCTGAGGCTGGGGGGGCTTGGCGGATCGACGGCGACCCTGCTAGACCCACGCCATGCCCGAGTTCCTCAGGTGGTTGGGAAGCCGCGAGCTGCTGGTCGGTGGCGCGGCCCTCGGTTTGGTAGTTGGGCTCGGCTGGGTCTGCGAAGCCAGGGTTTGCGAGGCCTTTTTAGGTGGCCCAGCGTCGGTCGCTGCGCGCGACGCCGCGCTCGTGGACTACGCGGCGGTCCGCTGCGAGGCCGGACGCTGCGAGTCCCTCGAGCTGGTCTCGCACATGGGCTGCCGGGCCAAGGTCCGCGTGCTCGAGCTGCGCTTTGACGCCTACGGCGACAAGATCGGGCTGTTCCGCGCCGATGAGGGCCTGGAGTTTAGCCCGATGCTCGACCGCTGGCGCCTGCGTGAGACCCTCGAGGTCAAGCAGATCCTTGGACTGCCGGGCTACTGATCCTCGCGGGCGCGGGCCTCGAGCGCCAGCTGCTTGGCGGTCACGCCGTTGACCACGACGCCGCGCTCGATCGGCGGGCGGGCGTCGACGAGATCGGCGGGCCAACGGGTGCCGTCGTCGGCTTTGGCCCCGCGCAGGTCGACGTCGGTCAAGCTCGCGCCCGACAGATCGACCCCGCGCAGGTCGACCCCGCGCAGGTCGGCCTTGTCGAAGCGAGCGCCGTCGAGGGTCGCGCCGACGAAGCTCGAGCCGCGCAGATCGGCCTCACGCAGATCGGCGCGGCTCAGATCAGCCTCGCCCAAGTCGGCCCAGCGCAGGCGCAGGCCGACCGCGGAGGCGTCGCGCAAGCTGACGCCGCGGACCTTCGCGTGATCGAGGATCGCGCCGTCGAGCGTCGCCTCGCTGAAGTCGACCTCGCGCAGATCGGCCTTGCCCAGCTTGGTCTGCCGCAGATCGGCGCTGATCAGGGTCGCGTTACGCAGGTTCGCCTTGCCAAGGTCGAGGGCCGAGAGATCGACGCCGCGCAGGTCCGCGCCCTGACGATCGACCTCGAGCAGCACGAGCCTGGCGACCCGCCCGGCCGCCTTGGCCCGGTTCCAGGCCTCGACGCCCGCCGCCGCCCGCGGCAGCTCGCTGGGCGCGACCTCGACCGCCAAACGCTCGGGTTCGGAGCTGCTGCGGCACGCACCCAGGCCGAACACGAGCGTGAACAC
>Ga0114946_10000913_pt1 | contig 20343 bp, 20 predicted proteins | sample WalLakDeSediment_FD_88676 | JGI IMG/M metagenome (GOLD analysis project Ga0114946, IMG submission 88676) | Lake sediment microbial communities from Walker lake, Nevada to study Microbial Dark Matter (Phase II) - Walker Lake 11/02/13 Deep Sediment | ecosystem: Environmental > Aquatic >...
GCGGGATCGACGTCGGCGAGCACGTCGGCGAGGTCGGCGTCGGTCACCGAGGGTCGGATCTCGTCGGCCACCACCACGTCGGTCCCTTCGCGGCGCTCCACCTCGGTCCGGCTCGGCGCACCCGTCGCCGGGTCGAAGCAGAAGTGGGCCCGGGTGCCGTAGGGCGGCGCGGCCAGGGCGCGGGCCAGGCGCAGGCGGAAGCACGGACCGTCGGCGGCCACCCGGTAGAGGGGTGCGGGGCCGCTCACATAGCCACGCAGCTGCTCCACCTCGGCGACGACCTCGGACTCGGCGTCGCCGACCGCTGGCGTGCGCTGGCAGCGGACCTGGTCGTCGGGCGTCGGATCGCACACGATCCGCTCGCCGCCGATCCGCCCGGTCACCGACCCGCCCTGGGCCGCGAGGCGGTCCGGGGGACGTTGCACCACCACCGATCGGGCCTCCAGCTCGCGGCCGTCGGTCGTCGTGCGGGTGAAGGTCGAGACCACCACGAAGGTGCCCCGCCGGCTCCGCTCCCACGCCTCGACGAAGTCCTCCGCCGCGGCAGCCGACTCCACCGGCTCGACCGCGTCGGGGTCGAGCACGAACGACGGCGGCGGGTCGTCGGCGTCCGACGAGCTGCGGTCGTCGAGCAGGAGGCCGGCGCCGACCCCGATCACGGTGCCGACGATCAGCCCGCCGGCGACGAGCCAGACCAGCGCCGGCACCGGACGCCGGCGCACTGGCTCCTCGTCCATCGGCGGGAGAGTATCGGGCGACACCGGGCTCCCGGCCGCGCGATCCTGGGCACCCGGGGCGTGACCCGAGGGGACACGAGCCGACACGAGGGGGAGACACCGTGGCGTTCCATCACGTGGCCGTGCCCACGAGGGATCTCGAGGGGACACACCGCTTCTACACCGAGGTCATGGGCTTCGAGCTGGTGAAGGCGGTGGTGGCGCCCACCGAGCACGCCGGCGGCTGGAGCAAGCACCTCTTCTACGACACCGGTGGCAACGGCCTGATCGCGTTCTGGGACCTGCACGACCCCGAGCTCGGTGACGACTGGCGCACCGCGATGTCCACCGGTCTCGGGCTCCCGGCCTGGGTGGCCCACCTCGCCTTCCACGCCGCCGACCTCGACGACCTGGCGGCCAAGCGGGACCGCTGGCTCGACGCAGGGGTGTCGTGCATCGAGATCGACCACGACTTCTGCACCTCGATCTACACCAGTGACCCGAACGGCACGATGGTCGAGTGGTGCGCCGACACCGCGCCCTACACCGAGGCCGACCGCGCCGAGGCCCTCCGCATCCTGGCCGACCCCGCGCCCGAGGTCATCCCCGCGCCGACGCCGGTGATCCACCGCGGCCGGAGGCCGGCGCCGGTCGCCGGCGCGTGACCGACCCGGCCCCACCGGGCCTCGCCGCGCCCGCCGCCGGGCTCACCCATCGCCAGACGATGGCGATCTTCGTCGCCCTGCTCATGGGGCTGTTCCTGGCCGCGGTCGACGGCACCATCGTCTCCATCGCACTGCCCACGTTCGTCGGCGACCTCGGCGGCATCGAGTAGCTCTCGTGGGTGGTCACCGCGTACCTCCTGACCTCGACCGCGGCCACCCCCCTGTTCGGCAAGCTCAGCGACATCTACGGCCGGCGCCTGCTCTTCCAGATCGCCATCGCCGTCTTCCTCGTCGGCTCGGTCCTGTGCGGGCTGGCCGGCACCATGGGCCAGCTGATCGCCTTCCGCGGCCTGCAGGGCATCGGCGGCGGCGGGCTCATGGCCCTCGCCTTCACGATCCTCGGCGACATCCTCTCGCCGCGCGAGCGGGGCCGGTACATGGGCTACTTCTCGGCCGTGTTCGCCGCTGCGGGCGTGGCCGGCCCGCTCGCCGGCGGGTTCTTCGTCGACAACCTCACCTGGCCGTGGATCTTCTTCGTGAACGTCCCGTTCGGCGTGCTGGCCTTCGCGGTCGTGTCGGCGGTGCTGCGTCTCCCACCGACCGAGCGTCAGCCGTCGATCGACTGGCTGGGCGCCACGCTGATGGTCGCCTCGGTCAGCTCGCTGCTCCTGTTCACCGTGCTCGGCGGCAGCACCCACCCCTGGACGTCGGCCGCGTCGCTCGCGCTGCTCGGGCTCGCCGTGGCCAGCGGGTTCGCCTTCGTCGCCGTCGAGCGGCGGGCCCGCGAACCGATCCTGCCCCTCCACCTGTTCGCCAACGCCGTGTTCCGCGTGAACGCCACGATCAGCCTGCTCAGCGGCGCCGCCATGATCTCCGCGATCGTGTTCCTCCCCCTGTTCCTGCAGGGGGTGGCCGGCACCTCGGCCACCAACTCGGGCCTGCTGCTCGCCCCGATGATGGTGGGCGTCACGGTGTCGTCCACCCTCACGGGACGCATGATCAGCCGCACCGGGCGCTACCGCCCCCAGATGATCGTGGGGGCCACGATGTCGCTCGTCGCCGGCATCCCGCTCGTGTGGATCTCGGCCGACACCGGCCCGCTCGCCATCGCCACGGTCATGGTCGGCCTCGGCCTCGGCCTCGGCACGGTGATGCCGGTGCTGAACCTGTCCACCCAGAACGCGGTCGACTTCGCCGACCTCGGCGCAGCCACGTCAGCGGTGACGTTCAGCCGGAGCCTCGGCAGCTCCATCGGCGTCGCCGCCCTCGGCGCGGTGCTCACGGCCCGGCTGGCCTCGGGCCTCGACGACGTCGCCACCCGCGTCCCCATCCCCGACGGGCTCGACGTCCAGCGGCTGGCCGACAGCCCCCAGGCCATCCAGGCGCTGGCCGAGCCCCTCCGCACCGAGGTCGGCTCGGCGCTCGCCGATGCCATCGGCACCGTGTACCTGCTGGCGGTGCCGATGCTCGTCGTCGTGGCCGTGCTGGCCTGGGCCCTCCCCGAGCTCCCGCTCCGCACGGAGGCGCACGTGAGCCGGGCGCCGGCGTCGCCGTCGGTCCCCGAGACCGAGCCGACCCCCGCGGTCGGCGCCTGACCGCGACCGTTGGTCAGCTGAGCTTGAGGAAGAGGCGCTCGAGCTCGTCGATGTCGAGCCCGCCCGAGTCGTCCGGGGCGGGATCGGTGGCGCAGTAGCGCATGCCCGCGGCCACCAGGCGGTAGCCGACGCGGTCGAGCGCGGCCTTGGCCGCCGAGAGCTGGGTGACCACGGCCTGGCAGTCCTGGCCCTCGTCGAGCATCCGTTGCAGGCCCCGGATCTGCCCCTCGAGCCGGCGCAGGCGCAGCTGGACGTCCTCGGTCACCTCGTCGGGGAACTTCACGCTGGCCTCCTCGCACCGGACCCCGCCAGGGTACCCCTACCGGTACACGTGATCACAGCGCCCTCGGCAGGATCACCGGGTCGTCGCCCGACGCCACCCGGTCGGCCTCGTCGCCCGGAACCGGGTGGCGGAGCAGGAAGCCCTGGGCCAGCGGGCACCCGAGCTGGCGGAGCGCAGCCAGCTCCTGCGCGGTCTCGACCCCCTCGGCCACCACGGTCGCGCCGAGCTGGCGCCCGAGGGCGATCACCGCGCCGACGATGGCGCGATCCACGCCGTCGGGGTCGTCGAGCCCGGCCACGAAGCTGCGGTCGACCTTGAGCACGTCGATGTCGGCGAACCGCCGGACGTAGTCGAACGAGGCGTGACCGGTCCCGAAGTCGTCGATCGCCAGGCGCACCCCGAGGCGGGTCACGCCGGCCAGCACCGAGCGCGGCACCGCGTCGGGACGGGCCAGCGCGGTCTCGGTGATCTCCAGCCACAGCCGCTCGGGCGCGAGCCCGGACCGCTCGAGGGCACCGGCCAGCTCGTCGGGGAAACCGTCGTCGAGCTGACGCACCGAGACGTTCACCGACACCCAGAGCGGCGCGGGCCACGCCGCGGCCCGTCGGCACGCCGCCTCCAGCACCTGGCGACCCAGCACCCGGATGAGCCCGGTCTCCTCGGCCACCGGGACCAGCTCATCCGGCGGGATCTCCACGCCGTCGTCGCGGCTCCACCGGGCCAACGCCTCGAAACCGGCCAACCGACCGGTGTCGACCTCGACCACCGGCTGGTAGCGGACCGTGATCGCGCCCTCGTCGAGGGCCCGGCGCAGATCGCCCTCGATGGCCAGTCGACGGGCCACCCGCAACCCGTGGCTCGACTCGAACACCACGTGGGTGTCGCGTCCCCGGTTCTTGGCCTCGTACATGGCCACGTCGGCATCGCGCACCAGCGCCTCGGGCTCGACGGGGAGCCCGCTCGAGCACCGGATCCCGATGCTCGCGGTGACCACGACCTGGGTGCCGTCGAGGTCGATCGGGACCACGAGCGCGGCGTGGAGGCGCTCGGCCACGGCGATGGCCGCGGCCTCGTCGGGCACGTCGAGGCACAGCACGACGAACTCGTCGCCCCCGAACCGACCGACGACGTCGTTCGGGCGGACCGCGGACCGGAACCGCTGCGCCACCTGCTCGAGCATCCGGTCCCCCACGGCGTGTCCGAGGCTGTCGTTCACCACCTTGAACCGGTCGAGGTCGGCGAACAGGACGGCGATCCCGCGGTCACCGGCGCGGGGATCGCCCAGGGCCCACTCGATCCGCTCGAGCAGCGCGGCCCGGTTGGGCAGCCCGGTGAGCGCATCGTGGAGGGCGCGGTGCGCCAGCGTGGCCTCGAGCTCGTGGCGCTCGATGGCGATCGCGGCCAGCGCGGTGAGCCGCTCGAGGACGGCCTGCTCCACCTCGTCGGGACCGCGCGGCTCGGGGTGGAACACGGCCAGCGCGCCGAGCACCCGGGCCTCGGCGGGATCGATGATCGAGCGCATCCAGCACACGCCGAAGCCGAGCCGCTCGGTGATCGCTCGCACCTCGGACCAGCCCGAGTCGGCGACCAGGTCCTCGACGATCATGGCGCGGCCGCCCAGGGTGCCCAGGCGGAGGGCGGCGGGCGTGTCGGGCGGCATCTCGTCGAGGGCCCGCACCAGCGTCGGATCGAGCGTCGGGGCGTGGCGGTGACGGATCCACCCGTCGGGCTCGCGGACCCCGAACGACACCGCGGCGCCGTCGATCCGGCGCTCGATCATGGTGGCCAGCCAGCGCAGCGTCTCGGTGAGGGGGAGGCCCCGGGCCATGGACTCGAGCAGCGCGGCCTGCTCGGCGAGGAGCTCCTCGGCCCGCCACTGCTCGGTGACGTCGATGGCGTGCACCACCACCCCGGCCACCGTCGGATCGCCGAGCAGGTTGGCCGCGTGCACGGACAGGTGGCGGACCGCGCCATCGGCCCGGCGGATCCGCAGCGCGGCCGGCCGGCCGCGCGGGTGCTCCAGCAACCGGCGCACGCCGGTGTCGACATCGTCGTCGCGGTCGGCCTCCACGACGAGGTCGAGCCAGCACCGCCCGAGGAGGTCGTCGGGCGCCACGCCGAGCACGGCGCTCGCCGCCGGGTTGGCGTAGGAGACGACGCCGTGCTGGTCGGTGACGAGGACGAGCTCGCGACCCCGGCGGACCAGGGCGTCGGCCCGTGCCTCGCGCCGCCGCTGATCCTCGGTCCGGCCCGGGCTCGCAGTGATGTCGCGCACACCCAGGACCATGGCGGCCAGCTCCGGGTCGGCGAGCGCGTTGGTGAGCACCAGCTCGAGCTCGCCGACCGAGCCGTCGGGGTGCTCGACGGTGATCTCGATGGGCCCGTGCCGGCCCGGCGTGCCGACGGCGCCGTCGAACCAGACCTGGAGCAGCGCGCGGTGCTCCCGCTCGGTGAACAGGTCGGGGGCGGGGGTCCCCCGCCGGGCGTCGCGGTCCCAGCCCATCAGCTCGCCCGCGCCGGGGCTGATCCACGCGATCCGGGCCGCGGCGTCGGTGAGCACGAACCCCTCGGTCGCCACCTCCACCAGGCGACGGAGGCGCGAGTCGGCGATGGGCGCCAGGTCGGGCGCTCCCGGCTCCTCCCCCGCCGTCGGGCTCACGGTGGTCCGTAGCGGAGCCCGTCGAAGCCGGGCCCGGGCTCGAGGCGGGCCGGGCCGGCGGCCCGGGGGACGAGCGCGGTGGATCCGGCGGCGAGCGCGAGGGAACCGAGGTGCGCGGTGCCGGCGACGACGTGGACGGCCACCCACGACCCCCCGGGGTCGAGCGGGGTGGCCGCGGTGGGGGGGCACCGGTCGATGACGAAGTGGTCGCACGCGACGAGCCGGACCGGATCGGACGACGGGGCCCGGGGCAGGCCGGGGGTCGGGGTCGGGGTCGGAGTGAGGGTGGCGCACGCGAGCCCGGCCTCGAGGTGCAGCTCGCGCCCCTCGCGGCCCCAGTCGAAGAGCCGGTAGGTGATGTCGGACGACTGCTGGAGCTCGAACAGCGCGAGGCCGCCGCCGATGGCGTGGATGGTGCCGGCGGGCACGAAGACCGCCTGCCCCACCGTGAGCTCCACGAACTGGAGCAGCTCGGGCAGCGTGCCGTCGAGCGCGGCGGCGGCCAGGGTGGCGGCCTCGGTGGGAGCGGCCACGCCGAGCCAGACGCCGGCCCCGGGGGCCGCGCCGAGCACGACCCAGGCCTCGGTCTTGGCGTGACCGGCGCCGGTGTCGGGGCCCTCGGCCGGGTGCACCTGCACCGACAGCGGCCCCGCGCAGTCGAGCCGCTTGGCCAGCAGCTGCACCGGACCGCCGACGTCGTCGGGTGCCTCGGCGACGAGCTCGGCCAGCGTGCGCCCCCGATGGGGCCCGGAGGCGACGACCGACGGGCCGGCCGGGTGGGTGGACAGGTCCCACGCCTCGCCGATCCCCGCGCCGAGGCCCGCGCCGCCCCACGGCTTGGGGACCAGCGCGGGGGCGAGCAGCAGCGGCTCGGTCAGGAGGGCCATCGCGCCAGGCTAGAGCGGCCTCCGCCGGCGGGCCCCGAGCACCAGCACGGCGAGGACGGCGGCGATCGCCAGCACCGCAGCCGCCCGAGGGCCGGCCCCACCGGGGGCCCCGCCCGCCGCCACGGCGACGGTCCCCCCGACGGCCACCGTGGCCAGCACCAGCGCGATCTGGTCGCGGACGCGCCCGGCGGTCACACCGGGCTCGGGCGCGACGGGCATCCGCGCCCCGAGCGACGCCGCGGCCCGGTCGACGCAGGTCCACGCGCCGACGGCGACGGCGACGGTCCCGATCCCGAGCTCGGACGCCACGGCCGCGGGGATCCCGGCGACCAGCAGGACGACGGGACCGGTCACGACCAGCGCCGGCCGGCCCGCGACCAGACCGACGGCGAGCGTGGCCACACCCACGCCGGCGCCGACCGCGACGAGCCCGGCCTCCGCGGCCGGGCTCCCCGCGACCACCGCGGCGACCACCACCACGGCGGCGGCGATCGCGGCCGCCGCCGAGCCCACACCCGGTCGGGTCACCGGGCCCACCGGGCGACGGCGACGCGGGCGCCCACGAGCTCGTCGACCACCCGGGCCGCCGGGGTGTCCGGCTCCCACGCCACCACGGCGATGCCGAGCCCCCGCAGGTGGTCGCGCACCCCGGACCGCTCGAGCCGCCAGAGCCGCAGGGCCAGCTCGCCGCGCTCGCCCGGCCCGGCCCGCACGTGACCGAGCGGCGACGGCTCGACCACGACCAGGTCGGCGCCCCGGGCCCGCAGGTCGACGAGGGCGGCGATGCCCCGCGGGTCGAGCAGCGGGCTGAGGGCCACGACGAGCGCGGCGCGGGGCAGGGCCCGCACCGGCACCACGCCGACGGTCTTGTCGGCGCTGCTCGCCACCAGCTCGGTATCGAGCAGGGCGTCGACGATCCGGTGGAGCTGGGCCGTCCCGCCGGTGGGTCGCACCCAGCGGAACACCCCGCCGAGGTCGACCAGCCCCACCCGGTCGGTGGCCCCGAGGTGGCGGGTGGCGAGGGTGACGGCGAGGTCGACGGCACGACGCAGGGTGGAGTCGCGGTCGTCGCCGGTCGCGGCGAACGAGTCGAGGAAGATCACCACGTCGCCGGCCCGGTCGGGGTGGCGCTCGGTCACCCACGGCGTCCCGGTGCGCGCCGTCGCCCGCCAGTTGACGGCCCGGGCCCGGTCGCCGGGGACGAAGGGTCGGACGTCGGCGAACACCAGCCCGTCGCCCCGCTGCCGCGAGGCGTGGGCCCCGGTGACGGCCCGCGTGGTGCGCGGCGCCACCAGCGCCCGGAGCCGGTCCGGGCGCGGGTGCACCCGCGGCCCGGGGACCGTCACCGCCCGGCTGGTGCTGACCAGCCCGAGCCGATCGGTGGCCCGGGCCCGCACCAGCACCGGCGCGGCCGGGCCCCAGCGGTCGCCCCGCACGGCGACGGCCAGGGTGACCCGCTCGTCGGCGGCCAGGGCGAGGACGCGACCGGGCGTCCCGTCGGTCGGTACCAGGTCCGTCGGGAGCTCGAGCCACACGTCGACGACCGCCGGGCGGCCCGACACGGCCAGCTCGACCGTCACCTCCACCTCGTCGCCCTCCACGACGCGTGACGGCGCGACCCCGGCCCGGATCCGGACCGCCGCCGGTGCCCCACCGATCCCGCCGGCCGCGAGGGCGAGCAGGAAGGGCGCAGCCACCACGGCCGGGGCGGCCCGGCCGACCACGACCGCGACGACGACCCCGCCCACGCCCACGAGGAGGGCGGTGACGAGCCGGGTGGTGGATCGGGTCACGGCCCGGCGAGGTCGGCGGGATCGACCGTGGGCGTCGGCACCGCGGTGAGCACCTCGCGCACCACGTCGTCGCCGCCGAGGCCCCGCACCCACAGCTCGGGGCGGAGGATGAGCCGGTGGCCGAGGGCGGGCACGGCCACGCGCTGCACGTCGTCGGGCACGACGAACCCCCGTCCGGCCAGGGCCGCGACCGCCCGGGCCAGCTTGAGCAGGGCGAGCGAGCCGCGGGGGCTGGCGCCGGTCTGGACCGAGGGGGAGTCGCGGGTGGCCCGCACGAGGGCGACGGCGTACTCGAGCACCGGCTCGGCCACGTGGACGCGCTCGACCGCGCCCTGGAGGGCGAGGACGCCGTCGCGGTCGATGACCTGGTCGAGCGTCGGCTCGTCGGTGCCGCGCGCCACGCGCCGGCGGAGGATCTCCACCTCGTCGGTCGGGCTCGGGTAGCCGAGGGTGACGCGGAGGAGGAAGCGGTCCATCTGCGCCTCGGGCAGGGGCCAGGTGCCCTCGAACTCGATCGGGTTCTGGGTGGCGAGCACGAGGAACGGCTGCGGCAGCGGTCGCGTCTCGCCGTCGGTGGTCACCTGGCGCTCGGCCATGGCCTCGAGCAGGGCGGCCTGGGTCTTCGGTGGCGCTCGGTTGATCTCGTCGCCGAGCAGCAGGTTGGTGAACACCGGGCCCGGGTGGAACACGAACCGGGCCCGGGCCGGATCCCACACCGACGACCCGGTGACGTCGGACGGCATGAGGTCCGGGGTGAACTGCACCCGGGCCAGGTCGAGCCCGGTGCTGGACGCGAAGGAGCGGGCGAGGAGCGTCTTGGCCAGGCCGGGGACGTCCTCGATGAGCACGTGGCCGTCGGCCAGCCATCCGGCGAGGACGAGCTCGAGCGCGGCGCGCTTGCCGACCACGGCCCGCTCGACCTCGTCGAGGATCCGGCCCCCGACGGCGGCCACGTCGACCGGGTCGATCACGATCCCTCCAGGCGGTCGACGAGGGCGGCGACGGCGGCGAGGGGCACCCCGCCCCGGCCGTCGTGGGGCCGGTCGGGGCGCAGCCGGGCCCAGGTGGGGTCCTCGTCGACGGCGGCGGGCGCCGCGGCCACGAGCGGGGCCATCCGGGTGCCGAGCACGGTCCGGGCGGCCCGGCCGTGGTCGCGGGCCCGCAGCAGGGCGGCTTCCCACTCGAGCAGCGCGTCGGGCCGGGGCGGCGGCGCGGCGGCGCGGCGACGGGCGACGAGGGGCGCCACCGGATCCACGAGGGGCGCGACGGCGTGCAGCAGGACGCGGACGCCGACCAGTCCGACGACGAGCGCGGCGGCCACCAGCCAGGCGGTGACGGGCAGGCTCATGCCGGCACCCGCAGCCCGTCGCGCACCGCGACGAGCGCGGCCAGGGCGCGGGCCCGGTCGACGCCGTCGATCGGCTCGGTGGAGAACCGGGCCCGCTCGAAGGTCCAGGCCAGCTCCCGTGCCGCGGCCTCGCCGGCCCCCAGGTCGGCCGCCACCCGCGTGAGCCAGACGCGGGGCGTCTCCGCCGGATCACGACCGAGCCCGTGCCCGGCGAGCACCACCTCGAGGGCGGCGAAGCAGCGCAGGACCGCCCGCCGGGGGTCGGGATCGGCCCGCACCGCGTCCACCGCGTCGTCCAGCAGCTGGGCGACGGGCGGACCGACGGCGACGGGTGTCGCGGCGGCGGGCGCCGCCGGCCGCCGGGTGAGGAGCACGGCGGCACCGCCGAGGGCCGCGGTCGCGAGCAGCACCACGCCGATCGGGACGGTGCGGGTCCCTGCCGGGGGCTCCTCGGAGGGCTCCGGCGGTGCCGGCGCGCCCGTGTCGGGGGCCGGGTCGTCGAGGGCGGGCTCGTCGGCGCCGCGCGAGGCGAGGGGCCCGAGCCGCCCGGCCACGAGGATGGCGATCACGAGCCACAGGAACACCACCAGGTGCCGGCGTCGCCGTTCGGCCGGCGACGGTCGCCCGCCCCGACGCACGGCCATCATCACCGCGCCGAGCACGGCCCCGAGGACCATCCCCACGAGCAGCACCACGTCGAGCGCCGGCCCGGGGTCGGGCAGCGCGACGGCCACGTCGCCCCGCTCCCCGCCCGCCGCCGCGGCGAGGACGCCGACCGCCACCACCAGCCCGGCGACCGCGGCGACGCGCACCGGGCTCGCGAGCCAGGGGCGCTCGGCCGGCAGGGCCCGGCCCGGGGTGTGACGCACGACCTTCGTGGCGGCGAGGGTAGCGGTCGCCGCGGCCGCCGCCTCAGTCCGGCGCGGCACCGAGCGCACGCACGGCGGTCGCCGGGTCGGGGGCGCCGAGGTCGACCACGGCCCGGATCGGCCGGCCCGGTCCGGTGACCGCGGCGAGCGCCCGGCCCGGATGGCTGGTCGGACCGGGCACGTCGGCGGCGAGCACGAGGAACCGGGTGGCGGGCTGCATGGCGCTCACCACCGCGGCCCGGCCGATCGTCGACCAGAGGGCGTCGCCGCGGCGCAGGCCCGAGGCGGTCGTGGTGCGGCCGCCGACCACCGTCACGGCCCAGTCGCGCCCGTGCGGGTCGTGGCCGGCGAGGTCGGCCACCACCCCGGCACCGAGGCGGGGACCCGAGGCGTCGACCGTCCACCCCGCGTCGGCGAGGACCAGTGCCGCCACCTCCACCAGCCGTCGGCCCTCCCGCCACGCCCGCCCGAGGTCGGGCCGCGCCTTGGGGACCGGCCCGGGTCCGAGGGTGACGGCCCGGACATCGTCGCCGCGCGCCTCGATCTCGGCGGCGAGGCGCGCCCGGGCCCGCTCGACGTAGGCCGGGTCGGTGTCGTAGCCGAGCCAGCGCCGCCCGGTGCGCACCGCGGCCACCGCGGTGGACCCGGATCCCAGGAACGGGTCGAGGATGAGGTCGTCGCGGTAGGTGTACAGCTCGATGAGCCGCTGGGGCAGCGACACCGGGAACGGCGCCGGGTGGTTCACCCGGGTCGCGCTCTCCGGCGGAAGCTCCCACAGGTCGACGGTGGCATCGAGGAACTCGTCGCGGCTGATCGTCGCCTCGTGGGGCAGGCCGCGGGCGGCCCGCTCGGCGGCGGGCACGGCCCGGTCGAAGCGCTGCTTGGAGGCCACGATCACCCGCTCGGTGAGGTCGCGCAGCACCGGGTCCCCGGGGCGCTGGAACGTGCCCCAGGCGCAGTTGCCGCCCGCGGCGCGCGCCTTCTGCCACACGATCTCGCCCCGCAGCAGCAGGCCGAGGCGGTCCTGGAGGATCGTGACCACGTCGGCCGAGAGCGACCGGTAGGGCTTGCGCCCGAGGTTGGCCACGTTCACCGCGATGCGCCCGCCGGGCTCGAGCGCGGTGGCGCAGGCCCCGAACACCTCGGTCAGCAGGTCCAGGTAGGCGGCGTAGGTCCCGGGTACGCCGCCCTCGCCGAGCGCGGTCTCGTACTCCTTGCCCGCGAAGTACGGCGGCGACGTGACGACGAGGGCGACCGACCCGGGGGCGACGGTGTCGGGCCGCGCCCGCAGGTCGCCGAGCACCACCTCGTCGACGAGCGGACGGTCGTCGGGGTGCACGACGGTGGCGTCGTCGGACAGCTCCGGCGGGGTGAAGCGCTCGTAGAACGCCGAGGCGTCATGGCTCTCGCGCCGGCCGACCCCGAACGCCGAGGTCGCGGTCCGGCCCCGCCGGGCCCCCGGTCGCGTCGGGCGCTCGGTGGGCTCGGCCATGGGTCCTCCGGGATCGACGACGGCCCGGGCCGGGCCTCGGCCGAGGCTACCGAGCGGGCGCGCGTGGCGCGAGCCGGCAGAGCGACCACTACCGTCGCGGCCATGGTCGCCGCCGAGTTCCCCCTCCGGGACTGGATGGGCCTCGAGCTCGACCCGGCCACCGACGGCCGGTCCCGCGGCCACGTCGACGTGGCCGAGCTCCACCACAACCCCAACGGCGTGGCCCACGGCGCGGTGGTGTTCGCCCTGGTCGACACGGCGATGGGTTCGGCGGCCATGAGCGTCCTCGAGGCCGGCCAGGCGTGCGCCACCCTCGACATCCACCTCCGGTTCCTCCGTCCGGTGCTCGCCGGCCGGATCACCGCCGACGTGCGGGTCGTGCACCGATCCCGGCGCTTCGTCCACCTCTCGGCCGAGGTCACCGACGCCGACGACCGCCTCGTCGCCACCGCCACCGGCGCGTTCGCCGTCCTCGGCGACCCCACCTGACCCACCCGAGAGACAGCGAGGACCCGACGTGCGCTTCCGTCCCGGAGCCCGGCTCGACACCGGACAGGTCTCGGACCGCCGTGGTCGCGGCGGCGCGGCCCCGATCGCCCTGGGCGGGGGCGTCGGCGGGCTCCTCCTGCTGCTGCTCCTCGTCTTCACCGGGGGCGAGGACCCCACCGGCGGGCTCGTCCTCGGCTCGGGCCCCGGAGGTGCCGGGCAGTCGGGCCCGCCGCCGGTCGACCTGTCGTCGGAGTGCCGGACGGGCGCCGACGCCAACCAGCGCGACGACTGCCGGATCGTCGGCGTCGTGAACAGCGTGCAGGCGTACTGGGGCGACCAGCTCGACGGCTACGCCGAGGCGGTCACGGTCTTCTTCGAGGGGCAGACCCCCACGGGGTGCGGCACCGGTTCATCGGCCACCGGGCCCTTCTACTGTCCGGCCGACTCCACGATCTACATCGACCTCGGCTTCTACGACCTGCTGCGGTCGCGGTTCGGCGCCTCCGGCGGGCCCTTCGCCGAGGCCTACGTGATCGCCCACGAGTACGGCCACCACGTCCAGAACCTCACCGGCACGCTCGAGCGGGCCCGCGACCGCACGACGGGCCCCGACTCGAGCTCGGTGCGCGTCGAGCTCCAGGCCGACTGCCTGGCCGGCGCCTGGGCCGGCGGCGCGGTCGACACCGGCTACATCGAGCCCCTCACCGACGCCGACATCCGCGACGGGCTCGACGCGGCGGCGTCGATCGGCGACGACCGCATCCAGGAGGCCACCACCGGCCGGGTCGACCCCGAGTCGTTCAGCCACGGCTCTTCCGAGCAGCGCCAGCGCTGGTTCCTCGTCGGCTACGGCTCGGTCGACCCGCTCCGCGACTGCGACACCTTCGCCACCGACCAGCTCTGAGCGGCTCGCGTCCCGGCCGAGCTCAGCCCAGCTCGACCTCGACCCGCACGACCCCGGCCCGGGGCTGGCGCACCTCCACCGCGAGGACGGTGCCGGCCGGGGCCCGCACCAGCCATTCGGCCACGGCCCGGTCGGCGGTGGTGTCGTTGCGGGCCGCGAACGTGCCGATGGCGCTGCGGCGCAGCGCCCGACCGGCGAGCTGGCCCAGCTCGATCCGCTCCCGCCCGGTGACCAGGCTCGCGCCGGCGGGGAGCGTGACCCGGGCCTCGATCGGCGTCACGACCTTCTGCTCCACCGCCTTCTCGGTCACCTGGGTGGGGAGCCACCCGGCGTTCTCGACCACCACCCGCACCCGCCAGGCGCCGTCGCCCGCGGGCTCGACGAGCGTGTCGCGGTGGCGCAGCTCGGGACCCACCAGCGCCTGGAACACGGCGAGGTCGCTGTGCGGGGCCACCTCGGCCTCGAGCAGGTGCGGCGGCGGGTTGCGGAACACCGCGGCCTCGTGCCAGCCGCCCAGCTCGACCGGGCCGAGCTCGGGGTGCTCGAACGGGTACCAGTCGACGTAGCCGCCGGGCACGTGCTCGTCGACCCAGGCGAGGAGCCGGAGCTCGTCGTCGAGGGGGTGGTCGCGCCACCACTCGATGGGGTGGGGATCCTCGATGCCCGCGGCCCGCAGCGCGCTCCAGAACTCGGTGGTCCACGCGAACAGGCCCCGCTGGTCGTAGGCCCAGTCGTCGGCCACCCCGGTGATCGTGTCCTTGGGGTCGTAGCGGAACCCGTCGTAGACCCCGACGTGGGGGTACCCGGTGATGCCGGTGTGGCGGCGCCCCAGCTCGTCGTAGGTGCGCAGGTCGACGGTGGGGAACGCGTCGTCGCCCCGGTCGCCGTAGGGACGCAGGTGCACCCCCGAGAACGTGTGGTAGGCGAAGTACGCCCCGATGTTCGGCCGGTCGACCACGGCCTGGACCACGGCCCGCACCTCGGGCTCGCTCGCCGGGAAGTCGCCGTTGCCCGAGCGGGTGACGGTGCTCGTGGGGAACCGCCGCCACTCGATCGGGAAGTTGCGGTTGGCGTCGATCCCGGCGAGGGGTGGTGCGGCCGGGACGCTCACGCCGTCGTAGCCGTGGACCCGGCCCTCGGGGAGCAGGCGGTAGGCGTGGTCGGTGGCGGCCGCGTCGGGCTCTCGGGGCACCAGCAGCCGGGGGTCCGACGCCAGCGGCACCCACGTGCCGTTGGGGTCGGCCACGCGCATCTGCAGGCTCCGGCCGTCGTGGTCGACGTCGCCGGGCACGAGGCCGGGGAGCTGCTCGGCGTGGGGCCAGGGGCGGGTGGTGGAGCGCACCACGACGGGCACCTCGCCGAGGGCCAGCTCGGCACCGTCGGGGTTCACCCGGGGCAGGACGTAGAAGGTGCGGGTGTCGACGGCGCGGGTGACCCGCTCGTCGGTGCCGTGGCGCGTGCACAGGTGGTGGACCAGGTGCAGCAGGGCCACCGACGCGGTGACCTCGCTGGCGTGGATGTTGCCGTCGAGCCACACCGCGGGCTTCGCGCCGTGGGGCCCGGTGGCCCGGTTGGTGACCGTGGCCAGCCACAGCTCGCGGCCCTCGTGGGAGCGTCCGATGCTCTCGAGCGCGACCAGGTCGGGGTGGGCGTCGGCCAGCTCGTGCAGCCACTCGGTGAGCTGGCGGAAGCGGGGATAGCGGTCGAACCGGATGCTGCTCATCGGGGCGGTCAGGCTTCGGAGTGGGTGACGGGGTCCTCGCCCATCCACTCGCGCAACGTGTTCTTCAGCTTGATCTGCTGGATGAAGATGTCGTGCTCGGCGTCGAGGCCCGGCGTGGCCGGCTGCGGGCTCTTGAAGTAGAAGCTGAGCCACTCCTGCACCCCGTACTCGCCGGCCCGGGCGGCCAGGTCGAAGAACAGGGCGAGATCGAGCACCAGCGGGGCGGCGAGGATCGAGTCGCGGCAGAGGAAGTTCACCTTGATCTGCATCGGGTAGCCCATCCACCCGTAGATGTCGATGTTGTCCCAGCCCTCCTTGTTGTCGCCCCGTGGCGGGTAGTAGTTGATCCGCACCACGTGGTCGATGTTCCCGTAGAGCGCGGGGTACTCCTCGGGCTGCAGGATGGTGTCGAGCACACCGAGCTTCGACACCTCCTTGCTCTTGAAGTTCTCCGGGTCGTCGAGCACCTCGCCGTCGCGGTTGCCGAGGATGTTGGTGGAGTACCAGCCCCGCATCCCGAGCATCCGCGACTTCAGCCCCGGGGCGAGGATGGTCTTCATGAGCGTCTGGCCGGTCTTGAAGTCCTTGCCGCCGATGGGGACCCGGTTGCGCTCGGCCAGCTCGATCATGCAGGGCAGGTCGACGCTCAGGTTGGGCGCGCCGTTGGCGAACGGCACGCCGCTCTGCAGCGCGGCGTAGGCGTAGATCTGGCTCGGCGCGATCTCGGGATCGTCGGCCTTCAGCCCGGCCTCGAACGAGGCGACGCTGGCGTGGACCTCGGTGGGCTCGCGGTACGCCTCGGTGGACGCGCACCAGACCATCACGAGGCGGTCGCAGCCGTTCTCGGTGCGGAACCGCTCGATGTCGGCGATGAGGGCCTCGGCCAGCTCCCACTTGCTGGGCGCCTGCTTCACGCGCGTCCCCTCGAGCCGGCTGACCCACCGCTGGTCGAACACGGCGTCCATGGCCACGATGCCCTCGAGCTCGGCCGAGATCGGGGCCAGGTCGCGCTCCTCGAGCACGCCGGCGGTGCGGGCCGCCTCGAGGGCGTTGGGCGAGATCGGGTCCCACCCCCCGAACACCAGGTCGTCGAGCGAGGCGAGGGGGACGAACTCGCGGATGAGCGGGTTGCGGCCCTCGCTGCGCTCACCGAGCCGGACCCGGGCCATCTGGGTGACCGAGCCGATCGGCGGGGTGCCCGCGGCCCGGGCGGCGAGGACGCCGGCGATGAACGTGGAGGCGACGGCGCCGAGGCCAGGGGTGAGGACCCCGAGCCGGCCGGTCGCGGGAGCGATGCTGCGCGGTGCGGACATGGCCCGATCATAAGCATCATCGTGATCTCAGCGCTGAAGGTTCAGCAACGCTGAACTATCCTGCGCCGGTGCCCCCGGCCGCCGACCCCTCGCTGCCCAACCTCACGGTCGCCCAGCTCGAGTACCTCGTGGCCGTGCACCGGGCACCCACCTGGGCCGATGCCGCGGCATCGCTCGGCGTGTCCCCCTCGGCGCTGTCCCAGGGCCTGGCCGAGCTCGAGCGGCGCGTGGGGGTGCCCCTGTTCGAGCGGGTCGGACGGCGCCGTCGTCTCGCGCCCTCGGCCCGCCCGGTGCTCGACCACGCCGAGGCGGTGGTGGCCCGCACCCGCGACCTGGCCCGCTGGGCCGAGCGGGCCCGCCTCGGGCGCGTCGGCACGCTGCGCATCGGCATGATCGACGCCGCCGCGGTCCACCACTTCCCCGAGACGCTGCGCCGGTTCCGCGCCGACCGCCCCGAGCTCGACGTCCGCCTCGCCGTCGCCCCGTCGGGCGAGCTGCTCGCCCGGCTCCTCCGGGCCGAGCTCGACGTGGTCGTCTGCGTCGCGCCACCGCGCCCGCTCGAGGGGATCGAGGCCGACCTCCTCGGCGAGGAGCCGCTCGCGGTCCACGCCCCGCCCGGCACCGACCTCGGGCCGCCGGCCGGGTGGGGGCCATGGGTCACGTTCCCGATGGGGTCGCACACCCGTCTCGTCATCGGGACGGCCCTCGCGGCCCGCGGCGCGCCCGTCGACGTGGTCGCCGAGTCCCACCAGCCCGAGGTGCTGCGCGAGATGGTGCGGCTCGGCCTCGGCTGGACCGTGCTGCCCGGCGCCGACGCGCCCCGGCTCACCGTGCGCCGCCTCGTGGTCTGCCGCCGGGCGGCCGCGGTGCCCGACACCGCCGCCCTGGCCCTGGTCGACGACCTGCGGGCCGCGGCCCCCCGGGTGCTCTCCCCGCCGGCCCCGCCCGGTGGGTAGCGTCGGGCTCGCCGTGACCACGCGCCGCCACCTCCGCCCGCTCGTCGTCCTCGCCCTGCTCGCCGGTCTGCTCGTGCCCCTCACCGGCGGCACCGCCGGCGCGGCCGGCGCCACCTCGGGCCCCGACACGCTGAGCGTCGACCGCCTCTACGCCGCGTACTTCGGCCGCGCCCCGGATCCCGACGGCCTGGCCTACTGGAACGAGCAGCGCGACCGCCGCACCCCGCTCGTCGCCATCTCGGCCGCGTTCGCCCGGTCCGCCGAGTTCGTGGCCCGCTACGGATCGCTCGACGACGCCGCGTTCGTCGAGCTGGTGTACGCCAACGTCCTCCACCGGCGGCCCGACCCCGCCGGCCTGCGCCACTGGACCGGGCAGCTCGCCGCTGGGCGCACCCGGGGCTGGGTCATGCTCGGCTTCTCCGACTCCGCCGAGTTCAAGGTGCGCACCGGCCTGATCGGCGCGCCGTACGTGCCCCGGGTCGCCGCCCTCCCCCGCGGCGGAACGACGCTGTTCCCCGCGTACCGCCTGGTGGGCGAGTACGGCCATCCCGGCATCCCCGCCATGGGCATCCTCGGTGCCGGCGGACCGGCCGAGGCGGCACGTCGGGTGCAGCTGCGGGCCCTCGACCACGAACGACGCGACGGCCGGCCCACGCTCCCGACGTTCGAGGTCATCGCCACCGTCGCCCAGCGCGCCCCCGGTGCCGACGGCTCCTACTCCACCGGCATCCCGGTGAGCGCGATCCGGCCCTGGCTCGACGCCGTCCGGTCGGTCGACGGGTACCTGGTCATCGACCTGCAACCCGGGCGCGACCGGTTCATCGACCAGGCCCGACGCTACGAGGCCCTGCTGGTCGAGCCCGACGTGGGCCTGGCCCTCGACCCGGAGTGGTCGATGGCCCCGGGGCAGGTCCCCGGACAGGTCATCGGCTCGACCACCGCGGCCGAGATCAACGCGGTGTCGGCGTACCTCGCCCACCTGGTGGCGCGCGAGGGGCTCCCGGAGAAGGCGCTCGTCGTCCACCGGTTCACCTCCGGCATGGTCGTCGACCCCCAGAACGTGGTCGACCGCCCCGGCGTGGCCATCGTGTTCCACGCCGACGGGTTCGGTTCCCCTGCGGCCAAGCTCGCCGACTACGCCGACCTGCTGCCCGCCCGGTTCGCCCGCGGCATCAAGGTCTTCCTGCGCCAGGACACGCGGGTGCTGAGCCCGGCCGAGCTGATCGGGCTCCGCCCGACCCCCGACGTCATCACCTACCAGTAGCGCGCAGCCGCCCGGGTGGGCGGCGAGCCAGTCGGGCGTGTGGCACCCGGCGCCGCCCATGGCCGCACGTTCGGTCGTGCCTCGCCCTAGGGTGCGGGCCGTGTCGACCAGGGCCGTCCGTCACGTGGTGGAGGTCGCCGGGCCGGCCGCCCTCGTGATCGCCGCGTACTTCGTGGTCCCGCTCACCGGGCGCCCGGCGCCGCTGGTCGCCGGGGCCACCCTGGTGTCCCTCACCGGCCTGCTGCTCCCGCTCGCAGTCCGTCGGAGCAACGCGATCGTCGCGGCCGAGCACCCGTTCTCCATGGCCGTGCGGACGATCGGCCTCCTCGCGACCTACGTCGTCGTCGGGTTCGCCGTCGTCCACTTCGTCCTCGCCGACCGCATGCCCGAGCAGTACACGGGGCTCGAGACCAAGCTCGACGCCCTGTACTTCTCCGTGGTGGCCGTCACCACAGTGGGGTTCGGTGACATCGCCGCGGTCGGGCAGTGGGCCCGGGGGGTGATGCTGCTCCACCTCGTCATCGGGATCTCCCTGCTCGGGCTGGCCGTCCGCCTCACCGAGCGGGCCTTCCGGACCAGCCGCGGCGACCCGCCGGACCGGAGCTGACCGGCGTCGTCGCGCCGTCCGGGTCGGGACCATCGGCCCGTGACACCGGACCGCCGGGGGCGCACGCTGGGATCAGAGATCCCACGTCTCTCGGGAGGTGGCCGTGATGCGGCTGCGTCGTGCGGTGGTGGCCGTCCTGGTGGTGGTGATCGTGATCGTGGTGGCCGCCTGCGGGGACGACGGCACCGACGAGCCCGACGGCGCCCAGATCCCCAACCCGGCATCGGAGTACTGCATCGACCAGGGCGGTGAGCTCGAGATCGTGACCGGCGAGGACGGCAGTCAGGTGGGGATGTGCACGCTGCCCGACGGTCGCGTGGTCGAGGAGTGGGACCTGTACCGGTCCGAGGGCGGCGGCTGAGCCCGACCCGGGGGACGGGGGCGGGGCGCCGCTAGCGTGACCCCGTGGCGCGCCTGCTGCTCGTCGAGGACGACGCCGACATCGCCGACCCGCTCCAACGGGCGCTGCGCCGCGAGGGTCACGACGTGGAGCACGTCGCCGACGGGAGGACGGCCCTGCGGCGAGCCCTGAGCGGGACCCACGACCTGGTCGTGCTCGACCTCGGCCTGCCCGGCATGGACGGGCTCGACGTGTGCCGGCGGATCCGTCAGAGCGGGTCGCCGGTTCCCGTCCTCGTCCTCACCGCCCGCGCCGACGAGATCGACACCGTCGTCGGGCTCGACGCCGGTGCCGACGACTACGTGACCAAGCCCTTCCGCCTGGCCGAGCTGCTCGCCCGGGTCCGCGCCCTGCTGCGCCGGCAGGCCGCCACCGACGAC
>Ga0114946_10000914_pt1 | contig 20318 bp, 17 predicted proteins | sample WalLakDeSediment_FD_88676 | JGI IMG/M metagenome (GOLD analysis project Ga0114946, IMG submission 88676) | Lake sediment microbial communities from Walker lake, Nevada to study Microbial Dark Matter (Phase II) - Walker Lake 11/02/13 Deep Sediment | ecosystem: Environmental > Aquatic >...
CTACATGTATTTAGCTAAATTCATGAAGTTAACTTCACATATTTTATTTAATTTATGAATTTTAGTTAATATTTTTTGCTAAATTTGTGAAGATAAAGATTAATAAAACTGACATGCTTTTTCAAAGAATACTTCAACAAACTATTGAGACGGCTCTTTTTAAAGGGAAAGTAATAATAGTTTACGGAGCCAGGCGCACGGGTAAAACCACGCTGGTAAGGCAAATATTGAAGAAATATCCCGAAAACGCCGAATACATCAACTGTGAGCTTCAGGAGTATCAGGAGGCGTTAAATACAACCAACTCGGTTTTGCTAAAGGATTTTATTGGTAAAAACCGGCTGATTGTATTGGATGAGGCACAGCATATTCATAATATTGGACTTATATTGAAAGTACTGGTGGATACTTTTCCTCATGTTCAGTTTATAGCCACCGGTTCATCGAGCTTTGACCTTTCGTCTAAAATATCAGAACCTCTTACCGGACGATTACGCCAATATTTATTGCTGCCGCTATCTGTCGAAGAACTAAGGGAACAGTTTAGCCTTATAGATTTACAGGCGATGCTTCCCAATATATTACGTTTTGGCTTATATCCACAGGTTTTTACTGCAGCGGGCAATGAAAAGATAGAGGAACTTACCGATATATCAAACAATTACCTTTATAAGGATATTCTACAGTTTGAGAACCTTAAAAAACCGGAACTAATATCTGGACTACTAAAGGCCATTGCCTTGCAAACGGGCAGTGAAGCATCGTACAATGAGCTTGCACAGCTTACAGGCACCAATGCACATACTGTCAGGCGATATCTGGAACTACTTGAAAAGAATTTCATTATTTTCCGACTGAGTTCTTTTAGTCGAAACCTTCGCAAAGAGATCAACAAAAGTCAGAAGTTTTTCTTCTATGACTTAGGTATCCGCAACGCACTAATCAGGAATTACAATGAACCTGAAATACGGACCGATACAGGTAGTTTGTGGGAGAATTTCTGCATAAGCGAGCGTATTAAATACAATGAGAACCACCGAAATTTTGTGAATACTTATTTCTGGCGCACATACGATCAAAAAGAAATAGATTACATTGAAGAAGCTGCAGGTGAGCTAAGGTGTTTTGAATTCAAATACAATCCCAAAACAAAAAGCAAAATACCCGCAGAATTTTTTACCACCTATCCAGATTCGTCATTCAGCGTGATAACGCCAAACAACTTTTATGAACTTATAGGTATCTCCTGAAGGGAAAGCTAAATGCCACCAAACATGGGTGACGGGGCGACTTCCATTCACCCCGCCACTAAAAATATCTCAGCACGTTCAGGGCTTACAACTCTTACCTGAAAGTCGTCACCTAACGGTTTGATTGTCAGGGCAGGACTTCCGGTTCCTGCCCTGATTTAATGATGGGAATTTCCTGATCACTCATCCCACTTCCTGTACACATCAGCCATGGCAGGATGCACCTTGTTATGCAATCCGTTCAGAAGGGCTTCCTGATCCAGAATTTCGGTCTGTCCTGCCATAAAATTCCATAGATTTTTCAAAGCCTCAGGCCCGGCCTGATCGTAAACCTGCCTGGCGGCATAATGAAACCGGAACTGATACCAACCGTAATTTACCGGTGACTCGCGCGGGATGATCTGATAGTCTTCTTCAAACTGTGTAAGGGTGGTGTATTTAAACTGATTGCGGTTGCCGGTGGCTTGCAGCAAGGGCAGTACTTCAAGTGCAGGCAACAGTTTGGGGCGCTTTTCAGCAATAAAGGTGTGCAGAAAAAACATTCAATCAGATAAGTTAAACAAGCATTACCTTTACACTATCATGATCACCCAATTTTTCAGCAATCGCAATTTACCGGCTTCATTTCAGGCCATTATTCTTGGTATAATCACCTTTTTAAGCCGTTTGCCCTTCATTTTTAATGGCTACGGCACCGAAGAAGACAGTTGGGGGCTGGTGCTCAATGCTTTTCGCATGCGCGAAGAAGGGGCCTATTCTTTCAGCCGCATGCCCGGGCATCCATTACACGAAATCACCCTGTCCATTTCTCCCATTACCAGTCCGGCAGTGTTTAACGGGCTGAGCATGCTGTTTGGCTTAGCGGCGGTGATTCTATTTTATTATCTGCTCAGGAAATACAAATTCAAATTCGCTTTCGAAGGGGCATTGATGTTTGCCTTTGTGCCTGTCTTTTACATTTCAAACACCTATACCATTGATTATGCCTGGGCCATTGCCTTTGTGTTGGGAAGCTGGCTTGCCCTGAAAAACGACCGGTTGATCATTGCAGGCGCTTTGCTTGGACTTGCCGTAGGATGCAGGATTACCGCCGGCGCAATGGCCCTGCCTTTTATGATCATGCTCTGGAAGGGCAGGCCGAAAGAATGGTTGGGCAAAGTATTCGTTTTAGGAGCCACATCTCTTCTTGTCACCATTGTTTTGTTTCTTCCGGTTTGGCAAACCTACGGCTGGGAATTCTTCGGGGCTTACAAGCTGCCTTCCCCGCCCCTGCCCAAGGTTTTTTACAAGGGATCCTTCGGTGTGTTTGGATTCTTGGGGCGGGCAGGACTGATAGTTGCTGCTTTTATATCTCTAAAAGATCGAAACAATATCACATCCCCTTTCGGGGAAAAACCCGCCGTAACCGACCGCCTTGCCTGGATCAGCATCGTCGTAATTTTCCTTGTGGCATATCTTTCATACCCCGAGAAATCGGCCTTTATGATACCCCTTTTGCCGGCTCTGGTTCTACTTTCAGGCTGGTGCTTTAATCGCAGGGCTTTTAAGGTGGCTTTGGTTTGCATGCTGCTTTCACCTTTTTTGGCGGGCTTTGACCTGACTGACGAGTATCGTGGCGCTCGCAGCTCGCCCCTATCGATTTCGAAAGAAATCTCTGGCCAGGAAGTGTTTTTCGATGTGCTGCGTGGACCAATTTTTAACGACTACAGCAAACGACAGCAAAAGGACGTTTTTGTGCGAAACGTTCTGAGCTCGCAGCACCTGATGCCCGAAGGCAGTTTAGTCATCTCAGAGTGGTGGTACAACCAAATAATGGTGTACATCGAAACCGGCCAATACGCTCAAAAGCTTATTTTCATGGCCCATGCTTCGCCCGAAACCCTGCAGAGGTTAAGTCAAATGGGCGTAGAGATATACTATTTGCCCGAACTCGACTATTTCAACGACCGCCGCTACGGGAAGCTTTTTACCCGGCAGTTTGCCAAACCTTTTCTCTTACCTTTGACAGAAAACCAATAAAAATGAGCCTGAAAAGCCCCGCCTGTCCAATAGCATTTGTGGCAAAATAATATTTTTCCTGACAGCAAAACCCTTTTTGCTTTTCTACTTTTTTGTTTTAGATTCGAACGAAATTTAGTTCAAAAGCCCGATAGCTAAAAATCCTTACTTTTGTTTTTCAAACCCTTTGAAATGGATATCATAAAACGCATACAGGGCCTTGCCGCCGGATATTTTAATGAGGTGATCAAAATGCGCAGGCATTTTCATGCCCACCCGGAGCTTTCGATGCATGAGTTCAAAACCGCCGAATACATTGCCGCCCAGTTGCAGTTTATGGGCATTGAATTTGAGCAAGGTGTTGCCCGCACAGGCATTGTGGCTACCATTAAAGGTCTTAGCCCTGAACGGCGTTTGCTGGCATTGCGGGCCGATATGGATGCACTGCCCATTTTCGAAGAAAACCATTTGGATTACAAGTCGAAGAACCCTGGCATCATGCACGCCTGCGGGCATGATGTACACATGGCCAGCTTGCTGGGTGCTGCAAAGATACTTAATGACCTGCGCGATCAGTTTGAGGGCACCATTCGCCTGTTATTCCAGCCTTCGGAAGAGAACTATCCGGGCGGGGCCATACAAATGATACAAGCCGGAGTGCTTGAAAACCCCCGCCCTGCAGCAATTTTTGGTCAGCATGTTTTCCCGGGTTTGCCCGCAGGCAAGGTCGGAATCCGAAGCGGAAAATACATGGCTTCAGCTGATGAAATCTACCTTACGGTGAAAGGCAAGGGCGGTCACGCCGCCACCCCGCACATGGTGATAGACCCTGTGCTGATTGCCTCGCATATCATTTTGGCGCTGCAGCAAATTGTTAGCCGGCGTGCCAAGGCTTCAATACCTACTGTGCTCTCCTTTGGCCGCATCATTGGCGAAGGCCGCACCAATATCATCCCCGATGAGGTTAAAATTGAAGGCACCTTCAGAACCTTTGATGAACAATGGCGCAAACAAGCCCATGAGCTGATCCGTGAGATTTCAACATCAATGGCACGTTCTATGGGTGGCGAATGCCACGTTTTTATTGACAACGGCTATCCTTTCCTTGTGAACGATGAAAAGCTGGCAGACAATTTCAGGCAATGGGCCGGCCAATACCTTGGGCCTGAAAATGTGCATGAGCTTGAACTGGCCATGACGGCAGAAGACTTTGCCTATTACTCACACATCATACCCGCCTGTTTCTACCGGCTTGGCATTCGAAATGAAGAAAAGGGCATCGTTTCCAATTTGCATACATCCACTTTCGATGCAGATGAAGAGGCCCTTAAAACCGGCATGGGCCTTATGGCATGGATGGCCATAAAGCAGTTGGCAGAATAAGTTTCGGTTGATGTTTACCAGCCCCGTTTGGGCACCCAAACTTCAACTTTAATTTCCTCTACGGGCAGTGGCTTTTGACCCCTGAGCCAGAAAAAAGCGCGCAATTCATCAGTTCTTCGGCGGGGCTCAGGCGTAAGATAAATGGTTTCAATAGTGTTCCACTGGCCGACAATAATTTCCTGCCCGTATTTCTCAACGTCCAAACCCCGGTATTTATAGTTGCCGCCTTTGTGATCAAAAGTTACTACCAGGGTAAAGGGGTTGTCTGCAGGGTTTTCTTCAATAAAAACGTTCCCCCTTACCTTCAAAAAGGCATGGTCGGCCACCGTCAGCCGATTATAGGGAATTTCCAGGGCGGGGCTGAAGGGTTGAGCAGGCGAAAGTATTATGACATCTCTTACCTTTTCTGATGGGATGCCTTCGGGATTAATCCATTGATCGCCATCGAAGTCCATTTCAAAAGTGCGGTACAGATAATAATCTTCCGGGTTTGGGAATGGGTCATCAACATCGAGCGAGCGCTGCACCAACAGCAGGCTTTTCATTTCTTCATCGGGCGGACTGATGCGCCCGAACACTGCCTTGTAGTATGGTTTGGTCATGGAGTCGGGATGGATGATCCCGTTGAAATATTGCCAGGTCTGGAACAGGTTTAGTAATAGAAAAAAGCCTAAGAGAAATATTAGAGCCTGCCGCCATATCTTTTTCATATCTTTTATTGAAACCAAAAAATACCCCAGTGGCAATGCCATGATGGCATACGATTGCACCATTGCCAGGTGGCCGAACGAGCCAGCATACCACCAGGTTGTCCAACTGCTGACAAGGTAAAGGTTAATGGCAGCAAATATTGCCAGCGGAAAAAATAAATCGCGACGCTTTTCATAAACGTACTTAAAGCCATAAATTGCAAATATCATTACTGGGGTGTAAATGAGCCAGCCCTTGCGGAAGCTGAAAAGCACATCCCAGGTGTTTGGGATCAGAAAGTCAAGGCCTTCGCCTGGATTGTCGTATGAATAATAAAGGAAACTGCCTGTAAAAACTTTCCAGTATATCAGTTGAGGCAGTATGGGAATTGTCATGGTGAGAAACCCAATAAAAATCTGCCGGAGGTGCTTTGCCACGAGCTTGACTTTCCACTTCAGCGATTCCTTTTTGAATACTCCCCAAAGTAACGGAATTAAAACGCAAATGGCATCTGATGGCCTTATCACAATGATCAGGCCCATGGTGAGCCCCAAAAAAACCGAAAGGCGGGTGTTGGGTGTTTCATGCCAGTGCATTACCAGCCAGAGCAACAGGGCGTAAAGGGCAAACAGGAAGTTATGCACTAGGGCGTGGTTTACCGAAACGTAAAATAGGTTGGTGCCGGCAAAAAGCAAGGCAAGCAAAAGTGCCACAATAAGGTCAGAAAAGAACTTTAGCAGCAACTTCCTGATCGTGAAAAGTCCAAACAGGGCAAATAACAGGCTGGTGAAAAATATACTGTACTGGTAGGGCAATGAAAAACCATCGGCCGGAAAGGCGCTTGCCATCGCCACCATGTGTGCCAGTGCAAAGCCCGGGAGAAACAGCAATGCCAGTCCGGGAGAGTATTTAATGATCATTCCCCCTTTCGGGCCGGGAGATGCCTGGTAAAAGGTTACGCTGCCTTTGTAATTCTCAAGAGCCTCCTCAACAAATCCGGTATCAAAAAGGCCAGGATCGTTGTGAATGAATGTGGCAGGCAGGTATAGGTAATACCCGAAAGTGTCCCAGGAAATAATATTCCCCCTTTTGTGCAATCGTTGAAATGAAACCACCACCAGCAGCAACATAAGTGCCAGCATGGTGTACCATGAAACTTTGTTGTGTTTTAGCTGCATCACCTGTTGTGTTCAAAAATTTTCCGCATTTTTCAATGGGTAAAAGTAGGAAATTTTTCAGGTTGAAATTTCAGCCTTAGCTCAAATATAAAGCCTGTTAACACTTAGCAATAAAAAACCCTGTACAATTTTGCGCAGGGTTTTATTTCAATGAGTTCTTCTGGAATCATTTGTAAAAATTATTTTTCCCGATTTCCAGAAACTCCAGATATTTCGGAATGCTGGTGTCATAGCCATATGGCGGGGCAAGCAGATTCTCGTCATGATCGAGAATCAGGTAGTATGGCTGGGTGTTCACGCCGTAGCGTTCGGCCTGAAACACGCTCCATTTCTGGCCAACGGTACGTATGGTTCTCTCGCGTCCAAGGGCCGAAGAAACAAATTGTTCTGATTCGGGAAGGCTGGTGCGGTCATCAACATACAGTGAGATTTTCACGAAATCATCGCGAAGCATTTGGAATACCGCCTGGTCGGACCAGACATTGGCTTCCATTTTTCGGCAATTCACACAACCCAGCCCGGTAAAATCGAGGAATACCGGTTTGCCCACTTTTTTTGCCATGGCAAGGCCTTCTTCAAAATCGGTAAAGGCCAGTAATCCGTGGGGTCCTTGTTTTACGCTTTCGCCCATGTAGATGGTGCTGGCTGCTGCCTCCGTGGCAGCTCCGGTTGCCAACCCGCGGCTCAGGTCGAAATCCTGGGTAGTGGGGGAGGGTAAAAACGAGCTGATGGCCTTAAGGGGTGCACCCCATAGGCCCGGAATCAGGTAAAACACAAAAGCAAAAACTACTATGGCCAGAAGCAGGCGCGGCACGCTCATGTATTTCAGGTCGCTGTCGTGAGAAAATTTGATCTTGCCGATCAGGTAGAGCCCCAACAGCAGAAATATGGCAATCCAAAGAACGATGAACACTTCGCGATCGAGAATGCCCCACTGAGCCACGGCATCAGCCGTGCCAAGGAATTTCAGGGCAAAAGCCAGCACAATAAAGCCAAGCACCACTTTCACGGCGTTCATCCAGCCACCCGATTTGGGCAACGATTTGAGTGCGGTGGGGAACACGGCAAACAGGCTGAATGGTATAGCCAGTGCCAGGCTGAACCCCAGCATGCCAATGGCCGGCGAAAGTACGTCGCCACTGGTGGCGGCTTCAACGAGCAAAAACCCAACAATAGGTCCTGTACATGAAAAGGAAACTAAAACAAAAGTGAGACCCATTAAAATAACTCCCAGTAGTCCACCTGTCTTGTCTGCTTTGCTGTCAAGAGCGTTTGACCAGCTTGCAGGCATGGTAAGTTCAAAAGCCCCAAAAAACGATGCGGCAAAGAAAACCAGCAGGGCGAAAAAGAAAAGGTTAAAGCCGGGGCTTGTAGCCAGGGCATTGAGGGCGTTTGCGCCAAAAATCATGGAAATGGCCAAACCCAGCACAACATAAGTAAAAATAATGGTAAGTCCGTAAAACAAGGCGTCGCGAACCGCTTTGATCCTGTTACCGGCATTACGAAGAAAGAAGCTTACGGTAAGCGGAATCATTGGAAAAACGCAAGGAGTAAGCAATGCAAGCAATCCGCCAAAAAAACCACCGATAAAAGTGGCCCAAAGCCATCCTTTTTCCTTGGCAGGCTTTTCCTCAAAAAGGCCTGATTCTTCAACAGCTTCTTCTGCCAACTCTTCTTCAGGTTCAGCCGGCTCTTCGGTTTCAGCTTCTTCGGTTTGCACAAGCGCGGGTTCGGTTTCAGCCAGAGCTGGAGCGGCGGCTGCGGTTTTCCCCGGAAGGGAAAAGGCAAAATCAACATAGTCGGGCGGAAGGCACGACTTGTCGTCACACGACATGAAGCCAACTTCTCCGGTAATGGTCACCGGGCTGGCAGCAATGATTTCAACCGTTTGCCTGAAGGTGACCGAACCTGAAAACATGCTGAGCTGCATGTTAAAGAAAGGGTCGAACTTTTCAACGGGCTTTGGGTATCTCAGGCCACCCACCTTACGAAAACCAGTCCCATCCTTGATTTCAATGGAAGTGGGGATGGGGCCGCCGGCTGGAATGTCGGTTCCGTAAATGTTCCAGCCCTTATCAATATTGGCGGTGAAGCGAAGCTCATACTGGTTATCGGCGACCTTCTCGTGCGAGAAACTCCATTTTGCCGGCTCAAGAATCTGGGCAGAGACCATTCCGGCCGCCAAAAATGTTACTAAAAAAACGAAAAGCTTAAAAAAGCTGTTGATTGATTTCATTTTGAAAAAATGAGTTTATTTATAACTAACGAACTGGCTGGTATTTTGGTTGAGTTTCAACTGTTAAAACAAGTTAAATCCATTCATATATGTATTTTCGACCCGCAATAATACAATAAGCTGTTTTAAAGCCTGCTGAATTTTGCAGTGAAAACTTTTTTGGTTTCCGGCAAAACCTTAAACTTTTCACTTATCCTGTATCCTGCAAGCCAAGCTGTTTCCGTTCCTGAAATCAAGAGCCAGGTTTCTTTCTTTTCTTGAAGGGGGACTTTCAGGTCGGTCAACAGATCGCTGATTTTTTTACTACCTCTCATGCCAAGGGGTGTTATGCGGTCGCCAGGCCTGCCTTTTCGCAAAATCAAAGGAAAATTCAGCCTGTCAAAATCAAACATGGCAGTATCTTCAATTTCCGGGAATACGAGGTCAATACCTGAAGGTATTTTCTCAAATGAAAAAACTGCATCGCGGGTTTTCAGCTTTTGGGTTTCCTCAAAAATGAGAAATTCTTCTTTGGGATCAGCGTTTGAAATTGGTTTAACAAAAATTTTCTCCCTGTCTTTAACCGCTACATGGGTTTTTGAGAAAAACTGCGTTCCAGCCCGTCCTTTCATTCCTGTCAAAATATCGTTGCATACTGCGAAAGAAAACGAATACTCCCTGAGAAACTCAAAAAGAAAAAAATCAGGACGAGGCAATGCCAGCAGCTTTTTGATATTAATTGAAACACCTTCTCTTTCGGGGAAAACACATTCTACCTGCCTGCGATTTACTTCAACATCGAGCACTTCTTTGGTGGCATAAATTTTCCGGAAAAATTCCGCCATATTTATGTGAAATGCCGGATTGAGCTCTTTAAGCAATGGGGTGACATGATGGCGAATGCGGTTACGAAGGTATTTATCTTCCTGGTTGCTATGGTCGGTTCTGAATTCAATGCTTTGCGCCCTGGCAAACTCTTCAATTTCTTCCCTGGTGGCAAACAGCAGGGGCCTGACAATGTTTTCGCGTTTTTCGGGTATGCCTGCAAGGCCTCTGATTCCGGTGCCCCTGATGAGATTAATCAGCAGGGTTTCAATGGAGTCATCAAGGTGGTGTGCGGTAGCGATCAGTTGGTATTGGTGCTCAAAAGCAATTTCCTGCAGCCATTGGTAGCGCAGCTCGCGGGCAGCTTCCTGTATGGATGCTTTATTTTCACGGGCGTAATCAGTGGTGTCGAAAGTGGCAGAATAAAACGGAACACCGACCAGCATCGCAGTTCGTTTTACCAGCTGCTGGTCAAGGTCAGAATCCTCACCCCTCAGTAAAAAATTGCAATGAGCAATCCCGAAGGTTTTCTCCGAAAGGGAGAAAAGCTTCACCATTACCATGGAATCGACACCCCCGCTCACAGCCAGGAGCATACGGCAGGGGGTTACACCCCCAGTCAGCTCAGCGAGCTTTTCCTGAAAACGGACAAGCAGGTACTGAGTGGTTTCCTTCATGAAAAAACTTTGTTTAAAATGCTTTGCCTTACGGCAGAAAATTAGCATCCGGTAATGAATAAGCCTGGGCGAAATTCTTAATTGTAAGCAATTTTTTTCTTTATTTGGAATGGAGCAAATTTAATAAAAATGAAGTTGCCTTTCGAATTCTGATTCTTTCGTTTTGGCTTGGCTGGCAAGAGACTCCTGAATTTTAAAATTTAATTTTCAGAAGAATTTACGTTTTGTTGTAACTAATTGGCTGTTGGTGGCGTCATATGGTCGAAACACCCCGAACAGGGTGTCCGATAGCGAACAAAGCAAACCGAAACCGAACACAAAGTTCTTGAACAAAAGGTTTAGCTTTATCCGCAAGTGGCTCAAAAACAAATAAATATAAGTTTTGGCACGAAGTTAGAAATCATTAAAGTGAAATTAAACAGAACTAAAGAAACTGAAAACATAAAAAACCCAAGTCATGAAAACACAAATCCTAACCACCGCTCTTACCTTCGCCCTGATGTTTGCCAGTGCAAGCGTCTTCGCAGGAAAACCCCAGAACTTTATGCCCTTTTACGGAAAAAATGGCATTGTAAATTTACCCGTTAAGGTTGAAGAAGCTCCAGATTCACTGCCAGTTTTTGTAAAGGTTGCCACACTTAGAAATCAGATTGAAGCCCGCTCCAATGCCGCTACCATGCAGTTTGATCTGAGCCAGATCACCAAGCCCGAACCTGATGCTGATGACGTGATTATCGACACCAGGCATATTTTTGATGAGCTTCGCTATCGCGAATTTGCCCGAAAATAATAATCGTTCGCTTCCAGTTGGTTTGCCCCGTTCCGCCTGCAACCGGACCGGGGTTTTTCTTTGCGATTTGCTGTCAGGGTTTTAAACTGCTTACTTAAGTGTTTCTTGGTAAAAATTCGGGCATTATGTTTGTATATTTGCCTTATTAAAACCCCAAACAATAACCACCACCACCATGAAAAAAATTTCCTGGCTTTTACTTGTCCTACTGTTTGTTTACGGCTGTGCTTCCTCGCGCAAGCTTATGCAGCGGGGTCAATATGACGCGGCCATTGAGAAATCAGTAAAGAAACTCAGAAAAAGGCCTACTAAAGAGAAAGAGATCCTTAACCTTGAGCGGGCATATCAGATTGCCAATGAGCAGGATTATGAGCGCATTCGTTTTTTAAAGCGCGAGGCCAATCCGCGTAACATGGAAGAAATCATGCGCCTGTACACACGCATGAAGCGTCGCCAGACCAACGTTCGCACGGTAACCCCGCTTTACCTTCCCGATCGTGTAGTGCAGTTTACTTATATTGATTATGATGAGGAAATCATTACTGCGCGAAGCGGCGCAGCTGAGTATTATTACCATCAGGCTGAAGACTTGATGCGGCGCAACGACAAAATGGCTTACCGCGAGGCTTGGATGAGCCTGGTAAGGGTAAAAGACCTTGCAGGCGACTTTCGAAACGTGAATGACCTTATGGAGGAGGCACGCTTCAAGGGAATCAGCAGAGCGTTGGTAACTGTCAGGAATCATTCGCACCTTAACCTTCCACCCGAATATGAGCAGCAATTACTTACCGTTGACCCCAGAGGACTTGATAATAGCTGGGTAGAGTTTTATTACAGCGATCTTGACCAGAGCATCTACTTCGATTATTATGTGGTGGTCAATCTGCGCGGTATCATGATTTCGCCCAACCAGACCAGCCAGAAAGACCGCATAGTGAGAAAAAGAGTTGAAGATGGTTTTGAATATGCCCTCGATGCCAATGGCAATGTAATGAAAGATACCTTGGGTAACGACATTAAGATTCCGAAGTTCAAAAACCTTGTTTGCACAGTCATAGAAACCCACCAATTGAAAACGGTGGCCATTGAAGGCGATATCGAAATCTTTTCAGAGCGCCCGAGCCGATTGCTCAAGCGTGAGCCTGTCGGTGCAGCTACAAAGTTCGAGCACGTTTCGGCAAGAGCCGTTGGCGATCTTGATGCTTTGGATGAAGAAACCCGGAAGAAGGTTGAATTAGGTCCACTGCCTTTTCCTTCTGATCCCGAAATGATATTCAGAACATCAGACGTGTTCAGGGCTGCTATTGCAGATGCCTTGAGAAAGAACAGGAGTTTCATCAGATAGGGAAAGCCCTGCTATTGCTTATTATTTGCTGCTGTTTACCGGCTGGCTCATTTGGCTAATAAAGCTGGTGAGCTCATGCTCCATTTCATCAACCGATTCGCACCATTTAAACAGCTCCAGGTCGCTTTCGCTAATGGTATAGTTTTCAACCAAACCTTCTATCCGAAGCACCTGATCCCAATATTTACGGTCGTAGATTAGTATCTTCATGGGCTTTCTGATCTTCTCGGTTTGCACCAGGGTCAGTATTTCCATCAACTCATCGAGGGTGCCGAACCCCCCGGGAAAAATGACCATGGCTTTGGCCAGGTAGGCAAACCAGAATTTGCGCATAAAGAAGTAGTGGAACTCAAAATTCAGCTCAGGGTCAATATAGGGGTTGGCAAATTGCTCAAATGGCAGACTGATATTTAGCCCAATAGATTTTCCGCCGGCCAGACTTGCGCCCTTGTTGGCAGCTTCCATGATGCCGGGGCCACCTCCCGAACAAACATAAAACTTTCCCTGCTCGCTACAATGATCCTTGCACCATAGGGTGATCCTGCGCGCAAGCTCAACAGCATCTTCATAATAGCGCGAGTTTTCAAGATCTTTCTCGGCCTTTTTCAATGATGCTGCAGAAGGGTTGGGAAGTTTTTTCAGTTCTTCCAACTTCTGCAAGGCCTCTTTTCGCGAAAGTGTCCGGGCTGAACCGAAAAATACAACAGTGTTGTGAATCTTATTGCGATGGAAGCGTGAACGAGGCTCAACAAATTCTGAAAGGATCCTTAATTCACGCGCCGCCGGCGACATTAAAAAGTCAATATTTTTATAAGCTTTCTTTGGATTTGGGTTACTCATCGTTAATAATTTTTATTATTTAAATATTTTGTACATACAAAAATCGTCAATTCACATGATTTTTCCTAAATAAAACAAGCTTTATGTTTTCAACCCTGTTACTTGGCGGGCGATTTTGTTCTGAGGAAAACCGCCAAATAGATATAATTTTGCAACTTCATTTTGCTGTAAAAAACAAACAAATTGCCAATGAAATTGGGCGAGGGGTAACATTATTGCAAGGTAAGGGTTGGTACACCAAAGAAGATGCCTCGGTATTGATGGTAGTGGTAAAACGCTATGAGTCAACAAACGTTTTCAGAGCAATCAAAGAAATTGACCCAAATGCGTTTATTTCCATGGGAAGCGTAATGGGGGTTTATGGACAGGGCTTTGACCCCATCAAGTATTAATGATAATGTTTTAAGGGATAAAAATTTCGAGCTGAAAAACTTTATTTTCATCACGTCCCGTAATATACATAATGTTTTCATGTGCACTGAAGCTTAGTCCGCGCCCTTGGCTTGTTAAATTACTTACATCATAAGTGTTGGTAAAAACTGCTGTAGAAATATCCCATGGTTTAAACAAATTATATTGAAGCACCTCATTGCGACCAGTATCCATAAGCATCATTATTTTTCCATCTTTGACAAACTCAATGCCTCTTACTTCCTTTTGTTGATCACTAATATCAAGGGTAAAGCTAAGGGTACCTGTTGCAACATCCCAGGGTATTGAAAGGCTAACTTCAAAAATTACACCAGCATTTCGGTCATCAATGAATAAAATTGTTCCATCAGGTTTAAAATCAATATCATGCCCGCGTTGCATAAAGGCACTTAAATCCGTATTAAGCCCCTCCGAAATAGTGGTTATATCCCAGGCTCTTCCCAGATTATATGTCCAAATACTGGTTCGGTCAAAGACCCACATCATTTTCCCGTCTTCCCTGAAATAGATTCCGTGCTGAAATTCTCCGGGTATATTGACTTGCACAAGAAATTCAGCTGAGTTTACTTGCCAGGGTTCATTAACTTTGTAGGCCACCAAATTATTGGTAATTCTTCCTGCAATAAAAATTATTGTTCCATCAGGTTTCCAAAAGGTGGCACGGGCATCCTCGGTTTCACCGGATACATCCAGAAACTTACCAGAATAGGTAAACCCTTTAAAAAAACTTTCGGATTGCCCTGCTGTAATACTTTGCGCCGGAACCCAGGTTTTGCATGACTGGCTCATGCTTAATCCCAGTATTGCAATAAACAGGGCGAGAATTAATTCTTTACTCAGGTATCTATATTTTGCGTTCATATAGCCCGGTTTACAAAGTATCACTAATTTGAGTTTCTTGCTGGGTTTTCAGCAGTTTTTTGGTTGTGCTTATGGCCCCCAGATTTTAAAAGTGTGTTTATTGTTTGGTCCAAATTCGTGTGTTCAGGTTCAGGTCTTCAACAATACCAACGGCCAGGCTGATATCTTCAAAATAGGGTTTAACCGACTCAAATTTAGTCAGAGTCCTGAAGTAGCTCGGTTCAAACAGGTCTTTGGTATACCCGATGGCAAGAAAAAGGAATGAACTTACAAAACTAACGTACAGTGGGTTGCCGTGCTTTCTCCGGAAATCGATCAATCGTTGCATCAACGAAGTGGATAGCACGTAGCGGCTTTCGATCTGGTCGTCGCCATATACCACGAAATACTTGTTAAACTCCGGGTCTTCAAGTTTCACCAGTTTCTCTCGGCGCGAAAGGTTCACCTTTTGCAGTATACGGGCAATGGCCCCCCGGCCAAGCCGGTTGGGCAAAACAACGGTGCAGCCTTCAAAGTGCTTGTTGAAATCGGCCACAAAGAACAAACCCTTGAAAATGGTGTGCCATTGCGTTTGTCCTTTTGATGTGGTGGTTTTATATTCGGTTTTTATCTCCGAGAACCAGAACTGGGTTTTGTCAATCTGGCCAAATACATAGTCATCGCCATTGTAACGGTCAATTTTTGTAAGGAAAAGCCTTGACTGCTCAAAGGTGTCGATTCCAATAAAATTGTAAGGCTGGTAGGTCAGATCCGGGCTGATAAAGTGGATAATGCGTTCAATGAGCTGCCTTTTAAAATCGGCCACGAAGTTTTTATCACGCCCCCAAACAGACCATGCCAGAACCCCGAGCAGAAAGATTACCACCGGGGCAACAAATACCATGATAAAGTGCTGGTCTTTCTCAGGGCTAACCAGATAAATGGCGGCAAGAACAGACAACAGCATGCTTCCGCCGGTCCCGATAATAATGGATAATAAACGCTTCAGTACCTTTTTCCGGCGCTCGTCCAAAGCCTCCATTTCCCTGAAAAGAGACTGGTTGTAAAAACTTTCAAACTCCTGAAGCGACTTCATTGCCTTTTAGAATCATCCTGAGGGATTGATTAATTGCTGAACAGTTTTTTCACATCCACATTTTGGCGCTCAATTTCAGGAGTTTCGAGCAAGGCGCGCGATTTAAAATTGAACACCAGCGCAAAAACGTTTGATGGAAACATCTGCACCGCATTATTGTAATCAATTACGGCAGCATTGTATGCCCGGCGAGCGGCGCTCAGTTGTTCTTCCACCTCGTTGAGTGCGCCTTGCAATTGCTGAAAATTTTCGGTAGCCTTTAATTCCGGGTATCTTTCAACAGCGACCTGTATATTGCCAAGGGTTCTGGTAATTTGGTTTTCCAGGTTTACCCGCTCATCAGGCGTCAAGTTTCCTTGCATGGCCCTGGCCCGCAGTTCGGTCACTTCGACAAGGGTTCCTCGCTCATGTTCCATGTATTTCTGAACCGTGGCCACAAGATTTGGTATCAGGTCATACCGCTTCTTGGCCATAACATCAATGGTGCTGAATGCTTTGTTGGCCATGTTGCGCAACATAATAAACCGGTTGTAAGCAATAATCGTGAAAAGTATGAGCACTCCCAAGGCAATCAGTATTACTTTCATAGTTAATTTTTTTTGGTTTTTGATTCCCAAAAATAATCACTTAATACATATTGAAGTCTCTTTCTGTCCGATTTATTTTGTAAATTGTAGTTCGGTTGGGCCGAGGTCGAATATTGCCTCATTTTGTTGGCCGTTTGAGCAAAAACCGCTTATTTCGCATTTCAATTTTAAAGCAATATCATGGACAAAATATTAGCACATCTTGAGCCTGCCCGCATTTGGGTGCATTTTGAAGACATTTGCCAGATCCCACGCCCATCAAAAAAGGAAGAAAAGATCCTTAAATACCTTATCGCTTTCGCGGAAGAACATGGCCTTGATTGGAAACAAGACAAGGCAGGCAACTTGCTCATTAGTAAACCCGCATCCAAAGGTTTTGAAGACCGGACATCAGTTGTTTTGCAGAGCCATGTTGATATGGTTTGCGAAAAAAACTCAGATGTTGAGCATGACTTCGACCATGACCCAATTGTACCCCGTGTCGACGGTGAATGGGTGCGCGCAACCGGCACCACGCTTGGCGCCGACGATGGCATAGGCATTGCCGTGCAGCTTGCCATTCTTGAATCGGACAGCATTGCTCACGGACCCATTGAGTGCCTTTTCACCGTGGATGAAGAAACCGGCCTGACGGGAGCATTCGCCCTTGAAAAGGACTTCATTAAAAGCCGTATCTTGCTTAACCTTGACTCGGAAGACGATGGCGAACTTTTTATCGGGTGTGCCGGCGGAACGGATACCCTGATCACCTTTCATTACGAGAAGGTAAATCCTGAACCTGACCACGAGGCCTTCAGGATCAGCGTGACCGGATTGAAAGGCGGCCATTCGGGCGATGACATCAACAAGGGGCGCGGCAATGCCATAAAAATATTGAACCGCCTGCTTTGGAACTGCGAAAAGATGTTTGAGCTGCGCCTGGATGAGATTCAGGGCGGCAACCTTCGCAACGCCATAGCCCGCGAAGCTTTTGCAACGGTCACTATTCCCAAAAGGCATAAATCGGCCTTTCTTGAACTGTTTAAAAAGCTGGCCGGCGATATTAGCGAAGAGTTAAAAACCAACGAACCCGGGCTTTCCATTGCATGCAACGAGGCCATTATGCCAAAATGCCTTGTCGACTATACGACCCAGCAAAAGCTTCTCAATGCGCTGTACGCCTGCCCGCACGGGGTCATTGCCATGTCGCCCGATATTCCTGACTTGGTTGAGACTTCTACCAACCTGGCATCTGTAAAAATGACCGCCTCTGAAATTATTGTGGCTACCAGTCAGCGTAGTTCGCTCGAATCGGCCAAGCGCGATGTGGCCGATATGGTGGCCAGCGTTTTCAACCTGGCCGGTGCAAAGATAAAGCATGGCGATGGTTATCCCGGCTGGAAGCCCAATGTAAACTCCGAGATACTGGGCATCATGCGAAAGGCCTACATGAACCTTTTCGGGCAGGAACCGCACGTGCTGGCAATACATGCCGGCCTTGAATGCGGATTGATCGGCGAAAAATACCCTGGCATTGACATGATTTCATACGGGCCAACCATAAAGGGAGCACACTCGCCCGACGAAGGCATCAAAATAGATACCGTGCAGAAATTCTGGGACCTGACACTGGAAGTGCTGAAAAACATTCCGAAACCTTAGAATTTGAGCACTAAATAGGTGGATTGAAATGATTTTCAACGGGAAAAATCAAAAATCCCTGCCAGCCGGCAGGCTGGGTTAATCGTTAACCGAACCGCTGAAAGCGGTGAGCTCACTGAAGGTAATCGTTGTTCGTAAATCAATTTTTTTATCGTTTCAGTACTTCTTCTTTTTTAAAATGAAACTGCCCCTTAAACAGCTCGAGATCATGGCCCCGGTGGGTTCGCACGAATCGCTGATGGCAGCCATTCAGGGCGGGGCCGACTCGGTATATTTTGGTGTGGGCAAGCTCAATATGCGCTCGCGTTCCTCGCAGAATTTCACCTTGGATGATCTGCGCCAGATTGCTGCCATTTGCCATGAGGCGTGCGTAAAAACCTACCTTACCCTGAACACCATCATTTACGACAGCGAACTGGATGAAATGCGCCAAACGGTTGATGCTGCAAAGGAAGCCGGAATATCAGCCATCATTGCATCCGACCTTTCGGTAATGACCCATGCCCGGAAACAGGGCGTAGAAATACACCTTTCAACCCAGACCAATGTCACCAACCTGGAAGCGGTTCGCTTTTTTTCGCAGTTTGCCGATGTGTTGGTTACCGCGCGAGAGCTAAGCCTTCAACAAGTCAGTGAAATTGTTAAGGGAATTAAACGTGAAAGTATTACCGGGCCTTCCGGAAATCTTGTTCAGATTGAGATATTCGTGCATGGCGCCCTGTGTATGGCCGTGAGCGGCAAGTGCTATATTAGCCTTGACAACCTCAACTCTTCCGCTAACCGGGGAGCCTGCCTGCAGCAATGCCGCCGAACCTATATTGTTACCGACAAGGAAGATGGGCATCAGCTTGAAATTGACAATGAATACATCATGTCGCCCAAAGATCTGTGCACCATTGGCTTTCTCGATAAAATCGTAATGGCCGGCGTTTCTGTTTTTAAGATCGAAGGCCGTGGCCGTGGCCCTGAATATGTAAAAACCGTTACCCAGTGTTATCGCGAAGCGGCAACCGCTGTATTGGAAGGTACCTTTACTCCTGAAAAGGTGGAGGGCTGGATGAAGAGGCTCGCTTCGGTTTATAACCGCGGTTTTTGGGATGGTTACTACCTTGGCCGGAAAATGGGCGAGTGGACCAAACGTTATGGCTCGCAGGCAACCCGGCGCAAACAATACTTAGGTCTGGTTAATAACTTCTTCTCAAACCTGTGTGTTGCCGAAATTAAAATGGAAACCCATGAAATGAAAATTGGTGAACCTTTGCTCATTATTGGGCCCACAACGGGAGTGGTTGAGTTCGAAGTGCCTGAGATCAGGGTCGACCTTAAAAAGGTTACCGGCACCCGCAAAGGTGAACTTTGCTCGGTGCCGGTTCCGGGACTGGTTAGAAGAGGGGATAAGGTTTTTAAATGGGTGGATGTTGCCGAACCTTTTTAGACTAATCAAAACTGCTCAAAAACATCCTTGTTTTCGTAATAGTAGTAATGGGTTTGCAGGAAAGGCTCTTCTTTACCGTCAATTATCCAGAAATAGGTGCTTGTTAGTATCCTGTTAAGTTCATCGTAATAATAGCGCTCAATCATTTCAGGCACCCCATTTTTAGAGATGATCTTTTGTGAAATCAGGCGGTTGAGGCCGTATTGAACGCTGATCTGTTTTCTCTCCCAGATTTGTTCTGCCCTTAAGTAGTTTGCCTCAAGCCCAGTAAGCTTCTTTGTGCCGGGCTCGTAAACCGGTTTTACGCGGATAACGCGTCGGCCGCCTGGCGCATAATCCCTGCGGGTAATTCTTCCATCCAGACCTGTTTTATAGCGCCAGTTTGTTGATTCATCACCCAAAAGGAAATCAAGTGAATAACGACGAATGTAATTTTCGAAATAATACTTGCCGAGTTGTCCATCATCCAATACTTCAACTTGGGTTATTTTGCCGTTAAAATCGGGAAACAAGTTGGCCACAATTTCGAAAGTATCCTTGTCGGCATTAAAAGCATAAAGTTGATCAACAAAGCGGTACATGTGAAGATAGTCCACGTTTTCCTTAAATTTAATTCCCAGGCCGGTCAGGCTGTTTTCTCTAATATATCCTCCAAAAGGTAAATGGCGGTTCTGGTCGCCATGACTCATTATGATCACTGCATCCACGCCGGCATCCATGGCCTGGTCGCGAATCTGCCTTACCTGCACGCTTAAAGGAGTACCCGGGAAGTTGAGGGCATCAAAGGCATGGGTTTGAATATATTCCTTGTCAGGAACTTGCTCGCCGGGGAAATAAATCTTGACTTCGTTTTTATGGCGGGGGGTTGGGAATTCTTTGATGCGGTAGGGGTCGAAAGTCGCGGGGTAGGGGGTCATGCAGCCCGTAAAGGGAAGGAGGGCGGCCAAAAGAATCGCTGAAATAAAAATCTTTCTGGAGCTCATATTGATCTTGTTTTTGGTTGTCGAAAAGTAATTAATTTCCAACAAATTTCAAGCCACAATATATAACTATTGGCAAAATTTTTCAAAAAGAAAAGCCGCTCTTTTCAGGCGGC
>Ga0114946_10000915_pt1 | contig 20316 bp, 9 predicted proteins | sample WalLakDeSediment_FD_88676 | JGI IMG/M metagenome (GOLD analysis project Ga0114946, IMG submission 88676) | Lake sediment microbial communities from Walker lake, Nevada to study Microbial Dark Matter (Phase II) - Walker Lake 11/02/13 Deep Sediment | ecosystem: Environmental > Aquatic > Freshwater...
AATCCCCCAGCACGGGCAACGATTTCGTTTTCACGGAAGGCTTCCGGTTACCCATGACCTGGAGTCTGTATGATATCGATGAATCGGAAAGCTCGGCAGATTTTCAGGGATTCGCTTACACTCCCGCCGGATATGCCGGCTGGATGGGTATCGGCGCCGGCTGGCAGTATGCCGATGTAAAAGGGGTTTCCTTGTTGGAATATATTGATCAGGTTTATCCCAACCTTACTTCCATCGGTGATAATCATGCCACGATTGTTCCGACCCAATTCCAGTTAGGTCAAAACTATCCGAATCCTTTCAACCCGACGACCAATATCCGTTTTACGCTGGATAAAACCAGTAAGGTATCGTTGAAAGTGTACAATGTTAGTGGTCAGCTGATTAAAACGATTCTGGACAACGAGACACGTAATGCCGGTGCCTACGATGTCCAGGTTGACCTTTCCAATGTGAGCAGCGGCGTGTATTTCACGGTGCTCAGTGATGGCCAGCAAAGCCAGTCTCGTAAAATGATGTTGCTTAAATAATTTTAGCTTAATTCGGGATTGCCCAAATAGTCGGGTAATCCCGATTTTTTTATCATTAAAATCGCACGTGAGTTCAAATAAGTACAAATCCAAAATAAATCAACGCTTCGCAAGTTCCGGAGAGGGATATGGGTTGCACGTTTCCCGGTCTTTTTGCCCTCTCTCCTACGTCCGTTCAGGGATGATTTCTACTGCAACGATCATAATTTCGTGTTTAAAACTGAAACGATCCTGCTTAATTGACTTTTGAGGCAGGTGATTATTACAAAGAATTGAACAGCAGGTATAATTGGGCAATACACAACAGGTTCCGGCACCCTGCTGACTTCAAAGCCAACATATATACCACCATGGATGGGTTTATCAAAATAGCCGGAAAGCAAACACTTAAATCGAAGCAAGCGAAAGAAACAGATAACTTTAATTTTTGATGGATCAGGTTTGGGTTGGGAATCTTTAGACATTACTATATAAATTGAATTGTAACTCCTGATAGGCTGGTGCCTTTAAGACCGTCCTATCATGTCCTGATTCTTCGGGGACGGACCTATCCCGACTCAATCGTGCTATGACGCAACTTGTTCCGTGCGGGTGGGGAACTTGTCCACAGGAATTTTTCTGGCACATCCCGGGAATGAATGCCCAGACATCGCCTGGCTTGGACGCCAACTCCGGGTGAGCCCAATATTTGTGATGGAAAAAAAATTTTCAAACATAAAAAATTATGTCCTATTTTGGGCAACTATTATTAAATCAAAAATGAACCGCTATTGATCTTTAAAAATCCATTAATCGGTAAGGAATCTCCTATGGAAACATTCGTGAAGCTATTTCTCAGTCAATGCACTTGCCGGCAGCAGAGAAGAGCAGTACGATCGGTTGGTATGATATCCATCCTGTTTATCTCCATCCTATTGCTCATGCCCTCTGGTATTTTACTGGGTGGTGTTACCGGTAAAATTGCCGGGGTAATTAAGGATGCCGCCTCCGGTGAACCTCTGGCCGGTGCCAACGTCGTGGTTGTTGCTCAAATTATTGATGGCCGGGAGGTGGAATTAAGCACACCGCTGGGAGCTTCGACGGATACGGATGGGCAGTATTTTATCCTCAATATCCGTCCCGGGCTTTATATTCTGGAAGCCAGTTATATTGGCTATCAAACCCAGCTTCGCCGGGAAGTACGCATTGAAGTGGACCGCACAGCCCGGCAAAATTTTGAGTTGCGTGAGGCCACCTTGCAGAGTGAAACAATCGTCGTTTCAGCCGAGCGATCACCCATGGTGGTGAAAGACCAGACCTCAGCATCAGCCAAGATAAGCGGCGATGAGATCAAAGCCTTACCGGTAGAAAATTTTAAGGATGTTATTCGCTTAACCGCCGGCGTAACCACCGGTCTGGGCGGGGATATCCATATCCGCGGAGGCCGCGCCTCGGAAATACAGTACTATATTGATGGTATGGCGGTTTCCAATCCTCTCAATAATCAAATGGCCGTTCAAGTGGAAAACAACGCCATTCAGGAGCTGGAAGTTATCAGCGGTACCTTCAACGCCGAATATGGACAGGCCATGAGCGGCATTGTCAATATCGTTACCCGTGAAGGCAGCGATCAGTTTATGGGCAGTTTTTCAACCTATTTCGGTGATTTTGTATCCAATCGCACCAGGGTTTTCAATAATATCGATGATCTCGATTTTACCGCTCAGAAATATTTTGAAGGATTTATCAGCGGACCGATCACCAAAAAAATCCGCTTTTTCGTCTCCGGGAAAGTACAGGATCAGCAAAACTGGCTTTATGGAAGACGCGTCTTCCTGCCGCAGGATTCATCGCGGATCACCTCGGCTAATCCCAGGGAGTACTATATCGAGTCCAGTGGCGACTCCGCGGCCGTAGCCATGAATCCCTATAGAAATTACTCCGGGCAATTTAAAATCAGCTGGAATATGCTGCCCACGGTAAAATTGTCTTATAATTTTATCGGCAACCAGAGTGAAGGAAAATCATTCGCAAATTATTACAAATTGAATCCGGAATATTTACCGAACATTTATTCCTGGGGCGTCAATCATTTACTGCGGATGGACCATACACTCAGCAAGCGGACATTCTATAGTCTGAATTTAGCCTATATTGAAAATAATCAGCAACGCTACGTTTATGAAGACCCCTTCGATGAACGCTATCGCTATACATACCAGCGCGGCATCTATCAACCGGTTTTCGTCTTATCAACCGGTGGTGTTGATCCCAGTCATCTCAGACAGAACAGCCGTACCATGGCTGCCAAACTGGCTGTGATGATGCAAGTCAATCACAGTAACCTGATCAAAGTGGGTGGGGAAATCCGTTTGCATAAACTGGATTACCGCTATTTTCAGGTGGATGTCAATCCCATCCTGTATGGTGATTACCAGCCGCGCATCCAGCCGGTGACCTCATTTTTACACAATCGATATAGTCGCGAACCCATGGAGGCCTCCCTGTATATCCAGGATAAAATTGAAATACAGGATTTAATCGTCAATGCCGGTTTACGATTCGATTATTTTTACGCCAATTCCACCATTCCCAGGGATTTACGCGATCCGGCCAACAAGCTGTTTCCCCGCGAGGATGCCTATAAAAAAGTAAAACCAAAAACACAACTGTCTCCACGATTGGGTATGGCTTTTCCCATTACCGAGCAAGGGGTAATTCATGCCGCTTATGGGCGTTTCTTCCAGATTCCCGAGTTCTCACGTCTGTTTGAAAATCCGGAGTTCGAGGTCGGCGGCAGCTATAATTCCTTTATCGGTAACGCTGATCTGGAAGCGCAAAGCACGGATATGTATGAAATCGGTTTACAACAGCAATTAAGCAGTTTTATGGCTGTGGATGTTACCGCCTTCTATCGCGATGTGCGCAATCTGCTGGGTTCGGAAATCTGGATCACTTACCAGAGGGACGTCATTTACGGACGTTATGTCAATCGCGATCATGGCAGTGTGCAGGGCATGACCATTTCAGCCAAATTACGTCTGCCTGAAACCGGCATAACAAGCGGCGTCGATTACACCTACCAGACCGCCAAAGGCATTGCCAGTGATCCCAAACAGTTATTTTTCGATGCCGGTGGGCGCAATGAAAGCGTTATTCTGCTCATCCCCCTGAACTGGGATTTACGGCACACCGCCAATGCCTATGTCAATTATGCCGGGAAAAGCTGGGGTGGCAGCATTATCGGCCGGTTGAATTCGGGCTATCCCTTCACACCGCTTGATCCTACCACCCAGAGGAATTCGCCGATCATTGAATTACGCAACGAGGGCCGTTACCAGGGAGAATTCTTTTTCGACTTGCGGGCCTATAAACGTTTTAGTTGGGCTGGTTATGGGCTCGAATTATTCCTCAGGGTGGATAACCTGCTCGATACCTATCGGAAGGATTTGCTGCCGCAGGTGGACCCGCGGGATGAAATCTCTCAGAGTCAGAAAGAGTGGGATCGTATTAATACCCGTTATGAATACGATTTGAATCCGGCTGTTCAGCCGGTTCCCCGTGAAGTTAAAATTGGCTTAAAAATCGATTTTTAGTTAGAGGAGCTGTACATGTTGGGTAAAAACATATTCAAAACAGATAAACAGGTTTTGATTTTGACGCTGATCCTGTTCAGTCTTGGCGCTTTGCTGCCTTTGTCGGCTCAGAATGAAGTCATCTACATCGATCCGAACAAGAGCGATCCGACCCTGCGCCGTGATCTCATTGTCAGCGGCAATCAGGTTACAACGGATATCACCAATTACGGAACCATTGCCAAGGGTAATGATAGTGACGTGGCCAGTGGCGGTGGCGGAGTCTGGCCCAGGGGCACCGGTCACGATCATATCCACGAGATGACCGGATTTATTGCTGCCCGTGTCCGGGACAATAACGGCAATTACACGTACATCATTTCCGATGGCTATCGCGATCCGGGTGGTTCGGGTGCCGAAATTGATCCGGTGACCAACATCCTGTATAAATTTCATCCACTGCCCGGCTATTTCAATCCCGAAAAGGGGCAGGATGAGATTGCCAACAGTCTCAATCCCAAATCCTGGCCTAGTAGCTGGCCCGGCAAGGATGCCACCTGGGATGGTAAGTGGAACGGCTATTTCGGTTTAAACCAGTTCAACGCCACTCAGGAAGCGTTGTATGTAATAGATGATGTCTATAATAAGGAATTTAATTTCACGCCCTACCAGAATGATCCCAGCCGTGGTGGATTGGGTGTCCAACTCGAGACCCGGGTTTTTCAGTGGGCCCATCCCCTGGCTAAAGATATTCTCTTTATCCACTTTCAGGTCTCCAATGCCGGTGATTACGATTACAATTATACCGTGGACAGCATCTTTTTTGGCGGCTACGGTGATATAGGTATCGGCGGACGCGGTTCCACGGACGATGACGCCGCCTTCAGTAAAGAACAGGATATGGTTTACGGCTGGGACCATGATAATATCGGTGTCTGGAATAAGTTTCGCGATATTCCGCCCGGTTATATCGGTTGGAAATTTCTGGAGTCGCCGGGTATCTCCGATGACGGCATCGATAACGATGATGACGGATTGATTGATGAAAGCCGTGACAATGATGCCGGCATGCTGGTATTCGGCCCGATCGGTAAATATGGTGATCCCAAGGAACACTGGTCCGGCGACGAAGACGGCGACTGGAATCCGGCTACGGATGATGTGGGGCGCGATGGAGCGGGTCCCCTCGATGAAGGCTATCCCGGCCCGGATGAAGGGGAAGGAAATGGCCGGCCTGACCAGGGCGAACCGAATTTTGGCAAACTGGATAATGATGAAAGTGATCAGGTCGGTTTAACCAGTTTTACTGCCCCCCTTTTCGGAACTATTGCCATTTCGGACGAAGTGGCCATGTGGCAGGTAATCCGGCCCGGCTATTTCACCATTCCCCAGCAAAATGTCAACCAGTATTGGATTTTTGCCAGCGGACCATTCAATCTGGCCTCACGCAAAACAGAGCGCTTTTCGACCTGCTGGGTTTTTGGTTTCGATGAAAAAGCACTATTTCAGACAGCCGAGGTATCTCAGCGTATATACGATGCCGACTACCGTTTTGCCCGGGAACCACGCATGCCCGTGCTGCAATCCACGGCAGGCGATGGAAAAGTCATTCTGGTTTGGGATGACAAAGCCGAACAGAGTCGTGATCCCATTTACGGTTATGATTTTGAGGGCTACCGCATTCTTAAATCGACCGAACCGTTCTTCCTGGAGCCGGGTAAGGTCACCGATTCGCGGGGTAATCCGGTTTTTTCCAAACCCATTGCCCAGTTTGATCTGGTCAACGGACTGGTGGGCCCACACCCCTTGCAGTATGGACAGGAAATCGGCGCGCCCAATGGCAGTCATTTTTATATGGGTGATGATACCGGCCTGCAGCATTACTACATCGATACAGATGTGATCAATGGGCGTACCTACTATTATATGGTCACGGCTTACGATCGCGGCTATGATCTGGATTTTTATGAACGGGGATTGGCCGATAGTCCTGATCTGTTCCCGATTACACCGGCGGAGTCCATCGGATCGATCACCATCATCGGCGGTGAAGTGGTTCGCATGGATGTGAATACGGCGATCGCCACTCCCAATCCCATGCCCTCCAATCTATCTGAGGGTACTACCAATGTCGAAAAGATGTTGGAGCGCACCGCGGGTAAGGCAAATGGTAATATCACCATTGATATCGTAGGTTCGGAACTGCTCAAGGATGCCGACTACAAAGTTGGCTTTAGCAGCCAGAATGTTGATTTCCCGGTAACCTTTGAAACGCGTTCCTATCACCTGATCAATATGACCACGGGAGATACGGTACTCAACCAGCCGGTTCCCATAAATCTGAATACCGGTGCGTATCTGACCCGCTGGACGCAGGAAATTCTTGACGAAGGTTTTGTTTTGCATTTCAAAAACCGCTATCCCGATGCCGATTCGGTGGCCATGAATGCCGGCTGGGTGCCCGGTTCCCTTTGCAACATGACCGTTGAAGTGCGTCCGGAAGACCCCGTACGACCTGTTCTTGAACCGATCTCCTTCGTCATGGAATTCGGCGATGCCAATAGCGTTCTGGATACCGCTTATCTGTCCAAAACCGGAACACGTAAATCCCCGGCCAATTTTAAAGTATATGATTACGATACCGGAGAAAAGCTGGAATTCATGATCTACGAGCGGGTACGCAATGACACGGTGCGGATCAACTCCGAAAACGAGGGAATATCCCTGTTGTTCAAGAGAACGCCCGATGCCAGTCGTTTTTCCGGTTCCTGGCTGGTTACGTTTAAAGCACCCCTCGATGAAAACGGGTTGCCTCTGCCTGATTCACTCTGGATTTTCCCGCAGAAGGGTGATCAATTCCTGGTGCGGAACAGCATTCCATTCTCCTCCATTGATACTTATGAATTTAAGACGTTTCAGCAAAAAATTAATACTCAACTCGAGGATAATATCCTGAAGAAAATACGGGTTGTGCCCAATCCCTATGTGGCTTCATCCATTCTTGAGGGACAACCTTTCCAACGTGGCCGGGGCGAACGCTTTATCCGCTTTATCAATACTCCGGCGAATTGTACCATCCGGATTTTCACTGTAAACGGCGACCTGGTTAAAACGCTGCATTCGGAAAGTCCAATGGATGGTTTTATCCGCTGGGATTTAACAACCAAAGATAATCTGGAGGTGGCGTTCGGACTTTACATCTTTCATGTCGACGCCCCGGGAATCGGCGAACATGTCGGTAAATTCGCCATCATTAATTAATGCATTCAATTTAGGCTTTTAATGGAAAGGTCATAAAGATGAAAACAATACGCATATACTTCCTGTTAGCCTGTTTATTTTCGGTTCTATCCGCGCAGACCAAGGTGGGTACAACCGCTGCCAATTTTACCCAAATCGGTTTGGGCAGCCGCGGGGTAGCCATGGGCGAAAGTGCCGTTGCCCTGGGAACGGATGCTTCGGCCCTTTATTGGAACCCGGCCCTGGTAGCCGCCCTGGATAGGAATCAGGCCTATTTTAACAATATCTCCTGGATTGCTGATATCAGCATCAACTATGGAGCCTTGTTGATCAATTTTGGCAATCAGGGCGTTGCCGCTGTATCCATCGCCGTGCTCAATTCGGGCGAAATGGAAGTCAATACGGAGGATCGTCCGGAAGGAACCGGTGAACTGTTCACGGTTCAGGAAATGCAAATCGGCCTGACCTATGCCCGGCAGCTGACTGAACGGTTTAATCTCGGTGGTACCTTCAAATTCCTGCATTCATCCATCTGGAATATGTCCGCTTCGACCATGGCGGTGGATTTGGGTCTGACCTACCGGACCCCTTTCCAACCCCTGGCGATTGGTTTGAGCATTTCCAATTTCGGTGGTGAAATGCAGATGCGCGGCTCCGATCTCACTGTACGCTTTGATCCGGATCCGCGGGTGGATGGAAACAACGACGGCGTTATCGCCTATCAAATGACGCGCTCCTGGCGTCTGCCGGTGACCTTCCGTTTCGGGATGGTCTATGATGTTCTTAAATCCGATCTGAACCAAATCCTGCTGAGTACGGATGTCCTTTATCCCAATAATAACGACAATTATGTGAACGCCGGTCTGGAGTATGGATTTAAGAATACCTTCTTTCTGCGTGCCGGCTATCGGCAGTTGTTTTTGAGCGACAGCGAGGGCGGACTGTCCTTTGGAGCCGGTCTCAAAATGTATAACCTGATTATTGATTATGCTTACAGTGATCGCGGTATTTTAAACAACGTGCAGTATTTTTCGCTGGGATTAAATTTCTGAGAAAGGCTACACAGAGTTTAACGATTTATTCAAACGGGTATCGGTTTTGATTAAACATTATCATCTACTCATTCTCCTGCTGTTCGGCGTATTTATTTTTGTGCAATGCGCCAAAGAACCGCCTGCGGAAATTGCAGCCGCCTGGGGTGATATACGGATTACGCTATCCGATTTTGAACGATCCTATTTCAATTATTGGCAGATGCTGCCAGACCGTGATTCTCCTGAATTACGCCGTCAATTTGCCCGGCAGTTGGTCGAACAGGAAATTATTGTGCGCCGGGCGCTTAAAAACGGCGAAGTTGATGAGGGGAAAATTGAATCCTTACTGAGCAGGGATTTAAGCTATTTTCTACGCCGCCGCTATCTGGAAAAAACGATCAAAGATACCATTGCGCCGGTCTCCGATGAGGAGTTGGCCACAGCTCTGCAACGCCGTAATATAAGCATGCGCGTCCGCCAACTTTATGCCCAATCGGAAGCCGAAATCAATCAACTGCACCAACGACTGCAGGCCGGCGAAAGGTTTGAAGATCTGGCCCGAAGCACCATGCCCGATCCCTATTTTGCCCAAAGGGAAGGGGATTTGGGTTGGATCGGTTGGGGCGACACCGACCTTCCGGTGGAAGAAGTGCTTTATGGCCTGGAAACAGGCCGGGTATCCCAACCGGTGCAGTCCCTGATGGGTTGGCATATTTTGCGCGTCGATTCGGTAAAGTATACATGGTCTTTCCACCAGGACGACAATGTTTTTCTTCGCCGGGAAATGCGTCATCGCATTATGGATCGCAAGCTGGATATGGCTGCGGCGTATCATTTGAGGGATTTGATTTGGAGCAAATCGTTGGCCGTGGATACTCGTTTGTTTCAGGATATCTGGAACTATCTCGCACCTCTGCTGCCTAAAAATGCCAAAGAGGGTGCCCTGCGTGGTTATTCCGATCTTGAGGTAAATTTAACCAAAGAACTAGGTCGCCAAAGTGTGGCCTATGTTGATGGGCAGCCGTTTACAGTGGCCGAATTCATAACGGCCGTCCCAACCTTACCCCGTAACCTGCTGCGCCCCAATCTCAAAAAAGCCATTGAAATCGCTGTGCGTGACAAGATCATTGTGCAGGAAGCCCTGCAAAAGGGCCTGGACAAGGACCCGGTGGTACGGGAAAAAATGAATCGCTCGCGGACCGCTTATCTGTATTACGCCATATTGGCCAATGCCGATAGCATTCACGGGCAGCGCGTCAATTTACAGGATTATTACCGCGATAACCAACACCGCTATATATACGCCATTGAATCGGAGATCGAAGAAATTCTGGTCGATCGTCATGATCTTGCTCTGGAACTGGCCAGGAAAATCCATAGTGGCGAAAATTTTGCGGAATTAACCCGTGCTTATTCCCTGCGCAAGGAAACCCGGGAAAAGGGCGGTTACCTGGGTTATCTCTCCAGCAAAGATCACCCAATCGGGCAAAAGGCCGCGCAATTAAAAAGTTCCGATGTTTTTGCCCCGGTGGTTACTCAGGAGGGATATCATGTCATCCGGGTCGGTCAACAAAAAATATTTTATACACCCTATGAGGAGCTGAAAGATCGACTGGCTGCCGATGCGCGACGGGAATATTATACGTTGTTGCATAAGCATCTCCTTTCGGATACTTACAATCCCAATGATGTGCAATTGAATGATCACATCTTAAATAGGGCGTTGCGGGAAACGAGTACGACACTTTTTTAAGATCTTTGACTTAATAAAAGTGACTGCAGCTCTGCGTTTTGGGATAGTTGTATACAAGCTGCCTTTTTACAGGGTTAATGAAGGATATTGAATAAACGGTAAATAAGATGGAATATTTTTGTATTTCGAAAGTATGTTCAAGACTCGATCATAAATCCTTATGATTTTATGAGCCTTGTATCGATCAGGTTTTAAACCATAAAGCCCACCCATGGTTCGGTCAATAAAAGGTGGGTCTGGAAGGAGTTAGGTATGGTAAAATGGCTACGCTATTTCTTTCTTTTAGCTATACTGTCAAACGGTTTGCACGCCCAGACAACAGGGAAAATTGCCGGTATCGTTCTCGATGAACGAAGCAGAGAGCCTCTGGCCGGTGTAAATGTGTTCATCGAGGGGCTGGGTCTCGGTGCGGCCAGCGATCTGGAGGGCGCTTTCTTCATCTTAAATGTTCCACCCGGTGAATACGATGTCATCGTGGATTTCATCGGCTACCAGGGAAAGAAGATCGAAGGGGTGCGGGTCTCGGTGAACCGAACATCGACCCTGAATATTACCCTGCAGGAAAAGGCCCTGGAAATGGATGAACAAATCGTTGTTATCGCCGATAAGATCACCACTAAAAAGGATCAAACCAGTTCCATCCGCAATGTAACTTCCGAAGACATGGCCATTTTACCTATTGAAAATACCGGGGGTATTGTGGCCCTGCAACCGGGTGTTGTGGAGGGTCATATGCGTGGCGGGAGAAGCAATGAGACGGCCTATCTTGTGGACGGCATGTCCGTGTATAACGGAGTTGACCGGGGGCGCCTGATTGAGATTGATCCCGATGCCCTGCAGGAAGTGGAAGTGATTACCGGTACCTTCAATGCCAAATACGGCGAAGCGATGGGTGGCGTGGTCAATATGATTACCAGGGAGGGAGGGAATCATTACCACGGCAAATTCGAAAGCTACCTGGAAAATTATTATACCCGTCACGGCAATGAATTTCCCGGTCTCAAAGCATCTGAGATCGACCGCAACCGTGATTATAAGTTTTTCCTGACCGGACCCATTTTCAAAAACAAACTCACTTTTTTTATCAGCACCCGCGTACAGGATAATATGAATTTTCTCAACGGCATCCGCCGCTTTCACATCACCGACCGACCCGATTATTCCCAATGGCAAAATCCCCGGGCTTATGATACTGAAGGAAATTATTTATTCAATGAACATACGGGTGATAACGCTTATGTACCGATGAACTGGTTTCAAGGGATTAATTTTACCGGAAAACTTACCTATAAATTAACCAGACTGAAAATGTCTTTGCTTTATCTTCTGAACCAGAGTCAGGATCAAAATTACGACCATGCCAGCAAGTATAAACCGGATGGCCGGAATATCAATCACAATGACAGTTATATGCTGACCTATCAGCTCAATCATCTGTTGGCTCAAAATGCCTTCTACGAACTTAAATTTTCCTATATGAACAGTTGCAGCGGGTCGTATCTTTATAAGAATCCAAACGATTCCCGGTACATTCATGACAGTTACCTGGCCAACCAGAGTTTTACCGGATTTTACACCGGTGGACAGGATAAAGGTCATTATGAAAGCACCACCGAAAAGTACCTTGGCCGTCTGGATTTTACCTGGCAAATAACCAATTCGCAGAGTTTTGAGGGCGGTGCTGAGGCAACCTTTTACCGGCATTATAACCGCTGGCAAACCATTGTGAACAAATACCGAAACTCTGCGGCTTCGGCCATCATCTATGAACCGGAGGTCTTGCCTGATGCCACCATCTACTCCGATATCTACAGAAAAGAACCCATTCAACTGGCAGCCTGGATATCCGACAAAATGGAATTTGAGGATATGGTTCTGGATTTAGGGGTGCGCTTTGAATATTTTGATCCCCAAACCACTTATCCATCCAATTATCGGAATCCCGGAAACCTTCTGGCCAAAGAGGATCAACCCGAATGGCAATCTGTGTATCTGAAAGCCGATCCCAAAATAAACTATGCTCCCCGTTTGGGTTTTTCCTATAAATTGGGTGAATCCGCTCTGTTGCGCTTCAGTTATGGACACTTTTATCAATATCCACCTTACCGGTCCATGTATCTTAATAATTCTTATGTATTATCACCGACCAATTATTCCACCACCATTGGCAATCCCCAGGTTAAGCCGGAAAAGACCGTAAATTATGAAGTGGGGTTATGGCAGATTCTCAACCAATACATGGACCTGGAAGTGGCCCTCTGGTATAAGGATATTTACGCGCTCTCAACGGTTAATATTGTGACCACCTATAACCAGATTCGTTATGGACTTTACGGCAACAAAGATTACGGAAATGCCCGCGGTTTGGAAGTTAAGTTCAATACCCGTTTCGGCCGACTCTATTCCGAGATCAATTATACCCTGCAATACACCCGGGGTAATGCCGACAACCCGGTATTTACCTTCACCAGGGCCGGAAGCAGCCAGGATCCCATTCCAACCCTGATCCCCATGTCCTGGGATCAGCGGCATACCCTCAACGCCACCGTCGGCTATAATAAGGAAAAATACGGGGTCACCGCCACCGGCTATATTGGTTCCGGTACGGCTTATACCTGGGCGCCTATTGATCAGAATCCGCTGCACCGGGTCAATTTGTATCCCAACAACAGCTATAAACCATTACACTACCGGGTCGACTTGAGAGCCTTTTATGATTTACCGGCCGCTATGGGGGTCAATATGCGCCTGTCCCTTTATGTCTATAATTTACTGGATCGCCTCAATGAATACGGGGTCAATGGCAATACCGGCCGGGCCAACCAGGCCATCATCCGGGATTCGGATCTGTTGCAGCACTGGAGTGACTTCAGCACCTATGAAGACCGGATTTACAGTCCCGCCAACTGGTCTGCTCCACGATCCGTTAAATTGGGTTTAGGTATCAATTTTTAAGTCAGGGTCTCCTGACCATAGCAAAAGCGATGTTTGCGGCAAAGAAAGGAAGACGAATGAAGAAGATATCACCTGCACTTTGTTTGTTATTTGCTTTGATAGCCATCATGGGCAGTGAATTATTTGCCCAGGGCAGAATTTATGACGGGCCTGACGACGGTGCCGGCGATCCCCACCTGGAAAGGGAAGGATTCATGAACGGTAACCGCATTCAGCTGCTGTTTAAAAATAATACGGAACTGGGGGATTATCCCCGGAAGGATGCCGCTCGCTGGCCCATCGGGGTCGGTGGTAACGTGATGCATGACGGCATCGCCGTGCTGATCAGTGCCAAGGTCTATGTGACCGACCGATCCAGGCCGGTTACCGATTTAAATGAGATCAGAAGCTTACGCCAGCAAGGATTACTGGACTCGCTGTTTTTCTGTCAAACCAATTACCGGGAAGAGATGGACCGTGATCCGACCGGACAGATCGAATGGGGATTGCATCCTGCCCCCGGTTACATGAATAATTCCAGTGAAACACCCGCTTTGAGCAATGATCCCAACTCCTGGCCCATCAACGGTTGGCCTTACAGCGGACGTTTACTGCACTGGCCGGGCGAATGGGATGGACGCTTTGGCCGTGGTCAGATTAAATCCGATCTGGAATGTTATTTCGTGGCCAACGATGCCCAGGATCAGGAATATCTGCAGGAAGGCTCCTATCTCAAATATTACCCCCGCCCGGGTTTAAAAATAGGCGATATAGATCCGGGGGTTACCGTTCAAAAGGGCCTTCCCTGGGGAGGACTCGGTGTACGGGTTAAGCAACGGGGTTTCCAATGGAATAATCCCATGGCTCAGGATTGCATCTTTTGGGAATATACCATTGCTAATATTTCCGAGTATGATCTGCCCAACGTGGCCTTTGGTTATTGGATTGACAATAATATCGGAGGTGAGAATACCGGTGAGGATGGCAGCTTTGACAAATCCTTAAACATGGCCTATACCTGGGACACGGACGGGGTTGGTGAGGATGGTTATATCACCGGAACGCAGGGTTTTGCATTTTTGGAGAGTCCCGGCATATCCAATGACGGCCGTGATAACGACGATGACGGTTTGATTGATGAAGCCCGCGATAATCCGGCCGGCGTCTTTTACGAGAATCCCTATGCCGGCATCGCTGATTTACAGAAGTTTTTGACTTTCTATGGATTAAAGGAAAGCGATCTGAAACCGCACTGGTCCGGCGACGAAGATCAGGACTGGCAGGATGGCGATGATGCCAACGGTAACGGCATTTACGATCCCGATGAATTTGCCGGTGACGACATCGGCCTCGATGGTGTGGCGCCGGGCGAAGAAAATTACTTCGGGCCGGATGCGGATGGAACCGAATGCAATCATCGGCCCGATCTGGGTGAAGGCTATGCGGAACCGAATTTTGGCTGGACCGACGTCAGTGAATCGGATATGCTCGGTTTAACCACCTTGCTTTTTGATCCCATTCCTGACCATGTGGAGCCATATTATGGCTGGTTCCGCAATGACCAGAACATGTGGGAACGAATGACCTATCTGGACTCCCTGGAAGAAGGGGCCAAAGACATTGCCAATCTGGGCGAGTTATTCGCCTCGGCTATTTTCCCTCTGTATAAAGGCCGAACGGAATTCATTTCCCTCTCGCAACTGCATTCTTATGATGACCTTTCGGGATTGAATTCGGATGCCCACTCGGCTCCGGCTTTATTTACACTCAAAAAAACCGTACAGGTTATTTACGAAAAGGATTATCGTTTCGCCCAACCGCCGCTGATGCCCAAACTGACCGCCATTCCCGGTGATGGGTATGTACAACTGATCTGGGATAACCGCTCCGATCGCAATACCCGCGAACCGATCCTCAATAACATTAATGATTTTGAAGGCTATAAAATTTACCGTGCTACGGATAAAGACTTCACCGATCCCATGGTGATTACCGATGGGTACGGTACAAAAACGTTGATGAAACCCATTTTTCAATGCGACCGGAAGAATGACAGGTCCGGGTTTACCAATTTCGGATTACTCAATGGTATGGCCTACTACCTGGGATCAAACAGCGGATTGTCTTATTCTTTTGTGGATAAGAGTGTCCAGAATGGTCGTACGTATTATTACGCTATTGTTGCCTATGATTATGGTATCGAGCCGGGTATTTTAAAAGGCTCGGCTGTTGTCTCCCAGGACCCCGGTTATGGTATTGCTCCCTCGGAGAATAACGTGGTGATCCGCAAAAACGAATTTGAGGAAGTAGTCTTTATCGGTCAGAATGTCGCTATTGTCACGCCCGGCACCCGGGCCGCCGGAGAAAAGTATGAATCGGAGTTTACCATCGAAAGCAACAAGGGAGGTGGGTCAGCCACCATTATTCCCGAGGTGGTAGCTCCGAACATGTTGAAAAAGGGTCACCAGTATAAAATCAAGTTCACCACCAGTGGCGTTGATTCTCTCAGCTTATTCCCCAGAAGATGGCAATATCAGATCGTTAACAATGGGTTAATGATCTATGATATGACGGAACATGAAAAACTGGTATTTACGGATTTGATGGGACCCTCCCTATTGGGCATCAGACGTCCGGAAAATTACATTACTGTTCTGGATTATTATGACGGCCATGGCACCGATAAATACTATCATGTGGCGCAGCGGGAATCCCGGGTGACCGATGTGTTTGATGGTTTGCGCTTACATCTGCAAATGGATGTGAGAACCGCCCTTTTCGATCCTGTGAACAGTGGTTGGATGCCAGGAAATTCTGCAATGGTGATGAAAGTAACCGGATACGGCGAAAAATTTTATCCCTATGATTATAACATCATCTTCTCCAATGAAAATTTGCATAAGGGCGTGGCTACAGGGTTTTCATCAGGCTATGTGGATGCCGAGGGCAATGTCTATCGAACCAACCAGATTTTAAGGAATCAGAATTTTACATTCCTGGTTGAAAATCTAAGCATTGTTGACTCAGCGGGTAATCCTGAGATAATGGACATCATGGTGGTCGATTCCAATCAGGACAAGGTATTCAATATGGTAGACGATCTGATCCTGGTTGGACGCACCACCAATGGCCGTTGGGAGTACACCATTTTTACGCTGGATTTCAGAAACCTCGGTGATGCTTCGCAGCTTCCTCAACCCAATGATGTTTATGCGGTTCGTTTCCGAAGACCATTTATGGAAAAGGATTATATCACTTTCACGGTTAATGCCGAGCGGGTGGTCGATGAGCGGGAACTGAAAGAAACCATGAAAGATATCAAAGTGGTACCCAATCCTTATATCGCCACCAATGTAATGGAAGCTTCGGTGATCAATAAATTCCTTAACCAGGGCCGGCGGCTGATGTTTACGAATCTTCCCGATCGTTGTACCATTAAGATTTTTACGATCAGCGGTATTTTGATCCGTGAACTGCATTTTCCCGATGACGGACTGGTCGGTTATGGCGGATTTGGCGATGCCAACAATGGGATGCTGCATTGGGATATGCGTTCCAGTGAAGGACTCGATATCGCCGCCGGTATGTATATCTATCATGTTAAAGACCAGAGGAGCGGAGAAGAGAAAATCGGCAAATTTGGTGTCATTAAGTAAGCTTGTGGAAAGGAAGATAACATGCAGCCTATCAGAAATACCTTTATTTTCCTGTTGGTCATCATGGTGACCGGCACGTATCTTTTCGCACAGCAACCCTATCGTATCGGAACCACGGCGGCCAGTTTCCTGGAAGTGGGTGTGGGAAGTGCCGGAATAAGCCTGGGCGATGCCTATACCGCCTCGGTATCGGACCTCTCGGCCATCTATTGGAACCCGGCCGGACTGGCTAATATGGCGACAAATGAGGCGCTTTTCGTATATCAGCCCTGGGTTGCCGATATCAGCAGTCTGTTTGCCGGTTTTGGTATCCGGGTCCCCGGTGTGGGCACACTGGGTTTGAGTATTTTTGGAATGGATTACGGTGACATCGAGGTGACCAATATGGATTACCAGCAGGGTACCGGCGAAATGTACAGTGCCTATGATTATGTGGTTACCTTCTCCTATGCCCGGCAATTGGTGACCTGGTTTTCCTTCGGCGCTTCGGCCAAGTACATCACTTCCAAAATCTGGCATACCCAGGCCAGCGCTTTTGCCCTGGATTTGGGGGTACAGGTGCAAACCCATCTTTTTTCATTGAGTAAACGGCGTGAAGACGGGATGCGCATTGGAATGAGTATTTCCAATTACGGTACGCGGATGCGATATGATGGCAAGGATCTTTTATTTCCGGTCGATATTGATCCCACGAGCAGCGGCAATTATCAGAATGCCCAGGGTAAGCACAACATGACCGAATGGGAATTACCGCTGCTGTTTCGGGTGGGTATCGCCCTTGATCCCCTGGTGGCAGCTAATCAACGAATTACGCTATCCCTGGATGCCCTGCATCCCAACAACATGTCGGAATACGTCAATGCCGGTGCGCAGTACAAATTAACCTACCCGGGTAAAGGCGATTTGTTCTTACGGGCCGGTTATAAGGCTCTGTTTGCCCATGAATCCCAATACGGACCAACATTCGGTGGCGGAGCTAAACTCTGGATCGCCGGAAGCAATGCCATCCAGGTCGATTATGCCTTTCATTCCATAGGTGTTCTGGGAAGTGTACATTGCACGAGTATTGGTTTTTCTTTTTGATTAACTCTTGTTTTTGATGCCATTTGCAGAGGAATTGACCATGAAAAACAGTCTACTGGCTTTAATCGTTACCACCTTACTATCAACCGCCTGCAGGGATATGACGCCGGTCGATCCGCAATTCATCCCCGATGAAAAAGTAAAAGGGATCTATATCAATCCCGATTTCCTTCGTCCAACCGGAATTGATACGCTCTTTATCAATGAGGGCGACAGGGTAACGGTGGGAGTGCGCTCCATCTTAATCAACAAACCCACATACACCTGGAGCAGTGGCAATGAGGGCGTGTTGAAAATTGTACCCGATGCCAATCATGACTCATTAGCCTATGCCATTGCGGTGGCAGACAGCGGTAACCAAACCACCCTTACCCTAACTGACCAGAGCAATTCGGTATCTAAAACCATACCGGTCGTGGTGGTGAAATTCTGGGCCGATCCTTTGTTTTATTCCTACCTGGGCAGTATCAACAAACACCATTATTATATGTCGCGCTATAAGAAGACCTGGCTGCAGGCCCGGGATGATTGCGCAAGTCGGGGCGGACATTTGGTGACCATTACGGACCCGGCCGAAAACGCTTTAATCGATACCAGTTCCATCAGAAACCGTCAGGAGGTTTGGATCGGTCTGACGTTCCTCTACAGCAATGATAAATTGACCAAATGGATCACCGGTGAGGATGTGACCTACGAGAATTACAACGGTAAACCGAGTGATCCGGGGATTTTCGCCGAGTACTTTTTTTACATAGATGCCAACGGCCGCTGGGAAAACTGGCATGAAATTTTGTACTATTATATTCTGGAAATGGAATAGGTAAACGCCGGGTACTGAGGGTAATGATACCGAACGGTTCAGGTTTGCTCATCGGCCCTCATTTTGATATCGGCTAATATAATCAAACGCTAAGAATTATGATTAATGTGCATGTTTACAAGGTTACTGGTCTCTATGCGGGGTTTACATTAACCGCCATAGCGCCTGGAATTACAGGCCTGCTTGTACTGCTTAGCTTACTTTTTTCCTGCCAGAAAGAGCGGCCAGGCGAAACCGATGAGACTATCCTGGTTAAAATCGGTGACCTGGTCACCATCAGCAAGAATGAATTCATCCGCCGGGCTGAATACACCATTCGTCCGCCTTACGCTAAACACAACTCCTATATTCATAAAAAGATTATTTTAAACTCCCTGATCGCAGAAAAGTTATTTGCCATACAGGAATCCGACAGCAGTGATTTATTGAAGAGTGAGGGCTTTCTGGCCTTCCTTAAAGGCCGAAGGGAACAGGCCATGCGGCAATGGATGCATCATCAGGAGGCCACCGCACAGGTTCAGGTGGACAGTTCCGAACTGAAACAATTCTATCCTCATGCCGGGCGCGAATACCAAATTCGTTACTTCTCGTTCTCCGATTCGGCGCTCTTCAGGATAGCCGGTGAGGCCATCAACAGCGGAATCTTTGATTTCGACGAGTTCTATCGCTTTCTTTATGGGAATACGACCATCCCTTCCCGAAAAGTACAATGGCATGATTCTGAGGATATTAAAATACTCATGGCGCTTTTCGGTGATGATCGTAAAATGGGGGAAACCCTGCAACCGATCGTGGTGGACTACAATGACTTTTTATTCATCCAAATTGAAGGGTGGACGGATGATCTGGCCATCACGCAAAACCAGGTACAAAACCGCTTTCAGAAAATCTCGGAAACGATTGCCCGGGATAAGACCGCCCAAATCTGGAATAAAAAAGTTGCAGAAATCATGAAAGGCAAAACCATCGAGTTTGTACCTTCCACATTCAAAGAACTTATTGAGATATTTTTTCGATTGTATTTTGTGACCGATGAGGAAAAAAAGGAATCGCTGAAGGAAAGTATCTGGGACCTGGAGCTCGAAGAAGATAAACCCATCTCCGACCATTTTTTCGAAGATATTCTGGATCGACCTTTTTTTACGATCGATCAAAAAACCTGGACGGTGAATGATTTCAGGAAAGCGTTAATGTCTCATCCCCTGGTTTTCCGTAAACGCAAGATGACTTCAGGGGAATTCCCGGAACAGTTTCGTTTGGCTATGGTCGATTTAATTCGTGATCATTATGTTACCCAGGTTGCCTATGAGAAAAAGTATGATCAGGTTTCTGTGGTAAAACGCAATGAACAGATGTGGCGGGATGCCTACCTGGCCCTGCATCACCGCAATAAATATCTTCGGGCGATTAGGGAAAACAAGCACTTCGAAAAAGAATATGCGCGCGTGCTTAACGAACACCTCAACGCCTATGTCATAGCTTTGCAGCAAAAATATTATAAAAGAGTCCAGTTGAATTTTGAAGAATTCGAGAATATTCACTTATCGAGTATTGATCTCTATGTTAAGCAAGTCAACCAGCCTTATCAGCACGTAGTGCCGAGGTTCCCCATATTGACGACGGAAAACAACATCGCCTATATCACCCGAATGCGTGATTGACGGGTTGCATCGCTGTGGAGCCGCACTCCGGATAGCAGGATTCCAGCGGTA
>Ga0114946_10000916_pt1 | contig 20310 bp, 20 predicted proteins | sample WalLakDeSediment_FD_88676 | JGI IMG/M metagenome (GOLD analysis project Ga0114946, IMG submission 88676) | Lake sediment microbial communities from Walker lake, Nevada to study Microbial Dark Matter (Phase II) - Walker Lake 11/02/13 Deep Sediment | ecosystem: Environmental > Aquatic >...
AAATTGAGCAGTCCAATCTTCCCTGAATTTATCCAAGTGGGTTCTTCCATCAAAAAGTAATTCCAGCTGATTATTCCCGTTTTGATACCTGTAAATCCCGCAAAGCTGTCTATAAATAATTCTGATACGTTCCTTTGGGAATTCATAGGTGTCCAAAATTTTGGAAAAAGTCTCATCCATTAACATCAATGGATTGTAAAGCTGGGTGTAGGATCTTTTTAATTCAAAAACCATCAATTCCAACAAGTGATCCTCCATCAGGGATTGCGCCTGCCTCAAAATATAATTTTTGTCTAAAGGGAATAATTTTTGGATCATCTTGAAAACGAATCTTTCGCAAATTATGCTTTTCCTTACAAATATTAAAGTTTTTTACCTGAAATCATCTCTTCTATTGCCATTTGAATGAGGTCAATCTCAAAGCCTCTGCCAATTAAGTATTGTTGTAATTTATATCTTTTTATCATAGGGTCTTTTTCTTTTATCAGATCCCATTTTTTTTCGGCCTGGGACAATAAAATGTGCCAGTACTCATCCTCATCAATTTCCTTCATGCCGGATTTGATACAATTTGGGCTGATTTTACGAAACTTAAGTTCCTGAATAATTTTTTTTCTGCCCCATTTTTTCAGTCGGTATTTTCCCCTTACAAAGGCCATGGTAAATCGTTCTTCATTCAAAAATCCTCCCTCTATCATATTAGAAATCAACTCTTCAGCATGCTCACCGTGGACTCCTCTTTCCGTTAGCTTTTTTCTAACTTCTTCCTGAGACCTTTCCTGATAAGCACAGTAAGCTGCGATTTTAAGTTTGGCTTCCTGCAATGACCAATACTTTTTAGGCTGATCAGGATTATATTCTTTTCTTGGGTAGGACATTTTGTGTAATTTTAACCCAAAGTAACTTTACCAGTTATTTTTTTCAAATCTATTCATCAAACCATTAAACATCATGCGAAAAAAAATTGTAGCCGGAAACTGGAAAATGAACCTCAATTTCGAAGAGGGGCAAAAACTTACTTCAGAAATTGTAAATATGTTGAAAGATGAGAATGAGAAGGAGGTGACAGTTGTACTTAATCCTCCATTTGTTCATTTGTATTCGGTGAAAAAACTGATAGGCGATACGCCTAACCTTTTTTTAGGTTCTCAGAATTGCTCCGATAAAGTTTCTGGTGCTTTCACAGGAGAGATTTCCGCAGGAATGTTGTCCTCCTTTGGAGTAAGCTATGTGATTTTAGGCCATAGTGAAAGAAGAGAGTACTTTAAGGAGACCAATAAGCTGTTGACAGACAAAACCAGACAGGTTTTGGACAATGGACTGATCCCTATTTTCTGTTGCGGTGAACCTTTGGAAATCAGAGAGGCTGGAACTCATGAAGACTATGTAAAACAACAATTAACCGAAAGTTTGTTTGGGTTCAGTCCGGAGGAAATGTCAAAAATAGTCATTGCCTATGAACCAATTTGGGCGATAGGAACAGGAAAAACGGCTTCTTCTGACCAAGCCCAAGAAATGCATGCTGCATTACGGACACATTTGGCGAGCAAGTTTGGGACTGAATTGTCCAACAATATTTCGATACTTTACGGTGGTAGCTGTAATCCCTCCAATGCCAAAGATATTTTCTCCAAACCCGATGTAGATGGAGGGTTGATCGGTGGTGCATCCCTGAAGTCAAGGGACTTTGTGGATATCGTTAAATCTTTTTAATATAAAAAATCATTTTACAGGCCACAAAGTAGTTGTGGCCTGTGTTATAAATTTAACTTCCGGTATTATTGGAATTAAATTTCACAGGACGATATCAAAAGTTGAGAGGAATATCAAACGCCATGCAGTACCTTGAATTTAAAATATCCTGTTCGGAACCCTACAGGGAAATCCTTATTGCTGAACTTGCCGAAGTAGGCTTTGATTCTTTCTTGGAGACGGATGAAGGTATCGACGCTTATATACAGGAAGATGCATTGGAAAGATCTCTCTTCCAGGAAATCATCAATAAGTACCGGGAGGCTGCTTTCATAAAAGTAGTGGAGGGAAAAATGGACAAGGTCAACTGGAATGAGGAATGGGAAAAGTATTATGACCCGATTATAGTTGGTGATCAGGTTTATGTAAGGGCTTCGTTCCATGAAGCCAGGCCGGAGTATACCTATGAGATTCTGATCAACCCCAAGATGTCTTTTGGCACCGGGCATCACGCCACTACTTTTTTGATGATTTCCCATCTATTGAACCTGGATCAACAAGGAAAAAGGGTTTTGGATATAGGAGCTGGAACGGGCATCTTAGCCATCATGGCATATAAACTTGGTGCAAAAGAAATCGAAGCCTTTGATATTGATGAATGGTGTGTGGAAAACGGGGATGAGAATTTTAAATTGAATGGTATCTCACACCCACGTATGGGTAAAGGAACAGTCAGGGAAGTTAATCCAGGAGGTGAATTTGATATTGTTATGGCCAATATCAATAAAAATGTCCTTTTGGACGAAATGGAAGAATATGGCAATTTGGTCAAAGAAGGAGGAAATCTGTTGCTCAGTGGATTTTATAAGCATGATATACCGGATATTTTGAAGAAGGCGAATAAGTTCAGTTTGGAATTGGCAGATGAAAAAACTAAAGATGGCTGGGCTGCCTTGGTAATGAAAAAAATATGAATGAACTGATTATTTATGCCATCATTTTTCTGATGCTTATTGGCCATACGCTTATGGCTGCAAAAATGTATAAAACAGTCCATGAGGACCAATCTCTCACTTTAAAAGAGAAGAACGACTGGAAATTAAAGGCTTTAATTTTCCCCGGGTATTTTTGGAGGAAGTACAAAAACAGGTAAGAAGTTGCTAAACCAAAGACCTGTTTTCATGATTTTTTTTACATTTACCCAACTTTTTCTTGCTCAACATTCGTGGTGAAAGGATTGGATTGCCGGATTAATCCATCCGGCAATTCTCCTTCTGTTGAGGCGACAGCAACGCATACAGTGGCATCTCCCGTGATATTTACTACGGTTCTGAACATATCCAAAATCCTGTCCGGAGCGATGATCAAAGCAACACCCGCACCTGGAACCCCTATGGCTTCCAAAACTATAATCAACATAATCAGCCCGGCACCAGGCACTCCAGCAGAGCCGATGGCGGCCAAAGTAGCGGTCAGCACAATGGTCAATTGTTGGGATATGGTGAGATCCATTCCCAAAGCCTGGGCGATGAAGACAGCTGCGACTGCCTGATACAAACTTGTACCATTCATATTGATAGTGGCCCCCAAAGGCAGGACGAAACTGCTCACTTCTTCTGATACACCCAGTTCTTCCTCTACCAATTTCATGGTTACCGGTAAAGTAGCGGAGCTGGAGGAGGTAGAAAAGCCCAATAACATAGCAGGCCTCATGGCTTTGATAAAATCAAGGAATTTGATTTTGGTAAAAGATTTCAGTATCAGGGAATAAATGATCCCTATTATCATGATCAAGCCCCCTAGTACCACTAATGTATATTTCAGCAGGGCCAGCAATAGTTCTACGGCAGAATCGGGGTTTTCTCCTGCTATTTCAACAATTAATGATGCCATCAATGCAAACACCCCATAGGGTGCTATCATCATGATGTATTCCACAATTTTGATGATTACATCATTGAAAGCATCAAAAAAGCCAGTAAAGTTTTTTGCTTTGTCTTTTGGAATCTGAAGCAGGGCAATGCCTACAATGATCGCAAAAAAGACTACCTGCAACATACTTCCATTGTCCCCTGCCGCTTTGATGATATTTTCGGGAACAATCTCAATCAAAGGTTGAAGTGGACCCTGACTGGTTACTTCGGCAGCCATATCTTTTTTGGTACCTACTGCATCATCGTAAAGGGCCATTAAGCTATCCCTTGTTTCCTGTGGGAGGCTATCACCCGGTTTGATTACATTGACAAGGATGAGCCCAATTGTAATGGCAATAACGGTTGTAACCAAATAGGCTAATATGGTCTTTCCTCCGATTCTTGAGAGTTTGGAAATATCTCCAAGATTGGCAACCCCAATTACCAAAGAGGCAAATACCAGTGGCACCGCTATCATTTTGAGGGAATTGATAAAAATTGTCCCGATAGGTTTGATATAGTTGATGGTGAATTCCGGGGAGAGGCCAAATTGGATGATTACCAGACCAACAATAAGACCTAAGATCAGTCCTCCAATGATTTGGGTGTGCAATGGTATTTTTTTAAACATATGGGCTGTTTTTTACTTATAATTTGTTTGTCCTGCTTATCAATAGGTAGTCTGCTAAGACCAATGCAGTCATGGCTTCTACTATTGGTACCGCACGAGGTACTACACAGGGATCATGTCTTCCTTTTCCTGAAACGGTGACTTCTTCCCCTGCCTCATTCAAGGAATCCTGATCTTGCATGATCGTGGCTACAGGTTTAAATGCTACGTTGAAGTAAATATCCTCTCCATTGGAAATTCCTCCCTGAATACCACCGGAATAGTTTGTCCTGGTCCTGACCTTATCCCCTTCTTGATAAAAAGTATCATTGTGGGATGAGCCCCTCATTTTTACCCCTTCAAAACCACTTCCATATTCGAACCCTTTAACGGCATTGATGCTGAGCATAGCTTTGCCCAATTCTGCATGCAATCTATCAAACACAGGTTCTCCTAAACCCGGAGGAACGCCTTTGGCAACACCGGTCACAATTCCTCCAACAGTATCCCTGCTTTTTCTCACTTCATCAATAAAACTGATCATTTTCTCAGCCATTTCACTATCGGGGCAACGGACGATATTATTTTCAGTGTTTTCCAGATTTAATTCCAAATAAGATTTTTCCAATTTCAGGCCGCCCACTTGAGAAACGTAGGCATTCACAGAAATCCCATAATGTCCAAGCATCATTTTTGCTATGGCTCCTGCAGCTACTCTGGCTGCAGTTTCTCTGGCACTGCTTCTTCCTCCCCCCCTGTAATCCCTGATCCCAAATTTTTCAAAATAAGTATAATCGGCATGTGAAGGTCTGAATTTGTCAGCTATATGGCTATAATCTTTACTTTTTTGGTCAGTATTCATGATGACCAATCCTATGGGCGTCCCTGTACTTTTTCCTTCAAATACCCCAGAAAGGATTTGGAATTCATCTTCTTCTTTTCTTTGGGTTGTGATTTTGGATTGTCCTGGTTTTCTTCTTTGCATTTCATTCCTGATGAAATCCTCATCAATCGGAAGACCTGCAGGGCAACCCTCTATTACTACGCCTAATCCGAGCCCATGGGACTCACCAAAAGTGCTTATTCTAAATATCCTTCCAAATGAATTACCCATTGTCTTTTTTCATAATGAGGACAGCCAATAAAATCACTGAGCCGACCAATAGTAAATTGATAAAGAGCGAAAAATAATATTTATATCTCTTGAATGAAAGTTTATTACTTTCAACTTCGATCAAATCATAAATTCCACCTAAACGCTGATTGGAAATAGCCTGGTTGACTTTGGATTCCCCGGTAACATGAATGATGGCACTCGGTCTTAAAGTATCATACTTTGCAAGCACGGGGTTAAAATATATCCATTCGAAATGATCGGCAAGTCTGACCTGGCCTGGTTCGTTGATTGTCAGGTAATAATTGTATTCTTTGATTCCGCGGATTTTACCCATTCCTCTGTTTATCTGTTGACGTACATTGGGATCAAAGGTGTTGAGTTTATAAATCTGCCTGGTTTTTGGAGGTGAGATGGAGTTGATGTTCCCTTCTCCGCTAATTCCGAAATTATACGTGAATCCTTGCCCTGTTTGTACTTCAAATGAGGAGATATTTTCCCTTAATTGAAATACCCCAACACTTACTTCATTTCTTAACGGATGCTGGGGAAGGGGTTTCACCTTTACGTTTTTTGCTGATGAATAGAATGTTTTGAAATCTTCCAAACGGTTGCTTCCAAAAAATGTAGGGTTTTTGGCGACCCTGTATTTTATCATTTCCCAAGAAATAGAGGGAATGGTAATTTCCCCATCTGAAAATGGGAAAAAGGCAGCTTCGTAGACTTTATATTTTATCCAGTTTTTTCCATTGAAAGTAACACGTTCCGGTTGGATGTTGGTAATGTTGAAATTCTCTTCCCAGGCATTACTTGGCTTCATTTTTTTAAGAATTTCATCCAGTTGTCTGCCTGGTTCATAAAATTGAAATGGTGCTTGATTGGTTTCGGACATGTAAAAAGCCAAGCTCACAGTGAAGCCCTCTCCCACAAAAACCTCTTCTTTATCTATTGAGGAAGCAAAAAAGGCATCGTCTTCCACTTCAATATATTCAGGATCCTGTCGGTCTCTTTGTCCAAACAAGTCATCGAACGGATCATAGACACCGGATTGTCTCTGGGCAGGTCGCGGATCGATCACCACTAATTTTTTACCAGGAGAGGAATGCGGATTTCCATTGATTTTAACAGAGAAACTTTCAAGGGTAAACTCACCCTTTCTTATAGGTTTATAATATTGAACAATGCTATTTGTACTGCTCACCTGTCCATTGACGATGTTCATTGAAGAAGATTGGGATATACCCTGCTTTTGAAAACCAAGGATGTCCGGAAATTCATCATATGACTTTATTTTGTCGTTGGATAGGGTTGCTTTTATACTAAAGGTCTCATTAAGGGCTATCTCATCAGGCCCTAACTCAATGGTCACATCCTGGGCCAAAGCCTCCACGGAAAAAAATCCCAGAATAAAATATACAATAAGGACATTGACTTTCGTTTTACTCATGTTGGTGTTCTTACTTAATGCCCGCAAATTAACTTTATATTTTAAACGCAACAAACCTTTCTTAGTATCGTATTCTTAGGTATTGTTGTTTTGTTAAACCCATAAATTCTTTAAAATATGTTAGAATATGTTAAAACCGTGCTGATGAAGGTCAGTTTTGACAGAACACTCTTCGAGAAAGAATTAAGAAAGGCTCTGAACCTTCTTTTACCTACAGAGATTCATGAATTCAAAGATTGGTGTTATCGGAAATTTTCAAACAGATATGAACCCGTTCTCAACAAGTACTTTATAAGTCTTGCAGGATAAAAATAAAGCTCCGATCCGGAGCTTTTATTATAGGATTGGGTGTCTTTCAAATTTCCTTGTCCTGTCAAATAAATATCGGTAGGTTATTAATCTTCGGCTTTGTTTTCCTCCAAGATTTTTAGAAATATTCAATATTTTGGGATTAAAATCTCCCTGCCAGAAGAGTTCAAGGGTTTTGTAAGAAGTTGATTTTTTTATTTCTTTTTCAGCCTCAACGATCATGTAATAGTCAATTCCTTTACCTTGGAACTCCGGAACAATACCAAATACCAGACCTACGAAATTTTTGTTTTTCCCAAAAGTCTTCAAGAAAAAAAATTTCAATTTTTCCCAGACCCCAAATTTCCCGTTTAAATGCTTTACGATTTGATTGATATCAGGTAGATTAACCCACATGGCAATTGGCTGATCCTTGAAATAGGTAAACCAGATCAGTTTTTCATCCATTATGGGTTTTATCGAATTGAATAATTTAAGTGCCAGGGCTGGTGCAATTTCTTTATTTCCTTCATGTTTTGCCCAGGCTTGATTGTAAACTGTACTAAAATCCTCCGCAAATTTAGATAATTCCTTTTTTCGGATGTGCCTGACTTTGAAATCAGGAATATTGGAATACCTATCATGATTGTCGTAAAATTTCTGGTCAAGTTGTTTGGCATCTGAAGCCACTTCCAGATTCCAACAAATCTGGTTGTAATAGAGCTCAAACCCATAGTTTTCGAATAGTTTTTGGTAATAAGGGGGGTTGTAATTCATGTTATAAATGGGTTGGTGAAATCCCTCAACAAGCAATCCCCACCATTTATCACGGTCTCCAAAATTAATAGGACCGTCCATGGCCTCCATTCCTTTTTCTGAGAGCCATGCTTTGGCTTTGTCAAAAAGCGCTTTGGCTGCATCCTGATCATCAATGCAGTCAAAAAAACCAATACATCCAACAGGAAATTGATCTCCTTTGTTTTTATACTTTCTATTGACAAAAGCCGCTATTCTTCCAATGAGATTATGATCTTTGTCTTTCATAACCCACCTGACAATTTCACCCTGATTTAAATACTTGTTTTTCTTGGGATCAAAAACGGCCTGTACATCATTGTCCAAAGGTCTTATCCAATTTGGATTGAATTTATTTATTTCAAAGTGGACCTTAAGGAAATCTGCTTCATCTTTTTTTGAAGCAACCAAAATAAGATTCATAGTTATGCCGGATAGAAAATAAAATTACTCAAAATTTATTGGCTACCTATCGGCTTTGGAAAAATATATTTCTTAGCAATCCGCTGTATTTGGCCCTCTTGACAGCAGATTTTTCAAATACCTTGTTAAAAGTTTCCTCTGTGATTTCTTCCCAGTCCTTTTTGTCCATTTCTTTGATATCAGGATGGGGATTAAAAGCAGTTTCTTGATGAGGTTTTGAAAACCGGTTCCAAGGACAGACATCCTGGCATATATCACAGCCAAATATCCAATTTTCAAATTTCCCTTTTACCTCAGCAGGGATTTGTTCCTTGAGTTCAATGGTAAAATAGGAAATACACTTTGAGCCGTCTACAACCCCGGGCTTGACAATGGCTTCTGTGGGGCAGGCATCTATGCATTTGGTGCAAGTGCCGCAATAATCCTTTACCATGGGTGGGTCAGGGACTACCTCAAGGTCTATGATCAATTCTGCCAAAAAGAAAAAACTCCCCATTTGCCTATTGAGTAAGAGGCTGTTTTTTCCTAGCCAACCCAAACCTGATTTTTTGGCCCATTGCCTTTCCATAATAGGAGCAGAGTCCACAAATGCCCGTCCTCCAAAGTCACCGATCTGTTCTTGGAGCAGCTTTAATAAAGTTTTAAGTTTATCCTTAATTACAAAATGATAATCCTTCCCATAAGCATATTTAGCTAATTTATAATCTTCAGGTTTTTCCGGAAGCTTTTTTTCCGGATAGTAATTATATATTAAACTGACAACAGTTTTGGCCCCATCCACCAGCTTGGTAGGGTCAAGCCTCTTGTCAAAATGGTTGGCCATATAGGACATTTTTCCCTGGAAATTTTGATTGAGCCAGGCTTCCAGTTTCGGCGCTTCTTCTTGAAGAAATTCCGCTTTTGCTATTCCACAGAAATCAAATCCCAGGTTTTTGGCCTGGGATTTGATTATTTGGGCATATTTAGTGGGGTTTTCTTTCATGGTTGTTTAGGATAGAGGAAAATACCTAATCAAATAGACTTCCTGTTTCTCCCTTCAGATTAGGCTTGATTTTAAGATGATTATACGCCATTTCTGTGGCCATTCTACCTCTAGCGGTTCTTTTGAGGTACCCTTCCTGGATCAAAAACGGTTCATATACTTCCTCGATGGTTTCCGCTTCTTCCCCACATGCTGTAGCTATTGTGCTCAACCCTACAGGGCCACCTTTATATTTTTCAATAATGGTCATTAGGATACGGTTGTCCATTTCGTCCAATCCATTCTCATCTACATCCAGGGCATTGAGGGCTATCTTGGCAATTTCAAGGGTAATTTTTCCGGTTCCTTTTATTTCTGCAAAATCCCTGGTCCTTCTCAATAGCATGTTGGCAATCCTAGGAGTGCCTCTGCTTCTCCTTGCGATTTCAAAAGCAGCTACTTCATCAATTGGAGTCTGCAGGATTCCTGCTGAGCGGACCACTATATCCGTCAGTAGCTTGGCATCATAATATTCCAATCTTGAATTGATCCCGAACCTGGCCCGGAGTGGGGAGGTCAATAATCCTGACCTTGTAGTAGCTCCGATCAAAGTAAAAGGGTTCAGGGAAATTTGAACAGAACGCGCATTTGGTCCTGAGTCGAGCATGATATCAATTCTAAAATCTTCCATTGCGGAGTATAAATATTCTTCCACAACCGGATTTAATCTGTGAATCTCATCGATAAAAAGGACATCACCTTCTTCCAGATTGGTCAACAAACCGGCAAGATCTGAAGGTTTGTCCAAAACTGGTCCTGAAGTAATTTTAATTCCTGCTTCCAATTCATTGGCAATGATATAGCTGAGTGTGGTTTTTCCTAAACCTGGGGGGCCATGTAAAAGCACATGGTCCAAAGGCTCATTCCTTTTTTTCGCTGCTAAAACAAAGATTTTGAGGTTTTCTAAAATTTTGAATTGTCCTGTAAAGTCATCAAAGCTTAGTGGTCTCAACGCCCTCTCAATCTCCCTATCTGAGGAGTTCAGTTTTTCCTTGTCTCCACTTAAATAATCTTCTCTCATAATTGTTAAATCAGCATGTACAAATATAGAAATTTAGAACAAGGCAAAACAGATTAATTCGTACCCTTTCATTTTTGCAATTTTGTTGCATTTTATTCCAGATTGAAAGAATAATTGGATAAATAGCCTTAACTTTCGGCAAAATAGCAGGTTATATGCGAAGCAACGCCAATAAAAACATTATTTATTCCATTGTACTCTTGTTGATGGTGGCTATTGTATACTTGTACAGGCAAAATCAAAAGCAAGATTTTCAGGAATCTCCTCAGGAGGTTTCCAATAAACTTATCTTATCCGGAAGCACCATGGGCACCACTTATAGGATTGTTTATCTGGATGACCAAAGCCGGTATTTTCAGGAATCTGTGGATTCATTATTGCTGGTTTTCAATCAATCACTTTCAACATATATCCCTGATTCAGAATTAAGCCGATTTAATCAGGGGGATTCACTGATGTTTGAATCACCCTTTATGTTGCCGGTTTTGGAATCAAGCAAAGAAATTTTTGAACTGACCAAAGGTGCATTTGATCCAACTGTTGGCCCATTGGTAAATCTTTGGGGATTCGGTCCGGAAGGCCCACAGTTAAAAGACAGTGTTAATATTAATACACTGCTTACTTTGGTTGATTTTAATGCCATTGAATTTGATAGTTTTCAGGTGAAAAAGCTGAAACCTAAAATGTACCTTGATTTCAGTGCGATCGCTAAAGGTTATGGGGTGGACATCCTGGCTGAATTCCTGGAAGGAAAAGGCATTGAAAACATGTTGGTAGAAATTGGGGGAGAATTGGTAGCAAAGGGTACAAATGAAAACGGTGAATTATGGAAAATCGGGGTTAATAAACCTGAAGAATTAACCAAACCCGATGAATTGTACAGTATTATTGCTTTGGGCAACAAAGCGATGGCAACATCAGGTAACTACAGGAATTACTATGAGGCAGGAGATATGAAGATTTCCCATACCATAGACCCCGCTACGGGCAGGCCTGTGAAGCATGGTTTGCTGAGTGCAACAGTGGTAGCTGATAATTGTATGAGAGCAGATGCATTGGCCACTGCAATGATGGTATTGGGAACAGAGAAGGCCATTGAGCTGCAGAAAAATAACCCTGATTTTCAGATATTTTTGATCTATAATGATGATAATGGCCAAATGAAATCATTTGCAAGTGAGGGTATCATTCCATTTCTTTCATTTATACATGAATAATCACCGATAAACTTAATTAATCAAATGGTATTAAATTTTACCCTTTTGTTTTTGACGGCCATGCTGGCAGGAGGACTGGCTTACTTTATTCCGAGTTGGGAAGAAAGATATTTTAAATTGGTGCTGGTTTTTGCAGGCTCTTATCTCTTTGCCATAACGGTACTCCATATTTTACCGGAATTATTCGTAGAATCCAGTAATGCCACAAAGATGGGACTCTATATATTGTTGGGATTTTTTATCCAACAGATATTAGCTTTATTGTCTACAGGCGTAGAACATGGACATATTCATCATCCCAGCCACCATCACGCGGCACATGTCGGGGTATGGACTATCATGATAGGTTTATTCATGCATGCTTTCCTGGAAGGCACATTATTGGGAAATGAAGCTGGACTGACAGCACATAACCATGACCATGCAGGTCATGATCATCATCACCACCATCATAGCAGTGGGAATTTATTGTTTGGTATTTTACTCCACAAGGGACCAGAAGCATTTGCTCTCGTGGCTGTTTTGATGAGTGCGATGAAAAAGCGTTGGATTTTTTTACTGTTAGTGATATTTTCTTTGGCTTCACCTTTAGGGATGTTGTTGAGCAATTATTTATATGAAAGCAAAATATTGGGAGGAGAGACTTTAAATATATTTTATGGAATTGTGGCTGGAGGCTTTCTCCATATCTCTACCACCATATTTTTTGAAAGTAGTCCGGATCATAGATTTTATCTCAACAAGGTTTTAGTAAGTATGTTGGCCTTTGGTTTAGCCATTTCGCTTGAAATGCTTTTGTAGTATTTTTATGTTTCGGAAAAAGGAAACACATATATAAAATTTGGTTTTCTGTTTTGGATATCTTAAATAATGTATATTTTGCTAAAATGTTATATTTTCGCTAATTTGATATACTAAGCTAAAATAAACCAAATGGAAAAGCCAGCCTGTCCCAAATGTGAGCACAATAAAGTTGTCAAGAGTGGAGTATTAGGCGGAAGACAGCGGTTTAAGTGTAAAAAATGTGGATATCATTTTACCGTCAACAAGATGGGAAAATCCATTGACAAGTATTATGTGGTCAAGGCGCTACAACTTTATATTGAAGGAATCTCTTACAGAGAAATCGAAAGAATATTGGGTGTTAGTCATGTTTCGGTGATGAATTGGGTAAAGCAATATAAAATAAAAGCTCCTGAGAGTTATGATTACAGGCCAACATATAAAGTGTTGAATCACAATGAATTAGTAAAATATATGACTCAAAAAGAAAACCTAACTGACACAGGAATGCTGATAACAGAACTGGGAGATAAATTCATGATCATTAAATGGGAACGCTTTAAAAACCGATGATTCAGAATATTATTCTGTTTACTATAACTAATTAACAGATATATATTCACCTTTTTTCTTTTCAAACGCTTCTTTTCAATTTAGGATTCACTTGTTGTTCGGGCCCGACTTCAAAAGTCATTAACAACAAACCCATGAATCGATGAAATCCCTACTGACCTGGTTAGCTGGTCTTTTATTATGTATGTTTTGCACATTCCAGGCAGAAGCTCAGGATACCTTAAGATCCTATATTTCAGCAGTTGATGAGCTCAAAATAGATCATGATTATAAGCCACTGACTTTAAAATTAAGTGACGACGGCTCCAAGTACATCAGGTTTTTGATCTGGAACCAGATTTGGATAAAAGCCAATGAAAACAACCCCGGAACTTTAGGTGTAAATGGACTTCCCAGTAATAGTTCAGCAAGTATAGGGATTAGAAGGGCAAGATTTCTTGCCTATGCCCAGGTTTCTCCAAGATTCTTAATCCTTTCCCATTGGGGGATCAACAATCAGACATTTGCCAATGGTGGAGTTCCTGCTGGAGGCATCACCGGAAATCCGGGAAATCTTCCAGTGAATGTAGATCCTGATACAGGGATAGGTACGGCAAACGGACAATCTGCCAAAAAGCCACAATTATTTTTTCATGATATATGGACAGAATTCAAGGTGTTGGAAGAGTTGTACATAGGAACTGGACTTCACTATTGGAATGGGATTTCCAGATTGTCCAGTCACAGTACTTTGAACTTTATGGCTATTGATGCCCCCATTTTTAACTGGCCATTGATAGAATTAACAGACCAATTTGCAAGGCAGTTTGGGATTTATGCAAAAGGTCAGGTAAAAAAGATAGATTATAGGTTGGCATTGAACAAACCTTTTTCGGTGGGTTCCGGAGGTAGTTTCAATGAACTCCGGCAACGGCCTGTTGCCAACAATGTGGTGAATGATAATTGGGCTACCCAAGGCTATATAGCCTATCAGTTTTTGGAGGAAGAAAATAATAAGCTGCCTTTTTTTGTGGGGTCTTATTTGGGTTCAAAGAAAGTTTTCAATATAGGAGGTGGATGGCATTTCCATCCTGATGCTACTTCATCCAAGAATGCCAATGGAACAGTCAACTACCACAATATAGCGCTTTTTGGACTTGATGCTTTTTTGGATATTCCATTAAATGCTAAAAAGGGTACAGCATTGACTTCCTATTCGGTTTACTATAATTATGATTTCGGACCTAATTATATCCGAAATATCGGGATCATGAATATCGGTTTTGGACCTGGAAGTACCCAAAACGGGCCAGGCAACGCTCAACCTACCATCGGATCAGGAAAAATATTCTATTCCCAGACCGGATATCTTCTCCCTCAAAGGATTCTTGGTGATCATGGTAGACTCCAACCTTTTGGAGCAGTGACCCATAAAAATTTCGAATTCTTTGATGATAGTTCCTGGCAGTATGATCTAGGTATGAATTACTATATAAACGGTCATCAAGCAAAAATCACCCTGCAGTACGGTAATCGGCCCTTATTTGAAAATTACAAAAAGAGCGGTTCAGCGGGAGAATTTATTGTACAAACTCAAATTTTCTTATAACAATAACCCTATAACTATGTCTGATAACAAACAAAAAATGAAAGCCTATTGGAAAAAGAACCTGAAGACCCTGATGATTCTTCTCCTGATTTGGTTCACAGTATCCTTTGGCTTTGGAATACTACTTGTCGAACCGCTTAATGCTGTCAAAATCGGTGGATTTAAGTTAGGTTTCTGGTTCGCTCAACAAGGATCAATTTACACATTTGTGATCTTGATTTTTGTCTATGTTTTCCGCATGAACCAGCTGGACAGGGAATTTGACGTAAACGAGGAATAATCTTTAAGAAAACAAAACGATGGATATATTAACCTGGACCTATATACTGGTCGGCCTTTCATTTACTTTATATATAGGAATTGCCCTTTACACCAGGGCAGGTTCTACCAAAGAGTTTTATACTGCAGGTGGAGGAGTTTCTCCTTTGGCCAATGGTATGGCAACAGCAGCAGATTGGATGTCTGCGGCATCATTTATTTCAATGGCGGGAATTATTGCCTTCTCAGGCTATGATGGTTCCGTTTACCTGATGGGTTGGACGGGAGGCTATGTTTTACTGGCTTTATTACTTGCACCTTATCTTAGGAAATTCGGTAAATTTACTGTACCTGATTTTGTTGGGGATAGGTATTATTCCAATAAAGCACGTGTTGTCGCGGTAATATGTGCCCTTTTCATTTCCTTTACTTACGTAGCCGGTCAAATGAGGGGGGTTGGAATTGTTTTCTCCAGATACCTTGAGGTGGATATCAATACCGGGGTTATCATAGGTATGTGCATTGTGTTTTTCTATGCCGTATTAGGCGGAATGAAGGGGATAACCTATACACAGGTGGCTCAATATTGTGTATTGATTTTCGCCTATATGGTTCCTGCAATATTTATTTCCATGCAGTTGACCGGTAACCCTATCCCCCAATTGGGTTTGGGAGATACAGTTGCCGACGGCACATATCTTCTGGATAAACTGGACGGTGTATTGTCAGAGTTGGGATTTGCAGCCTATACATCAGGAAGAAAAGGGATGGTGGATATGTTTGCTATAACTTTGGCATTGATGGTGGGTACAGCAGGATTACCGCACGTGATTGTTAGGTTCTTTACTGTGCCAAGGGTAAAAGATGCCCGACTTTCAGCAGGATATGCCTTGATATTCATTGCCATTCTTTACACAACTGCTCCGGCAGTGGCGGCATTTGGAATATACAATGCCATTGATACCGTAGGCGGTCAGCCTGTCAATGATTTACCTGATTGGGTAGATAATTGGCAGAAAACCAATCTGATCACTGTCAATGATAAGAATGGGGATGGTATTGTCCAATATACTTCCGATCCTGCCACCAATGAATTATCAATCGATAAAGACATCATGGTTTTGGCCAGTCCGGAAATTGCAAAACTTCCCAATTGGGTTGTGGGGTTGGTTGCTGCTGGTGGAATGGCAGCGGCACTTTCAACTGCTGCCGGACTTTTGTTGGTGATTTCAACTTCGGTTTCAAGGGATTTGTTCAGGACTTTTAAACCGAATATGACAGAAAAGAGAGAATTATTGATAGCCAGAATTTCCGCAGCAGGAGCAGTTGTTCTTGCAGGTTATTTTGGCGTAAATCCTCCGGGATTTGTTGCCGAAGTGGTGGCATTTGCTTTTGGCCTGGCCGCGGCCTCATTCTTTCCTGTTATTATCATGGGGATTTTCTCCAGTAGGATCAATAAGGAAGGCGCTATCGCAGGAATGGTTTCAGGTCTGGTTTTCACCTTGGGTTACATAACCTATTTCAAGTTTGGACAAACGCTTCTCGGTTTATCTCCTGAAGCGGTATCATCGGATAATTGGTGGTTTGGTATTTCACCTGAAGGTATAGGTTCTATTGGTATGTTGGTCAACTTCGTGGTTTGTTATCTGGTTTCCAAAATCACTCCTGCTCCTCCCCAGGATGTACAGGATATGATCCAGGAAATCAGGATTCCAAGGGGGGCAGGGAAAGCCAATGACCATTAGTTTATGTTTGTTATGATTTGGGGAATTGCAGCTCCGACAATGTAATTGTCGGGGTTTCCCTTTTTTCGACAAATCAAAAGGCGTAATTTAAAATGACAAATCAGAGGGTATGAAAGAATCACTTAAAAGTCAATATTTCTGGGCGTTGTTTTTTTTAGGGATTTTCCTTCTGAATTATCCGGTATTGAATCTTTACAACGTTCAGGAGAGATGGGCAGACATTCCCGTCCTTTATACTTTCATTTTTTTCTTTTGGGCAATACTGATTGCTCTTACCAGATGGATCATCAAAAAGACCGATAAACAATAGGATGCTGAGCAATGGGCTGATCATAGCGTTTACTTTTGGCTATATGGCATTGCTTTTTGCCATTGCTTATTTTTCGGAGAAATCTGCAAGTAAGGGAAAAAGTTATGCTTCAAATCCGTATGTATACTCCTTATCCCTGGCAGTATATTGTACTGCCTGGACATTTTATGGTTCTGTAGGCCGTGCAGCTACCAATGGGCTGGAATTCCTCACTATTTATCTGGGTCCTAGTTTAGTGGCACCGCTATGGTGGATAGTGATGAGGAAAATTATCCGTATCAGTAAAGTCCAAAGGATTTCTTCCATTGCAGACTTTATCTCCAGCCGTTATGGTAAAAATATCACCTTAGGAGGTTTGGTTACTGTTTTTTGTTTGGTAGGGATTTTACCTTATACTTCAATTCAGATCAAAGCAATAGCCACTTCTTTTGATATTTTACAATATTCAGAAACTACCCGGAACCTTTTCCGGATTCCTTTTTATCAGGATACAGCATTTTACCTGGCCCTTGCATTGGCTCTATTTACCATATTGTTTGGGACAAGAGATATTGAGGCAACTGCCCAACACGAAGGAATGGTGATGGCGGTTGCCTTTGAATCAATTTTTAAATTAGTCGCATTCCTTACAGTGGGTGTGTTTGTCACCTATTTTATTTACGATGGATTTCAGGATATATTCAATCAGGCAGCCTTAAGAGATCTAGATCATCTATTTGTTCTTCAGGGAGATAACGGGGTTTCTGAATGGTTTTGGATCAGTGTTTTGTCCATGATGGCGATTTTGTTTTTGCCAAGACAATTCCAGATGAGTGTAGTAGAAAACAGAGATGAAAAGCACTTGGATAAAGCAATGTGGCTATTTCCATTATACTTGTTGTTGATCAATATTTTTGTGCTTCCGATTGCTCTTGGAGGGCTGATACATTATCCTGAAGCCTCAGTGGATGCGGATACTTTTGTATTGGCTTTGCCCATTTCCTATAATCAAGGTTGGATAGCGATCTTGGTATATTTAGGAGGGTTTTCTGCAGCCACAAGTATGATTATCGTCTCTACCATAGCTTTGAGCAATATGGTGAGCAATAATTTAATCATGCCCTTATTATTGATCAATGACAGGCTGAAAAACAGATATCAGCACAAATTGGGAAACATAGTGCTTTGGATCAGGAGAGGTACAATCCTGTTTATCATTCTTTTGGCATATGTGTACTACAAGGAGATATCTGCCCATTTTTCTATAGTATCCATTGGACTTATATCTTTTGTGGCCATAGCGCAGTTTACACCAGCAATTATTGGAGGTATTTTCTGGAAAAAGGGAGCAAGGATTGGGGCTATGGCTGGTATTATTGCAGGATTTCTGATATGGTTTTATACCCTTGTCTTACCCACCATTGTTACTGCGGGATTTTTACCGGAATCCTTGATGGAGGAAGGGTTGTTTGGAATATATGGGCTTAGACCCCAGCACCTTTTGGGTATGGAAGGCATGAGCTATGTATCCCATGGGCTTTTCTTCAGTCTTACTTTGAATCTGATGCTCTATGTATTAATTTCATTGTTTACTACTCAATCTTCCAAAGAACATAATCAGGCAGTGGTTTTTGTAGACATTTTCAAATACAGCACCACTTTGGACAGTTCCATTATTTGGAAAGGACAGGCCTATTTACCTGATTTGAAGACACTGTTATACAATTTTTTAGGGGAAGAGAAAGCGGAAAATGCCTTATTGGAATTTTCATTTAGTACTGGAAAGACTTTGAGTAATCAAAACTATGCAGACCCTGAACTTGTGAATTATTCCGAACGATTATTATCGGGAATAATCGGTGCAGCATCTGCAAGAATTATGGTCGGTTCTGTGGTGAAAGAAGAAGAAATCAGCATGGAGGAGGTTTTGGGGATTCTTCGTGAGACACAGGAGCTGAAGTCCCTGAATATAGAACTTAGACAAAAGAGTGTTGCTTTGAAAAAAGCCACCAGTAAGTTACAAAGTTTGAATGAGACCCTAAGATTGAATGATATGCTCAAGGATGAATTTATTTCGACTGTAACCCATGAGATGAAAACCCCAATTACTTCCATTAGGGCATTTTCTGAGATTTTGATGGATGAAGACCTTCCTGAGGAAGACAGGAAAAGATTTTTAGATATAATTATTCAGGAGACCAACAGAATGAGCAGGTTGATAGATCAGGTTTTAGATCTGGAAAGATTTGACTCAGGAAAGCAAAAACTCAGCCTTGAAAAGATAGATTTGAGGATTTTGATTTTGCAATCTGCAGAGAGTATGTTGCAGCTGCTAAAAGAGAAAGAACTGAAATTTGAAATCAATTTTGGCTTTGATCAAATGGAACTGATGGTGGATGAGGACAGGATCAAACAGGTTATTCTGAACCTGCTCTCCAATGCTTCTAAATTTGCCAAAACAAGGGTGCTGCTTCATTCTTTTTTGGAGGGCGATTATTTGGTCGTGCAGGTAAAAGATGATGGGAAAGGTGTGCCTGAAGAGGAGATTCCTTTCATTTTTGATAAATTTTTTCAAGCAAAGAACCAGACAAGTAAAAAGCCTATAGGGAGTGGTTTAGGACTTGCCATTTCTAAAAAAATAGTGGAATATCATGGTGGGCAGATTCGCGTATTCAGAGATGGTAACCTGACAGTTTTTGAATTCAGCTTGCCTTTATATGAAGAAGTGAAAGAACAAACACAAATTCAGAAAACCTATGAATAAAATTTTGATAGTAGACGACGAGCCAAATATTCTGCTTTCGCTTGAATACTTATTCAAGAAGGAGGGTTATGAGGTTTTCATTGCACGGGATGGTGAAGAAGCCATGGGTATAATTGAAGAAAATGAGCCTGAATTGGTCATATTGGATATCATGATGCCCAAAGTGGATGGTTATGAGGTTTGCAGACATCTGAAGAAAAACCATAAAGGTGTAAAGGTAATCTTCTTAACGGCCAAAAGTAAACAACAGGATATACAAAAAGGAAAGGATATGGGTGCAGACCTCTACCTTACCAAACCCTTTTCCACCAAAGATTTGGCAAATAAGGTAAAGACATTAATGAACTAAAATAAATTGAAATAACCTTTAAATAATCAACAAAATGAGTGATAGAATACATACCCTGAGTGGGTACTTCTACGAATATCAAAAGTCGGTTGCTGAACCTGAAAATTTCTGGGCCAGGATTGCAGATTCCTTTCATTGGAAAAAAAGATGGGATAAAGTTTTGAAATGGGACTTTGAAGGACCCAATGTAAAATGGTTTGTCAATGGAAAGCTGAATATTACTGAGAATATTTTCGAGAAGAATTTATTCGCATATGGAGATAGAACTGCCATAATTTGGGAACCAAGTGATCCCAATGAGGAAGGGAAAAAGATATCCTATAAAGAGCTTTATCATCAAGTCTGCCAGTTTTCAAATGCAATGAAAGCAAAGGGTATTGAAAAAGGGGACAGGGTTATCATTTACATGCCGATGATCCC
>Ga0114946_10000917_pt1 | contig 20309 bp, 21 predicted proteins | sample WalLakDeSediment_FD_88676 | JGI IMG/M metagenome (GOLD analysis project Ga0114946, IMG submission 88676) | Lake sediment microbial communities from Walker lake, Nevada to study Microbial Dark Matter (Phase II) - Walker Lake 11/02/13 Deep Sediment | ecosystem: Environmental > Aquatic >...
AGCATCGTAAATAATTTTTGCGGTAAAGGGAATAATCGGCCAAGCTGCTATAGCGTATACCCGGGCCAGGTTAACTGCTGTACGTAACACTACCGCAGCTTCTTCCGGATCCTCTTTTAAAAGATTCCACGGGGCTCTTTCATCCAGATAGCCATTACCCAAAGTCCATAACCGTCGTAATGCCTGAATTGATTTTCGGAATTCCAGCTTGCGCATATGCCCCCGGTACTCAGACAAAGCGTCCTGCACTTCATTTTCCAACACTTTTTCACGTTCACCCGGTTTCCCGCCAATTGGAACCTTATCACCTAACTTCGATTCAATAAGCTTCAATGTTCTATTGACAAAATTGCCGAATATGCCCACCAAATCTTTGTTTACAATTACTGCAAATTGTTCCCAGGTAAAATCAGAGTCATCCGATTCTGGAGCATGTGACAACAAAAAATAACGCCAATAATCAGGAGGGAATAGCTCCAGCGCTTTATCCAGGAATACACCCCTCTTTTGACTCGTTGAAAACTTTCCGCCATAATAATTAAGCCAGTTAAACCCTTTGATAAAGGAAGGCAGGGTCCAGGGTTCACCTGAGCCCATTATGGAAGCTGGCCAAAAAATGGTATGAAAAGGCAGATTATCTTTAGCCATAGTTTGAACGTAATAAACATCTTCGGCATTTAGCCACCAATCTTCCCAGTTTCGTTCATCCGGTTTCTGGTCAGACCACTCCATGGTAGCGCCAATATAGCCAATAGGAGCATCAAACCAAACGTAGAAAACTTTGTTTTCAAAACCTTTTTCCGGCACAGGAACCCCCCAGGATAAATCCCTGGTAATACAGCGGCTATGCAACCCCTCATCGAGCCATTTCATAGCTACCGAAATTGATAAGCGGGGCCATTCGGGATGCTCCCCTATCCATGCCCTTATACGATCGCTTAAAGGTTCCAGGTCGAGAAATAGGTGGCTGGTAGGCTTGATTTCGATATCTGTACTACCTGAAATAGCAGACCTGGGGTTTTGTAAATCAGCCGGGTCAAGCAAAGAAGTGCAACTTTCACATTGGTCGCCGCGAGCAGCATTGTAACCACATAAAGGACACTCGCCTATGATATAGCGGTCAGGAAGGAAGCGCTCATCATGGGTTGAATAGCACTGTCTCAGTTCTTTTTCTGAAATAAACCCGTTTTCTTTTAACCCAAGATAAAAACGCTGGGTAACCTGGTGGTTTTGGGGTGAAGAAGTTCGGCCAAAATAATCAAAAGACAAACCAAACCCCGTATAAACATCCAGTTGCGCTTTATACTGGATCCGGCAGTATTCAGCAACATCAAGCCCTTCTTCAAGTGCGGCGATTTCAGCCGGAGTTCCGTGCTCATCTGTGGCACAGATAAATAAAACTTCTTCCCCCTCAGAACGAAGCATACGGCTGTAAACATCAGCTGGAAGCATAGATCCAATCAGGTTACCTAGGTGTTTCATGCCGTTAATATACGGAAGAGCGCTGGTGACCAAGTATCTCACAATATTATTTAACCCCCATAAAATAGATAATCGATACAGCTATTTTTGTTTTTACTTGGAATAATCATAGAATAACCGCGCCTGCATGTCAAACATAACCATTGACAAGTCCCATCATCTGGCACACAGTTTTACGCTGCTATTACTAAATACTGATGGTGCAATTACGCCCTTTATCTTTAGCCTTGTATAAAGCCTTATCAACTAAACGGAGAAGATCATCAATTCCTACTATTCGGTCACGATATTCGGCAACACCGATACTGACCGTTAAAATAATTTTGCAGCCTTCGTACTCGATAACTGAACTGGCAACCAAAGACCGGATATCTTCTGCCAGCTTATAGGCGCTCTCTAACTCAGTATTCGGTAAAAGGACACCAAACTCTTCTCCCCCCAGGCGGGCTAATTTGTCAGCTTCACGGAGACGGCTTTTTAATATTGAAGATATCTCCAGTAGCGCTACATCACCGGCATTATGGCCAAATTTGTCATTAACTGCTTTGAAATTATCAATATCAACCATTAAGATTGAAAAAGTGCGCTTGTAGCGTTTGGCCCTTTTAAATTCTGCTACCAGAGCTTCCATAAAATAACGCCGGTTATATAACCCGGTAAGCTCGTCGGTTATACTTAATAGATAAAGTTTTTCTTCGTATTGCTTAGCCTCGGTAATATCTCGCATAATAATCATCTGGCCAGTTGCTAATTCTCCCTTTTCATGCAGCGGTGAAAAGCTAATGTCAAACCAGTGCGGTTTTCCCTGGTAATTATGCTGCGATTCAAAGTGGGCTCCCTTGTTACGAAGGCTTATCGCTGCGATCATTTCTGACCAATCTTCGATAGCTTCAGTAACCGGTTTACCAACTACCGAGTTATCAGCCTGTAAATATTCCTGAGCAGAGATGTTTAGATCCACAACCCTCATCATATTGTCAAGAACAATTACACCATCCGGAAGATCTTCAAATAGCTTGGTACGGGCAATAGGCGCAATATCAAATAGTTCATAACGCTTTAACCCCCAGTAAAAAAATATACCACTTATGGTAAGCAAAAGGGGATTGAGATCAAGAGTCCAACCGAAAGGCCTGATTAAATAGAAAAAAGCCCCTAACCAGGGCAATACAGAGCCAACTAACATCACTGAAATGCTCTTACGGTTAAGCTTGTGCAGGTTAAGCCACATATTAAAGAATAAACCGATACTGAACAACCCGGCCAATGATGCATAAGCGCTTTGTACCCAGTACCACAATCCCCGATCAAAATAGACACTGGGGAAAAACCATTCTGTGGTTAAACTTATATTCTGATAAACCAGCTCATGGTACTGGTTGGTGTTAAACAATATTATAGTCGTCAGCGGAATGGCAAATAATATAGCAACGGTTTTAGCTCTAAGCTTATCCGCTTTACCGGTATAAGCGAGGGCAAACATAACATAAAAAGCCGGAATAGTAGCTATACCCAAATATGAAAACCTAATCCATAAAAGCATCATTTCCAGGGTCGTAGAAGAGATCATCAATACATAGGTAAGTGAGTATACCAGGCAGGAAATAGCCAATATGGCAAAATAGCGGGAACCTCTGGCAATTTTACGGTTCCAGGCTACATAAGCCAAACGGAGAATAACTATACTGAATACAATAACCGGTATAACCAGTGGATTAAAATACATCTATATACCCTCATAAAAAGCCCAGCTACACTTTAGCCCGGGAAGCTTTAAAATCTTTATTGGTATCAGAGATCTCCACGTAGGTCAAGTTCGTCAGCTTTAGCCTGCATGGCTTTGATTGTTTCTTCGATCACTGTATTAAGATCCATACCCAGCATAGCGGCGCCATCCTCTATTACCTGGCGGTCCACACCGGCAGCAAAGTGTTTGTTTTTAAATTTTTTCTTAACCGAACTAACATTTAAATCTAAGATGCTTTTGCTAGGTCGCATCAGCACCGTAGCAACTATCAGCCCTGTTAATTCATCGGTAGTATAGAGCACTTTTTCCATGGTCTCCACTGGCTCTACATCTGTACAAATTTTCCAGCCATGACTGATTATTGCCCTGATATAATCTTCCGGCCAATTCTCTTCAGTCAGTATTTCCCTGGTCTTGTGGCAATGTTCCTGCGGGAATTTTTCGTAGTCAAGGTCATGTACCAGCCCTACAACCTGCCACTTTTCCCGGTCTTCTTCACCAAATTTATCGGCAAAATATATCATAACCGCTTCTACAGCCAGGGCATGCTTAACCAGGGCTTCATTCTTATTATGTTTTTTAAGTAAAGCCATTGCTTCTGCACGTGTCGGTTTTTTAGCCATAAACTAATCACATCCTTGCTGTTAAAGTAAATAATAATTTAACCCACCAAATAATTAACCGGGGTATAACCTAAAATTATAGTGTATGTTCTAATTCGCTTAGCATTCAGTTTATCCTGCCTCCGGCAAGCTGTTTCCTTATTATTTATAATCTGTCCCTGAGCACCCGGTAAAACTATCTGTAGATTTATTACTTATTTAATTAAACTATGGCTGCCACGTCAATTGCCACATGGGCACATTAAAGTCACTGAGCATAACTTTTTGCTGCACTTCAAAACCATGCTTTTCGTAAAATTTCAAATTGTCTTCGGGTTCTGTTTCCAAATAAATTTGCACACTTTGCCTGCTGCACTCTTCTTTCATGCTTTCTAACAGTTTGTTTCCTAAACCCTTACCCTGGGATGCCGGGGAAACACCGATAATCATCAGGTAGTTGTAAGAAATACCCAGCATGATCTTTTCACGACCCGGTTTTAAATCTTTCGACATAAGCGAAAGGTTGTTAACGCTTTCCTTACCCATCTTCATCCCCTGAAGCAAGGCGCCGGAGAGCAACATGCGGTTTATGGACATATCCGCATACTGATCCGGAACCCAAACGGCCACCCCTTCGATGTCAGCCGAAGTGGCAAATACGCTCCCGTACTTAAGCCCGTACAACAAATGAACCATGTAAAATGCATTTAAGGTTTTCTCAGGATCCGGATCATCCTTAAAAATAATGCTCCACAATGGATCTTCCCTGAAAGCCTCTCTTAAGCATTGCGCAGCACGGGGAAGATCTTGCTTGGCCAGTTTATATAGCTTTTGTTTAGACATCGAACTCCTCCAACCTGACAATTTCCGGGAAATAAAGTGGCAGTAGCTTCACTGCCACTTTATTTTTAAATATTATATCATTAAATCAATTTTACTCATTAAATGTCTCAAATATCTCTTTTGATTTAAAGTAATCGGAAAAAAACCGGGTGGACAATCTACTAGCTGATATCAAGCGCTTGTGAAATGCGCTGTAAAGTAAAGCAAAAGGTATTTTTCCACAAGGGGAAAACTATCCTAACAGGGAATATCTATATTACATTAAGGTGAAGTCGGGGGGATACAGCAAATTTGCTTAAGCTTGCTAAATTATATAATGGTATCCTTTTTATTAACCTGATCATGATTACGCTGATCATCATATTTTACCCGGTTTCTTTTTCTCTGCTAATGGATCCGGTCAGCTGGCTGGGTAAAATAGGAACCGGTATCACTTCAGCTTATGGTAAAACTTTCTCCCTCTTTGCTACAACCATGCTCATTAATACTATACTTTGGCAAAAAATAATCAATTGGCTGGTTAAAATAAAAGCCTGGTATAATATGGTAATACGGATGGCATCATACATGGTGCTTGTCGGGTTTATTCTCATGATATTTCCCTGCGACCGGTTTGATGCAGTACACAGCACTGGAGGCGGGCTGGTTGCGGTAGGATTATGGTTGTTATCAACAATCCTGCTCTTTCACTCAAAACAAGCTTTACCCCCCTATCTGCATCTTGGCCTACAGTTTTTTCTGCAGTCATCCGTGCTATTTTGTGGCTATCATTTTACCATCAACTCTGCTTTAAAAGGATTTGGGCAAAGACCTTTAATTATAGCATTCATCATCATACCCAACATATGCTTCTATGCCAGCTTGCGTAGCCAAAATAAGTATAATGCCACCCACGACAATACGGTAAATAATGATTGAAGGTAATAAAATGCAGGGTTTTTATAACGAAAACAGACATAAACTGAGTGATATTGAAGAAGTCACCCGAACACCTAATTAAACTTGCGCAAAAAATGATTATTATAACATGATGATGAACATACGAACAATTAACACGTGTTGAATATACAAATAGATTAACAGAGGTTTGGTGTCGAAAATGGTAAGTTGTAGAAAAATTACTTGGATTCCTCATAAAATACTTTAAAAAGTGTTCATTAATGCCGTTCACAAGCAGACCTTGGACAGACACCTGGAACAATTATCTTACCCGATCAAATCGGGAAAAGCAGAGTATTTGGGGAAGTATTGGGAAGATCGTATGTCGGCTGAAGGAAGCATTTTGCAGCCGGGAGAAGAATGGAATCTGGTTATAGTCTTAACCTCTCAAGCTTCCGAAACAGCAGTAACTGAAACTGCTAAAATTATCTACAAGGGCCTTTTTGGCGGCCTTGACCCGAAATACTGGTAATACTGAACCTTTATGTTGCCGTGATAAAGCTTCCGCCTTTTTGATGCTCTTTTACCATAATGGTTTTCAAATCTTTCATGGGCGCTAAGAACATAGACAGACCAGGTATCCAACCGTTTGAAAACCTTACCCATTTCCCGGTAGAGGCTTTCTACTTCCTGCATGTTGCCCAGTCTTTCCCCGTAAGGCGGGTTGCAGATTATTTTTCCGTATTTCTTTTTTGAGCTTAGTTCACTAAAGGGCATAACCTGGAAATGAATTATATCCTCAACCCCGGCTTCAACAGCATTTTTTCTGGCTATATCAACTGCTTTTTGGTCCAGGTCAGTGCCGGTTATATCTAACTCATTGTCATATAATGCCAGTTCATGTGTTTCCCGGCGCGCTTCACGCCAAAAATCCTGATCAATAACTGGCCATTTCTCAGATATAAAATTTCTATTCATCCCAGGGGCCAGGTTCATACCGATCATGGCTGCCTCTATCGGGATGGTGCCTGATCCACAAAAGGGATCAATCAGTGCAATATCAGGCTGCCAGCGGGCAATTAAGATCATAGCGGCAGCCAGGTTTTCTCTCAGGGGTGCGCCGCTGCCGGTAATGCGGTAACCTCTTTTGTGCAGCCCGTCTCCGCTGGTGTCGATAGTCAGGGTAGCAACATCCTTTAGTATAGATACTTCTATCTTGTAAAGCGGACCCTTTTCCTCGAACCATTCCTTTTTGTAGCGCTTTTTCATGCTTTCAACCACGGCTTTTTTTACTATTGCCTGACAATCGGAAATGCTGAACAGCTTAGATTGTACTGATTTTCCGTCTACAGGAAAGGCAGCATCCGCAGGAAGGAGTTCAGGCCAGGGCAGGGTCCTTGTATGTTCAAAAAGTTCATCAAAGGTGGTGACCCTGAATTCTCCAACCTTCAGGCGGACCCTGTCTGCTGTGCGCAGCCACAGGTTTGAGCGGCAGATAGCGCATTCATCACCCGTAAAAGTTACCCTGCCATTTTCTACCTTAGTATTATTATAGCCCAAATCTTTTAGTTCCTGGGCAACAAGGGCTTCAAGGCCAAAGGTTGATGTGGCTATTAATTCAAGGTTGGACACATAATCACTCCTGTAATTTTTTCCATCGTAGCACTTTGAAGGGTAAACTGCAATTTCAGGTTTAATTCCATCACTAAAACGATAATCTATCTTTTATTGATTGTAAAAGCTGTTGTTTGTTTTTTGCTACTGATTATTTTGTCGCTGTGATCAACATCCCCTTCCCGCAGGTAAGCGATTTATATCCAGTGAATTAAAATGTAAGATAAATAGAACAGGAACTTTTATCATCGCTTGAAATTGTGTAAAAGCCCCTTCTACCTTAGCAGATTGTCTACAATTTTACATTCGCCCATCCAGCTGTTCGTTGTTTTCAATACACTCAATAAGCTTCTGATAAACAGCCTTACTGAGCTTTTCCCTCATAACACTCTTGTTAAATGTAAGTTCACCGTAGTAATCGTTTAATTTTTCCAAATTCTGCCTCTATTTTATTCGTCCACAACAAAAACCCTAATTCGTAAATCAAAATATACTAATTTTGCTGTAAAATCAATTTTTTTCTCTACAAAAATTATTATTCACAATTACATGTAGCCAAAAGCCACAAATAGCCCGAAAAATATCAGTTTTTGGTCCCGACTGTGCCTGAATAGTCTATTTAACTTCGAGGATGCAGTAGTTCTTTCGCCCCTTCTGAACCAGTATGTAGTTTCCATTTAGCAGAAAAGATGTATCAATAACAGCACTTTTCGATTCTACTTTGCACTTATTAACGCTTACCCCTCCGTTTGATATCATGCGGCGAGCTTCCCCCTTGGAGGAGAAAACGGAAGTTAAGCCTGTAAGAAGTTCTACAATATCTACCCCCGACTCAATTTGAGTTTTAGGAACGGTATAACGCTCAACCCCTTCGAATATGTCGAGAAAGTCACTTTTGGAAAGCCTTGCAAGCTGCTCACCTGTCCCTTTTCCAAATAATATCGAGGAGGCCTCCACTGCAGAATCATAATCGTTTTTGGAGTGGACGCGAACGGTAACATCCTCTGCAATAGCTTTTTGGAGAAGTCTATTGTGAGGAGCTTTTGCATGTTCGATTTTGAGTGACTCTATCTCTTCTTTAGACAAAAGTGTAAAAACAGAAATAAATCTTGCTGCATCCTCATCAGAGAGATTTAGCCAGAACTGGTAGAACCTGTAGGGACTTGTACGGGCAGGATCGAGCCATAACCTCTCCCCTGCTGCAGATTTGCCAAACTTAGTACCATCGCTCCTGGTGACAAGCGGGCATGTAAGAGCGTGGACCCTGTTTCCTGTCTTTCGTCTTACAAGCTCTGTTCCAGCGGTAATATTTCCCCACTGATCTGCCCCACCTATCTGAATTTCGCAGTTCATACTCTTATTAAGGTGATAATAGTCGTAACCTTGAAGAAGCTGATAGGAGAACTCTGTAAATGAGAGCCCTGATGCAAGCCTGTTTTGAACAGAATCTTTTGCCATCATATAGTTAACAGTCAGATGTTTTCCTACATCTCTTAAAAAATCGAGAAACAGGAAATCCTTAAACCAGTCGTAATTGTTTACTATTTCTGCAGGATTATCCTTACAGCTAAAATCGAGAAAGTGTTCCAACTGATTTTTTATAGCCCCTACATTAAACTCCACCTCATCCTGAGTAAGCAGATTTCTCTCATCGGATTTTCCCGATGGATCACCAACCATACCGGTTGCCCCGCCAACAAGAGCGATAGGCTTGTTGCCTGTTCTCTGAAGATGAACAAGCAGCATTATGGCTACAAGATTTCCTACCTGTAGCGATGATGCGGTAGGATCAAACCCCACATATCCTGTTACTGGTCCCTCCTTAAACCGCTCTTCGGTACCAGGTGTCATATCATGAATCATTCCGCGCCATTTAAGCTCTTCAACAAAACCCATTGTCGTCTCCCTGTTATCTGTTATTCTACAATTATCAATACTGTTCAATACATAAAAAGTAATGCAAAAGATATGTAAAAAAAAGATAGGAACTTGCTTTTCTGCTGGGGTTATAATACTACACTATTATGCGGCAGATCAAGGTATCCCGACCTTAAAACAGATATTCTATCGGTCTGATTTGATTTGAAGAGACTAAAAGAGGCGGATTTTATGCGTTTTACTGGTAAGCGCACAAGAAACAGTCCAAAGCAGTATAACTATCCCTGTTTTTGGCATAACGAAACCTAAGGATGACCTAATACCGGTTAACCCGGAGGAAGTATGCTTCAAGCATAGCTCTTCAGCCGGTAGCTGTGAATAGTCATCCTCGTAGCGGTTATTATAGTGATTGTCTACATCCGGATACTGCAGGTCGCAGGCCATGGTAAGCTGTTCTGTATGCTCCGCCTGATCCGGCACAAATTCAAGCAAGACCTTGCCGGGCGGCGGATCGTGGTTTCTTGTTTCCCATAAGTCAAGGTGCTGCAGGATTTTCTTTATCACTTCAATATCATCAATTAGGGCAATCACTTTCATCTTCCCACTGCATTTGGGACAGATCAGCGGGTCTTAAGTCATAGACCTTCTGAATCAGGTACTTTCAGCTTTTGCTTAAACTCTTTACTATCTGTGTCGGTATCAATTAAGTACGGCACAGTATCATCAAGGGTGTCTTTTTTACGCATACCCCGGGAGAAGCACTCTCGACAGGCACACCCTGCTGTTAAGTACAGGGATAGTACTTTCCTGGCACACTGACTGAGTTTGGCTAGCAGTCTACGATCAAACATGAAATAGATTCTCAGCCTCTTAGGTATCGAAAAAACCCACTGCCGGTGAGGCACCTTTTTAAAAACCGCAGTATCCAACCACTCATTGCTTGATTTCAATAATTCGTCTGTCTGAAAAACAAAATCATTTACGTAATCTTCATTAAACATCTCGACACTTGAAATATTTTCTATGCCTGTAACTTCAGGTTTGCAATCATCCGTACCTATTATTTTGTCGCTATGCTCAACATCCCCTTCCAGCAGGTAAGCGCTTTATATCCAGCTAATTAAAATGTAAGTTAAATAGAACAGGAACTTCTATCATCGCTTGGAATTGTTTAAAAGCCCCTTCTACCTTAGCAGATTATCTACAATTTTAACATTCTCCCTATTCAATATCCTTGCTGTTGATTTACTGTAGTCGGGAAAAGACCGGGCGCACAACCTAATATCTGTCATTAAGCGCTTATGGACTGCGCTGTAAAGTAAAGCAAGTGGTATTTTTGCACAAGAGAAAACTACTCTTACGTGGAGGCAGTAGGGCTAAAGGTTCCTGTTATCAAGTACAAAACGAACTTCTTCAGTGAGCGCTGTTTCAAATTCAGCATAGGAAGTTTCAGTACACAATACATAGGACATGAACCGGGCAAAAGCTATACTGTATATTACATGTGAGGCTTTGTCTGAGGGAAATGTTTCCGAAAGGACTTCTTTGTTTTTCAGATCATCAAAGAAAGCTTCCAGCAGCAACCGGAACTGATCGTCTACCTGGTTCAGCTTCTGAAAAAGGTTATCCCCGGTTTTCAAGGTTCCCATTGCTACAGCAATAATTTCACGCCAGGTTTCCTTGCTGTCCAGACCCAGCGGAGCTGTAATCTGCCTCAGGCAGCTAATAGTTCTATCCGTTACATTATCTGTAACCCTCTCACTTAAATCAATACTTTTAAGGGCACTCAGATTAAAGCCGCCTATTTTAACTGCTAAGAATAGATCTGCCTTTGATGAAAAGTAGTTATAAAGGGTGCCAACACCAAGTTCTGCCCTGGCGGCTATTTCCTCCAGTGTTGCTGTTTCATAACCCCGACTGGAAAATATAGCTGTGGCCGCACTTATAATATTATCTTTTATTCTTACTTTTTTTTGTTCCCTTACTCCCATATTTAGCTCCTTAATCATAAAAACTGTATCTTCATTCCTCTATATTTCCTACCAGCATACCGGGCTTAAATTCTTTAACCGGACCGCGGTAAGGCTGCCCCCGCTTCAGGTTATGACGACGCTTCATGTAGGTAATGGCTGCCACCGGACAAGCGTTGTAACAACGAAGGCATATAATACAATTACCCCTGGTCAGATATTCGCCTTCCGAACAAACAATATTGTTAACCGGGCACAGGCGAACACACTGGCCACAGTCTATACAGACTGTGTGATCAACGGCAATATCATTTTGCAGGCGGCGATATACCAGGCGGTAAGGAACCCTTTGCATGCTACCGAGAAAACGCGATACCGGGTTAAACCCATGCCTGCTTACCTTGCCACTGATAATCTTGTCGGCAAAGCGATCAAGGCGCCTGCCGGCTCTTTTAAGAACAGGCTTCAATTTAGCCGGGTCATTGGTATACGGCAAACGGATAACACTAACCGCTACATTATTAGGCATTAAAACATGCTCACCCCAGAGGACATCATAACCCTTATCTTTTAAAATGGAAGCGCCAACTGCTGCGCCATCTCCGGACCATATCCACTGGGTACAAATAATAAAGGTTTTCTTCCCTGTTTCCTCCGGTAATGATCGCAAGAACTTAATCATTGGCCGGGGAAGATCTGATGCGTGAACCGGGTAAGCAAAACCGGTGATAGTTGAACTCTTTATTAACTCATTGATTTCTTGTTGAGAAACAGTTTCGATAGAGTAAGCTTTTGTCGCCAGTCCTTTTTCGCTCAGTTGCTTTGAGAACTCTTCTGCCACCCACCAGGTATTACCCGTTCCGGAAAAAAAGAATATTATCGCCGATCTATCATCTTTTATAATCACTGTTGCTGTTACCTCCCTGCTGTTTCGGGAAACATGCCTCATATGTGAATTCATTCATTTATGAAGCTATTCATATTTTAACGCAAGCAGATTCATAAGTCAATACTTATAGCTAAAAATTTAAACCGCCTTACCCATTACCCAGGATAGGCGGTTTAAAAATCCATTTGGTTATTCTGCATCAAATTTGGTTTATCTTACAGTTACGGTCTTGTTCTCCACCAAAAAGCAGTTATCGCCAGTGCAAAAGAAGCTAACATGTATAAAACGATAACGGTTAGCTCCTGGGTGACAACTGCTAAATCGGCCCCGCCATATAAAACCCTGGCTGCATCAATTGCATGGGCAAAGGGTAAAGCATAGCCAATGCTTTCAAATATGCCGCCTATCATTTTTAAATCCATCCAGGCTCCGCCTAAAATGGAAATGACCATTATTAACAATGAACCTACCGGTGGCGCTGTATTTTCGCCAAAAACAGACCCGATTAATACACCAATGGCAATACAAACAAGAGCAATCGGCATGAACACTGCCAGGCTCAGTATAACCCCGGTATTAAAAGATAGGCCAAGGATCATACCTACTGCTGTACAGACAATAATCTGTAAAAAAGCTACCGGTAAGAACGGAATCATATAGCCTACTATAAAGTCAGCCGACTTTAGGGGGGATGTAAGCAGCCGGGCTAAAAAAGCGCTTTGCCGATCTCTGGCCAGAATCATGCCTGCAAAAAGAGCAAGAAACCCAAAACTTAACACAGTAACACCTGGCACTAAAAGTTCAGGGCTAAAAACAGAAGGTGCATTTGGATCACTGGAAGCAATATAACTAAAAAGGAAAAGAAACAAGACTGGCGGGAATATAAGCAGAACAATCGCTACCGGATCACGATAAACCTCTTTTAATACCCTCGAAGAAAGATTAAGCGATCTCATCAGCCTCGTCACCTCCGGTAATTTTAAGATAGACATCATCCAGGCTCGGCTCATTCATGGCCAACCACTGCACTTTAACTTCTTCCTTACGTAATAGATCGATAACATCATCAAAAACAAGATCTTTACCCTTAATAACCAACCCTGTAGTGCTTGTTTCACTAAGCGGATAAACTTTCTTAATCCCTTCAGCCGCAGTAGAATTTAGGTGATCAGTTTTAATAGTAATGGTCATAATTCCCCCCATGTTTTGTTTCAATTCATCTGGGGTTCCGATTGCCACCAGTTTGCCTTGATCAATTATAGCTACCCGGTCAGCAAGATAATCTGCTTCTTCCAGGTAGTGGGTGGTGAGCAGCACCGTTTTTTTACCTTTCAATGATTCAATCATTTTCCAGAGTGACCTTCGTGCCTTGGCATCCAACCCTATTGTCGGCTCATCTAAAAAAAGTACTTCCGGATCAGATATCATGGCCATGGCTATACTCAGACGGCGAAGCATCCCCCCGGAAAGCTTCTTCACTTTATCCCATTTTCTTTCACCCAGACCCATCAGATCAATCATTTCCAATGACTTCTGGCGCACATTTCTGCTGCTCAAGCCATATATTTTCCCAACCAGATAGAGATTCTCAAAAAGGTTAAGGTTCATGGCTACTGCAGTTTCCTGTGGTGAAACATTGATTACCTGTTTGACTTTACCGGCTTCTGTTTGCACATCTTTTCCTAAAATCTCAGCCCTGCCACCTGAAGGTTTTAGTAAACAACAAAGCATTTTTATAGTAGTAGTTTTACCTGCACCATTGGGGCCGAGCAAAGCAAATATCTCACCTGCCTTTACTTTAAGGGAAAGGCTATCAACCGCAATCCTATCGTTGCCAAATTTCCTGCTGAGATTAAAAGTCTGGACTGCATAACTCATACCGCTATCTTTACTGTACATGCTTATCCTCCAATCACTTAACTAAAATTATTCTATTATATTAACGGTTAACTTCATCTTAATGGGAAAACGGGGCAACCGGTGCATTGCGCATTAAAAAATAGGTGCCTGTTAAAAAAGGAATACTGAGCATCCCAAACAATGAAACGCCAGCTATTGCACTGCTACCGCTAAATAATATTTTTAGCCATTGCATAAAGGGGGTCATTAACCCGGCATAAAACAAAAATAAAATGACAATGGCTACCAAAGTTAAAATCAGCAAGCTATTAGCTGTGCCCAGCCGGTGCCAAATACAATAAAGCAGAGCGCTAAAGCTGAATAGAAGCAGCCCAATCATAAAATCAACCCAGAAGTATAGCATAAAGTTATATTCAAGACCTAAAATAATAGCCGGATTCCAAATCAAGTAAGGGCCAATCCACTGCTGGTAAATATGGATCATAGCCAGCTGACAGATATTCAGCAGCAAGATAACTGCGGCAACAGCCACTACCCCTACCAGGTAAGCACTACTCAAAAACTGGGCACGCGTACTACCCAGACCCAGGGTTATGTGAAACAAATAGCCAAAAACCAGCACGCCAGAGATCATAATGTTTAAATATACCGGAACAGAAATAACGACAATCATCTCTTCCGGCAATTCGAACATTAACCCGATAATAATATAAGCCATCATTATGATCAGGGTAATATAAAGGAAAAGCACCCGGCCCAAAGTCCAACGTAAATCGTAATAAATTAACTGCAAATTACCGTAAAAAACACTCATCTGACTACCTCCACCCTGCTGGTTAAATATAAAAGATAATCCTGCATTTTAGCCTTTTCAAAAGCTAATTCATTATCTTGCGCATGCTTTTTCAATTCGCTGCTAAAAGGAACATCAACTAATACTTTGGCCATCGAACCCACTTCTTGCTTTTGTAGAATAGTTTCTTTAGCTAAAGCTATCTCAAGGTTTGTCATTGAACCGCTTAGCCAGACACCCTTTTCCCTAATCACTTCAATTTTTTCATGCATTAACAGCTGCCCGTTATTTAGAACGATTAATGACTCTCCAATGGGCTGCATCTCTTCTATATGATGGGTCGACAAAATGATCAAACGCGGGTCTTCCTCATAACTTTCCCGTATGGTTTTATACATCAACTGACGCATCCCGGCATCGAGACTGCTTGCCGGTTCATCGAGAATAGTCACCCTGGCGTGGCTTGATATTCCCACTATAAAAAACAGGGCTGACTTCATCCCCTTGGAATACTTACTTATCCTCTTCCCACCATCAATTCCGAATTGCTTAAGCAGTTGATCGGCATATGCCCTATTCCAACCGGGATTATAATAAGCGCAGAAGCGAAAAAGTGTATCAGCAGTCCATAAAATACTAAAGGGATGATCCTCCTGCATATAACAGATTTTCTCTAAAGCCCTGGGATTATTATAAGGAGCCTGGCCAAACACCTTTACTTCACCCCATTGCGGTTGGATATGCCCGGCCAAAACTTTCATCAGGGTTGATTTACCAGCGCCATTACGTCCCCATAGAATAGTAATAACAGGCTCCCGCTCACAAAGATTAATATCTCTTAATGCAGGATGTTCTTTCTCATAACAATAACTCATTTCCCGAACATCTATCATTTATTACCCCCCTCACGTAAAATCCTGATCACTTCCTCATCACCTATCCCCAAACGTTTTGCTTCTTCTTTTAGAGGGGTCACATAATTAATTTTAAACTGCCCGATTCTCTCTTCCCGCAATTTTGCCCTGGCCCCCTCTTTAACAAACATACCAATGCCCCGTTTTTTATAAATAATCGCTTTATCAACAAGCATCTGCAAACCGTTACGCACCGTAGCCCGGTTGATATTGTAAAAGCTCGAAAGCTCATTTTCTGAAGGAATACGTTCACCCTCCTTTAAACGATCATCGATAATATCGTCGATAATCATCTGGGCAATCTGCTGAAATAGCGGTTGCGACTCATCCAAAGACGCTTTCAAGCGGCTACCCCCTTTTCTGACAACTTGTTGAGCCCTATCCTGTATACCTGTATACTCTTATATACAACCATACCATTAAAGATTGCTATTGTAAAGCATAAAATTGTTAATTCGAATACCCATTTTAAAGTTTGATATACCCCTAAAAAAAACTCTTAGATTTACACGTTAACTGTCTGGTATTTTTGCCATTTATATCCTATCCTAAGGAGATCAGGTATGGCTCCACTAATCTGCGCTATTGTATAGACTTAATTTTTAACCGATTGTTATACCTAATAATCGCCCTTGTGCCTACATTTAAATAATTATTGTTATTTATCAATTTTTATGATAGCATTGTACAGTTATTGAATACTATTCAGGTGAAAAATAATGTATATCTTAACTAATCGCCATAACCTGCTCACAGAGGAGCCTATCCACAATTCTGGACTGATTAAAGCTAATAGCTCTCTAGCCCATACTGACTTAATAAGCTGCAGTTCACTTAAGGCTCTTGAAAATTCAGCAGAGGTGCTATCACCAAATATAATTGTGATCGATTACACCTTACTGGGTCACACAAACCATAACCATTTATTCCCTGCTAAATTAAAGAAAAATCATTCCTATGTCATAGCCCTGTTTAAAGAAGAACAGTATGACAAACTTGCAAACGCAATTAATGAAAATCTTATAGACGACTATCTATTAAGTCCCTTTGATGATAAAGAACTTGTGAGCAGGTTAACAGTCGCCTTTAAAAAAAGCAGCAGAAAAGTGGCAGCAAAAAAAGAGTCACCGGCAATGAAACATAGAGCAGTTGATTCTTGCCATAACAATAACTCTATTAACGTTTCGCCAACGATAGATCCTGACAATAATAATGCAGGCTTCCTCGATGACAAAATCCAAAAAAGAACTATTAAAGAGCCCTTGCAGCCAGCTTATCGCTCTGAAGAAATTATCAGAGACAACAATAAAATTAGCAAAGTTGATACTCCCGACAGTTCCGATAGGGAAGAAATCATAAACCCGGCACAAAGAACCCCAAGAATAAGAAACGATGCCAGCAGGGATGAAGCCCTGATAGCTAGGCAAACAAATAAGTCAGAGGTTACTGGACCAGTTTCACTTGACAGCAGGAACAACGCCAAGATACTCGCTTTCACACCGGAAAACAAATACCCTTCACAATCAAATACGCACATTACTGTCCCACCGGAAAAAACAGAATTTGATGAGCTTTTTACGGATAAAACACCTGTCAAAAAAGAGGCAACACCAGGCTTTAGAAGGAACGATAGCAAATCGATTCAGTCAGATCGCCCGGCAAAACCGCCTGACCCTAATGAGACAGTAAATCCAAAAGTTAAGAAAGCATCCCTGGCGGGACGACTATTAACATTTGCCGGTAACGTTGTATTTATTGTCTTGATATTCCTACTGGCCACTTTTTCCTACTACCTGATCCAAAGCAGGTCATCGGGGGAAACCCCCAGCTTGGCCGGGTACCAAATGTATATAGTCCTCAGCGGCAGTATGAACCCGGCCTTCAATGTGGGCAGTGTCGTCTTTGTTCGTGAAATTAATCCGGAACAGCTTACGCAAGGTGATATCATTACCTTTCGCAGCCATGCTGGCTCCGAATCTCTTACAACACACCGGGTGGTATCTGTTAACCACGATGAAGGAAACCTTAGTTTTGTTACAAGGGGCGATGCTAACAGTGTCAATGACCCTAGCCCTGTTTTAGCTGAAAACATAATAGGCAGGGTAGCAGGTTCTATTCCCCTTCTCGGGCACCTGCTCAGCTTTATTCAGACCAGACAGGGGCTCATTCTTTTAATCTTTATACCCGGGGCTATTATTATTTTAGTTGAAATAATGAAAATAATTAAATCCAGGAAACTTGTAAGTGGTTTGTAAGTCACTAGTGTTAATGTAAAGATATAAACAATACGGCAGATTTTATCTGGTTAGTAGGAAAGAGGAGGACATGGCAGATCATCAAAAGGTTAAACAACTTAACCCCCCGGGAGGTCCATCGTTTCTGGTGAAGATTTGTTTTCGTCAGAAAAACAGCATACAGGGGGAAATATGCTGGTTGGAAAGCGATAAAACAGTCCGTTTCCGCAGTTTCATGGAGTTGACCCTGCTCATGCAGGAAGCCTTGGAAAAAGATGGTATGCCAAAAGTGGAACAGCTATTTCGTTCCTGGGATGACTGTAAAGAAGATATTAGACAAAAGAACGCTGCTGCCGATAAATTAACATAATACTGGTTTCATTCAAGAATAATATCTGGAACCCTCTGAAAGAGGTTTGAAAAATGAATATTAAACAGGGAAAGAACATAAAAAAATACCTAATCGCCTATTTTATTATCTTATTCTTTGTAAGCCTGGGTATTAATCTTTCCGGGCGCCATACAACCAATGCCTGGTATGCTGATTCATCTGATTTATTACAGCGCTACCTACTCTATGACCATTACGGAATTGGAGTGCTTAGCATAAGTGAAGAAGTAGAATTTGTGTTTTCCGAGCAAGACTCTTTATATGAAAGAAGCAGCAGCGAGAGTGGTGCAGACAAGTTTGGACAGGGGCTTCCGGTTGAAGAACAGAAAAAAGAAGATGCTGAGACTGAAGAAGATGATCAAGAAGAGGAAGAATTACCAGAAGAGATCGAAGAGATCGAAACCGAAGATCAAATAATCGATAATGAAGAATTTGAGGAGAATGAAAACGAAAATCTGAGCGACAGTGACACTGACCATCACAATGTCAGCGATGATGAACCTAAAGAAGACAATTAACAAGTGCTGTTTCAACAGTATTTTTATCATATATAGTTTATGAAAATTTATTATAGGGTGGTGGTTTCGGCCGGAAAAAAGATTATACATTTGTTTTAATAAAGCATATAAATGCTAATAATCGATAAAGGCAAACCTGTTGTGAAACAGGGACGCAAAACTATAGGGCCTTCTCCGTAAGGCAGCCTGGTCGCCGATGACACAAAAAAGGAGGAAGTATAATGAAAAGAAAAGTAATTTTTAGTGTTTTATTAATTCTATTTGTTCTGGCTGCTGCATACGGGGTAACCATGGCTTGGTTTACCGACACTGATGCAACAAATAACATTTTCACAGCTGGAACCCTGATTATTGATGCAGATGATGAATGGACAAATGCAGATCCGTTAACGGGAAATTGGGAAAATGCTAACCCCGGTGATTGTGAACCGAAGGAATTTACCATTACCAATAATGGCTCAAAGAACATGTATGTCCGCTTTGCGTTTACCGGCAGTTGGGAACCTGTATTAGATTTTCCTAACCCCCATGGTATCGATTTAACTGGATTTACACCCGACAATGATCTAGTTACAGTTACACCAGGTCCCGGTTTTTCTAACTGGACTGAACTTGAAATTGGTGGTGTCACTTACTGGTTCTATAACGGTATCTTACCGCCGTTCGACGCAGCCAACCCATTAGACCATATCCTTACTTTCACCTTTAATGTCTGCCTGGACGGGCCAGGGACAGGAAACGAGTACCAGGGGGCTACTTATGCGGCTTCATTTACTTTCGATGCAATCCAGGTAACCCATGCCGCTTCGTTTGATGCCTGGGATGCCGGTTTCTACGATTCAGCAACCCCGGCATGGCATGAGGTTGTAGAGGCAGGCGGTGTATACTCTTTCGTTGGTGGTATTCCAAGTGCAGTTCCTTGGGAGCCCACAGGTTCAGGTGAACCAAACTGGGAAGGTTGGACATACCCCTAAACCAAGGGGACGGTTCTCCTGGTTTAGCTTCAGGAGACGATTCTCCTGAAGTGTTGAAAATCAAATCAAGCGGGGGCAGAGAAATTCAGCCCTGCCCCCTTTCTTTAAAAACACTTGATAGCAGATTACTAAAAGCTTTTATCTTAGCTTAAAAAACAGTTATATTTACTTGGAAGGAAGATTATTGCATGCGGCTAAAAATTGCTTTGACCTCTCTAGTGATTATCCTGGCTTCATTTCTAGTCAGTGGTGAAACCCTGGCCTGGTTCTACCATATACCAGGCTTACTAACAAACTTGTTCACCTCAGGCACATTAGAGATTGAAGCCGGAGGCAAAGAGCCGCATGTTGTAATAGGAGCTGTTAGCGCTGGAACAGTTACTTTCCCGGTTACCAATAACGGTACAAAAAACGCCAGGGTAAGAATTGGCCTTGAGGGTGAATGGACTACAGGGCCAAAAAGAATATTAACAGTATATACAGGAGATACCCGGCAGCTGTTGGGCATTGAGTGGAGCACATACTGCCAGGGCTGCACCGGAACATCCGGCGCCATGGCTACCGGCAGCGCTCTAGTAAGGCACCGAAGCTGGTATACCGAATATATGTTCGAAGTTGTTTTTAGCAATCTTACCGACCCAAGCACCGGACTACCTCTGAACAGGTGGCTGCAGAACGGCACAGTTTATAGCGGCTGGTGTTTAGACAGACTTGTTACCAT
>Ga0114946_10000918_pt1 | contig 20308 bp, 16 predicted proteins | sample WalLakDeSediment_FD_88676 | JGI IMG/M metagenome (GOLD analysis project Ga0114946, IMG submission 88676) | Lake sediment microbial communities from Walker lake, Nevada to study Microbial Dark Matter (Phase II) - Walker Lake 11/02/13 Deep Sediment | ecosystem: Environmental > Aquatic >...
AAGGTCATCAAGTTCATCGACTGGATAAACATTGGCTAGCATCCAACCCACTCCATCTTGCAAGGCACTGTATTCATGGGCCTTAATAGTTGATTTTCCCATAGCCTGCACCATCGACTGCCCGGCAGAAATGTAGTCGGCAGCATCAGCATTTCCTGATTCGACCTTTTCCCAGGCGGCAGAAAACGCAATCAAAGCATCTTCGGGTACCGGCTTTTCAAGGATCTTTAACAAAATCTGGAATCCGAAAATAGCAATGGCCCAAACGGCAAATAATTGTATGATCAGATTCCTGTTTTTAAGGGCTTGTTGCGTGGTGGGCTTAAAAAGACTAATTCTGTATTCTTCTTCTTGCACGGGTTAAATATTTAAAGTGAATAAAAGATTTTCGCAGCAAAGGAACAGACTTTCTTATTAAGTTTCACAAGGTTGTTAAAGAAAACCTGGTTCAAAAAAATTTGTCAAAGCTAAATTTAATTTTTGAATTCAAATGGTTTTTGTAAAAAAAATCCGAGTTCAAATAAGACCATTTTTCAATAGCCTGCAAAGGCAATCATTCTGCCTATTCAAAGGAAGAATGCCGCCGCAATTTAGTTGCCGGCAAAAGCAATGCCGTTTACACTCCAAAGTATGGTGCCACCGGCAGCATAAATGACTCCGTAATCAAAAAATAGCAGAAGAAATTCTGGATAATAATGGTTTTTCAGGAAATGGACCGAAGGCGGGAAACAAAAAGGAAAGGGATAAGCAAAGCAAATCCCTTTCTTTTTTCGGGTTGTTGTGATCACAACCCATTTTAACCTGTCATTACCCGAATCCTGGCAGGTTTTTTTATTCCCTTTCAATTAAGGTAATCTTCCACCTTTGTGAAGTGTCAAAACTGCGGGGGCCCATCAGCAGCACCCCTCCGGCGGCCGCGCCAATGAAAGGAAGATAAGGGCCAGGGCCTATTGGGTCTCCCTGGGCAGCCCAACTCTTAAGTCCCACTACTGCAGAGCCAAGAAGAATGCTTCCGGTAACTATCGCTCCGCCAAGAAACTTGCGCCCGGCGTTGCCTTGTACCCTTCCCCTTACATGAATTATTTCATTGATGGGAATGGTATCGGTCTGGTTGAAAATAATCTTATCGGCAGTCACCAGATAATCCTTGCCGGAAAAATTTCCACCGTATAAGGTGCGTACACTCAGTTTCTTATCTGGTTTGAAAAAAAGAACTTTTAGATTATCTGCATCGATTTTGTAAATACCCAAGCGAATGTGCTGGCTGTCAAAACTCTGTGCAACTGCATTAAGAAAAAAAGCAGAAAGGATAATAAAAAGAAAAGGTTTTTTCATACGATTGAAGGATTAGTTTTTATTAATTGATCGCGTTTTGTGCTGACTGAGATAAGATTCTGTTCTTTCAGTATTAATAAAGTTAGCACTAAAAATAATTTGTTTCAATGAAAAAAATATTCGTTACGAATTTTTTTTTGCAACAAAATGCTTATTATTTATACATAAAGAACGAAAAACGGCTATTCATGAACAAAAAATTGTCGTTTTATCGTGATTTCTTTTCTTTTGCTGATGTTCAGTGTTTCGGGCGTTCATGCGCAGGGGCGCTTGCTTCGCCGCATATAGGATGTTGTAATAATTAGTGAGGGCCGGGATTAATGCGTTAGATTTTTAGGATATGGTAGTTACTAATACTTTTTTTTTGATAATGTACCTTTGCCATAAAAAACCACCCGGCTCTTTAGGTTTTTTTAGAACCGGTACGTGACCGGGTGCCTGATAATGACATACTAAAAAGCCGCTCTGGGTTTTTGGTACGTTTCTCAAAGGATTCGATTCAGGTTCATTTGGTTAGCCAACATTTATTATGGGCAGTTTGCATATGGCGGGGGCCCGTACTGGTTTACGCGGTTTTGGAGTGCCAGGCGGTAACTTGCCAGCACCGTATTGGTTTTTGAATAGTCATTGTCGGTTTGATTACCCCAGTAAAGAAAAATTAAACCGGCCGTATGTGCCAGGGTAGCGTTGGGGTCGCCTTGCGCACTTTTCCATTGCTCTGGGGTTACTGGGGTGTTGAACAGTGAAGGGTCAATAACCATCCGGCGGGTAAAGCAAAACAATCTCCATGGCCACCATTTAAGGATGCGTCTGACGCAAATGGTGGGTGCCACGTGCCAACCCCAGTAAACATTGCAGTAGGGATTATTTCGCGTAGGCGTGACAAGGGAGCCGAATATCCAGATTTTTCTTGATGAGACGCCCATTTCGAGCATTAGCCGACGCATTTCGTGTGCCCGCCCCCAGCAACCGTCGTCAGGATATAGAAAAGGGATGCATGGCGAGGCAATTGCATTGGGGTCGCACGTCAGAGCCTTCATGGCATCAAATATTTCCTGGGCCCGTTGTGGTGTTGCACAGCGAAGCCAGCACCACCACCGCCATGGCCAAATACGCCAATAAAAGATTCTCCACCATATTTGTCTCAACCGGTATTCGCGTCTGATAACAGGGCCCTCGGGGAAGTCCTTGGGTTTCTCCGGCGAAGGGCGAATGTCAAGGATTTGATTTGCGTCGTCGACCGTAAGTATGATGGGAGTTCTTTGGTCTTGTGCCTTGTTAAGCGCTTCCGTGCCTTCCTTCCATATCGAGGAGTCTCGTTTAATCAAATACCTGCCATGCGAAGTGTCGAGCTGAAACTCAAACCCTTTTTCGGTTTCGCGAAAGGCCACCAAGTAGCCGATCTTGGGAATAAGTACCCTTTTAACCGAGTTTTTTTCAGGGTCCAACTCAAAATAAGCAGGCAGTTTTAGTTCTGATAAACCGATTAGTACGTCAACAAAACCCGGGGAGTGTTTATTAGCTGGGTCAAGAATAACCCTTTTCCCGGCATCAAGCTCAACGGATACAAGCCTCTGAGACCGTAATGCCTCCTTTGCATCTTCTCGCTTTGTAATCTCCAGCCGTATTGACATGGAGATAATTCCATTGTGATTTGCCATAATTATTCCTCCTGTTAAATGTTAAAAATTGGGTATTGAAAAATAACAGTCTGCATTATTTTAGGCTGTTAAATGAAAGCATCCCGGAAAAAGAAAAGTAATGTGATTGGCAAGGGCTTTTGACCTGCATCCCTTCTTATTATCAAATATATGAAAAATAATGAAAAGTTAATAAGAATCGAAAAAATATTATGGCTTAAAGAAAAAAATGAAAGAAATTAATACATATACTCTGGTTTATTATTGCTCAGCTTTAGTTTCAGGGCAACAGCGCCGAAATCACATTGACTGACATTGCAGGAACCTTATCTATTAACCAGGCCGGAAGCTGGAAACAGAAAATAAGGTTTTCGGTTTCTTTTTGTCTTTTTCCGCTTACAGACTGTAGTTTCGGAGAGAGAGTGACTATTAATTTAATTGGAAATTCTTTTTTTGCAGAAATAAGGGATAAATTTATGCAGAAATATTTTGCATTCCATATTCAAAGCCTTACTTATGGAAGTATTAATAACCGGGCTCGACGGATTGCTTGGAATCAGCCTTATGAGGTTTCTCCCTGAAAGGAAATATGAAGTCAGCGTATTAATGCACCCTTTATCAAAATCGGAAACACTTGGTGGGCATAATATACAAAGGCAATATGGCGATATATTTCGGCCCGAGAGCCTGTTAGCGTCTTTTACAGTGAAGCATGCTGTGATTCATTCGGTGGTTTCCACCACCGTGTGGCCCGCAAGGTCGGAAGCCAGCAGGCAGATGAATGTTGCAGGCACCCGAAATATTATAGAAGCCTGCCTTCAGCACAGCATCAAACGGCTGGTGTTCATTGGCTCGGCCAGTTCTGTGAGTACCCGAGCAAAGCCTGGAGAGAAGCATTCCTTCCCGGAGGTAAAGTTCGGTCTCGATTACATTGATTCGAAATACGAAGCCTTCAGGCTGGTTATGAAAGCGGTTAAGACCCGCCTGAAACGGCGCTATTTCCGGGAGGATTCCTGGAAAGGAACATCTGCTCAGTTACCCCATGTTGCGGATGTTATGCGAAGAGCAATTCGTTGAAAGCCAAGAAACTATCCATGTACTCGGCTTGCCGCGAACCGCCCTTAGCTTTACTATAATAGAATGCCATAATTTGGTTTGTTGAAAATATTTACATCTAAATTTCAAAACAATGTTAACCGGACAAATTTCTGATTTTTCTTGGCAGGAGGGTGATCTGACGGCCTTTTTACCCATCATTCTTGCCACCGTATTTTTCTCAGTATACTGGTTTACGGCCAAATCGGAAAAGCTGAAAAGCTGGTTTTATGAGAGGTACAATTTCGATAAGGCCTCTGTAAGCCATATTTCCTTTAACCGTATTGTGGGCTTTTTGGCCATGGGGGTGATACCCGCCATCATAAGCCTGATATTCATGAAGGGGTATTCGCTGGTCTCTTTCGGGCTCAGTTTCAAAGCCGGAACCACTCTGTTTTCCCTTGCCTGGATACTGGGCCTGTCGATGCTGGTGATGCCACTTGCCTATTTCAGCGCAAAAAAGCCAAAAAACCTGATTAATTATCCGCAGATACGAGCAAAGGTTTGGACGAACCGCATTGTGATCATAAATGCCCTGACCTGGACATTATACCTGCTCGGTTACGAATTCCTGTTCAGGGGGCTTCTTCTGTTTCCGCTGGTTGAGCAGTTGGGCGTGTGGCCGGCCATTGCGGTGAATATTGCACTGTATTCGGCCACTCATATCCCCAAAGGCCTTGATGAGACTGTGGGCGCTATATTTCTTGGATTGGTACTATGCCTGCTAACACTGGCTTCGGGCACCATTTGGATCGCATTTCTGGTGCATGTGGCCATGGCCTTGACCAACAGCTTTACTGCCCTGAAGTTTCACCCAGAGATCCATTACAAAAGGAATTGACCATGATATCAAAAAACTCTTCATGGGAAAGTTGCCGTGATAACCGGTTCGAGCCTTGGAATAGGAAAAGTAATTGACATGCGCCGCCAGCGGATATTAAAATCTGCCATACCAGGCATCCGCCATCAGCACCATCATCTCTAAAATAGGCTGAACAGACTGTCATTTCGATCCGCCAGCCGGCGGAGAGACCACGAAGTAGCAGCGAAGCTAAATATCTTAAGTTTTACCGGGCACTATTGATCATAATATATGAATACATGATTGAAGGAAATAATCATGACTTCTTGTATCAAAAGAATGAAATTACCTGAACAATCAACAGGTAATCCCGGTTATATGTGAGAAATAAAATCAAACTATTCACCCATAAAAAAAATATTATGAGCAAACATTATGCTAGCGCACGCTGGGAAGGAAGCCTGGTAAAGGGTAACGGAAAATATCAATTGAAGACCAGCGGTTATGAAGGCGGATATAGTTTTACTACCCGTTTTGAAGACGACAAGAAACTATCGAGCCCCGAAGAGCTGATCGGTGCTGCCCATGCCAGTTGCTTCTCCATGGCATTTTCGCATGGTCTTGATCAGGCTGGTTTTACACCCGATTCGGTTGAAACCACGGCCGAAGTGACCCTGGCTAAGACTGATGCTGGCTTTGCAATCACTGAAATTTTGCTGAAAACCCGTGGCAAAGTGAACGGCATCAGCAATGAAAAATTCATGGAAATTGCAAATGGAGCAAAAGAAGGCTGCCCGGTATCAAAAGCCTTGAAGGCCGTCAGCATTAAGCTGGAAGCCGAACTGATATAAAAATTCCCGAATTTGTTTCAACCGCAAACCGAAGATCAATTTTGATCAACAGTTTGCGGTTTTTTTATTTGCTTGTTGTATTTTTAGGGTTATATAAATTCTGATAATACGGTATTTGTGTAAGGCTTTAATTTTTGCAAATAAGGAATGACTGAAAATGAAATTATAATCGTTGACGGGATCAGCCCTGTTGATTATAAAATAATGGTTTATGATTGTGTAAGGTACGCCATAATTTCCTTGCCGTTTACCGTCGACCGAATGCGGATCCCGGATGTTTCAACAAGGGCATTGAATATTGCAAAGGGGAAGGTTGCCGAAGAGCTCTTCCGCTTTTTTTGCGAAAAGAATGACATAAATATTGATTTCGAAACCTGCAACACCCCATTCTGGACAACCGATCAGCGCGATTTTGTCCTTTTCAACCAGGAATGGGACATAAAGAATAACTTTTTTTATTGCCGGGGCGATCATTTCGATGGGAATTACATCAACTTTCCGGCCCTTGTGCCAAACAGGTTTGAAGGTGATCAATGGTCAAAAAGAAATCAGCGCCTGTTCTCAAACTCAAACGGAACAGCCTTTCTGTTTACCTTCCTTAAAAATGCAACACTTGTAAACGGCCAGCGTGGAAATGGATTTCTGGAAATCACTTTATCAGAGAGCCAGCTTGAATTTTTAAATAAATTGTATGAAAAATATCAGGGTCAGCCTCAGACTCAACAACCATTTTCGGAAGATTGGTTCTGGGGCAAAATGGGGTTGATTGGAGGTTTAGATTTATTCCGCTTAAACTTCATGCCACCATTGATCATTGCCGGATATGCCAATGCTGATCACTGGCAATTGTTTAAGGATACCGGGCCTTTTGAGCAAAACAATCATTTCAGAGATTACCTTCAGGCAGGCTGGTACGGCAAATATTCAGGCCGCTCGTGCAATTTCATGAAAGGGACCCTTTGGACAACCATAAAAAATGCCACTCTGCCGGTTTCTTTCCTGCCATCCTTTTTGTCCCTTTTTCCGCATCTGAAAAAGGAGATGAAGCATGGACGGATCAAGTCCTGAAAGGCTTTTGACGTTACCTGGGTTTTTGAAAGTTCAGGCAATACTGGTGAAATGTATTGCTTACCCAGGTATTTCCGTACCCGTAGGGAGCAATGGAGATATCGTCCTGGCACCAAAACACTTCAGGAAGCAGGATCAACTTCTCCTGAAGTGCATTGGCAAGGTCCCAGGCAAAAGGATAGTTGCGACCTTTCTTTTTAATGTTTTTTACCACAATGGTCAGGTATGAGCCGGGCTTTAACAATTCAATCACGTTAAAGTATATGGCCACCAGCTCTGAGATGAAGCTCTCGTAATCGCTAATATTACCCAGGTCGTTTTCGTTGTCAGAATAATTGGTCTGAAGGCCTTTTTCAATTCTTTTTGCCTGGTTTTCGGCACCTTTCATGTTGAGCATGTCCCAATATGGCGGCGAAGTGATCAGATAGTCAATTTCCGGAAAATCCTCCCTTGTAATCTGCCGTGCGTCCTTGCTAAAGATTTTAAACTTCAGATCCTTTTTTTCTGAAAACAATTGCCCTTGGACGGGCTCCAGGTAATTCTGGCAGCGGTTCTCAGCAATATCAGAAAAAAAATCGCTTAACTCAGTTCCGTATCCGTTGCGGTTTAATTTCAAGGCACCAAGCTGGGTGCTTCCGGTGCCCGACATGGGATCAAAAATGTTGTCGCCATCCTCAGAAAATTCTGTCAGGAACATTTCAACCAGGTCTTCGGGGTATTTGGCAGGGTGCAGTATCTCATCACGTTTACGGGGCTGGGGTTTTAATACAAACCAGCTTGGTATTGCGTTTTGAAATTGCTTCACTTTTTGCCTTCCTTGTTGCAGATTTCTTTCAAAAAATCTGTATTGTGTTTTCTTGAAGACACCGCCCGAAAGCTCGTCCTTCCTGAAATAAAAGCAGTAAAATACATCCCGTTGAGGTGAAAAATATCCTTTTTCTCCTATTGCATCCAAATCAGTAATGCATCCTATTTTTTCATCCTTAATGGAAAAAATGGTGGAAATGCCTTTGGCCAAGTCCCAGGCAAACGGATTGAATTTTTCTTCAGCCTGAATGTTTCTGGCAAAAATGGCAATAAACCGCCGGTCTTCCATTCTCTTGAAAATCTTTTCTGCGGTTTCAACGACTTCCCTTTTTAGTTTTTGATATTCAGCCAACCCGGTATTTTCACTTAATTTGTTTCTCAAGTCAATGATGGCAAATTGAACAGGCCCTTCAAAGTCATCGGATAGGGTTTTTATTGCAATATCATTTTCATCGCAAATTTTTTTTGCGGCAGCAAAATCATCTCCTTCGTAAAGAACCACTGCATCTGATTCTTCTCTTTTTGTAAAGAACCTGATGTTTTCTCTTAACAAATCTGATGTGGTGGAATATTTAAACCAAGATTTCTGGAACGGCAACCACTCTTTCGAACTAAGCCTGTTGAATCTATTCTTCATTAAAAAAATTTCCCCAAAGATAACATTTGAATTTTTAACCTTTAGGGAAAGGGGGAAATGAAATACTTGCAAATTTTAGGTTAAAACTACCAATTGTGCAAGCATTCAGGAATTGGTTATAAAAATATCCTTTAAATTTAGTCCTTGCAATAAATTCCAGTCGTTTCAAAAAAAAGTGTCATGCCGAAAACAATTAATTGGGGCATTATTGGCCCGGGGCGCATTGCCCATAAATTTGTGCAGGACTTATTGCTGGTTCCTGATGCCAGGTTATATGGTGTGGCTTCGCGCGATGCTGCAAAGGCCCGAAACTTTGCTTCCCAATATGGGGCAGAAAAATCATATGGCCGTTATGAAGAATTAGTGCTTGACCCGGCCATTGACGTGGTTTACATTGCCACCCCGCATCCTTTTCATTATCCCAATACCATGCTATGCCTGCAGCATGACAAGGCTGTGCTTTGCGAAAAGCCCTTTGGAATGAATGCAAGGGAAGTAGAGCGCATGATCGCTGAAGCGCGGAAGCGCAATCTTTTCCTGATGGAAGCCTTCTGGACCCGGTTCATTCCGGGAACGGAAAAGCTGCTTGAAATTTTAGCTTCTGGTGCCATTGGCCAATTGAAGTTCATTACCGCCGACTTCGGCTTCGTGGGCGACCCTGATCCGCAAAAGCGGGTGCATAACAAAGCCTTGGGTGGCGGATCATTGCTCGATGTGGGCATTTACCCCGTGTACCTGAGCCTGTTGCTGTTTGGAGCTCCGGTCAACATCAAGGCATTGGCTTCATATACGCAAACAGACGTTGACAGTATTTGCTCAATGATCTTTGATCATAATGCAGGGCAAAAAGCCATTCTGCATTCGTCAATCATTGCTTCCACCCCAACCGAAGCCATGATTTACGGCACTGAAGGTTCCATAAAATTGCACCATCGATTTCATCATCCGCAACGCATCACCATAACAAAAAATGACGGATTTTCTGAAACTATTGATGTTCCATACACAGGCATTGGTTATTATCACGAAATTGTGGAAGTGGTTAAATGCATCCAAACAGGAATGACTGAGAGCGATAAAATGCCCCACGCCATGAGTATCGACCTGATTACCACGCTGGATCGGGTCAGGAAAGAAATCGGTTTGGAATATGGGAAAGATGAGAAGTTGAGAAGTTGAGAAGATGGGAAAGTGAGAAGATTGGAAAGTGAGAAGATTGGAAAATGTGAAGTTGGGAAGAATTGGCTTGATATCCAATTTTCAAAAATTAAACAGGTTATTGATTTTTCTTTTTGTTGATTTCTGGTTAAATTTGGTTGTTTCGGGCAACGGGGGATATTTAGATATTTTTTTAAGAAAAAGGTTATGAAAAAGCAAAGGAATTTCTCGCTAAAGGTTTTGGGCCTTGCGGTGCTGATCGTTTTAACGGCTTGCGCCCGTAATCCGGTTACCGGCAAGCGGCAGTTTATGCTAATGTCAGAGCGGCAGGAGATAGCGCTTGGGGCGGAATACGACCCCCAGGTAATTGCCACATTTGGCCTTTATGAGAGCCCTTCTCTGCAGGCTTTTATTGAGGAAAGGGGAAGACAAATGGGTTTAATCTCTCACCGGCCGCAGCTCGAGTATCATTTCAGGATTCTCGATTCGCCTGTAATTAACGCCTTTGCTGTGCCCGGCGGTTATATATACCTCACGAGGGGCATTCTAACCCATTTCAATAACGAAGCCGAGCTTATCGGGGTAATTGGTCATGAAATGGGACATATTACTGCCCGCCATTCGGTGAGCCGTCAAAGCAAGGCCGTTCTTGGCCAGGTGCTTCTGATCGGAGGTATGATCGCTTCGGAAGAATTTCGAAAGTACGGCGAAGTGGCCATGGCTGGCATGCAGCTGCTGTTTCTGAAATACAGCCGCGATGATGAGCGCGAAGCCGATGCTCTCGGTGTTGAATACACCGCAAAGATAGGCTTTGATGCCACGCGCTTTGCCGACTTTTTCAAGCTTTTAGTGCGAATGAACCTCGCCAGCGACCATGGTGGTATTCCTACTTTCCTGTCGACTCACCCCGATCCCGGCGACCGATACAACACCGTTAAGCAGATGGCCGGTGAGTGGAAGGAAAAGCTGAATTTTGATACCTGGACGGTCAATACGAACAACTACCTGCAAATGATCGATGGCATGGTGTATGGCGAAGACCCCCGGCAGGGCTTTGTAGAAGGGCATCGCTTCTACCACCCTGAGCTGCGGTTTCAGTTTTTGTTCCCCCAGGGCTGGAAGCTCGAAAACTCACCCCTGCAGGTGCGCATGGCTCCACAGGATGGCAAGGCCCTGATCGTTTTCTCTTTTGCCCGTGGTAACACCCTTCAGGAAGCGGCACAGGCAAGTTTGCAGCAACTCGAACTCAATGTTACAGAAAGCACCAATACCAACGTAAACGGCATGCCGGCCATTGCAGTGTTTTCTCAACAAACCCAGCAAAACCCCAACACCGGTCAAACTCAAACCATTAGGGTAAGGTCGTATTTTATTGATGACGGCGGAACTTTTTATGTGTTTCATGGCGTGTCGCTTGAGCAGGACTTTAATACCTATCTTCAAAGCTTCCATTCAACCATGCAACAGTTTGCCAAGCTGACCGACCCATCCAAAATAAACGTGAAGCCCCAGCGCGTCAGGATCAGGCGGGTAATGCAAACAGGGTCTCTTGCTAATGCTTTCCGCTATCATGGAGCCACTAACGAACAGCTTGAAGAGCTGGCTTTTTTAAACAACATGGAGCTGAACGAAACAGTGCAGGCCGGAACCATGATCAAAATGATCGGGGAGTAGCAGCAAGTAGCTATTTTTTCAACAATTCTGATAATTTTGGTGTTGAAAATAATTGTGTTCTCTATTTTTTATCCCAAAAGTAATTCCATGTTAACATCTTTGTTTCGTTCATTTTCATTGCTATTGATTTTTCTGGCAGTGACGGCTCTCCTCTTTTCATGCAATCAAGGTAAGAAAGCCGGCATTCCGGTTTTCAGTGAAAACTACAAGGATTATGTCCTTACATTGTCCTCGCCCGAATTTGAAGGCCGTTCGCCCACGACTCCCGGCGGCCGCAAAACGGTTGCTTTCATTGAACAGGAATTTCGGCGCATCGGGCTGAAACCGGCAAGCGGCGACAGCTACCTTCAGACAGTTCCCTTGGTGGAAACCACTGCCAAAAACTTCAGCCCGCTAAGAATTAATGGAGAGGCCGGCGAGTTGCTGCTTGCATCCCTTGAAGATTTCGTGATTGGCACATCCAGGCTTGATGAAAAGATCACCCTGAATGAAAGCGAATTGGTATTTGCAGGTTACGGCATTGTGGCGCCCGAATATGGCTGGGACGATTACAAAAACATAGACGTATCAGGGAAAACCGTTGTAGTGCTGATAAATGATCCTGGCTTTGAGCTTAAGGACCCTGACTTTTTTACCGGATTTGCAATGACGTATTATGGCCGCTGGACATACAAATATGAAGAGGCAATAAGGCAGGGCGCCGAAGCGGTTTTGATCGTGCACGAGACGGAGCCCGCCAGTTACGGCTGGGATGTGGTGCGCAACTCCTGGTCGGGCCCTCAGTATAAAGTGGGAGGCAACAATGGCAGTACTACCCTTTTGCTCGAAGGCTGGCTGCATAAAAATGCGGCTGAGGCCCTTTTAAAAAAGGCAGGATCCACACTTGAAGATTTAAAGGGAAAGGCTCTTGACAGGAGCTTCCAGGCTTTCTCTCTTGGGTTGAAGGCATCTTTGAGTTTCGATGCTGCTCATGTAACATCCATGTGCTATAATGTGGCCGGATATGTTGAAGGCAGTGAGTACCCTGATGAGACCATAGTTTACATGGCGCACTGGGACCACCTCGGAAAAGAGGAAGGTGCTGATGGTCCCATTGTTTACCACGGGGCCATCGACAATGCGACCGGAACTGCCGCCATTATGGCGATTGCCGAGAAATTTGCCGTCATGGATCCGCCCCCGGCCCGCTCAGTGGTGTTTGTGGCCGTCACCGCCGAAGAATCTGGACTGATCGGTTCAGCCTATTACGCACAAAACCCGCTCTTCCCACTTGAAAAAACCGTAGGTGGCATCAACATTGATGGCCTAAACGTTTTTGGGCCAACACATGATATTTCGGTGGTGGGATATAATGCATCGCAAATGCAGGATTATCTTGCCCGTTTTGCCGAAGAGCAAAACAGGGTGCTCAAGCCGGAGCGCCATCCCGAAAGGGGCTCGTTTTTCCGCTCAGACCATTTCAACCTGGTACTGCAGGGCGTTCCCATGTTATATGCCGGCAGCGGCCGTGATTTTGTTGGCAGGGCTGAGTCTTATGCAAAATGGGCAGAGGATGAATTGAAAAGAATTTATCACAGCACCCACGATGTGGTTTACGATTACTGGGATTGGAGCGGCATTGATCAGGATCTTTGGCTCTTCTATAAGGTCGGTAAGGAGTTGGCCACAACCCGCAATTGGCCCCAGTGGAACGAAAACAGTGAATTCCGGGCCATCAGAGAAGCCAGTGAGTATTTAAGGCAGTAATGGGGGAGAATTTCAGGGTTTAAGGATAAAGGATAAAGGATAAAGGGAATTATCACCGATCACCCTTTACAGATTACAGATTACCCATTACGGATCAACTATATCAGATTCGGTCTGAGCAGTTTCTCCGCTTCTTGCAGGCTGATACCCTTTCTTTTTGCGTAAAGTTCGGCTTGTTCGGCGGTGATTTTTCCCAGGTTGAAATAGCGCGAGTGGGGGTGGGCCAAGTACCAGCCCGATACGGATGCACCGGGTACCATGCTGAAGCCTTCTGTAAGGCTGGCACCGGTGTTTTCTTCGGCATTGAGCAAATCAAATATCTTGCGTTTTTCGCTGTGCTCGGGGCAGGCGGGGTAGCCTGCAGCGGGTCTGATACCAGCATAGCGCTCCTTCAGCAACTCGGGCAGGCTCAGGTTTTCGCCTGTGTCGTAAGCCCAAAGTTCCTTTCGCACCTTTTCGTGCAGCAGCTCCGCGAATGCTTCAGCAAGGCGGTCGGCCAGCATCTTGGTCATAATGCTGTTATAGTCATCGCGGTTTTGCTTGTATGTTCCGGCCAGCTCATCGGCACCATGTATGCTCACCACGAAGGCCCCGAGGTGATCGGCAATACCTGAGCCGACAGGGGCCACATAATCGGCAAGCGAAAGGTTCACCCTGCCGGGCTCCTCTTTTACCTCTTGCACCCGCAGGAAGTTAAAACGCATCTTTTCGTGCTGGCAGGTATCATCTTCATAAATGATCACATCCTCTTCATAACTGTTTGCCGGAAAAATGCCTGCAACTCCACGTGCCCTGAGTTTTCCATTGGCAATGATCTCCTTGAGCAGGCTGTTTGCATCATCAAAGAGTTTGCGTGCTTCTTCGCCTTTTAAGGGATCATCCAGAACCTCCGGATATTTCCCCTTGATCTCCCAGCCGTAAAAGAAGAAGGTCCAGTCGATGTACTTTTCAAGGATGCTGATGGGAAAATCATCGAAAACATGAAGCCCCGGGCTTTTGGGATTAGTGATATTCGCTTTGCTGACATCGTAAGGAAAAGGATTCCTTCGGGCCTGTTCAAGGCTCAGGTATTTTTTCAGCGCGCTGCGCTTGTTGTAGTCCTCCACCTGGTCGCGGTAGTCGGCGTAGGTAGCGGCAATGAAATCTTGCTTTTGCGAAGTAATGAGCTGGCTGCAAACCTTGGCCGCACGCGAGGCGTCCTTAACATGAATCACCCCGTTTTGGTAGGCCGGGGCAATTTTTACGGCCGTATGCAACGAGCTGGTGGTGGCCCCGCCGATCAGCAACGGCAGCTCAAACTCCAGGCGTTTCATTTCTGAGGCCACGTGCACCATTTCATCAAGCGAAGGGGTAATAAGCCCGCTGAGCCCAATAATGTCGGCTTTTTCGGCTCTGGCCGTTTCAAGTATCTTTTCGCAGGGCACCATCACACCCAGGTCGATAATCTCGAAGCCATTGCAGGCCAGCACCACGCCCACAATATTTTTGCCAATGTCGTGCACATCGCCTTTCACGGTGGCCATGAGCACCTTGCCGGCGCTGCTCACATCGCCGTGCTGGCTTTTTTCTTCTTCAATGAAAGGCGTAAGGTAGGCCACACCCTTCTTCATTACCCTGGCACTTTTCACCACCTGCGGCAAAAACATTTTTCCCGACCCAAAAAGGTCGCCCACATGGTTCATGCCATCCATCAGCGGGCCTTCAATCACATCCAGGGCTTTGTCCATTTGCTGGCGCATCTCTTCCACATCCTGCTCAATGAATTCGTCGCGGCCTTTTACCAGTGCGTGCGACAATCTCTCCCTTACGGGAAGGCTGCGCCAGGCGTCACGGTCGCCATCGCTTCGACGGCTTTCCTGCTGGTCTTTTACCCTCTCGGCATATAGGAGCAAGCGCTCGGTGGCATCGCGGCGGCGGTTCAGCACGGCATCCTCTACCAGTTGAAGCAGGTCGGGCGGTATCTCGTCATACACCACCAGCAGGGCAGGGTTTACTATGCCCATGTCCATGCCCGACTTTATGGCATGATACAGGAATGCGGCATGCAGGGCTTCGCGAATGAGGTTATTTCCCCGGAAGGAGAAAGACAAATTACTTACCCCGCCGCTTATGTGCACCAGGGGAAGGTTTTCACTGATCCAACGGCATGCCCTGATGTAATCAAGAGCATAGCTGTTGTGCTCGGCAATGCCGGTAGCGATAGCAAGCACGTTGGGGTCGAAAATAATGTCTTGCGGCGGAAAGTTGAGCTTTTCGGTTAGCAAGCGGTAGGCGCGAGCAGCGATCTCGATCTTGCGCTCATAGGTGTCGGCTTGTCCCTTCTCGTCGAAGAGCATCACGATCACCGCGGCGCCATAGCGGCGAATGAGCAGTGCTTGTTTTAAAAAGACTTCTTCACCTTCCTTCAGGCTTATGGAGTTTACAATGCTTTTGCCCTGCACGCATTTGAGCCCGGCTTCAATCACCTCCCATTTAGATGAGTCGATCATGAGCGGCACTTTCGATATTTCGGGCTCGGAGGCAATGTAGTTCAGGAAGGTGGTCATGGCTGATTTGGCATCGATCATGGCATCGTCCATGCAAATGTCGATGATCTGTGCCCCATTCTCCACCTGGTCGTGGGCAATCTTGAGCGCTTCTTCAAAGTGCTCTTCCTTGACCAGTCGGGCAAATTTTATTGAACCCGACACATTGGTGCGTTCACCAATATTGATGAAGTTTGAGTCGGGCCTGATCTGAAGGTGCTCCAGTCCGCTGAGGCGGGTGAGGGGAGAGGGCTCGGGAATTCGGCGCGGCGGGTATTTGGCGGCCAGCTCTGCGATCAGCCTGATGTGCTCAGGCGTGGTGCCGCAGCAGCCGCCCACAATGTTTGCCAGGCCATCTCTCAGAAATTCTTCAATGATGGCCGCCATTTGCGGGGCCGTCTGTTCGTATTGCCCGAACTGGTTGGGGAGGCCTGCGTTTGGATGGGCGCTAACGGCAAAAGGGGCATGCTGGCTCAGGATTTCCATGTAAGGCCTGAGCTGCTCGGCACCCAGTGCGCAGTTCAGTCCGATACTTATCGGATTGGCATGCGACACCGATGCCAGGAAGGCTTCGGTGGTCTGACCCGAAAGGGTACGACCGCTGGCATCGGTAATAGTGCCTGATATCATCACCGGGATTTCAATGCCCCTCTCGTCCTGATATTGCGAAATGGCCATGAGCGCGGCCTTGGCGTTGAGGGTGTCGAACACGGTTTCCACCAGCAGAATGTGCGCGCCTCCATCCATAAGCCCGCGCACCTGCTCGTAATAGGCCTCGCGCAGCTGGTCGAAGGTCACCGCACGGAAGGCCGGGCTGCTCACATTGGGCGAAAGTGAGGCTGTTTTGTTGGTAGGCCCCAGCGAGCCGGCAACAAAGCGCGGTTTGGCGCCATTGCGGCGGGTGAATTCATCGCAGGCGGCCCTGGCCAGGCGTGCCGACTCCAGGTTCAGCTCATAAACCAGCTCTTCCATGTGGTAATCGGCCATAGAGATGGAGGTGGAATTGAAAGTGTTGGTCTCAATAATATCGGCCCCGGCCTCCAGGTAAGCTTCATGAATTTCCCTGATAATGTGCGGCTGGGTTATGGAAAGCAGGTCGTTGTTACCCTTTACCTTTTGTTGGATATTGACAAACCGCTTTCCGCGGAAATCCCTTTCCTCCAGCATGTGGCGCTGTATCATAGTGCCCATGGCCCCGTCAAGCACCAGGATGCGCTCATTCAACAGGGCCTTAAGCGTAAGTAATGTATTCATCGTCTTAATTTTCGGTAGAGGGATTCTGATCAATTTTCTTAAAGCACATTTTCTGAAATCTTTACGATTTGGTCGGCCCGGTCCATGGTGTACATGTGGATAAAGTTGAAGCCGTTGGCCATCAGTTCCTTCACCTGCGCGGTGGTCCATTCAACGCCCACCTGCTTCACTTCCTGGTTATTGTCGCACTGGCTCACGGCCTTCACCAGCTCGTTGGGGATGGTCAGGCTGAAGGTGCGCGGAAGCATTTGCAGGTGATCCTTAATGCTGATGGGCTTCAGGCCCGGAATGATCGGAACGTTTATACCTATGGCCCGGCAGCGCTCAACGAAGTTAAAGAAAACCTTGTTGTCGTAAAACATCTGGGTTACAATATATTCGGCGCCCTTATCCACCTTCAGCTTCAGGAAAAACAGGTCCTCATCGAGGTTGGGCGACTCGGGATGTTTTTCCGGGTAACCGGCCACGCCCACCGAGAATTTGGTGCGGGTGGGGTTTTCAATATAATGATCAAAATAAACACCCATGTTCATGGCTATGATCTGCTCGAGCAGTTCTGATGCGTAGCGGTGCCCCAGCGGGTTGGGAGTGAAGCGGCCGGTGATTTTGTCGCCATCGCCGCGGATCACCAGCAGGTTGCGGATGCCAAGAAAGTCGAGGTCGATCAGCGCATCTTCTGTTTCCTGGCGCGAGAAGCCGCCACAAATAATATGGGGCACTACATCGATTTTGTATTTTGCCTGTATGGCAGCGGCAATGCCCACGGTGCCCGGCCGCTTGCGCACCACAGAAGGCTTCAGGCTGCCATCAGGCTGCTTAACATACGACACCTCCTCGCGGTGGTAGGTGATGTTGATAAATGGCGGGTTGAAAGGCATCAGCTTGTCGAGCGTTGCAAAAATGGTGTCGATGCTGTTGCCCTTTACCGGGGGCAGCAACTCGTAACTGATGCGGGGTTTATTGCTCTGGGCGATATGTTCGGGAATGGTCATAAATTCAAGGATAAAGGATAAAGGATAAAAGTTCAAAGTTCAAGGTTCAAGGCTTAATGTTTAAGGTTTAATGTTTTATGTTTAAGGTTCAAGGTTTACCTTCGGTGAGCTCGCCTTCGGCTCGGTTGGGGTTCCAACTCCCCCCTGCCTCGCCGGCAGGCAGGCTTTAGAGGGGGTAGGGGGGAGGTTGTTCCAAATACAAGGTCAAGGTTAAGGCTAAGGAATATTTACTTTTTTTCTGGCTTCGGACCTTATGCCCTTATGCTTTCTGAATCAAAGAAATGGTGGTTTCTGCCTGGATATAGCTGACAAGAAGATCAGCAGCCAGGCCGGCGCATAGCCATATGCACCTTGTGTAAAAAGAAGTTGTGTGAAGTAGGTTGCATTTTCAATCCTTCGTTTATAATTCCTTTTTTTAAGGCAGGTTTTGGCACCTTGCTCTCGGGCGGGTTGCCAGCGCTTCACAGAGCCTGTTCTCTCGGCGCTTCGTTATAAACAAGTCTTTATTCCAGACGTGTAGCTGGCAAAGATAACAACTTTTCTGGAAAAATTGTTTAACATTGCTTGCAGCAAAAAAAATTCTCCGCTAAGCGGCATATGTTATGCCGCTTAGAACACCAGATGATTTGTAATTATCCAATTGGGGACAGGTCACGACCTGTCCCTACAAGGTTTTTGGGCAATGCTATCTGCACCGCCTCTCGACTGCACTTTCGTTAAAAAGGCTTCGACTCCGCTCAGCCTGACTAGCGGAGTCACCCCGAGCGGAGTCGAGGGGTTTTCGGGCAATGCCATTCGCACCACATCTCGACTGCGCTTTCGCTCCACTACCGTTCCGCTCAAGCTCCGCTCGAGGGCCGGGGCTCCCGGGGTATAAGGAAGAACCCCCATTGGCGATTTATAAGACGCCAATGGGGGTTTGTTTTTATCAGGTGACTCCGGAGGGACTCGAATAGCTTTTGAATATCAGTCTATTATGAAAAATGGTAGAAAACGGAGAGAAAAAACGAGAAATTAGATACGATCAACTCCAGTGATACCTGTATGCCACTTTTGGCAGAAGTGCGCTAATTTCTGAAATGGGGAGGCTGAAATTGGATGTTTGGAAATGCGAAACAAAACAGTACTTCCTTGACAACATGTTCATCAACCCCACTCCAAAAAAGATGGACTGGAGAGCATTTCTAAGTCAAATGATTCAGCATTCTCAAGAAAGCAAGACAATTATTGATCCGCTGGCTTCGGAGGCAGCAACTGGTATCCCAGTTGGCTCAACATGCTGAGCCGGTCGTAATAATAGATGGTGGAATCCACCTTTTCTTCCCTGATCCTTAGCGCCAAATGTAAAGGGAAACTGACCTCCCGGCCATCAGCTTTTGTCCTGTAAGAAAAATCACACCACGTCACCACCCATTTCCCCACAAGATCCGGGTTACCTTCCATTTCATCAACTACCCATGAGTACCATATACGATTCGAGAATTTAATATTGTCGGAGCCCTTTGCAAAATCTATCCAACCTTCTATTATTTCCTCCCTGGTAAAATGCGTATTTGCGCCTGCAGTACCAGTAGAAGAATAATTCTTATGCATATAGCGTTCCATCCCTTCCCTGTCACCTTGAATGCATGCATTCATATGCGCTCTGGCCAGTTCAATGTCCGCCAGAATATCCGGGTTAAGCCGGGTGCCTTCATATCCCGGAATGACCCCGGGAGGTTCTGAACATAATGAGTAAAATACTGGAATGAACAGCAGCAGCATCAGCGTAACAATCATTTTTTTCATAGTGATTTTGATTTAAGGTTAAAATTAGTTTGACAAAACAGATGTATTACACACATGTTGCAAGTTAAATCAAATATTTGAATAAAACAATGCCTATGCTGCTGTTTATCAATGCTTTATAAACTCATATGTATCTAAATACATTTGAAACAAATAATAAGATAAAGATGAATATATTTCATTCAGGGATGGTAAAAGAAAAGACTATCCCATGTGTAGAGTCTATAAGAGCACTGCTACAAAGCCGTTGAAATGTGGTTTCTTTGACAAAAATTACGAAGTGGGAGGTAACCCTTAACCGATCAAGACCGTGCAATAAAGGCAGATACGGCATGCTTAGAAAGGGGTTTCAGAAAAGAGAATTGTTAATGCAGGTTATTCTCTGCTAATTATATTCGTCTGGTACCGTTTTCTGCAGGCATGAACTCGGCAAACAAGGTTGTCTGGGCAATGCCATTAGCACCTCCTCTCGACCGCCCTTTCGCTAAAAAGGCTTCGACTCCGCTCAGCCTGACAGGGCAGTCACCCCGAGCGGGAGCCTGCACTGAGCCGGGTCGAAGTGTCGAGGGGCCATTCGTACCCCCTCCATACCCACTCCAACCCCAGCCAAACCCCACCACAAAAATGCAGGAGCAAACCAGGACTTGGTATGGACCAAAGCAGGACCTGGGCTTTTGTTTTGAACAGGCTGCAATGTAGGGACAGGTCGCGACCTGTCCCTACACGGCCTCAACCCTCCTCGTACCATGCTCGTACCTCGCTCTTATGGAATGGGACTTGAATGGGAGTTGAAAGGGAGATGGTAGGGAGCGGTTCGAGGTTTTGCAGGGCCTGTTCGAAACCGGTTACTCTCACCTAGCAAAATTCCCCCTTGTTAACCTATTTGTTTTGTTAACATTAAAAAATATTCCTTAGCTTAGCCTTTTCAAAATTTAA